>Ga0209723_1000187_pt1 | contig 123303 bp, 112 predicted proteins | sample BiotimSIPDNA_2_FD_185750 | JGI IMG/M metagenome (GOLD analysis project Ga0209723, IMG submission 185750) | Anaerobic biogas reactor microbial communites from Washington, USA - Biogas_R2 time_0 SIP DNA (SPAdes) (version 2) | ecosystem: Engineered > Bioreactor > Anaerobic > Unclassified | place... | reverse complement strand
AGAAAATTATCTGGCAATGCACTTTGGCTACCAAAAGAGGCAAGAGGTTTTGCCCAGAGAGCAAAGGAATTGAGGAAAGCATTATTGAGGATGCGTTCCTTGAAGCCTACAAGCTTCTTTGTGGAAATGACAAAGCAATTGTTGATGAATTTCTCACATTGACCGAAGAGACGCTTGCTGAAGAAAATGTGGAAAAAACCATCAGAAAACTTGAAAAAGAATTACTTACCGCTGACCACAAGAAGAGCAAACTCATTGATTTGCGACTTGAAGGAACAATCGATGAGGAGTCTTTTTCTAGAAAGTTATTTGAAATTGACAGTAATCTCGACACCCTGAATTCAACACTAAACGATTTATCCGCAACCAAAGACCAACAGGACGACCTTCGATCACGGATACAGAGTTTTAGGTCAACACTTGAAAACCAACCTATTCTGGATAAATTCGACCGGTTCGTATTCGAAAGCATTGTCGAAAAGGCTATAATCGGAGGCTATGGCGAAGATGGTCAATCGGACCCTGGATTAATCACTTTTGTTTTCAAAACTGGATTTAAGGAAAAGTTACATAAAAGCAAATTCGAAGTTTTGAGAAGGGAATTTGATTCAGATGGCAATCAAATCGTTCCGTGTACTTCTTCCCCAAACGAGGATGTTTCTGCGTCTTCCTTTAGTAACCCCAACACACGTTGAGACGATAACAGTTTTACAAAAGTTATAATTTCCTACTCAAAATTATTTCCGGTTCTGAATAAGGAGAACCATGACACCAGTTTTTCGGAATTACACAGATATTGCTGGGATAACTGATGATTATTTCAAACTCAGAGCTTTTATTCTTAAGCTGGGATATTCGGAATTCAGCTATGCTCGCTGGGACTGGATGGCAACCCATAGTTACCTGGACCAGACCGCGGTTGGCAAAATCGGGATTTGGGAAGAGAATGATGAAATTGTGGGCGTCGCCACATTCGACACCCTTCCAGGGACTGCATTTTGCCTTACAAATCCGAATTATAGGGGTCTGAAAGAAGAGATGCTGAAATATGCCGAGGAACATTTATCAACACCTGCTGGTTTTGAAATCGTAATTCGCGACACTGACCACTATTTTCAGGGCATCGCTGCGCGCTCCGGCTTTTTTGCTTCACAGCGCAAAGAACCGGATTCGGTCTTTTATATCGATGAAACCTCCTTGGACTACGAACTACCAGAGGGCTTCCGGATTACGACTTTACAGGACCAATTCGATTTGTTTCGGTATCGGCGTGTGTTGTGGAGAGGTTTCAATCATGAATTGAGGGGGGAAGGCTTGTTCAATTTTTCATCGGAAGACGAACAGAGCGCAAAAAAGGAAATGCTTCGCCCGAATGTTGATTTGGATCTCAAAGTTGCAGTAGTTTCGCCGGAAGGAAATTTCGTTTCATATTGTGGGATGTGGTATGACCCCGAGGGTGGATTTGCACTGGTAGAACCGGTCGCAACCGATCCAGACTACCGGCAAATGGGCTTGGGAAAAGCAGCCGTCCTCGAAGGAGTTCGAAGGGTTGGGCTGCAAGGAGCCAAAATCGCTTTTGTCGGTTCATCCCAACAGTTTTATTACAGCATCGGATTCCGCCCCTTCGCAACTTCAACAAATTGGAAAAAGAACTGAGCAGGAATTTCAATTAATGTCCTTGGCTGTGGACAAATGTAGAAAGATAATTATCAAGCAAATAGAAAGTTATCAGCCGCTATAACGATAGCAGAGTCCATGAAATAATATTTCACTCACAAATCCGGATGTGATAATGAAAAGAGAGGGTGAGAGAATTTTTGTTTACAAAAACTTGACAAAACATATTCCGGAATTTCCGGATACCCGGTTTAGTGCATCTTTCTGCCATAAATTTCTAAATGCAACTACATTTTCAAATTGAAATGGACCTTTTGCACATCACCCTCACCCATGAACTTTTACATTTATGTGAATCCAGCCACAAGCTGCAAAGCGTTCATGCCTTCGCCAGGCTCCTTCAAATCGCCCAAGTGGAGGCAGTGGTTGAGATGGTAAAAAAACGGATTTGAATTCGAACTCAAAGTATTAAATGGGTTAAAGGAAGCATATAATTATGCAAGAAGAAACAATCTTGCAGAATAAAGCAAGGTTAGCAGGAAGGTATAAATAAGACCATGGAAAACTTGTCACAGTATGTAAAAAATCATAGATCAGACTGGGTTATTCCAGAGGTTAATTCTGAAATTACTCATGGAGATATGCCAGGGGACAAAGTTGAAATCGGCAGCGACCATATCAACAAAGCAAGACTGATTTTCCCTGTACTTTTGGATGAGATTGAGCACTATCACTCGGAAAAAATTGTGATATCTGTTTACGGAGGATCCGGGGTAGGAAAATCGGAAATAGCATCTCTTTTATCTCACTACTTGAGAGAATTTGGGATAAGTACCTACGCCATGTCAGGGGATAATTACCCTCACAGAATCCCGAAATTTAATGATCTTGAAAGAGAGCGAGTGTACCAGGAAAGAGACATTGAGGGATTACGGGAATATCTTGGGTCAGAACTTGAAATCAATTTCAAAGAAGTGAACCAGATCATCAGGTTGTTCAAAAAAAATGAAAATTGCATTTACTTGAGGCGCATGGGAAGAGAAGTGGGGCAGTTATGGTATGAGCCTGTTGATTTCTCCAACATCCAGATATTAATGCTGGAGTGGACACATGGAAACAATCACAATTTACATGGCATTGATATTCCTGTTTTCTTAAACAGCACGCCAGATGAGACACTTGCGCATCGAAAAGCCAGAAATCGTGACGGAAAAGTAGACAGTCCCTTTACAACCATGGTCTTAAAACTGGAACAAGAATTATTAGCATCGCAACTTGGACGCGCAAAAATTCGTATTGCGAAAAGTGGATTTTTGGAATAATTGTGTTGCTCCTTATGCAGCCCGTTTCAATCGCTCCAAAAATAAACCTCAATGATTAATTGGGAGGATCACATAAATGAAAATTAAGTCAACAGGTCCAATGCTGAACGCTTATCCAGACAGTATGGGAGGCAGTCTGAAAGATATTGTCAAAATCCTTGAAAAAGACGAATTTCGAAATGTTTTCGATGGTTTTTACATCTTGCCAAGTCTCTTTCACAGTGATTTGGATCGGGGATTCTCCATTATCGATTACGAATTAGATGACAACCTGGCAACACAAGAGGACTTGGAGCGGTTAAAATCGCTTGGCATAGCGTTAAAACTTGACTTTGTTCTGAATCACAAATCAGTAAATTCGATGGAGTTCAAAGACGTTCTGGAAAAAGGTGCTGTTTCTGAATATAAGGACTTTTTTATCAATTGGAATACTTTCTGGAAGGGCTATGGAAGCCTTAGTGCAGATGGATATATCGTGCCAGAGCAAAAGTACATAAAAGATATGTTCTTTCGAAAACCCGGGCTTCCAATTTTGATGGTGGATTTTCCGGATGGCACAAGGGTTCCCTATTGGAATACGTTTTATCAGGAAGTGAAGGATGATCCCGATTCACCTTTTGGTAAGAAATATCTGGGTCAGATGGATCTCAATATCAAGTCACCGTTGGTGTGGAAGGATTATGAAGAAACATTAAGAAAACTTGCTTTCTATGGAGCGAAGCTGGTACGACTTGATGCATTTGCATATGCGCCAAAAGAGCCCGGTGAAAGAAACTTTCTAAATGAGCCCGGTACCTGGGATTTGCTGGAGCAGATACAGGAACTGGCAGATCAATACGATTTGACACTATTACCAGAAATTCATGCGGGTTATGGCGAAAAAATCTACGAAAAACTGTCCCGGAAGGGATATATGACCTACGATTTCTTTTTGCCGGGATTACTGATCTACGCCATTGAAAATCGCTCCGGGGAATGCCTGGTACGCTGGGCAGAGGAGTTACAACAAAAACAAATTCGGACAGTCAATATGCTCGGATGTCACGACGGGATCCCTGTTTTGGATTTGAAAGGCTTTTTGCCTGATGATGAAATTCAGAAGCTGATTGAGCTGTTGGTGAAACGTGGCGGTTATGTGAAAAATCTTCACGGTCAGAAGAACATGTATTACCAGGTCAATGCCACCTATTACAGCGCACTGGGCGAGGATGAGCGTAAACTTTTGTTCGCAAGAGCCGTCCAGATGTTTATGCCAGGCAGACCACAGGTATGGTATCTGGATCTGTTCGCAGGCAAGAATGACTACGATGCAGTTAAAAAAGCTGGGGAGGGCGGGCACAAGGAAATAAACCGAACCAATCTCCATATCGAAGACATTGAACAACTTATGAACCAGGAAGTCGTAAAAGAACAGCTGCGACTGTTGAGATTCCGAAATTCCTGTGAAGCATTTGGGGAAGAGGCTGTGCTCACCATGGAAACCGAAGGAACCAAGATCAAGTTTTTATGGACAAGAGGAAAATATCAGGCTGGTCTTGTTGCAGATTTTAATACTTACGAGTATGAGATTATTTAGGGTCTAGAGTGTAACAATAGGCAAAGGCTGCATTGGACTAAAGTGATGAATTTGGAATCGTTGGGGTAGCAGTGGGATTTATTTCGTTTAGCCTTTCATATTACCAGGACAATATTCAAGAATTAGAGTCCTCTCCGGTCACCGAGGATCGCATCTACAAAGCAAAACAACTGCTGAAAATGCTGGATGATCTGAAAGACGAAGGATATTTATATTTACGTGATCAATTGGAAGAAAAGTTATCCGGTATCACCAGACTTAGCCGATATCTGTCAGAAAATGATGCAACACCCTTTGAAATCGGCCCACGGATTGTAGATACAAACGAACTGACTTATTCCGATGACAGGTTTGAATTGGAAGCAGTACTTAAAAATGTTGTTAATGAAATTCAGTCTCAACCACTAAAGGATCCGCATCCGTTTATTGAAGAACTTATAACTTTCTGTGAGTGGTTAGGATACGAGGAACACACTGCCTATATATTTCTTCTGCGAGACACCTTACTGCCCTATCTTTACTTCTCACACAAAGGTAGAAATCCAATTTACCCGTGGCTGATGGGAAGAAAAATGCTTGAAAAACTCACGGGAGAAGAAAATGTCGACGAGGCGATCCGGGACCCGCTGTTAGAAGCTTTGGAAGAAGGAAACGTCAAAACATTTTGCGAATTGTGTGACTTTTCATTTCCTCGCATCAAAAAGAACCTTGAAAAATATCCCGTTGTAACAACAACGGTGAAGAACTTATTAGGTGAGATCAGGGAAAAGCGAATCGTGGTTGTCGAATCTGGTTGTTACGGTACTTTCCCCATGCTTCTTTCGTGTTTCGACCCGCGGGTAGAATTCAGGATGTACACTGCCGTTCCTTATCTTACAGATATTTATTCAGACAGATTATTCACCAGGGCATATGAAAAAATAAGATTATTCGAGACGCTCTATTCCCAGGATATGTATTTTCGCTTTGCTGATTTTGCGAATAACCGGTTCTTTGTTGAAAAATGCACAGATAAGACAGTCGAAGAAAGAGCCTTGAATGAAATTAGGCAAATGTTATTCTAAATTTGAATATGTTCAATTAGTTGACAGGGCTCACTTTGAGAGCGAATATTACCAAGAGGGGCAATCAAAATCACAGATTAACTTAGCTTCATCATTAAAGCCAGAATGAAGACTAAAAATTTTCACAACAGTTTTCTTAATCTTTTTGACTGCACAGAGAGTGTGTCTGTCAATTAAGATAACTCCATAATAAGCACCAGAACACTAAAATAACCATTTAAAAAAAGAAATTTCACTCTTTTATTTCGTGAAATTTCCAATTTTTGATATTCTGTTTTGTGCTTCCACTTAAGAGTGAAAATTTGAATAATTCGTTCTGAAACGAGCTTTCTCGTCTCATCTTTGTTTACTGCTTGCTTTTCACTCCTGGATACTGCGGGGTATTCTGACCGTAATATTTAAAGACATCAACTGCTTGCTCAATCTGGTCTTCTGTCAACATTGCCATCTCACCGCCAAACGACTTAGCGATTGCGTATGTTTTGGCAGCTTCTTCTAAATAGATACATGCATATAATGCTTGTTTTAGTGAATCGCCGACAGCAATCACACCATGATGTTTCAGGATGACTGCTCGACGACCTTGTAGATAATTTACTGCCTCAATACCCATTTGTTCAGTTGCCGTTGAAGAGTAAGGCGCAACAAGCGCTGATCCCATAACTGCATTTGCCATTGTTGTCAGATTACAGGGCAACTCATCCGCCACAAGACCAACAGCAGTTGCGTATGGTTGATGAGTATGAATTACAGCGTTGATAGTCTCATCAGCCTTTAGGATGTAAAGCAAAGCACTGGTGTCTACCGAAGGTTTGCGGGTCCCCTCGACAATACTGCCATCGAGGTCGACCACCAGAACATCATCCTCAACCATATCTTCATAAATCATGCCAGATGGTGTAACAAGTACGTGTTCACCCAATCGCACACTGATGTTTCCACCCGAAAGGGCAACCAACCCATATCGATCTAACTTGATTCCAGCTTTTATGACTTCATTTTTTTCTTTTTGATACATTGCTTACTTTCTTATTTGTAAATTGTTTGTTGTGTGATTTGATGATCGCCTTCATCTCATCAGGATGAATTCTTTCTTCGATCTTCAGTAGTTGTTGTTCGAGTATTTTTGGGTCTGAATAGACCTTTAGCTCCACCCAATACTTACTTTTCTTTCCTTTGTTATCTTTGATACGAATAAATTGGGTGGCTTGAATCTTAAATTCTTTGATGAGGAATTCGGTAAGGTCAGTAAAGAGATATTCCCGTTTTTTTCCGGCACCCTCAAATTTGATTCTATCCTCATGGATATAAATGCACTCTGGTGTACTGCGGCTAATTAACAAGCGGTAAAACGAGTAAATACAAACCATCGCAACCAAAGCCCAAAGGATTTTGATCGAGGTCGTTGTAGTAATGTATTTGTAGACACAGAATCCAAAAGCAAACAATGATACCATGCCCTCCCCATATACTCTTGAGCGGTAAAGACGGGGATCGTGACAAAATTTTGTGGGCATGGTATCAAAGTCTGACATTACATTTATTCCTCTACGACTGTCTGAGCGCGGAATGCGGCAGCTTCTTTGAGGATCCTGGCGCGGTTCCAGATTGCCAAAGCGATTGAGCCTAAGGTAATTACAACTGTGCCGATGATGCCCAATCCGTTCAATCTGACAATACCCCAGGTTAGCGGGTTAGCACCATCCACAATACTGGAAACCATTGAAGCACCAGTTGGCATTGCAAATTGTGCATCGATGGCAGCCTGTGTGAACAGAGGTGCCAGGTTTGTCGCGATGAGGAAACCAACAGCCAACACCACAACACCAACCAATAAAGCACGAAAACCATTACCGCGAACGATCGGTGTAATTAGAACAAACATCCAAGGAATCGTGGCAAGATCACCAAACGGCAGAACCTTGTTTCCGGGGAGAATTACAGCCAGGAAAACAGCGATCGGAACAAGAATCAGTGCAACAGTCAGGGTAATGGGGTGACCAATACCAACTGCGGAATCAAGTCCGATGTAGATTTGACCACGGTTCTTGAAGCGTTTCTTGATCATTTCTGTGGCAGCATCTGAAATTGGCAGCAAGCCTTCCATTAGCAGGGCAGCCATCTTTGGGATGAGAACCAGAACGGCACCCATGGTAACACCAAGGAGCAGAATGTCTTTGAAAGCGTAACCAGCAAGAGCACCGATAATCAGACCTAAGATGGTACCAATCATGATCGGTTCACCAAATACACCAAAGCGCTGCTGGGCTTTTTCGATGTTGAAGTCAACCTTGTTCAAACCAGGAATAACATCAATCAGCTTGTTAATCACCCAGGCAATGGGGGCATAAGCAGTCGAGAAACCGTGTGGCAAAGAAATACCGGGCATGTCCAGGCTTTCTTGCACCAACGGAGCAGTGACATCACCAAAAACCAGGATGATGATCATATTGACAACGGCTGCAAGAACACCAAGAGGAACGCTATTTGTCAGGATTGCGACTAAAGCTCCAGTGAAGGCGAAATGCCAGTAATCCCAGATGTCAACGTCTACGGTTTGGGTTGTGTTCGTCAATAACATAACGATATTGACAAGCAAACCGACCGGAATAATGATTAAACCAACTGTGGAAGCAAATGAAATTGCTGCGGCAGCAGGCCAACCGACGTCAATGATTGATAATGCGAATCCAAATCTTTCAACCATTTGTGAGACTGCAGGACCAAGATTACCGGTTAATGCACCGATAACAAGATTGAGGCCGATGAAACCGACACCAACGGTCAGACCTGCACGCAGTGATTTGCCAAACTTGGCCCCTAACGCCAAACCAAAGATGGTGATGATGATTGGCATCATGACTGAAGGTCCAAGGGCTTGAATGTAATTAAAAACAGTTAATACATAATCCATTATGTTCTCCAATATTAATTAGGTGGGTTAGGAATCCATGAGCTTGTAGACTTCTTCCATTGTCTCTTCAATTCCAATACCCGTCAGAAAGGCTGTTCCCCTAATGTATGGGCAGGATACTCCCTGAGGTTTCATGCTGGTAGCTACGCAAAAGTCATACTGTGAAGATTTTTGAGGCACTTCTGAGACTCTGCATTGTTCAATTTTGTATTTACCAGCATACCCACGTGCATTCAAATGCTGTTCCAACTTTGATCTTGCAATTGTTGAGGTAACAATTCCTGATCCACAAGCTAATAAGATTTTTTTCATTGTTTCTTTCCTTTTCAATTTGTATAGTTAAAAGAGGCGTAATTCGTTCAATATTACCATCCTTTCAGATTGTAAGCAATCGTATATTCAAATTGATGACCGCTTACAAAGCACTTCCAGTTCACCCTGCAGGTTATCGAATGCCTGGAAATTATTTTTTCGATAACCAATTCTAAAATTCACGTCAGACCATATCCAGAAGTTTATTGCCTCAAAATAAAAAGAAATATGACACGGATATTTCCTGGTCGGATCGGGTGATTAAATCAAGTCTGATTTCTATGTTTAATCAATAAATATCATTCAATCAGATTTAATAAAATATGGTGTCTAAATTGTCAACGTGCAACTACTTGCTATTTTTTATTCAGAAACTAATATAGACTTAAGCCCTTATCATTCAAGTTTTTCGACTTAATTTATTGGTTCCTTTTTTGAATAAGATTGATAAACATCACCCTTTATTTTCCAATACCTAATTCTCTTTTTCGCTGTCTGCCGCAAAAGCCTTGAGAACATCTGCAGGTTCGTTTGCGTTGATTAATTGCTGTAGTATTTCCTGATCTTGAAGTACTACCGCGATTTCCTGCAGCATTTCAATCTGAGCATGCGGCTGGTCCAACGCTAGCAAGAAAACAATGCTGACAACGACCCGATCTGAAGGATCCTCCATATTCTGAAAAACAACAGGACTTTTCAAGACCGCCATCGCAACGCCCGATTTGTTCACATGAATTACATCCGTATGGGGGATCGCGACATTGATGTCACCGTCTAATTGGAGCCCGGTAGGATAACTTAATTCACGTGTGAGCGCAGCCTCGATGAAACTATCCTTTACCAAGCCGACATCCATCAGTTTTTGGCCAAGGTGACAGATCACAATAGTGCTTGTTTCTGCCTCTAAACCAAGACTGATTGTTGATTCACTCAAATACTTGCTTAATGACATATGTTCTCCTAAATCTGTGACTTTTCAATCAAAGACTTTCTGTTTCCTTATCAAATCAATAGAGTACTAATTCCGGTGCTTCCAAAGCCTTCACCAGATCCGCCAAAAAAGCTGCGGCAACTGCACCATCTACAACACGATGATCAGCACCAAGTGTCAGATTCATCATCGGGCGAACAGCAATAGTGTCATTTTCATCAACCACAACTGGTTTTCTAACCAATCCACCCACTGCCAGGATGGCAGACTGCGGAGGATTAATGATCGCTGTAAATGAACTGATCCCGTACATTCCCAAATTGGAAATGGTAAATGTTCCGCCTGAAACTTCATTAGCAGTGAGGCCTCCTGCGCGTGCTTGCTTGGTAAGATATCGGAGCGTTGTGTTTATTTCACGAAGCGAAAGCATATTCGCGCTGTGAATCACTGGAACTATCAAGCCGTCGTCGATAGCTGTGGCAATTCCGATATTTGCATCTTCAGACAAAAGAATCTTGTCATCCTGCAGGGATGCATTCAGATAAGGATGCCTTCCCAGTGCCCACGCGACCATTTTTGCCAGGAACGCGGTCACTGAAATAGCCGGCTGCCCTTCTTTTTCCGCCAACGCATTAATTCGTTTTCTTGCAGATTCTGAGGCGGTCATATCTACTTCAACTGTGAGGTAGATGTGGGGTGTGGATTGATAGCTTGCAGTTAATCTTTCGGCAATTCGTTTTCGTTTACCAGCAAGGGGAACTGAACTCGTCAAACCAGCCTGGGGAATCACCCGTTGTGACTGCATGGGCACATCTGCTGCCTGTATCCGACCTCTTGGTCCGGAACCCGAAAGGCCTTCCAGGTCTACGCCTCTTTCTTCTGCCAGGCTGCGTGCCGCAGGAGTAGCAGGAACGCTTACCCGTGGGACAACCTGATCCTTCATTCTTTCAGCGAAGGCTTCAACATCCTTGCGGGTCACCCTGGAACCGCTTGGAGATACCTGTTCCAGTTGTACGCCCAGTTCTTTGGACACTTTTTCAGCCAAAGGTGTGGCATGCAATCCAGATTTTGTGGTCAAAGTCTCTTTAGATTCTTCTTCGGGTTTAGAGGGAGTTGCTTCCACTTTTTTCTCTACTACAGGAATGCTATCAGCCGATTCACCTTCCTTAAGGATGTAAGCAACTACTTTCGTTACAGGGGCTTCTTCATTTTCGTGGTAAAGAATGTTAGCTAGAATGCCACTTTCAGGGGCTTCGATTTCGCTGACGATTTTATCGGTTTCTACTTCAACAACCGGTTCACCTTTTTCGATCCGATCGCCTTCTTTTTTCAACCATGTAATGATGGTAACGACCTCCTGGTCCATATCCATCTTGGGCATAATAAAAGGGGTGGGCATGAAAAGCTTCCTTTCCTAATACTTATTGCTAACGATCGCGCGGATCTCAGCTTCGATATCAGCTTCCTGGGGAACAGCGGCTGCTTCCAGAAAACGATTATAAGGAATGGGAACATCTTTCCCAGCCAGCCGGCGCATAGGCGCATCCAGGTAATCAAAGGCTTCGCTGGAAGATACAACCGCCATAACCTCACCAGCCCAACCACCGGTCTGCACAGCTTCGTGTACAACCAACAACCGTCCGGTTTTTTTCACTGATTTGATGATGGCCTGTTCGTCCATCGGTCTCAAGGTGCGCAGGTCCAGCACTTCAACGCTGATACCTTCCTGACTCAGTTTACTGGCTACTGCAAGAGATTTCTGAACCATGATCCCAGATGTGACAACAGTTATGTCCTCGCCAGCGTGTTTGATATCCGCTACACCTAATGGAATTGTATATTCATCTTCCGGAACCTCTCCCTTGACCTTGTAGAGCAGTTTGTGTTCTACGAAACAGACCGGGTTAGGATCCCTGATGGCACTAAGCAACAATCCTTTGGCATCATAAGCAGTGCTGGGAGCAACTACTTTGATCCCAGGAATGTTCATCAGCATGCTCTCAAGTGACTGTGAATGTTGAGCTGCCGCACCGGTGCCAGAACCTCCAGGTAAACGCACCACCATGGGGACGGTTGCTTTACCGCCAAACATGTATCGCGCTTTCGCAGCCTGGTTCATTAGTGGTTCCAAAGCAAGCAAAACGAAATCCATGAACATTAACTCTGCGATTGGTTTCATGCCAACCATGGCCGCGCCAGCTGCAGCGCCAACAATCGCTAACTCTGAGATCGGTGTTTCCCTGACTCTCTCTGGACCAAACTCAGCCAGCATGCCCGCGCTCACCCCAAAGGCACCGCCATAGGTACCAATGTCTTCTCCAATTAAGAAAACGTTTTCATCGCGGCGCATTTCTTCAACCATTGCGTCGTGGATGGCTTCACGATAAGTAATCTCAGGCATATACCCACTCCGTTACGTCTTTGACATCTGGTTCCGGTGAATTTTCTGCAAATGTCACCGATTCATCAATTTCCTTGCTCATCTCTTCCTTAATGCTGCTGATAGCCTGGTCATCAATCAGATTGGCAGTTCGCAGCAACTTTTCAAAACGGATAATTGGATCTTCGATTGTCTTCCAGTGATCAATTTCCTCCTTCGTGCGATAAAGGTTACGATCACTTTTTGAATGTCCAAAGTAACGGTAGGTCTGAGCTTCAACGAATACAGGTCCTTTCCCGGAACGAGCGTTCTCGGCTGCGTTGCGGATGAACTCATAAACTGCCAGCACATCATTTCCATCAATGTAATATCCTGGAATTCCATAAGCTGCTGCGCGATCTTTGAAGGGTGTTTTCGCTGAAACACGAGTAACATCAGCTGACATACCATATTTATTGTTTTCGCATAAGTACAAGATGGGAAGATCCCAAATTGCCGCCATATTCAACGATTCGTGGAAAATGCCTTCATTGGCAGCCCCGTCTCCAAAAATGGTCAGCACGATCTGATCTGTCTTCTTCATCTGAACTGCCAGCCCTACACCTACTGCAAGCTGTAAACCTCCGCCTACAATACCATTTGCTCCCAGGTTATTAGCGGTTACATCCGCGATATGCATCGAGCCACCACGACCGTGACAATAGCCGGTGTCCTTACCCAAAAACTCGGCCATCATCTTGTTGACATCCGCACCGCTGGAAATGAAATGTCCATGTCCCCGGTGATGGTTTAGCAAATAATCACCTTTATTGATTGCAAATCCTGACCCTACCGCCACAGCTTCCTGACCGGCAGACAGGTGCATGGTGCCGTGAACCTTGCCAAGTGCATATTGCTTGTCCGCCATCTCCTCAAAGAGGCGGATCTTGATCATGGTTCGATACATGTCAACCAATTGTTCTTGAGTAAGCCCTAATTCCGTCGACTTTTCAAGCACATCGGTCGTTTCTAAATTATCAAACTCTTCTTTCTTCCAGGTTGTCATAAATATTCCTTCTGCTGCTTATCAGTTTGTACCTTACTATTTTGTCTGATTGATAACACCTTGCGCAGTGTTGGCATCTGTCACTAAAACATTTACATGCTTACCGCGTAATGCACCAATGATTGGTTTAATTTTGTGTGGACCGCCCGAAACGCCGATGCGTAGTGGTATGTTTCTCAAATCTTCCAAGGAAATACCTATCGTTCTATCCTGAAGGTCAGAATGCAAAGGATTGCCGGAAATATCCATGAATACTCCGCAAACATCACCGACGGCGCCTGTATCGCAGATTTCCTGCATTTCCTTTTCCGGAAGATAGCCAGCTAATACATAAGGTGAAACCTCGGGTTCAGCACTACCGATTCCCAACAAAGCCACATCAGCTTGACTGCCGAGCTGAAAGGTTTCAAGGATGTCCTTACTCTCTTTTAATACACTGGCTAGTTGAGCGGTTTCAACCAGAAATGGGGCATTCAGATAAACTCCCTCACCACCCAATTTCTCCACCAAGCGGTTAACAATTGCAATCCCGTGGTACTGTTTGATGCGAGCTCCAAGGGAACCCAGCAACTGAACAATTCGAATTCCTGGCATTGGTTTCTCAAACTGTAGCTCATCTACTGTCGCACTGATAGCCGTGCCCCAGGAAGTACCGAGGGTCTGATCAGGTCTTAATTCTTCTTCAATATACCGGGCGGCAGCTTTTCCTAAAGATGTTAACAGAGCCTGCCCGCTGGGTTGCTCTACAACGATTGCTTTTGTTAAGCCGAATTGTCGGCAAAGCAGCTTTTCGAGTTCTGTATTGTGATTAACGGGGCGTTCGATATGAATTTTGACCAAACCAAGTCTTCTTGCATCTGTCAGCATTCGTGAGACCATCGACCTGGATACATCCAGATTTTTTGCAACCTGGGATTGGGATTGTTCCTTGAGATAATACATCTCTGCAGCATCTGCCAGGATATTCAATCGATCGGGGCTCACTTTATTACGTGACAAGGCTTCTCCTAAATTCACATTTGTTCATTTGGATTCACATATGTGATATTATCATGACTTTTGAATTTTGTCCAGTGCTTTTCGCAGATTTAAGATCAAATTTTTGCGGGTAATGTGGGTCAATCTGAAAAAGGGTTGAAGTTTTTTGCTCAAGCAAAAACCGACCAGATAATGTTAAAATGGAAACTCAGTCATAGATAAATAAATTCAAAGTAGGAGCTTGATACTCAATGAAATTAGACGGATTTGGCATTTTTGTAAAAGACATGGAAACTATGGTCCGGTTTTACAGGGATGTGCTTGGCTTTGAAATCAAGGAAGATGAAGACGCGAGCAATGTCTACTTGGTCAAGGATGGAACCTTGTTTTTGCTTTATCGTCGCAGTGACTTTGAAAAGATGACAAACAAGACATTTCGTTATGCAGATGGCATCAATGGGCATTATGAAATTGCCCTTAGTGTAGATAACTTTGAATTGGTGGATTTGCATTTTAAAGAGATTGTATCCAAAGGGGCAACTCCAATTCTGGAGCCGACAACCGAACCGTGGGGACAACGAACCTGTTATATCGCTGACCCGGAAGGCAATCTGATTGAAATTGGGTCGTTTAACCAATAACCTTCAGATAAGAAACAAAACAAGTGTCATAGGATCTTTGTTCTCGCTAAAGACGATAATATTGATGTTGTACTTTTCCAGAAGAAAGTCTTTCGAAAGATGAGGCCTTTCCATCATGCATTTGATGTTTCAAGACAAATCAACTTTTTCTGCGTGTTGAAACTGTTATCTTGATTTCTCTCTTGAGTTTTAGTTGATAAAATTACAGTAGATCAGCTAATTGAAATTACCAGGAGTTTTCCATGAAATTGCTTGCCTCGCACTGTGTTTTTCCAACACCAGACATCTATAAAACGGCGGAATATTACGTCGAAAAATTGGGTTTTAGACGGGTAGATTATCTGGATGCCAAAGAGAAACATGTCTGTCTTTATCGTGATGGAGTGGAGTTTATCCTGACCCAAGCTAACACTCAGCGGGTCTTTCCCAACCGTGAATTGTACGGGTATGGCGAAGACGCCTATGTGATCACAGAAAGTCAGCAGGAATTGCAGGACGAGTTTGAGGCAAAAGGGGTTACCATTATTCAAAAGCTTCATAAAACGGATTATCACAACTCGGAATTTTCCATTGAGGATATCGATGGAAGATGGATTTGTTTTGGAATAAAAGAGGACTGATCAGCTCATACGATCAAAAAGCTATCATTGGTTTAGTGACACGCACAAATGTAGAGTAGAAAGGAAGCTTATGTCTAAAAGATTAAAAGTAGCTCTTATCGGCGGAGCGTTATTGGGATTAGTCTGCGTGGTGGGGGCTTATCTTCGCTCAAGTGGAACAGCCTCACCCAGTTTCATTTTCGCGCTCTGGTTCAACCGGGTCATCATCGGCTTGGTCGTGGGAGCTCCGTGGGATACTTCCAGCAAAAGCAAAAATTTGCTTCGGGGAGCACTGCTGGGACTTTTGGTTTCCTTTGCCTTCTACAGCTCCACCGATTTTCAGGACCCTATCAGTTTCATCGCCGGCGTTGTCTATGGTGTCATTCTTGAAGCTTGGCTAAGCCGACCCGAAAAAAAGCTTTAAGCGTTTATTGGTTATTTGCAGTCCCTCGGAGAAAGATCATGAAAGATGTAATAAGTTGGCTGCTTGAGGGGGATGTTTCAGTTCAGTACTTAACTCATGAGCTTTTGCTGGACTCAGATTCGACCATTCTTGAACAACTGCAAAACAGAATAGAAGCTGAAGGGTTTGGGGCAGAATTTTTGTTCCACCAAAATCCTAATGGACATTGGGATTTGCATTATTACCAGCGCAAATGGACATCCACCCATTACACGCTATTGGATCTCAAGAACCTGGGCATCTCGCCGGCGCTCATGCCCTGCCGGGAAATGGTTTTGAGGTTGTTCGAAGAGTGTCAGCTTCCTGACGGAGGGATGAACCTATCGAAATACGAACATCCAAGTGACGTTTGCGTGGATGGGATGGTGTTGAACTACGCCTCTTACTTCTGCCCGGAAGAACCCCGCCTTGGCAAACTGGCTGAGTTCCTGCTGTCCGCTCAAAAAAAGGATGGGAGTTTCTCGTGGGATGTTAATTCGAACAAAGGAGATCCGCACACAACTATCTGTGTCCTGGAGGGGCTCGGGCAATTCCGCGCCGCTGTACCCGGACACAAACCTTTGGATATCAAAGGTGTAGAAGACGCGGCGATCGCTTTTCTTCTGTTCAATCGGTTGTTTATCGATGATCCAGACAAAAGGTATCGGAAACTGTCATATCCTTATCGGTATCGCTATGATCTTTTACGTGCTCTGGAATACCTTGCCAATCAGCAAATTCCGTACGACCCACGCATGCAGACCGCACTCGATTGGCTGCAAGCAAAAAGGAAGAAGGATGGGTGTTGGTTTCTTGAAAACCAACACAAAGGGAATGTGCACTTCACAATGGAAGAAGTTGGGAAACCGAGCAGGTTTATCACGCTGAAAGCGCTTACCATCCTCAGGTATTTTGATAGTATCTAATATTCATCATCAGACCAGATTCAAAGGTGGGGTTGAGCGGAAGGTTGGATCAGGTAATTAACTTTTTATTAAGTCTCAGCAGCCTTATCCTTTACAAACAATTAGGCTAACTAAGTAATTTGGTATAATTGTATTTAAAACAAGTAAATGAACAAATTAAACTGTGCAAGCAGTGAGTTCAAGAATCATTCAACAAAGGAGAAAAAATGGAACTAAAAGACTATGGCCCAAATCCCTTGGTAATCAACATCGAGGAAGCAACAGAGGAAAATGAAAATTATCGGACCGCTTTATGGACCGGCAAAAATCTTCAGCTTACGCTGATGAGCATCGGGGTCGGAGAGGATATCGGGTTGGAAGTTCATCATGACATCGACCAATTTCTGAGAATTGAAGCTGGTCATGGCCTGGTGCAGATGGGCGACAGCGAAGAAAATCTGGATTTCGAGAAAATGGCTGAGCACGATGATGCCATCTTGATTCCAGCAGGAAAATGGCACAATGTCACAAATACTGGCGACGAGCCGCTCAAGGTTTACTCTATCTATGCACCGGCTGAACATCCCCATGGGACAGTACACAAGACAAGAGCTGAAGCCATGGAAGCAGAAAAGCATCACGACCATTAGACTTTGAATCAACACAACTACACGTGACAAGGACTTCAGTAAGAAGTTACTTGTCACGTTATCGTCTGCTCTGCATCGAAGGCAATACTAGGAAGGTAGTTAAAAAACCATTGCCTTCTTACCCATCACTATTCTGTTAATCTGATGTCCCACATCAAAAATCAAATATTCTAAGGGTGGAATAGGTCTGTTTGTAAACACGTATTCTTTATAAAATCCCGTATTTTGCGTTCAATCAAACCGGTTAACCCTGTGGTAGTCCAAGTTTCGTTGACTTGTGCACATCGAAATCTATTGTAGAATAGGACGAAGTTTAATTTTCGACGGAATGATGGTGATAAGTTGCAGTTGAGAACAATCTTGCTCACAACCCTGGGTTTTTTCTTTTTAATCCTGGGAGCTATAGGCATCGTGCTGCCGATGTGGCCAACTACTCCGTTTGTTTTGGTGTCAGTCGCATGCTTTTCATCAGCCCCTCACATTAAAGCTCAGATATTGAGAGTCCCGATTTTTCGTGAGCATATCGAAAACTACGAGCGAAAAACGGGGCTTCCTAAGAAAACTGTCCAGACGAGCTTGATTTGGCTTTGGGGAAGCTTACTTATCTCGATGATATTAATTCAAAAATTTTGGATTATTGCCCTCCTCTTGCTTATCGGTGTTTGCGTCACACTTTACCTGCGCAAGATTTCCAGACCAGATGGTGATAAGACACTTAAAGCTGATTAAATTTTTCATTTAGAAAAAATAGATCAATCCTCGTCAGAACTGACATAATTACTGAAATGAATTTAACCCAAAAAATTACCAATTTTGCAAGTTTTTTGAAAGATTTCAGTATAATTGACTCTCAGGTCAAAATTTCTTTTTAAGTTCCCCAGAGGTGAAAAATCGAGGGCTTTACCAACCCGTAAATAAAGGAAACGAAAATGAATAATAGTCTTGATCAAAAACCTTGCTTCTTAAGATCAGTTCGACACCTATTGACGATTTTCCTGGCGTTCTCGATGCTCTTTGGGCTCGTGGCTTGCGGGAAACAAGAAGCCGTTGAGGTTGATCCAGTAATCCCGGAGCAGGAGCTGGAAGACGAAGCTTTGCAGACAGAAGCCGAACCTGTTGAGACAGAACCCGTTATCGTGGAACGGGATCTGGGTCCTCAGCCACTGCAAACAGCAAATCAAGCTACCGCGTTAGCGTTAAGATATTACATTTTTGCCCGATTAAAAACTGAGGAATTCATTCAAGCAGATGTCGACTCCTTACCAGACGGGGCACTTCAAAGTCAAATGGATGAGCTTGTTTCAATCTGGGAAACAGCAGAGATTCTTACTTCAGAGGCTGAACTCATCACCGATCAAGCATTGTTGTTATTGGAATCAGCCTCTGGCGATCAGTCAGTGGTTTTCAATCAATCCGGTAATTCCGGCATTTCTCTTGCCAGTTTTCCCGGTCAGGTTATTGACAAAAACGCTTGGGCAGAAAACCTAACAAAGCAATACGATGCATTACGAGGCGGGCAACGATACAAGCAGCTTGCGCAGCAACTTGGCATTGATACAAAAACAGCTATTGAACAGATGGAACTGGCACAGAAAATCATTCGAAATGCCGCAGATCTTGAAGAAGCTCAGGCAGAAGTAGCCGAGTATACCAGGAGCATCAACACTGTTGAAGGATACAAAACTGCCAGCAAGGTTGGACTATTTGTTGGGGCAACTGTCGCCACTGGTGGAGGAACCTTGACCGCCCTGGCTGGCAGCAGCATGTCTTTACCGGTAGCAGGAGCTGTCATTGTAGGAGGAGTGGACTGCATTGTTGATGTGGGCCAGACCACCAGTTCCATCATCCTGGGTGATGAACATCAAGTAACAGTCGATTTCAAAGAAGCCGGGGAGGTGATCCAACCGATCTCCATGGTGGTCAGTCTTGTCACGTTGGATCCGACCTCTACAGTTGAAGAGCTCGCCTTCTTAGGCGAGGCCATGATGGAATGGAGCAATCCTGGCAAAGTCACAGGAATCGCAGTGGAAATGACCAAAAATGCAACCTCACGCGTTATAGCAAAGATGGTTGAATTGATGGGACAAACCATTCCTGATGTCGAAAGAACGCTTGAAGACCTGAAATTATCTCTACCTCAAGAAGAAGGAACCACTCTGGCAAAACTAATCGTGGCCAACACTGTCGGGGCTGAAGATGCTTTAGCGAAAATGCAGGAACTCAAAGCTCAAATGACACAGATGGCTGGAGAAGATGGAAGCGAGAACGAAGAATCGCAAAAAACTGATTCTCCAGATCCGGACGGAGGAGCCCTGACCGGAGAGAAACAGGAACCCTCTGAAGGATCAAGCACTGGGGATAGCATTGCTGGCACTTATAGCGCCGACGCAGTGTTACAGTATACCGTAGAAGACGTAGAAGCTGACAGCAGCTTGCCGGTAACGCTGCAACTTTACCAAAACGGTACTGGCACCGCTAATGTCTACGGTTTTAGCGGCGAAGCAGTTTACTCAGGCAATAAGGTCAGTTTTTCTGTTGGGATGCAGGGCATTACTTGTGCCTTTGAGGGATTAGCCAGCAGAAATGGCAGCAGTGTAAGTATAGATGGGATCATGCAATGTTCATTGATGGGAGTCGTCGCTGCCACCTATGGTTGGAGCGCGCAAAAGTAAGCCCTCCTCTCATGAATAATATTGGAATAAATACCCTTAGGGATTTCTTACATTGCCTGAGGGTTTAGGTTCCTGACCTTATCTGTTAGAGGACATCCGCAACATTTAAAGCAGGAACTTGTACTCAGTCTCCTGCATCAACATGATGACTAGAGTACTTGATGTCCAAAAATCAGATTTCTGGACAATCATCTCCACATCGCCGAATTTAATGAAATGGAGTATGGTCGAATCAAATATGGCTGTTAGAACTTATTCTTTAAGCAATTCCTGAAATCAATCCTTCCATTAATCGGAACGATAAACCGGTTGAGGCTTATTGCCTGCGTGGAAAAGTTACAACAAGGTGATTGATTCTGCCATCCCGCGAGAAGATGTGCTGACTGGTTTCTGCATCCAGTTTGAGATCAAGTAATTTTCGAGAGCTTTTGTCTGCGTAGTGAATTTCTATTTCATCATGGTTCCCAAATTGAACCGTAACTGGGGTTTGGCAGATGAAATAAGTCAGTGTTCCAGCCGGCAGGGTTAGAGTTTGCTCCTCGCCATAGATATCTATAAAACTAAGTTCACGAGGTGAAGATAGAAGTTCGGATGAATCGAGCAGATACGGGTCAAAGACCAATCGCCCGTCTTCGAACCGAACACCGACTTCCAACTGACGGGTCAGGATTTCCTCCTTCACCATGCCGGTCATCCCTGGCTGGCGCGCACCGCGCCCTTTGGGGGTGTGTGAATAAGGATCTGTAGGGAAGGCGCCGTACTCAGCGGGTGTTTTCTGATATCCTAATCCCGCTCGGACATCGCGGTAAAAATCGCAAAGTTTGGCAGCGACAGGTTCGTTCCTAAAGCGCACGGCAGTTTCTTGAACCGCCAAAAGAAGTTTCGAAACCATGTGCCAATAGATGCTCCCCAAGCCCTCGTAAGCAAAGAATGTCCCGGAGCGTCCAGTGAACTCAGCATGCCGGAAGGTGTTTTCAAACAAGCCTTCAACAGCATCTTTTTCTTGTTCTACCAATTCTTGATACTCTGGTTGGTTCTTCAGGTCTTTCAACACTTCACGAATATCTTTTATGTTTCGCAGTTTACTGCCAAAATGAAATAGTCCGTCAATGTCTTGAGTGAAGAGTCTTGTATCCTGATCTTTTACCAACTGGGCAGGTAACTTCAAATGGTTGAGTTGTTCGGGTAGCAAGGTGTTCTTTTTGATGAATGAGGGTAGCACCCGATCCGGATAAAGGATATAGGTGTGCTGGTCTGCCCGGTAGAGAGAACTATGACGTAAACTTTCCAAAAGGGTAAGGGATTCTTCACCGCTCAAAAGTCCAGAAGAAAGGATCGAAACCTGCCCTTCAAGCATTTCATAAAGGCGGTCCACATGGGCATGCCCGGGTTCAAGGCGCAACAAATTATACGAGTTATAGAGCGCATCTGAACGCCGATTTGCGCGCAAACTGTGCTCCAGAAATTCTTGCGTTGTATCCAGAAATGCTATTAACTCGTCTACTGACAATTGGCTCATCGTTCCGCTGAATCCGTTATCGTAGATCAGCTGTCGATAGCGGCTGCCAGCCTCACCAAGCTCATCCATCATCTGCCGGCGGGATTCTGGCGTGAATTCACCACTCAAACTGGGATGGAAGTTCTGAAGAATTGCGGCAATGGCATTCAATAAACCAACAACTTCGTTGTGAAGGGAGAAACCGTCATTTTCATCCTTGACCAGGTGGCGGAAATACGCCACGAAACGCCGCAGGTAACCGAGCGTGACGACTGAAAGCCCATACCCCACCAGGGCGTTGTTTGCGTCGTTCCATTCCGGACGCTGGGTGTTCATCCAAATTCCACCCTCAGGGACAAAGTTTATCAACTTGGCCAAAACAAGCGTAAGCAGCTTTTCCGTGAGCGAGGCGTGTATCACTCTTCCATCCTCATCAAACAGCAGACGTCCATCACTGCCGTACTGATGCGTCAGTTTCTCTATGCGTTCGTGAAGCATGTGATCAAACACAATCGTATTAAAGGGGTCTTTTTGCAATGCCTCATAGGGTTTGATGCGATAAGGCACGTTCGCATAGCTCAAAACTGGCGTGTTGAGCCGCTGACGCAGCTCCCCAGGGTGAAACCGCTCACTTGCTTCCATCAGCTTTAGTAAATAGATGATTTGATGGTCGCTCCAGTAGCCAATATTCGCCCAGGGGTTACCCGCTTCGGGTACTTCCCAATCGATACCATTACGGCTGATCCGGTAAGGGTTATATCCATCCGCAGTTGTGGCGCATAAGAACGTGTCCACAGTGGTTTCCGCAAATTCGGGAAAAGAGTAAACTAACGCTTCCCAATTTTGAAATATGTCACGCCAATTACCGGCGTAATCCAGGCGTTGAGATCCGTCCTCTTTTTTTATGTTGATCGAAAACTTATTCCAGGGTCGGCTGGGGTCGCCATGCCGGCGGCTAAAGGTAAGGGGCAAATAGGTGTTCAGCAGGCGGCGCAGATTGCTGTCATCGGATGTTGCAGCAAGAGAACGTAAATCCGAAAGACTGCATCTGTCTGGCAGCGTATTAAAAATTTCAGTATGAACCCCGGGAAGATCATGTTCGTGGGTTGAGAGATAATCAAGAAGATCCGTTTTTTCGACCCAGTAGTTTTGGGGGAAAACACCACCGCGCATGATATTAAAAAGGACATTTGCAAAATGATGAGCGCTGGCATTGGTTTTTTCCGAAACCTGTATACCGTCAGCACTTGTCACCTTTTTCTGCAAGTTAAACGTGTTGAAGTCAATATCCTGCTCAATGGCTTCCTGCTTGGCATCCAGGGGCGTTTTCAGAAAGTCCCGCAGCCGTGCCAGAGCGGCATGGTCCTGGTTTACATCCGCAACCAAATACCACCTGACTTCTTGTGATGCTTCCAAATGCAAGCTCGCGTGAACAAAAAACGCGCCGCGCTCACCTCGAATTTCCGTCTCTGTTTCAAGACTTTCCCCAAAACAGAATTTGGTTAACTGTCTGGAGGAAAGCAAAATATGTTGAGGTTCTAAACCTACCTGAAAAACCACATTTGCAGCCAACGACTCGCTTGGTTCAGCCAGATCGGTTAATTGAGAGTTGAGTACGTACAGACCCAGATTTGTTTCTTCATCCACTTCGCTGCGTTTGTATGCATCCAGCAGGCAACTGAATATATTTTGGGTTGCGGAACTGACATTTGCTGGAAGGATATTTTGAAAACCATCCAGTACGTCCACGTCACAAGGGGGTCCTGAGTGATCGATATTGCTTAGCCAGGCTGTCTTTATAAAACCAAAGCGGTCTCCTGTGCGCCAGCTATAGCGTAATACCAGCTCAAGAGAATGATTGATTTCTTCAAATATTAGTGCGGTGCCAGGGATGTTCTTATACAGGTTCCGTTCAACTTTATATTGTCCATCCTGCCGAATCGAAAATGGTTCCCAAAGCCATGTTTGGCTGCCGCGCTTAACACGCAAGATTGTTTTTACGCCGGTGTTCTCAGAATTTTCGGTAATCTTATCTTCAGTGTAGTATGGAAATAAGGCATGTTCAGCGTCAACTCGCCCAGCGGTTAGTCCTCCTGTTGAGGCAATATACAACCAGTGATCCGCCCCGCTGACAATGCTCATAAAAAAGGGCGGCATGGCATCATATTGCTGGATTTTGTAAAACGGCTCACCGAGCAAGTAAACATAACCCCCGGCGGGTTCATTTACCGGGGGTGTGAGCAAAGTATTTCCGATAAGAGTTGGTACGGTTTTATAACGCATACGATTTTTTCTCCATCGCTAAGGTTTTTTTAACTCAGTCTACCAACAATCCGTTTCGTTTTATGACATCGCTAAACCAGTAAGCACTGTCTTTGATTGTGCGTTTTTGAGTTTCGTAATCGACATGAATGGCACCAAATCGCTGAGAATATCCCCTTGCCCACTCAAAGTTATCCATCAACGACCACTGCAAGTAGGCAGTGACCGGGATTCCAGCCTGGATCGCCTTCCAAACTATTTGAATGTGATTCTGCAGGTAATCAATCCGCCGCTGATCGTGGACCTTTCCATTCTTATCGGGACCATCAGCATAACTGGCACCATTTTCGGTGACCATCAGTTGTTTCGGGTGATATTCCCGGTTAATCCGCTCGAGCAACTCGTATAACCCCTGTGGATAAAGTTCCCAGCCCATATCTGTCTGTGGTACATCCCGTTCCTCGTTGTGAATCCCTTCTGAGTTTGCTGATACAAACATTCGGGTGTAATAATTGATGCCCAAAAGGTCGGTTTCCTGTGCCATCAGGTCCATGTCACCGGGTTTAATAAAATCAGGTGTGGTTGAATCTAACACGCCCATGCCAACATAATCTTCAAGCATATCCTGGGGGTAACCACGTCCATAGATGGGATCAGCAAACCATCGAATGAGTTCTCCATCCATAAAACGGATTCTATCCTCGCTAACTGGCGCGTCTGGGTCGTTGTGAACCGGGCTCATGTTCAGCACAATCCCAATCTGGGCTTCTGGGACAGTTTTTCGGATTTCCTTGACCGCCACACCATGCGCAAGCAAAAGATGGTGAGCAGCCAGAATACCCTTTGAGCGATCCTTCAATCCCGGGGCATGTTCGCCATACGTATAGCTTAAATGGCTGGCACACCAGGGCTCATTGATGGTAAACCAATACTTCACCCTGTCACCAAGGTGCCGGGCAACCACGTCAGTGTACTCAGCAAAGGCATCCACAACTTCACGATTCAACCAGGCATTTTCCAGTGCTATCGGCAGGTCCCAATGATACAAGGTAGCCATGGGGGTTATCCCAGCTTCCAGTAATCCATCGATCAACCGGCTATAGAAATCCAGACCAGGCTGGTTAATTTTTCCACGACCATTAGGGAGAATACGCGGCCATCCGAGAGAAAAGCGGTAATTAGGATAACCTAACGACTGCATTATTTTAATGTCATCCTGCCAGCGGTGATAATGGTCACAGGCAACATCGCCAGTATCACCATTTAAGGTTTTACCGGGAGTATGAGAAAACACATCCCAAATCGACTCTCCTCTGCCATCCTCTTTTACCGCACCTTCAATTTGATAAGAACAAGTGGCAGTCCCCCACAAAAAGTTATCTGGAAATTTCAATAGTTTTGTCATCGTGTTTTCCTTTAATTTTCAATTCAGTTTGCTGAATGTATCCTTCAGCAGTGGGTAGAGTTCCTGGTAGACCTGGTAAGCGTTTCTATAGACCTCGAACTTGTCAGGGTCTGGAGAGGTTTTTCCGGTGATGTGGATAGTCTGATGACAAGCAGTGACTACATCTGGCCATGCTCCTTTGCCAACACCAGCTAAAAGCGCAGCACCGAAAGCCCCACCTTCGGTGGTGTTGACGCTGACCAATTCACTTTCCAAAACATCAGCCAAAATTTGGCGCCACAAGGCCCCCTTTGTGCCTCCGCCTGAGGCGCGAATCTGAGTAATTTCCTCCAGACCAGCATTGCGAATAAGATTGAAACTGTCTTTCAAACCAAAAGCCACGCCTTCCAATACAGCGCGGGTCATGTGACCGCGGGTATGGCGTAGAGTCAGCCCGATAAAAGCTCCACGGGCAAGTGGGTCTGGATGAGGAGTGCGTTCGCCGCTCAGATACGGCAGGAACAACAATCCTTCACTTCCTGCAGGCACTGCTTCAGCCTCACGCAGCAGATCATCAAAACTCATGTCTGACGCCAGGGTATCACGATACCACTGCAAGCTGCCAGCTGCTGAGAGCATCACTCCCATAAAATGCCACGAACCCGGTACAGCATGGCAAAAAGCGTGCAGACGCCCTTCCGGCTCGATCAATGCTGAAGGGGTGGTGGCAAAAATAACGCCGCTTGTCCCAACTGTAAGCCCAATAATTCCTGGCTCAACTGCCCCAACTCCAACCGCGCCAGCTGCCTGGTCGCCCCCACCTGCCACCACAGGGGTTGCTGGAGCCAAACCTGTCAACGCAGCTGCTTCCGCGCTAACCAATCCGGTAATTTCGGGTCCTTCGTAGGTGCGGGGCATCCATTCACGCGGGATATCCAGTTCCGCCAACAATTCGTCTGACCAATCTCTTGTCTTAATGTCGAAGAGCACAGTTCCAGAGCCATCAGCTTTGTCCATCGCTAATTCATCAGTCAGTTTGTAACGAATGTAATCTTTTGGGAGAAGGACGTGGCGAGCCCTGGCATAAACTTCGGGTTCGTTCTCAGCAACCCACAATATTTTGGGCGCAGTAAACCCGGTCAGAGCGACGTTGCCACTGATCTGGATGAATCGTTCTTTACCGATCCTGTTGTGGATCTCATCGCATTGTGCCTGGCAGCGCTGGTCGTTCCACAAGATAGCGGGACGCAGCACCTGCCCTTCTTCGTCAAGCAGCACTAACCCATGCATCTGACCGGTTAGGCCAACTGCCTCGATCTCACCCGGTTGAACTCCAGTCTGAGAGATCACAGTTTGAATACTATTTATGACAGCCTGCCACCATTCCGCCGGATCTTGTTCAGACCACAAAGGTTTGGGAGAGGAAAGCGTATGCGCTGAAGAAGCAGTGCCTAATACAACACCATCCTGGTCGATCAGCAGCGCTTTGCTGCTGGTTGTGGATACATCAAGCCCTAAAAAGTAAGCCATAATTCGATCTCCTGATTAAGATATTGTCACCGGGCAAACAAACACCCGATCTTTGACCGATAGAGTAGATTCCCCAACGACTTCAAATGCTGCTTCAAGCCGGATGTCGTCCGAGGAGCTCCCAATCTGAATCTTTGTAGTCCCTGGCTCAAGCACCAACTTCAAGCCTTCACCATAATATGCCAATATATTGACAGGCAAGTTAAAGCTCACGTTTTTCTTTTCGCCCGGTTGCAGGTGCAAACGCGCAAATCCACGTAATTCCTTTACTGGACGTGGAAAGGCGGCATACTCATCCGTGGTGTAAAGCTGGACAACTTCATCACCTGCAACTTCACCTACATTGGCAACATCAAATGAAATGTTTACAGTTTCACCCAGTCTGGCTTGGTCGCGATCGATTACCAGTTCGCTATACTCGAACTGGGTATAACTCAATCCGTGTCCAAAAGGAAACAGCGGTTTTACGCTTTCGTCGACATAATCGCCGTAAATGTTGGAGCGCATGCCTGAAGGCTTGTAGGTGTAAAAGACCGGTACTTGGCCAACTGAACGGGCAATCGAAACTGGCAACTTGCCGCCAGGATTGAGTTCTCCAATGAGTGCGCTGGCAACCGCGCTTGCGCCTTCTTCTCCCGGGACCCAAGCCTCTAGCACTGCGTTTGCGCCTTCTATTAGGTCTGGGATCGATAACGGACGCCCGTTGATCAAAACCAGGATCACCGGCGTACCTGTCTCTATGATTTCTTGCAACAACTCACTCTGCACACCCGGTAAGCCTAATTCACTTGTGTCTCTGAATTCACCAGTTGTGCAGTTATAGGCCAAACCTGAGCGGTGACCCAAAACAACAATGGCGGCGTCAGATGATTTAGCGAGCTCGACTGCTTCCGCAAACCCGGATTTATCTTGTGAGTTGATGTCGCAACCTTTTGCATAAGCGATTGCCGAAGGGTCAGGTAAAACCTGATTTAAACCTTCCAGAACAGTAGGGATTTCCACAGGCAGTTTTTCAATATCCTCCTGGGACAAACCTTCGTAGCCTGAATCGACCGGTGGGTCCTGATGCATCAGTTCAAGTACGGCAGCATAAGAGTAATCCCCCATCATACAACGTCCGGAGTTGGCATTTGGACCGATAACCGCAATCTTTTTTACAGACGGTTTAAGCGGCAAGGTTCCATCATTCTTGAGCAAAACCAGGCTCTGACGAGCAATCTTTTTTGCCAATTCGCGGTTTTCTGGAGTTTCAAATTCGACTAACACGGCGCCTTCATCCACGAATGGATTTTCAAACAAGCCCAATTCAAACTTCTTGGTCAGGTGACGCCTGACAGACAGATCAATGGTCTCCATTGACAACTCACCCGCCTCGAGTGCTTCTTGAAGTCCAGGTGTATAGCAATCAAAACTGGGCAGTTCGACGTCAATCCCAGCGGTAAGCGCTTTGATGGCGGCTTCCTTACGGTTTTTGACGGCTTTGTGATAGTTGTGAATCATCACAACCGCCTCATAGTCAGATACAACCACCCCGTCAAAACCAAGGGTATCGCGCAGCAAATCGGTCAGGATGCGTTTGGACGCAGCCACAACTTCGCCATCCAGTTCAGGATAGGCATTCATCATCGATAACAATCCCGCATCGCGGATGGCTGCCTGGAAAGGCGCCAGGTAAACATCCCACAGGTCTCTTTCACCCAGGTGAACCGGACCACAGTTCAGCCCTCCCTGCGAAAAAGCGTGCCCAACAAAATGCTTGCCAGTTGCCATAACGCCATTTGCCGGATCTTCCCCTTGCAAACCGCGGATATACTCCATGCCAAATTGGCTGACCAGCATCGGATCTTCTCCGTAAGTTTCTTCAATACGTCCCCAGCGCGGATCCCGACAGACATCCAGCACCGGTGCCAGACCCTGACGTGCGCCCATCGCAAGCATTTGCTTTCGGATCTGTTCGGTCATTTCCCGGGCAAGTTCGGGTTGGAAGGTGCTGGCTAACCCAATCATTTGCGGGTAAACGGTACTTTCCAGTGCCATCAATCCAGCGCAGCATTCTTCATGGTTAATAGCCGGGATGCCAAGGCGAGTCTCTTCAAGCAGAAATTTTTGGATCTGGTTGTATGCTTTGGCAGCTTCAAGGGGTGTCAGGTTGCCGGCACCTGCAATGCGAGTGATTTGACCCACCCCATCCTTCAGTTTTGTTTTTACTTTGGCCAGGTCTAACTTTCCCTTTGTCTGGAGTTCAAAAAACCAATATCCGCCAAGTTGACGGACCTTCTCCTCAAGGGTCATCCGTGCTATTAGTTCGCTGACACGCTTATTGATTTGGCTGGGGTTCACAGTCATAGTTCACACTCTCTTCGATATATACTGGTCAAGGTCTAAGAACGCATGCCCAGCAGCAAGTCAATGGTCAACTGATCCAGGCGTTCATACTTGAGCCCGCGCTCCGAAATAACTTTGCGGTCAAGATTCAATGCTTTGATGCCTTCCGCCTTTTCGGACGAGTACTTTCCAAACAATGCCGCAAGGGCGGGATCATCAGCGTTGATTTCTTCCAAAATAGCTTGAATTTCCGGATCGGCATTAAATTGTGCCGCTTTTTCTTTCAACATCAGGTAGGTCCGCATACAGCCGCGAGCGAAGTCCTTGACACCTTCATAATCTTCGGTGCGATAGGCGTGGGCGTCATAGTGCTTGGAGCCACTGTAACCAACATCTTCAAGGAATTTGACAAGGTAGAAAGCTGCTTTGAGGTCTCTTGAACCAAAGCGTAAATCCTGGTCATATCTTCCGGGATACTGATCGTTCAAGTCAATGTGGAACAACTTGCCGGCTTCCCATGCCTGCGCAACACCGTGCATGAAATTAAGACCTGCCATATGTTCGTGGGCAACTTCTGGGTTGACGCCAACCATTTCAGGATGGTCCAGAGTAGCAATGAAGCCAAGCATATGACCAGTGGTGGCGTTGTAGATATCCCCACGGGGTTCGTTAGGTTTGGCTTCCAGAGCAAATTTGAGCCCATAACCTTTGTCCAGGTTGTATTCACACAGGAAATTCAGTGCTTCCCGGGTACGTTTGATGGAATCGACCGCGCTCTTGCTGCTGTCGGTCTCTGTGCCTTCGCGTCCGCCCCAGAACACATAAATCTTGGCGCCGAATTCAACTCCCAGGTCAATCGCGCGCATGGTCTTCTGCAAGGCGTAAGCACGAACTTTAGGATCATTGCTGGTGAAAGCGCCATCTTTGAAAATGGGATCGCCAAACAGGTTGGTAGTTGCCATCGGCACGATCAAACCGGTATCGTCCAATGCTTTTCTGAAATCACGTTTGATCGCCTCTTCTTCGGCGGGAGTGGCATCGATCGGAATCAAATCGTTGTCGTGAAAATTGACACCATAAGCGCCCACTTCAGCAAGCAAGTGAACTAATTCTGCTGGGGTTTTTGGATCACGTACCGGACCACCAAACGGGTCCCGCCCAATCGATCCTACAGTCCATAAGCCAAATGTAAATTTATCTTCGGGTTTAGGCAAAAAAGTGTTCATTTCATTTCTCCTTATTACTTTTCGAATTTGTCAAAATTGTCTATTTTAAATTGTTCTCAATCATTATCCTAACTCCACTAACACAGCAACCTCATTGGTTCCTTGCGGTGGAATGGGAATTACATACCCTTCAATTGGTTGATCATTCACTATGAGCCGGATCGAGTCTGCAGAGCTCTTTCTTTCAACTCTGATGTTGTAGGTCACACCCCGGAATATGCGTTTGGCTTCAAATCCAGCCCAATCGTTTGGTATTACCGGATTCACAGACAGACCTTCATATGTCGGTTTAATGCCAAGAATGTGCTGGGTGATAGCCACGTAATTCCAGCTAGCTGTACCGGTTAGCCAGGAGTTTTTTGCTTCGCCATGGGTAGGTGCTTCTTTTCCAGCGATGGTTTGGGCGTAAACGTATGGTTCACAGCGGTGAACTTCACTGATCGCCTCCCTCGCAGAGGGGTTGATGCGTTTGTAGTAATCAAAAGCCTGATCACCCCTGCCAATGGCTGTTTCTGCGATCATGATCCATGGGTTGGAATGGCAAAAGACGCTGCCATTTTCTTTGTATCCTTGTGGATACGACGAGATTTCGCCCAACCGCAACTGGTAATAACTGAACGCCGGATGTAATAAGACAATCCCATGAGGAGTTGCCAGTTTTTCCCTTATCGCATCAAGTGCCTGGCGAGCCTTGCCATCGACGACCCCTAAGCCAGCCATGACGCATAAGCCCTGCGGTTCGATAAAGATCTTTCCTTCCTCATTAAGGTGCGAACCAAGCGGTTCTCCAAAGGCATCATAGGCGCGTCTGAACCATTCCCCATCCCAACCTGCTTCCCAGACTGCTTTCTCCATCAAGTCAGCCTTTTCGTCGAAAAAGGCACCATCTTTCACTTCGAAAGACTTATTAATAGAGCTTGAAGTGTACAGTGAAGCCAGCTGAGACATTTCATGGCAGGACAAGATGAACAAACCAGCGATCATGACGCTTTCAGCAGTACTTCCATCCCGATTGGTGGTGGTTTGAAAAGATTGTCCCGGTGTGTCTGAAAAACAATTCAGATTAAGGCAGTCGTTCCAATCTGCCCGACCGATCAAAGGCAGTTGGTGTGGTCCCAGCCGATCTACCGTGTACTGAATAGCACGCTGCAAATGCTCATACAGCGGCATTTCAGTGCCTTCCAGGTTTTCGTAAGGTGCCAGTTCATCAAGGATGCTTAGATCACCGGTCTCTTTTACATATGCAGCTGTAGCCAACACCAGCCAATGTGGGTCATCGTTAAAGCCTGAGCCCACGTCATTATTACCGCGTTTGGTCAAAGGTTGATATTGGTGAAAAGCACCGCCATCCAAAAGTTGGGTGGCAGCCAGGTCGAGCAGTCTTTCCCGGGCTCGTTCAGGTACGATATGCACAAAACCCAGCAAATCCTGGGTTGAATCACGGAATCCCATTCCACGCCCGATCCCACTTTCAAAATAAGAAGCAGAGCGGCTCATATTAAAGGTGATCATGCACTGGTAAGCATTCCAGATATTGACCATGCGGTTGGTATCATCATCAGGTGTGTTTACAATGAATTTGTTCAGCAGCTCTTGCCAGTATGTTTTAAGTCCTTGAAGAGCCTGATCAATACGGGCAGGCGCAAGAAATTCACGGATGATCGGTAAAACAGTTGCTTTATTGATTATGTTTGAGTTAGCCGGCTCAAATTTTTCATCGGTTGGGTTTTCATGATACCCAAGCAAAAAGATCACTCGTTTTGCTTCTCCGGGTTTCAGACTGAGTTGTAGATGGTGTGAGCCAATAGGCTGCCAACCATGAGCTACTGAGTTAGTTGATTTTCCCTCTTCGACCACCAGGGGCTGATCCCAACCCCGATACGGTCCAAGAAATGCATCACGCCGGGTGTCAAAACCAACCAGAGGCTCTGAACAGGCAAAGTAGGCAAAATGGTTGCGGCGTTCCCGATACTCCGTCTTGTGATAAATCGTAGAACGCTCCTCAGCGCTGGACCCATCTTCAAGTTTTGGTACTTCTACTTCCCCAGTGTTAAAGTTGCGCTGAAAATTTGTCGAGTCATCCCACGCATCCCAAAGTGCAAATTCAATCGCGGAGAACAGGTCCAGATTAGCCTCTTCAAGCCGATCATTGGTGATGGTGGCGTCCCAAACTTCAAGAGAGGAATTGAGTGGCACAAAGTAGTGACCGGAGAAGCCAACACCATTTTTCTTCGATTTGATGCTGGTGTAGCCGAGACCATGCCGGCACTCATAGCTGTCCAACTCTTTTCGCGTTGGCATCCAGCTGGGAGACCAGTATTCTCCGCTATCAGCATCCCTTAGATAGATATATCGCCCTCCCATATCCAGGGGGCTGTTGTTGTAACGATAGCGAGTCAAACGTCTCAGGCGGGCATCTTTATAAAAAGAGTACCCTCCTCCTGTATTTGATATCAGTCCGAAATAGGAGTCTGTGCCCAAATAATTGATCCAGGGCAAAGGGGTATCAGGACGAGTAATAACATACTCTCTGGATTCGTCATCAAAAAAACCAAAACGCATAGAAAGCCCTCCGCCTACCAGTTATATCCACTCATGAAATAATCTCGATGTTTGTGCAAAACCCAGGCTTGATTAAGCCCGGGTTTTGTGGACAACAGTACGTCAATGCCTTGTCTGCCTGACCTCATTCCTTTACAGCACCCATCGAAATACCGTTCACAATGTACCGTGAGAATAAGAAGTAAATGATGATGATCGGAACAATTGAAGCAGCCAAGCCCAGGTAGATCGCTCCATATTCATGGCGATATACATCCCCTCTAAGCGTCTGAATCAGCATTGGCAGGGTGTATTTATCGCGAGTGGTGATCAAGATGAAGGCGTTAAAGAAGTTGTTCCACGATGCCACAAAGGCGAAGATGCCCAAGGTAAACATGCCTGGCACGGCAATTGGCAGCATAATTTTATGGAAGATGCTGAGTTCACTGGCACCATCTATGCGCCCCGCATCAATCAGATCCTGGATCATGATCGATTCAAGGTATTGTTTGGCAAAGAAAACCGACCCGGCAGAAGCAATGCCAGGCAAAATAAGCGAGGCATAGGAATCTGTCAAACCCAATTTCGACATCCATTGATAAAAGCCGATGATCGATAGCTGCATTGGGATCATAACTAACACGAGCATCAAGTTGTAAAGGGTTTTTCTTCCTTTGAAGTTATAAACAACCAGTCCATATGCGGTTAGCATTGAGAAGTATACGGTGATAATCGTAGTCAAGGCCGCAATGGTCAAACTGTTCATGAAACCCAGGGGAAGATCTAGACCTTTGCTCAACAAAATTTTGTAGTTAGTCATCAGGTACTTACTGGGAAATAAACTGATGCCTTGTTGGATTTCAAGTGTTGAACGTGTTGCGTTAACGATCAACAACCAAACTGGGATCAGGGTGATCACTACAAGGATCAACAGGAAGAGATAAACAAAGAAACGTTGGATATTAGTAAGAGTATGATTGCTAAGTTTCATTTTTTCAACTCCCTATTTCCCGTTCCTGACAGGCTCTTCATGCTTTTCGCGTAACAAGAAGAATATCAGCAGTGCTACGATACTGGTCATAAGGAAGACCACCAGACCAACGGCCGAGGCGGCACCAATATGACCTTTGCTGCTGTGAAATTTCATATACATGTTGATGGTATTCGTAAGGATCGAGTTAGCAGGGCTACCTCTACCATCTGTTAATAGGTAAGGAATGTCAAACATCTGCATCCCTCCTACCAACGACGTAACTAAAATATAGATCATAACCGGCTTGATAAGAGGCAACGTGATGTGCCAGAACATTTGCAGAGAACCAGCCCCATCAACCAGGGCAGCTTCGTATAATGAAACAGGGATCGCGGTCATCGCGGCCATTAAAAGAATCGTTGTTTGACCAAACCACATCCACCATTGGATAAAGACAACCAAGCCGCGCATCCACTCTGGTTTACGAATAAAATCGATTGCTTCAGCAACGATTCCAGAGCGCACAATAAATTGGTTGACCGGACCGTAATATGAGAACAAAGAAAAGAAAAGAGCAGCAATAGCCGATGCCATCATCAGGTTTGGCATATAGAAAATCATGCGCCAAATACCAACACCTTTGATTTTCAGGCGAAGGTTGGTAAAAAAGATCGATAGCACAAAAGCGATGCCCATTTGGGGAATGAAGTTCATCAACCACAATTCCCAGGTGTTCGTTACGGCTGTTAAAAAGGTTTTATCGGCGAACAATAGTTGAAAATTTTTAAACCAGGTAATTTCATAGGTTCGCGCCATGAGTGTTCGGTTTGTAAAACTTAAAAAGACGGTGTTTAATACCGGATACAAACCAAAAATTAAAAAACCGATGATGAACGGGGCAACAAAAAGGTAACCATAATGATCATATTTTAGTTTTTTAAACATACGTGCTCCCTTATTAGTTGTCTCATGAGTTGATGAGTCAGTACAGTAATTGTACTGACTCATCACTTATTTTAACAAATATTCTAACTACTCAATGATCAATTCCGGGAATTCATTGCGGACAGCGTCTTTCCAGAGTGCCCACATTTCATCCAGGGTGATTGTACCTTCGAGGTATGAGTTCAAAGGATCGTTGAGAGCGCGTTGAATCGCATCATCTGAACCCTGCATCAGGCGTGCGTTGACGCTTGGTGCGGCAGCAGCAAAGCCACCATACGAGTTCTGACCGCCAAGGAATTCGCTCATGGCTGAATCGTCAAAAGATGCTGTGATTTTTTCAACCACAACCTGGCTGCCAACAAAGTCACCAGCTGCCTGATATTGGTCATCAGGTACATTTGGATCGATAGCTTTCAGGTATTCATTGGTGTAAACACCAGTAGCCCAGTTGGTCAGGTTTTCTTCGTCTAGCGTGCAGAAGCGAATGAATTCTTTTGCCAGATCCATCTTGCTTGTTTCGTCCATGACGCCCAACCAGGTGCCGCCCCACTGATAGGGCAGAGGTCCTTCGATTACAGCCCAGTCACCCTTGGTGGTGCTGGCGCCATCGGCGGAGGTTGAGTTGGGTTCCAAAACATAGGGAAGACCCCAGGTCGGGAGGAAATAGCTGAAGACTTTCTTCGGGTTACCTTCGGCATCTGCCAGAGTGTCATTCATGCCAGCGAACCAACCTTCTTGCCATTGAGTCGCGCGGCCTTCATAACCATTGTCGCGGAAGATCTTGACGGTTTCCACCATCTTTTCGACCATCGGATCGACAGTCAGTTTGTCATCAACCACCCAGGGTTGTTCGCGATTAGCGAAGAACAGGTTCTGGAAATCGCCATTTGAGGCGACCATATAGGTATTGCCTTCGGATTTTTCTTTAACTACTTCAGCCGCGGCGATATATTTATCGAAATCGCCCAGGATTTCCTGCATTTCTACAGGATCATCAGTGCCAAAGTATTCTTTTGCTAAACTGCGGCGATAGAAGAGAGCACCAGGAGTAGCCTGATAAGCGTAAGCTTTGTGAATGCCATCAGCCATACCGACTTCGTACACAAAGGGATACATCTTCAATTCGTCAGCATAAACCTGCAAATCGCCAATGTCAGCCAGGAAATCGCTTTCAACATAGCTTTTCACAAACGCAGCTTCGAGAGCAACAACATCCGGAACATCATCGGTGCCCAGGGTTGCCAACAACTTGGTCTGATACTCACCATTGGTCATGGGGATCATGGTGTAAACAACATCCACATCTGGGTGAGTCTTTTCAAAGGCTACAGCCATGGTGAGGATTTCGTTAGTGAATGACCAGACATTCAACACGGTTTTTTCGGTTGCTACTGGTTCTTCAACTACGGGTTCTTCAGCTACAGGTTCTTCAACTTCGGGTTCCTCTGCAACTGGTTGATCGACAGCAGGAGGTTCTACTTCTGCTGCGGGTGTAGCACAAGCGGAGAGCAGCATGCTCCCAGCAAGTATTACGGACAAAATTACTAATAGACGTTTCATTTTCTTTCCTTATCTCCTTGAATTTTTTTAAGTGTTCTAAACAACAACATTTTTTACGGATTAATGTCTGATTGCACCTCCTGTTTTTACGGACGCTTTGAGAGCGCTCTCTTTACTTTCATCCCCCTGTATGGATAGTATGTTGGATTTCTTTGAGCGGCATGAGTCTCGAACGATCAATTCAGTATCGAGAATCAAACGCTTGGCTGGTCTTGTACCATTTTCGATTAAATCGATAAGCAGATCAACTGCTTTGATACCAAAATGAGTAATGGGTTGATGGACAGTGGTTAACTTGATCGGTAAAGTGGATGCAATTGGAAGGTCATCGAATCCGACAAAAGCAACATCATCCGGAATTTCCAAACCCGCTTCTTGCACAGCTCGCATCGCCCCTATAGCCATGACGTCGGATTGAGCAAAAATTGCGTCTGGTCTGAAGGGTAGCAATTTTTTCATAGCATCGTAGCCGCTGTTTTCAGAAAAATCGCCTTCAGCGATTAAACTTGGATCGATTTCCCTGCCTGCTTCATCCATTGCCTGTGTAAAGCCGGTTTGCCTGTCAACCGCTGCGGTGCTGTAAAGACCTCCCGTTATCATACCAATTCGCTTGTATCCGAGGTTTATGAGGTGGTTTGTGGCTTTTTTTGCCGCCCAAACATTGTCCACATCAATGTAATTCACCAATCTCTCCTCGTGGGGTTTGCCTAAAATCAGGCAAGGGACTTCTGAATTGACCAGGCGCTTAAAAATCTTGTCATCAGAAGTACCAGATTGAATCAAAATTCCATCTAACAACCCTCGTCGTAAGATGCGAGTCAAAATTTCATTTTCGTCTTCCTGGTTTCCAACCAGAAAGAGTGAAAGAGTCAAATGTTGATTATTGCAGGCATATGCAACACCCTGTGTAAGTTGCGGAAAGTAAGGGTCAGTGAAGAAAGCGCTTGTTGTTCTTGGAATTACCAGGCCGATCATATTGGTACGCTGAGATGCCAACGATCTTGCAGCCGCATTGGGATGATAGCCTGTGTTTTGGATGATTTTTTCTACCCGCTTTCGAGTGGCCGAGTCCACGTTTGGACTGTTGTTGACCACCCGTGAAACGGTCGATCTGGAAACACCAGCTAATTTTGCAATATCTTCGAGTGTTAGATCATTCATTTCGTCAATTCGGTGAGTAACATGTGAACAATATACATTTTGGGAGCGCTCTCATAGGTATTATAGTGTATTTAAACCCGGCTTGTCAATAGGTTAAAACAAATTCAGATGTTGAAGTTGAGGAGATTTGATTTGAAGCCTTTTTGTTGGGCGATATGATATTATTTTAACGACTGAACAGAACCCCCGAACTTTAATCTGCATAAGATACATTGATAAGAATGTCCCTATGAGTAGTTTTAAAGACCTGCGTATTGTTGATAATTTCTATCAGACTTCAGCCTTTTTCCCCATGCCCATAGTATTGGTAGGCACCATCGCGGCAGATGGTTCAACAAGCCTTGGTCCATATTCTCTGGTACAGCCTTATTACATAGCGGGTAAAGCTTATTACGCCATGTTATTAAGTTGCCGCAATTCATCAAATACCGCTCAGCATCTATTAGCCAGAGGCAAGTGCTCCCTCAACTTCACCCCTGACGATAGAAAAATCTTCAAAGAGTTGGTAAAGCTAAGTTGGCCTGGAGATACACCAGAACAAAAAATGAAAGACTGCAAGTTTACTTTGGAGGATGGCTTGATGGCAAAAGAGAATCCAGACGAAGTTTTCCCTAAAGTTGTCGCAGAGAGTTTTCAGGTATTTGAATGTACCTGGATCAGCGAACTGGATGGGGCTTCTGCTGACAAGCCTGGTTTACTCGATGGATATCCACCTCCCTATCGTGATTTTAATGGGATTACCAGTGAGTTTGGTGCCCATTTTATTTTGCGGGTAGATAAGATCCTGATGAAAGAAAAATATTACAATGGCATCGTAAACGGTGTAAGATCAAGAGATTTTCCTCATGTACCTGTTGATTATGGTTATTGCGACTCAAAAAACTTTTGGTTTTCGCGTTTTTCAAAGGCCATCCCCGAACTTTTACCGGTTCGGGAAGGTTCCATTGCATCTGTTCGTTATGCGGCCGATCGAATTGATGCTGACATAAAGTTCACTGATGATGCCTGTGCAAAACTGGTCAAGATTCCCCGGATTTTTTTGAACACAGCTCTAAAAGGGTGTGTTACCTATGCAAAAGAAAACGGCATCACCCTGATCAACGCAGAGCATATGGATGCTATCAATGACAAACGGGCGAGAGAAAAGAAGTAAACGAAAGCTGATTATGATGGGTGAGTTATCACTTGAAGAGTTGACAAATGCCTCCCGGGCGATAGTCTCTTTGCTTAGTAAGTGCGAAAAAGCGCTAGAGAAGTTTTCTCCCGGAACATCTCAATACACCCTGCTTAAGAATCGCATCAATGCTTTGCGCATCGCTACGAAATTGATTGACAAAGCTATTATTGAACCGATAGAAAAAGGATGACTAACAAATGATTTATTATTTTTCAGGCACAGGAAATTCCAGATGGGTTGCAGAACAACTGGCGATCAAAACCAATGACATCGCCTTAAACCTGGTCAGAGAACCCGCACCATCCTCCATTGAAGGGGAATTGTTCGGCCTTGTATTTCCCGTCCATGCCTGGGGAGTGCCTGACCCTGTGGTGGATTTCACAAAAAATCTCATCGGAAAACCTGATTTCAGTTATGGAGTATGCACTTGCGGCGGTGAAGCAGGCAATTCCATGAAAAAACTGAGTAATCTCATTTATCTCGACGCTTCTTACTCTGTCGAGATGCCTAACAACTATATTATGGGCTCCGATGTAGAAAGTGAAGCCCGCATTGCCTCAAAGATTTCCAACGCCAGGGAGAAAATTGATAAGATCGCGGAAAACGTGATTACCCGGCAACCGACCAGTGATGTTTACACCGGGAAATTTGCCTGGGTCAAGTCTACCCTTATAAATGTTGGCTTTAATATGGCTGCCCGGAGCACCAAACCATTTTATGTTACTGACAAGTGTATCTCCTGCGGTCAATGCGCAAAAGACTGTCCTGCCGAAACCATCACAATGATTGAAGGTAAACCTCACTGGGGAAAGAAGTGTTATCAGTGCACAGCCTGTATTAACCTCTGTCCTGTGCAAGCTATAGAGTATGGTAAAAGCACATCCACAAGAGGCAGGTATAGTTTCGAGAAAAACTGTGCTGATTTGTAAGATACAGGAATAATCTGGAGAATAGTCTGCTCTAAATATGCCATCGCGGAGCAAACCACAAAAACATTCCTGAGGTTTTTTGTAACGCTTTTCGGACAATATTTATTTTTTTACGGTTGTTTTGTCAGTCGGGATAGGGTTTCCAGTAACCCTTCCTCGCTTTGCTGGCTGTGTGGACCCCTTGCACGCCATAGTTCCACTCCTTGTTGGTCGAAGAGCAAAGCGAAAATATGGTCTTCGTCTTTCATCGCCAGGGCTTCCCTAAATTCATCCTTATTTAGGTACAGTGTAATTGTACGTTCACGGGACTTTGAATTGGGAATCCCAGCACGCATTCCTTCGTTGATAAAAAAGCGCGAAAGCGTGTTCAGTGACCGGATAGTCGGCAACTCGTAGTAAACGAGCCCGGGAAATTGCGCTTCCAGTCTCTCAGCCAGCGGGATCCAACTGTTGACCTCCGATTGGTGCCATTGTTGGAAAGCGACAAAGATCAGGTTATATTTCCCCTCAAAATCCTGTGGGAGAGTCAGTTTTTCTCGTTGTAAATTCGAACCATTAACAATTGGAAAGCGCATTGGACCACCTTTTGGAATCATTAGTGGAATTATAGAACATTCTAAGCAGGAACCTTAGGGGAAAGGTTATATATCAGTTAATTCAATCCACAGACTGACCCTTATAAGCCTGCAGAACTCGCTTGCGTGCCATTGCATGGTCAACGATAGGAGCAGGATAGTCGCGACCGACAAGGCAGCCCACCTGTTTTTGCATCTCAAGCGGCATTTCCCATGGGGATTGCAGGAGTTTGTTGGGAACTTGGGCTAATTCGGGCACCCATCGACGCACATAGTTGCCTTGAGGGTCAAATTTTTGTCCCTGCAGGATGGGGTTGAAAACCCGGAAATAAGGCGCGGCATCGGTGCCGGTGCCTGCCGTCCATTGCCAGCCGCCATTATTGGAAGCCGGGTCACCATCCAGGAGTTGCTGCATGAAGAAGCGCTCGCCCTCCCGCCAATCGATCAAAAGGTCTTTAGTCAGAAAAGATGCCGTGATCATGCGCGCCCGATTGTGCATCCAGCCGGTCGCTTTCAGCTGGCGCATGGCAGCATCCACAACTGGGTAGCCGGTCAGTCCGGCTTTCCAGGCATTCAGGGCAACCGGGTCATTGAGCCACGGGATTTGGCGAAGGGCTTCTTTGAAAGCTGTACCCCGTACAAACGGGAAGTGGTAGAGGATGGCAGCATAAAACTCACGCCAGATCAGTTCGTTCAACCAGGTTTCAACGCCTTCACGAGCTGTCGTGGTCATGGCGAAATCCGATGCCTGCCGGGCAGCCCAGGCTGCTTGCCTTGCGGAAAGCATGCCCAGCCGCAAATAGGGGGATAGTTGCGAGGTGCCTTCCAGATCCATGCGGTTGCGCGTGTTGGCATACTCAAAAATTGGAAGATTGATAAAGTTGGAGAGTCTCTTTTGTGCTTCCGGCTCACCCGCCCTGAAAGTACTTTCGGATGGGTGGGATGGCTGCGTTGGGATTTCAAGGCTCTGTAACTCAGGGACGGTTGGCAGCCGATCTGGCGCGGCCAGAGGTGAAGCCACTGCAGGAAGGCTGCGCCACAAACGGGTGAAAGGAGTGAAGACTGTGTAAGGTTCGCCATTGGCTTTGCAGAGCATCTCAGGATGATAGACCGTTACCCCATTCACCAGCTGCAAAGGCAGATTGAGCGCAATTTTTTCATCGCGCTGAATGGCATAAGGCGAATAATCTTCTTCAGCGAAAATGCCTTCAACCTGGTTTTCATTGCAAAGAGCGCTCAGGACCGTAAACGGGTCGCCCTCCCGCAGGATGAGCCTGCTTCCGCGTTCACGCAGGCTGGTTTCCAGGGCGCGCAGACCGTCAAACAAAAAGGCCAGGCGGGCTGGACCGACAAAGTCAGAAGACAACAACCCAGGATCCAGGATAAATACCGGAATAACCGTGTTCGCCTGGCGCAGCGCTTCTGCCAATGCCTGGTTATCACTCAGCCGCAGGTCCCGCCTTATCCACCAAATTGCTCTATCCATTATCTTAACCCTCCTATCCCTTGTTACCTTCTGCCATCCGTTCGTTTTCGGTTTATACCAATATTACAACATATGTGTCTGCTATTGGCAAACAATTTTAAAATAGGGATCAGGGCAGCATTACAGGGGGTTGTGGGCAATCAAATTAACTCATGAATAAGAGCTGGTTGAGGGTTGATCAGTTGGTACTAAATGCAGTATGCAAGATCGATGTGCAGTTAGACACGAAATCCTCCGCAGAGAGTGTATGAAGGGATAAAATTGTCCTATGGAAGAAATTCTTATTGCACCATGCGGTATGAACTGCGCTTTATGTGCCGCCTATCTGTTCAAAAAAATGGATTTGAATAAGAGAGGTTTTCACCGCACGTATTGTCCTGGCTGCATACCCAGGGGCAAAAATTGCACCCATATGGCCGATGCCTGCGAGTTACTTGGGAATGGTTTGGTTCGTTTTTGTTTTGAGTGTGAAAGCTATCCTTGTAAAAGATTGAAAGCTCTGGATAAACGCTATCGCACCAAGTATCACATGAGTATGATAGAAAACCTGAACTCAATCAAAGAGGATGGCATGAAAAACTTCCTGGAAACCGAAGAGCAGAAATGGCGCTGCCCAAAATGCGGGGGCACGATCTGCTGCCACAACGGGCTGTGCCTGGATTGTGATCTCGAAATCTTCCTGGAGAACAGAAAATACCGTTGGAATGAACAATAGCCACATTTAAGTGAAAAGGGAGCCAAATTATGCAAACACTAAACGATGCCATCAGGGAATATACAGCACAATTGCAAAAAGGGCAGATCCAGGAGGCCTACAAAGGCATTATGACCTTCATGTCAGGACTCAAAACTTACCTCCAAAGCCGTCACACGCATTACACAACCACTGGGCTCTATTTTGGCTACATGGATATGACCTACTTTGCCTTTACGCCGCCAGAGCTGAAAGACCGAAATCTCAAAATCGCAATCGTCTATCTGCATCAGGAAAATAGATTTGAGTTGTGGTTAGGCGGCACAAACAGGAAAGTGCAAGCAGCGTATATCAATTTATTTAAAGAGAAAGATATTGCACCCTATAAGCTTTCCCAGGTCAGTCCAGGTGTGGATTCAATTATCGAGTTGATTGTTTCTGAGCAGCCAGATTTTGATGATGCCGATACATTGATGCAGATCATTGAAGAGAAGACTGTTGAGTTCGCGAATCGAATCATCTCCGTATTGCCAAAGGGTGTGTAGTCTGTATAACGGCTGGAGGCACCCTTATTAGGCAATAGAGTCTCAGCCCTACAAAAAAACAGACCCTGAAGGATGGAAAACCTCAAGCCTTCTTTACCCCATCCTCGTTCGAAGATGCCTGGAGCGCAGCGGAAGGAAATGGGGGATTGAGGGGGTGGGTTTTTGTACCCCGAGGGTTGATGGCGTTTTGAAACCAAGCGATATTGAATTTTGTTCTTAGAAACCTGGAAATAAGTTTCAATACCCCGAAGGGATAATACAATATTCTAAGGTGAAGGTAAATCTTTAGACGGTGTGGATAATGAAAGCGTAAAAGTACTGTTTAACTCAAGCAAATTGAAATTCGACTTTGACGATGAAAAAGTAAACGTTGAAGACGTCGAAAAAGCCATCACGAAACTTGGCTACGAAGTTTTAAAGACTCAAGTCAAATCGGTTTAAGACCAGAAACAAGTTAGGAGCAAGAAGTGTAATTCTTGCTCCTTTTTTTATGCTTTCAACAAACAGTTTGATAAGGCTTAAAGAGATTTGACGTAGTTTACCAAGGGCTCAATCGACTCGCGAGAGGAATGATCATAAGAGTTCTTCATTGCAGCGATCATCGGGTCCTGATTCCCATCCTTGTCCTTAATCCTGCGCATTACATTTCGAACCATGGTCATGATCAATTTATCGAAACCCTTCATCTCCTCATAATTGAAACCGCTTTGTAAGTAGAAAAAAGGGATCCCTGAATTTCGCGGGACATTCATATTTTGTACTCTGTTAATTGCTTCAATCTCATCTGGTGGGGTTGCACCAGTCGCGAAAATTACCAGTCTTTTATTTGGAAGAGACGCTCTGGTTTTGTTCAAAAACTTGATCCCACCAATTTTTCCTGCACGCACCCCACCTCCGAAAATGATCACGTCATAATCAGAAAGATCGACCATATTAACGTTCTCTAACGGATATTTCTCACAATTTAATTCTTCCGCGATCCAGGAAGCATACTTCTCAGTAAAACCAGTTTTCGATTTGTAAATAACCACATAATTTCCCATGCTGTACCTCAATAATTCTTTTAATAAATTGGATCCAAATTGCCATTGGTGACAAGCCGATGAAAAGCACCCTATATCAAGCGCTTCATGCTAATTATACAGTGCCAGAGTAATTTGTTGTGATACTAAGCAGATCTTGGTAAAAACTGTTATACGCCGAAAATCCCGGTCAGCACAAACACAAACATCGAGCCTGCGATGATCCCCAAAGCGGTATAGTTTTCATTCCCATATTTACGCGCGGTTGGGATGAGTTCGTCAAGAGTGATAAACACCATCACACCCCCTGCAAAGGCCAACGCTGCCGGAAGAAGCTCGGTAAATCGCACTAAGAACATGCTTGCCAACAAGGCGCCTGCTGGTTCTGCCAAACCAGATAAAAAAGCTACCTTTAAGGCATCTCGCTTACAGATGCCGGCTTTGCATAGAGGTAAGGCTGTGGCAATCCCCTCCGGGATGTTATGCAGCAAGATAGCAACGGCAATAAAAAGACCAAACTGGGGATTGTGAAGGTAGCCAGCACCAACAGCAATTCCTTCAGGCAGATTGTGAATAGTAATGCCGATCGACAGCAGCAAACCTGTATTGACCAGAGAGCGATCAACACCTTGTCCGTTCCCATTCAGGAATTTTCGCTGTCTTTTTCGCTTCCTCTCTATGTCTTCATCCTCACAGTTACATGCTTCAAGTGCTTCTTGTTCCTGCCTGATCTCCCTTTCACCAAAGCGAATGTGTGGAGCATAATTATCCAAAACAAGCATAAATACCGCTCCCAATCCAAAGCCGATAGTTGCGGTATACCAGTTTGATAATTCGATAGACTCCTGGACTAACTCAAGAAAAGCCAAACAGATCATCACTCCTGCGGTTATTCCCATCAAAAATCCATAGGATCTGCGCCCCGGTTTTCGGATGATCGCAATAAGACCGCCAAGACCGGTGCCCAAGCTCGCCATTAAGCTAAGCAAAAGGATATTTACTAGTGGATGCAAGTTTTCAAACATAGTTTTCAGCCATCTTTATTCTTAAGCCCGTGAATTATACTGGATTATTAGATAGTCCAATAGAACTTAAACAAATCGAAGGGGGTACAATTCTTGCACATTCCTACGGCAGGGATTGACAGCCTATGATAAACATCCTCGAATTTGACCCGGTAATCACGGTGTTTCCTTACGCGCTTTTGTATTATGCCCTGCTGCCGGTTTCCAGCGGTCTTGCTCTGATTGCCTCTAACCGGTCAACAAGGGCCAATAAAGCTGCCCTCCAAACGGTTCTGGTGATCATTTTCGTCAGTCAACTGGTGCTGTTGACAGTTAATTTACTCGCCTATCAGGGTTTTCAACCTCTCAAAGCGCTTTTTCCTCTGGCACATCGCATACTCAACCTGATTAGCCTGCTTTGGCTGATCTGGGCGCTCTTTCGATGCCGTGATCAAAGTTTTCCTAACTGGCTGCCAGTTGCGCTTACAGCTGCTGTTTTACTAACCGGTGTCTTGTTCAGTTTGTGGTGGCTGCCAAATGCCACCTCAGAAGACTTCAATCATCACTGGATGGATATTATCCTGGTTGGTTTTACCCTGGGGCTGATCTTGTTGAGCGCAATCGTCTACTACGCCCGTTACCGCAGTTGGAAGGTAGAAACCTGGCTGATTCTGGCTATTGCCGCAGCTGGTTTTATCCTCTACCTGTTATTACCCTCGCCTGGCAACATGCCGGCAATCGTTATGCTGAGCCAGATTCTCTATTATCCTCTTTTAATTAGTCTTTCCTCCCATCGGGACCGATCTGACGCTGACCTCACCGAGCCAAAAACGGAAGAAGATGGTCAATTACGAGCGAACATAGCCGATGCTTTCCTTAAAGTCAGCCTGCAGTCTGACAAGAACCAATTGTTACAAGCTCTTACTCACAGCCTGAGTCTTTATCTTACAGCGGATTTGCTGGGTTTGGTTCACTACGAACCGAAAGGCAGCCAGGCTACTCTTGAAAACACCTACGACCTGATCAGAGAAGACCACATCCAGGAAATCAGCCTGTCCACCAACCAGATGCCTGTCCTATTCGGGAAGTTCGATCAAGGCGAAATTGTTATTTCCAATCAGGAATCAGAACTCAAGGCAGAAAAGAGCTATCTGATGGAAGCCAGTGGCTACAACCAGATTGGTAACCTGCTGCTTTACCCTTTAAGTAAGCCACCAGATCAACCCAGGTGGGCGTTTTTGGGTTTATCTCCTTATACCAATAAAGTATGGGGACTAAAAGATATTGCACGTCTGGACCGTTTGCGAGATAACCTCAGCAGAGTGCTCGAAAAAGCAGGTCGGCTCGAACAGGATGCCCGTCAAATTGGCGACTTACAAATCGAATTGCGTCAAAAAGAGGAAGAAGTAAGCCATCTAATAACCAGTTTCGATGAAAGCCAGTTACAATTGCAAAGTTTAAGCAACGAAATTTTGCAAACTCAAGCTGCCTGGACTGAAGAAGTAAACTTGTGGATCAATCGTCAAAAAGAACTCGAGTCTGAACTTGAAACACTTCAACAAACGATCGAAGAAAATAAAGAAAGTGTCGCGGAAGTTGACCTTCTGAGGCAACAAAAGCTCCAACTTGAAGAAACCATTCTCAGGAACTCTGAACAAACCGCCCAACTGAAAACTGCCATCGACCAAGCCAGTCTTTTGCTGCAGAAATTGTCTGATCAGAACGAAGATTCAGATCAGGTCGAAGAGAGCAAAGGTTAGAAATTTATGCGATTCAACAAACACCAATCTCTAACATTAACTGTTATTTTTATCCTTTGCATGTCTTTCATCGGCGTAATTCTGGGCAGTGTTGTAATCACCGCCATGGCACACTCTGAGAGTTCGCCCTGGTATATCAGTCTCAGTGGCATGGAGCGTACCGCCACACCCTTCCAACCGAATTCTTTTGCCAATATTCTCGAAGATGGCAGTATCGAACTTATCCCCCAACCCATGTTCACACCCACACCGGTGCCGGTCATCCCTGAGGGGGAATTGCCTGAAAACCAAGTGAACATTTTGATGCTCGGTGCAGATGATTTTGGAGCAAATAACTTCCGCACCGATGTGATCATGCTGCTCTCAATCAATCCAAAGCATCAGACTGCCAGCCTCATCTCTTTCCCTCGGGACCTTTACGTCACGATCCCGGGTTATTGGTCCAACAGGATCAATACTGTCTGGCAATTAGGCGGTTTCCCATTATTGCAGGAAACTTTTCAAGTTAATTTTGGCTTCCGACCGGAATATTACATGATGGTGAACTATAACGGTTTCAAAGATGTGGTCAACAGCATCGGTGGAATTGACGTAACAGTCAGTGAAGAGCTGCAAGACAGCTGTCAGATCGACCCGAGCGGCTGGTGCGTCATTGAACCAGGCGAGTTGCATATGGATGGCGGCACCGCCCTATGGTATTCCCGTTCTCGAATGACTACCTCCGATTTTGACCGCAATCGTCGGGCACAGGAAGTAGTGATGGCGATTTTCAAAAAGGCCGTCAATCTCAATATGCTCGTCAAGGTGCCCGAATTGTATGGCTTGTACCGCGAGTATGTAGACACCGACATTCCTCTCACACAGGTTTTATCACTTCTGCCAATGGCTAAACCACTGATGAATACTGAGAATATCCGACGGTTTTCAGTCAGCAATGAAATGGTGACTAACTGGATCACGTATGAAGGTGCCTGGGTCTTGATGCCAAATTATTACGCGATTTCGGATATGCTCAACGAAGCCCTTTATCGCAACGAGTAACACGCATTTTCCACAACCCCCCAGCCATTTGCGGATATGGCTGGAGGGAGTAATGCAATTACATTTTGCCATTACAACATCATATTGAACACAAAAACGGAAGGACTATAGTCCTTCCGTTTGAATATCTTAATTCACAATGTAACTAGCTACGACTTACCCCTCATACGTGGGTCAAGCACGTCACGCATCGCATCACCAACAAGGTTCCAGCCCATGACAAACAACGTCAATGTGAGACCTGGGTACACCACGATGTAACTATATCGATCCAGGTTGGTAATCCAGTTTCTTGCAAAGCTCAGGATCTGTCCCCAGTCGGCGTAACCTACCTCGGTGCCAATGCCCAGGAAAGACAGCGCGGCAAAACCCAACACAACATCACCAATGCCAAGACTTGCCAGAACCAGTGTCGGGAAGATGGCATTCGGCAGGATGTGTTTGAACAAAATGCGGTTTTTCTTCACACCCGAGACTTGGGCTGCCAGCACAAAGTCGCGTTCTTTGATAGACAGGATATCAGAGCGAATGACACGGGCGTAACCCATCCACCCAAAAGATATCATCGCGATGAGCGGTGGCCACAAACTACGCCCGAGAACAGGTGTCAGAACGGCCGAGAAAATTAGCGCCATCATGATGTACGGAAGTGTCATAAAGATATCCGTAATCCTCATGATGACATTGTCCACCCAGCCACCATAATATGCGGCGACCGAGCCCAACACCACTCCAATAATGACAGTCACAGCCACAACCAACAAACCAGTTTTGAAAGCCGTGCGGGTACCCCACACAATACCATACAGAATATCATATTGACCTTGGGTGGTGCCGAAAACATGTGTCATTTCAGTCTTCCCGGTCAATGGCTCATACCAAAATGGCAATTCAGGAACTTTCTTATTCCACTCAGCTCCAGGAGCCTTGGGCTCACCGCTGTAACCATCGCGTGGCATTTTAAAGGGGTCTTTATCAACAGCAGGCATGATGACAGGAGCGAAAATTGCCATCAAAATAAAAAACAGAATCAAAATAAAACCAATAATAGATGCTGGCGTTTTAACTAAGCCTTTGACAATTCGATAGTTGTCGGTTCCCAGCACTCTTTCCAGCCAGGTGATCTTTCGGTCACTATGCACCTCATCAAGCATGCGGTTATCACCAGTTGGAATCAATTCAGGTTGTTCAGTCATCTGGACTCCTTATGCAAGACGGACTCTGGGGTCAATAAATGCATAGACAACGTCTATGACCAGGTTTGAGACGATCAGGATCGAACCACTGAAAATTGCCAGACCGAGCACCGTGACAACATCCAGTTGGGCTGCCGCGTCGGCAGCTGCCTTACCGATTCCAGGGTAATTGAAAACCGTTTCGGTGATCACGACACCGCCCAGCAAACCAACAATGCTGGAGCCTGCCATGGTCACGATCGGAAGCATTGCATTTGGTCGGGCATGTTGATTGATTACGGTTCTCTCACTCAAACCTTTGGCTCGCGCGGTGGTCACATAGTCCATCCGCAGTGTTTCTAACATAGAAGACCGTGTTACACGTACGTAAGTTGCCCAGTTGATGTAAGACAAAGTGAGGATGGGCATGATCATATGCCTCATGGCATCCCAGAATATATCAAACCGCAGATTTAGCAAGGCATCGATAGAAAGTAAATGTGTATATTCTTTGATTTCACCCGCAAATACGAGTCGACTCACCCAATCTGACATTTTGCCAGGAAAAAAGAGTTGCGGACCAGCGTACAGAAGCATCAGCAACAGCAAACCGAACACAAAGGTTGGAAAAGAGGTGCCAATGATACTGTAAACCCTGGCAGCCTGGTCTATAAATTTATTCTGGTTCACCGCAGCCTTTACACCCAGCCAGATACCTACTGACAGCATTGGGAAAATGGTCCACAGAGCCAGATCAACCGTGTTTGGAAAACGGTTTTTTACGATATCAATTACATCCTGCGAAGCGGTACGAGAGTAACCGAAATCGCCAAACAGGATGCCGCCTTCACGTTCTCCAGTGACAGGGTCTTTCACGCCGAAGAGCCAAATACCATACTGCGTCAGGAAGGGTTTATCCAAACCGTATCTTGTGATAATGCCTTGGATTTGCTTGTCATTCTTGGGAAAATCCCTAACGTATAGCGCAGACCTTTCGACTGGACCGAGCAATTGCAGCATGCCAAAGATGATCAGCGTAACACCAATCAATAACAATGGCACCATCAGCAAACGACGAATGATGTAATTGGTCATAAAATTTCCTCACAGTTCATTTTGCCTTCGGAACAGGCAGAAATAATTTTCAGCTCATTCCGAAGAAAAAATGACTTCGGATCTGCGGGAGCTCCTAAGAGCTCCCGCAGTACGGGTCTAAGTTACAAATTATTCGACAAAGAAGTTGAAGATCAACACATCTTGCTGTAAAGCAGGGCGTCCGTAAAACAGACGCAGTGGTTGACCATTGCCTTCTTCGCAGCCTTCCGTGCTGAAGCGATCTAAGCCGAGCAAGGAAGTATCAACAGCGCAGACAGGGATTGGATCGTCATAGGCGTTGGTTTCGGGGTTGTAAATTGCAATCTCACCGACCAATTGATCCACCTGGGGTCGCATAGCGGTATCGACATCGATGTAGTCAGCCTCACCAGCCTGGAGCATCGCGAAGCGTGTTCCAAATTCAGGTACGATCTTAATCGCGACACGTTCGGTCTTGGCGGGTTCGCCCCAATAACCATCAAAGGCGGTCAAAACAATTTCCTCACCAGGAGTCCAGTGATCCAACTTGTAAGCGCCGGTACCATTCATGATCTTGCTGAAGGGATTGTCGGCGGAGACCATACCGTAGGTATTCTGCCAGGTATCGCATTCACCATTCCAACCGCCGTTTTCAACAACCCATTCCTTGTCCATGATGGAACCCCAACCCTGGGCAATAGTAGCCAACCAGGGACCCCAGCCTTGTGCAAGGGTGATGGTTACAGTGTTAGCTTCATCATCAGTTGAGAAGTGGGAGTAAACTGTCTCGCATGCTCCAACAAGTGTTTCAGGAGGATTAGCGACGAGAGTTTCACGGCTGTCAGCGGAAGCGAAGTCGTCAACAATACCAGTGATATCATCGATGCCAACGCCGAGGATAGGCTCAGCCAGCAGCCACTGAGGTGAGGAATAACCACCCTGCAGCAGACCGCGGACAAAGGAGTAAACCACATCTGATGGGGTCAGATCGCCACCTTCGTGGAATTTGACACCGTCGCGAAGTTGGAAGGTCCATTCAGTACCGTCTTCGGATACTTCCCAGGATTCGGCTAATTGACCAACAAATTTGTCTGTCGCAATGCCATCGTAGTATACGAGAGTTTCGTAAACATTCTGGATGATTTCACCACTGGCAGTATCGTAGCTCAAAGCCGGATCCAGGGTATCTGCATCACCGATGCTGGCATTCACGATTGTCGTGGGATCAGCGCCGCCGTCTTTGGATATGGTCTTGTAATATTCACCTGAGAAAATCGGGTTTGTAACGCGACCAGATAACCAGGATTGTTCGTAACCGTGGGTGGTAACAAGAACCACTGGGATACCAACAGCTTCATCGAAGTAAAGTTTATTGAACTCCTGATAGACGGCATGACGTTCTTCAGGATCCACCAGGGTTACACCTTCGTCCAGTAAGGCTTTGAATTGGCTTCTCAGATCTTCTGGGAGATTCTGGCGAGCACCATAGGTGCCGGTGGTGTAGGGTTGATACCAGTTGTGGGCATCATGAATATCTTCCAACCAGCCAGCGACCATGATGGGGAGTTTATGGGCTCGTTGAGCTGCCAGGTAGGCAGGCCAGGGCAGACCGAGAACCTCAATGACAAATTTTTCATTAATCTCGGCCAGGTTATTCTGCAGGATTTCTGCATAGGTCTGGCGGGTGGCATTACCAGTGTTGTAACCCATCTGCAATCTGAAACCCATTTCCCAGATGTCATCAGGATCTTCACCAGCAGGAATACCATCTTTGTCGACGTCAGCCAGTTTGAATTCTTCAGCAGCCTTTTCCAGGTCCAAAGTGAAATACTCAGCATCCATGTCATAACCGGGCATACCGATCAGGGACAGAACCTTGGACTGAATAGCTTCGCCCTGATAGATTTCATCAATGACAGCATCCCAGTCAAACGCGTATGCAAAACCGCGGCGAACGTGAACGTCATCGAAAATTGTGGGGGGAGCGCCGTTGCCGTCGAGCATATTGGAACCCAGATATTGACTCTGAGAAACAGGTTCCTCTACTACGGGTTCTTCAACAACAGGTTCTTCCACTACAGGTTCTTCAACCTCGGGCTCCTCTGCTACTGGCTCTACCACAGGGGGTTCTTCAACAACAGGGACTGCAGTTTGGCATGCTGACAAAAGCATGCCCAGAACTAACACTAAAGCAAGTAAAACTGAAAACTTACGCATTTTTCTCCTCCTTGAGAGAACTTTTTTTTGGTTAAACTTGGTTTTGTCAATCTTTTATATTGAATTTTCCTCAGTTAGCACCTCCTTTGAATGAGTGGGCAACTCAGCCTTAAAGCATTCAACAAAATGACCGGGTAAGATCTCACGAAATTCAGGTCTACCCCGTTCACATTCCTGATCTGCTAGTGGGCAGCGTGTTCTGAAACGACAACCAGAAGGCGGATTAGCCGGTGATGGCACATCCCCTTCCATAACGATACGGGTATGCTTGCGATAATGCTCAGGGTCCGGTACTGGAATAGAAGAAAGCAGGGCTTTCGTATAGGGGTGCAGTGGATTATTGTAAATCTCATTGCGATCCGCCAATTCAACGATAATGCCCAAATACATGACCGCAACGCGGTCGCTAATATGGCGAACCATGGAAAGGTCGTGGGCAATAAATAAGTATGTCAGGTTGAGTTCTTTTTGCAGATCTTCAAACAAGTTCACGATCTGTGCCTGGATCGAAACATCCAGCGCAGAAATTGGTTCATCGCAGACGATAAATGCAGGGTTCAAGGCCAATGCGCGTGCGATACCAATCCGCTGGCGCTGTCCACCAGAGAATTCGTGTGGAAAGCGATGGATAAAGTCCGGGTCTAATTTGACCAGGTTCATCAATTCCTTAACCCGGTTATCAATTTCTTTGCCGGTTGCCAATCCAAAAGCCACAAGCGGCTCAGCAACAATATCACGAACAGTCATACGCGGATTCAGGCTTGCGTAAGGGTCCTGGAAAATCATCTGGATTTCCTGGCGCATCAAGCGCATCGGTTCTTCTTTGAGACTAACAAGATCAGTGTCTTTAAAATAGATGTGACCGGCTGTAGGTTTGTAAAGTTGTACGATAGCGCGTCCGGTCGTCGTTTTGCCGCAACCGGATTCACCGACAAGTCCGAGGGTTTCACCCTGCTGGATTGCGAAAGAAACTCCATCCACCGCCTTGACAGAACCGACCTGCCGGCGAATAACGCCGCGATAGATAGGGAAGTGTACTTTTAGGTCTTTTACTGTGATCAAAGATTCGTTATTATTCTGCATCACGCACGCTCCCATCCTCAGTATTCACCCAGCAAGCCACCCGATGGCCGTCCTCGATCTGTATTAATGGAGGATTTTCCATTCTACATTTCTCCATCACCCATTGACAACGTGGGGCAAATGGGCAAGAGTGAGGTTTTTTATAGAGCATCGGAGGCATTCCCTCGATGGAATAAAGGCGTTTACGTCCTTCAGCTTGAATCTGGGGCAAGCTGTCCAGTAAACCAATTGTATACGGATGCGAAGGTCTTTTATACAACTCATCAATCAAGGCTTCTTCGATAACAAAACCACCATACATTACGTTCACGCGGTGAGCGATACTCGCAACCACACCCAGGTCGTGCGTGATCCAAATGATTGCCATACCAACTTCTTCACGTAAGCGGATCACTAAGTCCACAATCTGCGCTTGAATAGTTACGTCCAAAGCAGTGGTGGGTTCATCTGCGATAAGAATCTGGGGAGCACAACTGAGAGCCATGGCGATCATGACGCGCTGACGCATACCGCCAGAATACTGATGCGGGTAATCCTTCAAACGGTCAGCAGCTCTTGGAATGCCTACCTGCTCGAGTAATTCGATCGAGCGTGCACGCGCCTGGTCCTGGCTAAATCCCAGGTGCAACATCAATGGTTCAGCCAATTGCTTTCCAATGGTCATGACCGGATTCAATGAAGTCATCGGGTCCTGGAAAATCATTGAAATCTGTCCGCCCCGTACATGACGAATATCATCATCGCTAATTTGGAGCAGATCTTGCCCCTTGAACATGGCAGTTCCAGCAACGATTTTGCCAGGGGGTTGTTGGATCAGGCGAAGGATGGAAAGCATCGACACACTCTTACCGCAACCACTTTCGCCGACAATTCCCAGTGTTTCTCCTTCATTTAGTGTGAAATCGACGCCGTTGACAGCATGAACAATCCCTTCGGGGGTGTTGAATTGCGTCTCCAGTCCTTGAACATTCAGTAATTCATTTGTCATCAATTTGTCCTTAATTGAACTGTATTAGGTCTTTGTGATGGAAAATGTGACTATATTTTTTTAAATTATTAAGTTCATCAGAAAAATTTACTGGTCCGATTATATCATTTTTATAAAAGTCAATTCTATTACTCTTATGGGATACATGTGCAAATTGCTCATTCCGGTTAAATTTTAGATGTGTTATCTCACAGAATGTAGGTTGAGAATACACAAGGTGGCAGAGTGCGTACCTGCCGTTAAAATCGACCAAAACCTTCATTAATCCCAGATAATTATCTGCTGATACCAGTGTTAGGGAGTGCGGCTGTAACACAAGATCGTCTAAAGGACGGACGATGCTCAGGTGCATCTTTCTGGCTTCCAACTTGTCAACTTCCTGGTTGTAGTAGGTCGCTCCATTTTCCAAAAGGGTGTCTATTGTGACAATTGGTTCTCGAAATTTGTTCGACATCAGCAAATCCCCGGAAAATCCCGCACCAGTCATAATTGCCATACAAATAATGAAGGGGCTCAACGCGCCGATCACACTTGAAGAAGCCAGGCTCTGGTCTATTAGCAGATTTTCCATAATCCCACATAAGACACAGGAAAAACCAATCGCAAAAATTCCATAAAACCAGAAGTGACCGATGTTTGTCAATTCTTCAAATTTTATGACAGGGATAAACTCAGGAAGCAGTTTCGTCGTTAGCAAGGGAACAAGCTTGATTGGAATATTGATAACCAAATAGGTAAATAGAACTGATAACCCACCCCAAAGCACCAAACTTAATAAACCATTCTCGAATTTTACTGTCAAATAACCAGCCAAAGTGGCTAAAGGCACACAAATCAGAAGCGCAGGAAGGATTTTTACAAAGGGCAGCGAGTAATTATACCGGACCAGGATAGTGGCATCCATCCCCCAGGCAGCCAGTGTGAAAAATAGTCCGGCAAGTAGTCCATAGACAATCCCAAGCTTTGTTCGCCTACGCGAAAAATTACCAGCCATAGTACAAGTATAACTTAAAATTGCACTAGCAGACTATAAACGCGCTGGAATTTTTTTGATTCTACGTTTGTTATTTGGACTTGGTAGGTGTTTCGTTTGACAAACACGCTTACAAGGACTACACTTAATTTCACATTTTTCGACTATACGAAATTTTGGAGTCACTATGAAGCAGAAAAACGAAGCAATCAACGCACACACATCGGAGAGCACACTGCTCCAACCTGCGATTCAAGCTTGGAAATACTTTTTGAGGGACCAAGGTCGCTCACACCATACCCTCAAAGCGTTTGAAGCTGACATGATGTTGTTGGAAGAATTTATGCCTACTGATAAACAAATCGGGCAAATCTCCACAAAAGAACTCGAAGATTACCTGACCTGGCTCGAGAAGGACCGCGGAGTGCCATGCAGTCCGAAGACACTCTCTCGTCGAATCACATCATTGAAATCCTTTTTCCGCTGGCTGTCTCAGAACGCAGTAATTTCTGTTGACCCCGCTGAAAAATTGATTCAAAAAACTGTCACCAGCCCCCTGCCAACGGTACTTACCGCCCAGGAATTAAAAGTTGCTCTCGAAGCAGCCGATTCAATCCGCACTTCTGCCAGTGCTGACCCAAGACCTTATGTTTTGATGCTCCTGGTATTGGAAACCGCCTTGAAAAAAGGCGAATGCCTGAATTTAAAAACCAATCATCTTGAGATAAGCAACCCTGAGGAAGCTTACGTCTTCGTACGATATCCCAATCAACGCTATCGTTTCAAGGAACGCAAAATCTCGGTTTCACCGGAATGGGTGGACGCTTACAATCAATACGCAGAAAAATATCAGATCAAAGATCAAGTCTTTCCCTGGTCTCAACGACGTCTGGAATATTTGTTGGAAGACGTCACAAACGCCGCTAAGATGGACAAACATATTAGTTTTGATATGCTGCGCTGGACGAGCGCACTCAATGACTTCTCTAACAGAGTCGAGCAAGACAAGATCCGTCAGAAACTGGGAATCTCAAAAATTCAATGGCGTGAAGTAAAAAGCAAACTGCGCAACCTCGCTTCGGAGTATGGATACACACTTCCAGAAGTTGAAGAAAACCAGAGCTAACTCGCGCCCTAATCATAGAGAAACAATGAAATATACAACTCGTAACGAACGCAAACGCGGTTTTCCATTTGGTTGGATACTGCTCTTTATAAGCCTGGCTTTGCTCGCAATGGCAGGCATCAGCATCAACAAGATGCGCGATGGTCAGCCTGGTTTCATGACCAATCTTTGGAAAACAGAAACTAACCTTGAACCTGACCCTTACCTTGACGGCAGCGCCCTGACCCTGCCAGTGCCCGGTCATATTAAAACTGTGATGCTACTGGGTTCTGACTATCAACCCACGATTGGCTTCCGCACTGACGTAATGTTGTTAGTTGCAATGAATACCAAGACCAGCGAGTTTCATCTGCTGTCTTTCCCCCGCGACTTATGGGTCAACATCCCTGGAGTTGGTCCGCAGCGTCTCAACACCGCCCTGCCTTTTGGTGGAACAGAGCTGCTCAGCGATACGCTGGCACTCAACTTCGGCTTCAGACCGGACAATTTCGCCATGGTGGATTTTGACGGCTTCAAGTACATCATTGACGTGATGGGCGGCATTGACGTCGATGTTGAGAAACGTATGGAAGATGAATGCTGGCTAAATGATACTGGCTGGTGTGTGATTGAACCCGGCAGGCAATATATGACTGCTGGTGATGCTTTTTGGTATGTGCGCGCCCGCAAAAACACCTCTGACTTCGACCGTAACCGCAGACAGCAGGAAGTCATCAAAGCAATGGTCAGCAAAGCCCTGCGACCATCTGAATTGCCCAACCTGGGCAGGGTTTTGAATGCCGTCAGCGATACAGTTGAAACAAATTTGAAGATTTCGGATATGTTCTTATACGTCGTTCCGTTATCCAAATTCTTCGATGGGCCAGACATCACCACCTACCAGATCACCCCTGCAGAAGCCGTACCCGGTATGACCGATGGCGGTGCTTCTGTGCTTTACCCGGATATTAATGCAATTCAGGCAATCATTCGACAAGCACTTTGGATTGATTAGGGATTCATGCGGGTGAAATGAGCTGGAGGTGCAAAACCTCTACCTCATCTCCAGTTAGACGCCAGGCTTGAGAGATTCTTAAGCCAACAACCCATAAAACAGACCCCGCACTGCAGACAACCGGCCATAAATTCCGGGCAGTTCGGGGGATTTTTTGGTTAATTAAGAAATCGCTCATTTTTTGATGCTTGTGCACCATACCAAGCGGTGACCACCTCTCCCCCACAATAGGTTGCCTCACCATTAAAGGCCACTCCAGATCTGCCGGGTTCAACCAGGCATGCTCAGGATTTTGCTTGATTTCTAGTGAAAGGCGATTGTAGTCATTTTTATCAATCAGCTCAGCTTTAATCTGCCAGCCAAACTGAAGCTTAGCATTTTTCTTAAGGGTAAGCTTGAGCGGAGCGGAATCAGGCAGTTGTGGATGATCAGTCTGAGGAAGTTCAAAGTTTCCCAGGGATAGCAGGATAGTTTCAGGTTGGTTTTGAATCAGGATGCCGGCTTTAAAATCCGCCTTTGGCGTGATTTCGTCAATGCTCTTTTTTGCTCGTTGTAGTTCCTGGAAACCAAGATCACGCAACCCAGGCACCAGGTGGTTTCCGGCCTTCATCAAGAGACGGTATTGGATTGCTTCGTCCAATTGCTCCCATTTGGCGCGGTCAAACAGCAATGCTTCGTTTCCATATTTATTGACAAGGCAATTTTGCCAGGAAAGTTCGGTGATTTTTTCCAACACCTGCCGATCAAGGTCGATTACGGTCGCGTTCCTTGCCATGATTTTGCGGAAAGAAGGTTGAATTTCTTCGATTTGCGGAATCAGCTCATGTCGCAAGCGATTGCGATAAAACCGCAAATCCTGGTTCGATTCATCCTCGATCGGCTCAAGCTGATATCTCCCGCAGTATTCCAGGATTTCTTCCTTGCTAATTCCCAGGAGCGGTCTCCAAACGGGGATATCTTCCGAAAATTGATGGAGGACCTCAGCCGGGCGCATACCGGTCAAGCCGTTGATCCCGCTTCCTCTTAAAAAATGCATCAGGATCGTTTCAACCTGATCGTCCTGGTGATGGGCAGTCAAGATTGCCTGTGCCTTGTGCTTTTGGGCGATAGCCGTTAAAAATTGGTAACGACAAAAGCGAGCAGCTTCCTCCAACCCCATTTTGTTCTCTTTGGCAAACTGACGAACATCGCCTGAGCCAAGTTCCGATTCCAAACCCCAATTTTGCATGCGGGATATAACTTCTTTGGCTTGTTGGGCAGAGACAGGTCTGAGTTGGTGATCAAAATGAGCAGCAGTAAGCCTTAAGTCTGATTGGAGCAGCAGATGAACCAAACAAAGACTGTCAGCCCCACCCGAAACACCAATTACAATCGGTTTATTGAGGTCAGGCTTGAAAGTTTCAAAAAAAACCGCCAGAAATTGTGCGCCATCCATGGTGGAAATTATAGCTTAAGCAAACCTTAAAAATTGCGTGAGGTCAAAAATGTTTGCAGTATACTTTAGTTATGTCCCAGAAACCTTTTGTGATTGGTTTGACCGGAAATATCGCGTCAGGGAAGAGCGTCATTCGCAACTACCTGGCAAACTTTGGCGCCTACACAATTGATGCCGATCTGACCGCGCAAGATAGCTACTTGCCGGGAACTCCCGGCTACCAGGCAATCCTGGAACATTTCGGCGAGGACCTGTGCCTGGCGGATGGTCAAATCAACCGCAGTAAATTGGGACGAATCGTGTTTGCCGATCCTGCCGAACTAAAAATACTGGAGGACATTGTCCATCCGCACGTCACTCAGGCAATAGCGAACCAGATCGAGGACTGCAATCGCCCATTTTTAGTAATCGAAGCAATCAAGCTGCTTGAATCTCAACTTGTTGACCAATGCGATCAGATCTGGACAGCAGCAGCAGATAAACAAGTGCGCTTTGAGCGCCTGGTAACTAACCGCGGACACAGCGAAAGCCTTGCCTGGAAAAAAATCAACGCTCAAGCACCGCAAGAAGAAAAAATTTCGCGTTCCAATACCGTGATATGGACTGATGGCAGCTTTGAGGAAACCTTCAAGCAAACAACGCAGGCAATGAATGACCTGGGATTGCCCTTGGTAAGACAGATTACTCAGCCTCCTCTTGAATTGCGCTCGATTATGGAAAGCGAGTTACCAATAGCCTGCGATTTATTTTCTGCAGGCACGCATCAAGATTGGACTTGCGATCGAATTTACCAGGTTCCGGCCTCAAAATTAGTTCCGATACTAACCTGGGAAGATGAAATGATCCAAATCCGAAGGCTCAGCACCCGCCAAGATCTGGCGCTGCTTACCCACCAATCCCCTATCAAAATAGAGCAAGCCCCGAACCAGGATGTCTCTCCCTTGCTTGAAGCCTGGCTGCAAGGCGCATACACACTCTTAGCAGTCTCTCACGAAGTGCTGTCTTCTAAAGAAGCCTGGCAATGCGGTTTCCTGCCTGGTGAAGACATTCCGGAAGAAATACCCCATTCTACTTACATATCTTTTTTGAAAGAGAATGGATTAATGCCCGGGGAAGTCTGGGTTAAGAATATCCCCGAAACTTGATAGCCATTTCTTTCATCGTTTTTCTAAAGGACGACCGTGACCAGTCGTTTTTTAGTTTATAAGGTTGTGATCAGATTTCTTGCCTGGTAGCAACCCTACTACATGCAAAACACATTAATTTCCCAGAAACGCTTGTAAATTTTTGGGCAACAGCCTCAAATAAGGTTATACTTAAATTCGTATAGCAGGTAAAGAAAATGCAAGAAATTTGGAATAACCTCATGTTCATTATGGAGCGGTTCACGTGGTCCAGTGTTTTAGACATTCTCCTGGTGACCATATTCTTCAGTTTGCTGCTCTACTTGCTGCGTGATACCGATGCCCAGACCCTTTTAAGGGGCGTGTTCCTGATTGTCATCCTGGTGTTTTTCCTTACTTCCCTGGTGAACCTGCCGGCTTTTTCATGGCTCGTGCAAACAGTTTCCCCTGCACTGATAATCGCGGTACCAGTTATTTTTGCCCCGGAAATCAGACGTGGGCTGGAACGTATGGGGAGCGTGGGAGAATTGCGCTTCTGGCGCAGTCGCAGAGGTACAAAAGCTTCTTTGGAATTAGAAGAAACCCTCAACGCGATTACAAAGGCTGTTATTCAACTGTCAGAACGACGCCACGGCGCTCTGATTATTCTGACCCGAAGAGAGATGTTGGACCGTTTCTACAAAAATGGGGTCATGCTAAATTCGGATGTCAATCCCCAGATCCTGCTGCAAATTTTCTACCCCAACACTCCTCTGCACGATGGGGCTGTGATCATCTTTGAGAATCGTATAAAAGCTGCCGCTTGTGTTATGCCTCTTTCCAGCAGTGGTGTGCTCAATAGCACTGCTGACCGTTCGTTAGGATTGCGGCATCGAGCTGCCATGGGTATCAGCGAGGTAAGCGATGCCTTGGCAGTGGTGGTTTCAGAAGAAACTGGCACAATCTCGATTGCCCATCGCGGCAGACTTATTCGACGTCTGGATGGTGATCGCCTGCTCAACAGTATGCGCGCAATCATGGCAACTGACCAACCTGTCAACACCAACCGCCTGAAAATGCTTTTGAAGAAAAATAAGGTTGAAGAGCCAGTGGAGGAAACAGAATAATGGACTTTCTCAAACGGGTCTTCAAACTGCTCCCTATCTTTTTCACAGCTTTGATCCTTGCTGTAATCGTGTGGGTATCTTCAGTGAGCTCCAGTGATCCGAACGAAGTTGTTTCATATACCACCCCGGTTCCCCTGACAGTATTGGGGCAAAACCCGGATTTTCTGATCACAGAGCAAAGTACTTCTAACCTTACCATCACCTTAAGAGCACCACGGTCTGTTCATGAACAGATTTTACGAAATTTCAACCAGATTACTGCTCAAATCAATCTGTCAGGTTTGGCAGCAGGCACCTATGATTTAGTGCCGGAAATCGACACAGCTAATTTCAATCCTGTTCAAGTTCTGGAAGTCAATCCTGCTGAGGTCAACATAACCCTGGAAAAGATTGCGACAAAAATCCTGGATATCACCCTGCTCCAGACAGGGAATCTACCAATCAGCTATGAGGCTGACGAAGCCACATTGAGCAGTGAGACTGTGGAGTTGTTGGGACCAGAATCAATAATAAACGAAGTCAACGACGTTGTTGCAAGTATCGACCTTAGCAGCACCACGACAACCATTACCAGGACTGTAGAGCTGCGTCCTCTCGATCGCCGCGGCAACGTAATTGAGGGGGTTAGTCTAAATCCAGCCTCCATTACAGTGGAAGTCCCAATCAGGCAATTGGTTGGTTACCGCAATGTCTTCGTTAAAATTGTAACTACAGGCACCATCGCCCAGGGTTATCATCTGACAAGTCTGGTGGTGGACCCTCCCAGTGTGACCATCTACACTTCTGATCCGGCACTGGCTGAAGAAATGCCTTCGTTCCTGGATACTGCTCCTATCAATCTGAGCGGAGCGTATGAGGATTTCAATATCAATGTGGAACTGCAATTGCAGGATGGGATTGTTGTTGTCGGAAACCCGCAAGTCACCGTTCAGGTTGGTATAGATGCGATTCAATCCTCAATCCAATTTGTTAGTGTGCCAGTTGAAATCATTAACCTGGAAGTGGATTTGACTGTTAACATCTCACCTGACAGGGTTGATCTTTACATCTCTGGACCCATGAATTTACTCGAAGAGCTTACTGCCGATAATATTCGGGTGACGCTTGATCTAAGCGATCGCAGCCCCGGAACTTATCAATTATCGCCTGATGTATTTTTAAACGATGATGAACTGCGGTTGGATTCCATCTTGCCGGGTACCATTGAAGTTGTACTTTGGCGTTGAAATAGAAAGATTAGGAAATCCCTCATGCAAAAATCCGTAGTTGTCCTGGTCGGAAGACCAAATGTTGGTAAGAGCACGCTTTTCAATCGCTTGGTAGGACAGCGATTAGCAATCGTTGACGATGTACCAGGTACCACCCGCGACCGGCTTGTCGCTGAAGGTGACTGGGCCGGGCACGACTTTTTTGTTGTGGATACCGGGGGCATTGACCCCAGCAAACAGCATTCCCAGAATCCTTTATCTATTGGCTCGGCTGATTTTATCCAGGATATTCGCGAACAGGCCGAGATTGCCATGGAAGAAGCGAATGTAATTCTTTTGGTCACCGACGCTTTGGATGGCGTCACACAAGCTGATCGAGAGGTCGTTGATATTTTGCGAAAACGTCGTAAATTGGGGGAACAAAAAATGCCGCCGATCCTGCTGGTTGTGAATAAGGCTGACAGCCCCAATGCAAGGTTAAATGCCATGGATTTCTATTCGCTTGGTTTGGGAGAGCCTTACCCAATTTCTGCCATACACGGCACGGGAACCGGAGATCTCCTGGATGCGGTAGTGGAACTCTTTCCAACCCGGGTTGAAGACGAAGAAGAGGACGACAGCATTAAGGTGGCAATTGTCGGTAAGCCCAACGCGGGTAAAAGCAGCCTGCTTAATAAGATCACAGGACAACCGCGTTCAATTGTCAGCAATATTCCTGGCACCACGCGCGATGCCATCGACTCCAAGATGATATTTGACGGAAATGAATTTACCCTCATCGACACTGCTGGAATCCGCAAGCGAGGTTCCGTAATTCCAGGTGTGGAAAAGTATTCTGTTTTGCGTGCAATGCAGGCAATTGAACGCTGCGATGTTGCTGTCTTGGTCATTGACGCAGTCAGTGGAATCACGGCGCAGGATACACACATTGCCGGTTACATAAACGAAGCCTGGAAAAGCGTTATGGTAGTGATCAATAAATGGGACTTAATTGAGAAAGATCAGGACACTGCCGCCGCATTTGAAAAAAATCTGCGCCGGGAGTTGAACTTCTTGCCATACGTACCTGTGATTTTTATCTCAGCCGCTACTGGTCAACGAGTTCACCAGGTTTTACCGTTGGTTTACGAGATTCAGCAAGAACGTTTGCGAAAGATTTCTACTGCCCAATTGAACAAGGTGTTGGTAAACGCTCAGGACAAACATCAATCACCGTCCGGGACTGGCAAACCATTCCGAATTTATTATGGCACACAAGTCAACACTGCGCCGCCAACCTTCTTGCTTTACTGTAATGATCCCAGTCTGTCACATTTCACTTACTCGCGCTTTCTCGAAAATCAAATTAGAGAGGTTTTCCCATTCAAGGGTACACCAATCAAATTAATTCTAAAGAAACGTGAAAGGCGGGAGTAGTATCTTCTGCCAGGCTTGGTATAATAGCTAAACGCGTCAAATTGACCGCATGGACAAAAATGGAACAAAACAAAAATACAAACGAAAATTTTGAATCGGAAGACACAACTGAAATAAAGCTAAACTCTGCTCCTCCTGCAGAATTAACTTCAAAAAAATCCAAGGGCTTCTGGCGTGATTTGTTTGAAACCCTTCTGATGGCTTTGGTGCTTTTTTTTATCCTGAATGCCGTTACATCCCGCGTTAGGGTTTTTAATGTCAGCATGCAACCTACCTTAAAACAAGGCTACCTGCTCCTGGTAAACAAAATGGCCTATAAACTGGGCGACCCGAAATATGGCGATGTCGTTGTCTTTCATTACAATGGCGATACGCAAGAAGATTATATTAAGCGCGTGATCGGTTTGCCTGGAGATCAAGTGGATATATCCGGAGGTGTCGTGCGTGTGAATGGCAATGCTCTCACTGAACCGTACATCATGGAAGTCCCTAACTACTCCGGTAGTTGGAGTGTTCCTGCTGGACAGCTTTTTGTACTCGGTGATAACCGAAACCACTCCTCCGATTCTCACCAATGGGGCTTTGTGCAGAACAGTTGGTTGGTGGGCAAGGCTTTGTTTATTTATTACCCCTTTGATGCGATAGGCTCACTTAGCGTAGAAGGCTTAGTGCGGGCAGCGCCTGCGCAATAATTTAATTACCTAAAAGTAACTCTTAAAAAGGGGGGTTTAATCATCTCGATGGTGATTTTGTCACAAGTTTATAAGAGTTTCGTCAAACATTAGAAAATCTCGTTGACTTTGATAGCCTGAGATGCTATTATTTTATTTGAAATAATTATATTTTTATTTTTCAGCACATTAAAATAGGAGGTTTTCATATGAATGCGGTATTCATATCTCGCATTGTCGGCGCTATCATACTTGGAGTAACTGGTGCATTCACCGGTTCACCAATTTATGCGTTTGTTTCTGGCTTTATACCTAATTTATCTCTTACTCAAGGTGCCACAATTGCGATCAATTCAATAATTTTTGCACTATTTGGCTTTTTAATTACGCCATATATCACAATTAAGCCGTTACAAGGTCTGGCAAAGCTATTTAAAAAAGCAACCCCGCAGATATTGATCAGCGGTTTACTCGGCTTGATGATCGGTTTGATCACAGCTGCAATCATGGCTTATCCGTTGAGTCTGCTTCCAAGTCCCTTGGGGCAAATCCTGCCTTTTGTGGGATTGATTCTCTTTGGATACCTGGGAGTGGTGCTATTTGTAACTCGCCAGGAAGATTTTATGGCTCTGTTCAGAGGCATCAGCACAAAAACCACCAAGGTTAGCAAAGGCTCAAACGATAACGAGCGCAGAATTCTGGTTGATACCAGTGCAATCATTGACGGTCGCATTGCAGATATTGCCAAAACTGGCTTTTTGGGGGGCAGCCTGATTGTCCCTCGTTTTGTTTTGAACGAGCTCCAGTTTGTTTCTGATTCCGCCGACAGTTTACGCCGGCAGCGTGGCAGACGCGGATTGGAAGTATTGTCAGAATTGCAGGAAGGCAATGATGTGCCTGTGATCATCAGTGATGTCGATGTAGAAGGCGTACGTGAGGTTGATGAGCGCCTGACGGTATTAGCGCAACAACTGAACTGCCCCATTTTGACCAATGATTACAACCTCAACAGAGTCGCAGAATTGCAGGGCATAGAAATCCTGAATATCAATGATCTGGCTAATGCAGTCAAAGTCGTTTTGCTTCCTGGTGAAGAATTCTTAATTGAAGTCATCCAGGAAGGAAAAGAATATCAACAAGGCGTCGGTTACCTTGATGATGGCACGATGGTGGTCATTGAAAACGGTCAGCGTTACCTGAAAAAGACCGTTGGCGTGACTGTTACCAAAATCCTGCAAACCTCTGCTGGCCGGATGATTTTTGCAAAACCGATTTCGGAACATTAGGAGCCGCTGATGGCACTCAGAATCTACAACACGCTTAGTCGCACAAAAGAAGATTTTTCAACTATCGAACCCGGAAAAGTGCGCATGTACGTATGCGGACCCACTGTGTATGCTGAGGCTCATATTGGACATGCCATGTCTGCCCTGGTCTTTGATATCGCCCGACGCTACCTGGAATACAAAGGTTATGAAGTTCGTTATGTCATGAATTTCACGGACGTGGATGACAAAATTATCAACAAAGCCAACGATTTAGGTGTAGACCCGTTTGGACTTGCCCAACAATATATCGATGGTTACAAACGCAACCTGAAAGCGCTCAATATCAAGCCTGCAACAGTTAATCCGCGGGCAACAGAGGATATGCCACAAATCATACAGATGATCGAGCAGCTCATTCAAAACGAGTCTGCTTATGTTGTAGACGGAGACGTTTACTATAGTGTTGACAGCGATGACGATTATGGAAAACTCAGCGGTCGCTCACTGGAAACCATGAATGCCGGTTCCCGCATCCAGGTGGATAACCGCAAGGAACATCCAATGGATTTTGCACTCTGGAAAGCCGCCAAACCAGGCGAACCTGCCTGGGAAAGCCCATGGGGTCCCGGTCGTCCCGGCTGGCATATCGAGTGCTCGGCAATGAACATGGTTCACTTAGGTGAACAGATCGATATACATGGGGGAGGGAACGATCTGATTTTTCCCCATCACGAAAATGAGATTGCGCAAACCGAATCGATTACAGGAAAAACCTTCGCTCGTTATTGGATGCACAACGGCATGATGGGTCTGAAAGATGAGAAAATGTCCAAATCCGTCGGAAACATGATCACGATCGATCAATTTCTCCGCGACCATCCGGGAGACGTGATGCGCCTGTGGGTGTTAAACGGCTCTTATCGCAGCCCCCTCACTTATAACGAGTCGGTAGTTGAGCAAACCACGCAAGCATACAAACGTCTGCTCAGTGCCAAGAAAGAGGCTTTACCTGGCGTGCTGGGTCTATCTGAAAGCGAACAGCAAAAGCTGGAAGAAGCTGCTGAACATGCCCGTCAGGCTTTTATTGAAGCCATGGACGATGATTTCAACACAGCCTTAGCAATGGCAGCGATTCACGAACTGGTCAAAGTGATCAATCAGGCACGAGCCGATGGCGCGAACACAGCTCAGCTGGAGCGTGTACAGTCAGTTTTCAACGAATTGACAGGCACATTAGGCTTGGTTTTATCCGAAGAAATCACCCAGGGAAGCTCCGCAGATGCCTTCATTGACTTATTGGTTGCGGTGCGATGGGATCTGCGCGCTGAGAAGAATTGGAAGATGTCAGATAAGATCCGTGATGAACTGAAAGCTTTGGGTGTGATCCTGGAAGACAGCAAAGATGGAACAACCTGGAGTTGGGAAAACTAATGAAAGAATGGCTCACTGGTCGTAATCCGGTTTATGAATCCTTGCGGGTCAAGCGTCGTCATTTTTTTGCTTTGCTCGTTCAGCAGGACCTTCGTATTGAAGGCAGATTGAAAGATTCTGTCGATTTAGCCCGGGAGCAAAAAATTCCTGTGCGCATGGCAAACAAGCAGCAGTTATTTCAGATCGATCGTCACCACCAGGGTGTTGCGTTGGAAGTCAGCGGATACCCGTATTCAGCACTGGAAGACCTTATCGCCCATTCAAAGGCCAAAGAAGAACCACCCTTTTTCCTCCTGCTCGATCTGATCCAGGACCCGCAAAATCTGGGTTCTCTGCTGAGAACCGCAGAATTGATGCAGGTGCACGGTGTCATAATCCCTTCCTCTCAAGCTGCCCAGGTAACACCAGCAGTTGTCAATGCTTCCTCAGGTGCTACTGAACATTTATTAATTGCCCAATACAACCTGGTCCAGGCAATCGAAAGGTTGAAAGAACTGGATTTGTGGGTTTATGGGCTGGACGCAAATGAGAAGGCTAAAACTCCCGAAAAGTTGGGAATGAAAGGCGGAGTAGCCTTGGTTGTGGGTAATGAAGGGGAAGGTTTGCGTAGTTTGGTTCGAAAGAATTGCGATGAAATAATGCGGCTGCCGCAATATGGGCAAATCGATTCGCTCAACGCCGCTGTCGCTGGCTCAATCGCCCTCTATCTTGCTCGCCAGGCCCGCACCTAAGAATTTCTGTACGGAACGGGCACTGGACGCCCCTCGTTTGACCTTGTACGGAACGGACACCGACCGTTCCAGATGTCCCCCTTTTATGACCATGTACAGACCGAACACCGGCCATCCCTCATTACCTATGTACGGAACGGACACCGGCCGTTCCAAATGCCCCCTTCTATCGCTGCGTACGGACCGGACACCGGCCGTTCCAAATGCCCCCTTCTATCACTGTGTACGGACCGGACACCGGCCGGTCCTGACTATGGCGGAAAAAATTAAAATGTAACGCTTAGCTAATCTGATTTGCCATTTTCTATGAATTAATTAAAATAACCTCACCATGCACAACCGGAAACTACCCAGACTACAAAATTTTGACTATTCATCGGCAAGAATCTACTTCGTAACCATTAATTGTCATGATAATTTGCATCTTTTAGGGGAAATCGAACAAAAAGGGGAAGAGAACATTTTCAAACCTTCGACAATCGGGGCTACAGCTGCAACAAGTATAGATGAAATCCCAAGTTACTATCCGGGGGTCGAGGTACTGGATTATGTGATCATGCCTAACCACATTCACATCCTCATATCCCTTCTGGAATCAAAGGGAAATATCAATCTTTCAAAAATTATTGGGGCACTCAAGTCGATTGTCAGCAGAAAAACACAGACGAATTATCCCGAAATCAAACTTTGGAAGAAATCCTTCAATGATCACATAATTCGAAATGAGAGGGATTACCTAATTCATGGTGAGTACGTTAAAGCTAACTTGCAACGATGGAGAAAGGATGAGTATTTCTAAGCTTTGTTCCAATGGGGGAAATGCTGGGAACGGCCGGTGTCCGTTCCGTACGGAGGCTTTTTTATTAGATAAGGTATAAAACTCCGAGTAAATGCCAGCCCTTTTAACAAAATTGATAGGGCTTCCTATACGCTACCTGACCAAGAATGCCTACAACACCACAACCATGAACACCCACAAACCGATCATGACCAGGCATAATAAAAAGCGGATGATCGCAGCACTGCCGTAGCCAAACGCCAAAGCCTTGGTGCTTTCCCAAGCTTTTTTTGTGTCCTTTTCAAGTCGTCGGTATTCCATCAGGTAAAGCGTTCCAAGCGACAAAGCCAATCCTCCGATGGGTGTCAGCAATGTTCCCGCAACGATCATCACGACCATTGTGACCCCGATTTCCCACCAGGGCACGCCTTTTTTCCGTGAGCCTGATGCCCCAAGGAAATTATCCAGCAGAGAGCCAACTATCATGATCAGCGTGTTCACGACAAAGATCCCGATTGTCAGTCCAAATTGCCAGCTTTCGTGGCTTTTGTTAAAACCTACAAAAATTACCCAGATCAATTGCCCCAACCAGGCAACCGTCAGGCCGGGAAAGAACACCAGAAACAGACCAACCAATCCAACCAGGTTCAGAAGTCCACTGATTACCAGGATGAGGTAATACAACCAAACTGGGTTAATGCTCATTTACGAATCACCTCAAGCCCGCCCATGAGCGGTTTCAAAACTTCAGGGACCACAATACTTCCATCCGCCTGCTGGTAATTTTCCATTACCGCAATCATCGTTCTTGGCATTCCCAAACCGGAACCATTGAGGGTGTTGACAAATTGGGGGGCAGAACCATCGGCTGGTCGATATTTGATATTGGCGCGCCTCGCCTGGAACTGACCGATATTCGAAATTGAGGACACTTCCAGCCATTCCTGGCAACCCGGAGCCCAAACCTCAACATCATATGTTTTATGAGATCCAAAGCCTAAATCCCCGGTGGACTGCAACAATACCCGATAAGTAAGCCCTAATTGCTCGCAAGTAGCGCAGGCATCAGCAACCATGTTGTCCAATTCCTGGGCAGCGTTCTCAGGCAGACAGTATTTGTACATTTCGACTTTGTCAAATTGGTGTCCCCGTTTCATCCCTCTCACATCCCTGCCAGCGCTCATTTTTTCCCGTCGGAAACAGGCAGTATAAGCCGTCAGGTTAAGCGGCAATTCAGCTTCATCCAAAACCTCACCCATCATGATGCCGGTCAGAGGCACTTCGGCAGTCGGAACCCACCAGAAGTCCTCCAGGTGGTCGTGATACAGATTTTCAGCAAATTTCGGCAATTGCCCGGATGCAAACATGATTTCTTCACGCACCATCCAGGGTGGGTAGAACTCTTTGTATCCCTGGCGGATGTGCAAGTCCAACATCCAAAAAATTAAAGCCCGCTGCAAACGTGCGCCAGCTCCTTCCAAAACATAGAAACGACTTCCGGACAATTTCACACCGGCTTCAAAATCAAGGATTCCTAATTCAGGTCCCAGTTCCCAATGAGGTTTTGGCTCAAAATCGAAGTCTCTTTTCTCACCTATTGTCCGGATGACAACGTTGTCTTTGTCATCAACACCAATAGGCACATCCTGGTCCGGGATGTTGGGGATTGTAGCTAATTGGTTATACAAAAGGGATTCAACCCCCCTCAACTCTTCATCCAGTAAATTTATTTCATCGCCCAGGGTACGCATGGAGGTAATTTTGGCTTCGCGTTCTTCTTTATCTTTCATGCGACCAATCTCCTTGGAGGCCGCATTACGTTCCGCTTTTTTACTTTCTACATCCAATATCAACGCCCGTCGTTTTTCATCGAGCGCAACGATTTCATCGATGATGTCTGTTTCCATCTGTCTCTTGCTCAAGGACTCTTTGACCAGCTCGGTCTGTTCGCGAATCAATTTGATATCTAACATGCTTACCTCTGAATGACCAGTATTTTTTCTTTATTGTACTCTCAAGGAAAAAATCGGATTGGAATTGCAGAAATCCTGCTCGTCCCACTTCAAACTCATTACTTTTTTGATGCTGACAGCAACTTGCATCAAGGTTGGAGAAAGACTTCCTCCAAACGGAAAGAGCCATATATAGCGCACTTCAGTTCGCGGTGCGCATGATCACTTGCTTGCTCAGGCTTGAAATAGTCTTTCAAAACGGTGGAGGCTGGTTGCCTACACGGTTTAGTTCTTCCTATTGCCCATCAACCATCTTGTTCTTGATCGCTACCAGGTTTTGGTGAATTTCGAACACAACAATCAGCAGTTCTGCGTAGACTCTTGCCAATAGAATTCCCATGACAATCACTAATGGACCACCAAACAGACCACCAATAGCCGGAGCAAGACTGTTCTGCTGGAAGGCAGAGATTATGCCGCCAAAGAGCGCAATAATACCGCCGATAACGGATAGCGCAATGCCGATATAGAAGAGAATCTTGATGATAACCGGAGTAATCATCTTGTCAAAATTAAGTAGGGAACGGAAATTCATAATAACCTCCTTTAATGGTTATGATAGGACAATTATACAATAGGATTCCAAAGAATTTCGAGGTCGTGCAGACCAATTATTGGCGAATTATCACTTTTTAGCAAAGAAATCAGGATAAAGTCGAAGTTCAAAGAAAAGATCGATCAGGCTCGGGTGATAAGGTAAAAAATCACCAGATGCGATCATGGATTGGATGGTTGCCCTGTCAGCCCACATTACTGATGTTACCTCGTCACCCTGTAATTTCAGAGCCTCGAGCTCTGGGTCCAGGTGGATCAGGTAAACATCATCAAAACCGTATTTAAAATTAAATGTAAACGCAGGTCGAACGTTGCTAAAATCAAAAACGATACCCAGTTCTTCCGCCAGTTCTCGCTGCGCCGCCTGCCAGCTGGAATCTCCCTTTTGTGCTGCCCCACCAACACTGACGTCCCACATTCCCGCCCATAAGCCCTTTTCGATACTGCGCTTTTGGATCAACATTTGACCATCCTGGTTAAAGATGCAGATATGTATAACAAGGTGGTATCTATCCTCTGGTGGTCTTTGCCCACGTGTGATGGTTTCTCCGGTTGGGATACGATCGCGGTCATAGAGATCAAAAATTTCCATTATTCCTCGTTGCTTAATGATGAATTGCTCCCATTCTATCACCGCCCGCATCAGTATTGTTCTCGGTTTCTATAGTATCCCTGAAAGATTTGCTTTTCGTAGGGGACGGCTGCCATGCCGTCCCGATGAATCTGAGAAATGAACCTGACAGGAGACCATGGAAGGTCCCTTACAGAAAAATCATCCCCTCCATAGTCATCTGATATAATCGCCGGCATGTCCAGGGACCACAAAATTGTCATTCTCGCGGATACCCACGTCGGTGACCGTACTAAAACGCTGGATCCAGCACTGCTCAACGCAATCCAAAAAGAGCAGCCTGACCAGATTCTTCACGCGGGCGATGTCTGCATTCCTGAAGTGATCGATCAACTTGAATGCATTGCACCTACCCTGGTTGTTCAGGGCAATCGTGATTGGTTTCTTGGCTACAAACTGCCTAAAGAAGTTCAACTCGAAGTGAATGGTCTGAAAATCACCCTTGCCCACGGACATTTCAGCATCTGGCATTGGTTCTGGAATTATGTTCGCCTTTTTTTGACCGGGGATGCTCTTAGCGATCGCTTTTTTCAACATAAATTAGCACAAAAATATCCGGACGCTGACATAATAGTCTATGGTCATCTTCATTACACTTCCAACGAAGTGCTGGACGGCAAGCATTTTCTTAATCCGGGGGTTGGTTACCCTGAATGGCGCAACAATTACCGCCCAGGGTATATCATTCTAAACATTTTTTCGGATGGCTCTTACACAACTTCAATGAAATTCACCAACCCGGAACCAGAGACAACTGTATAATCGGGATATGAGTGCTTCGTTGTTGATCCAATCTTCTCAAAACCCCAAGGTACAGTTGGTTCGTGCGCTGATGAATCAGGGCAAAGCCCGCCTGAAACACCAGGCATTTGTCGCTGAGGGAGTTCGACTCCTGGAAGATGGTCTGGATTCAAGGCTGTCTCTAAAGTTCGTGCTCCATAAGCAAACGCCCTCCAAGCGTGCGTCGCTTTTGCTAAAAGAGTTGTCTGAAACCAGTTTGGAGTTAATCGCCGTTGAAGATCAATTATTCGATTCACTCAGCGATACCGAACACTCCCAGGGCGTCTTAGGGGTATTCGAAATGGGAACCTTTGCCTTGCCAGCACAAATAGATTTTTTGGTCATAACCGACCAATTGCGCGACCCTGGAAATCTTGGCACAATTTTACGCTCAGCAGAAGCCGCAGGAGCGCAAGCTGTGCTTCTTCCACCCGGCAATACAGACGCTTTCTCCCCAAAAGTAGTACGTTCCGGGATGGGAGCGCACTTTCGTCTGCCAATACAACATCTTCCCTGGGAAGTCATTGAAAATTTCATTGCTGGACTGACCGTCTTTCATGCGGATATGCAAGGCGAACAGCTTTGCTGGCAGGCTGACTTCAAACAGCCGTTGGCATTGTTAATTGGCGGCGAGGCAGAAGGAATCAGCCCCGAAGGTGCAGGGCTTGCAACATCCAGCGTGCGCATACCCATGACTGGAAAGACCGAATCATTGAACGCTGCTGTAAGCGCCAGTTTACTTATGTTTGAGGTGGCTCGTCAGCGCGCCTGGAGCAAGATATGAAAATACGTTCCATTACCGTTTTTTGCCAACCCAGTTTCCCGGTTAACCGCTTGTTACTCCAGCAAGTAGGAATTTTTGCCAATCACGCCCAATTTTTATACCAGAAACAAGGCTACAAAGTTCAATCCCTGCGTTTGGCCACTCCGCCTGTTGAACAATTTGTCGCTCCAATTGATTTCCCTTTGGCTGCTCAAGACTACGCCATCGAGGCACACGCTGATGGCTTTGAATACATTTCACTTGGTTCGATTGCCACGAACTCAAAGGCTTGGGAAATGATCCCGCAAGCACTCTCAAAAAGCGACCGCATTTTCATGAGTGGTTCCCTCACTACACCCGAGGGTGCTGTCAGCCTGAAAGCTGCCAGGGCTTGCGCGGAAACGATAGTAAAACTTTCCAAACTTGAAAAGAACGGATTTGCGAATTTACGCTTTTGCGCCTTGGCGAATGTTCCGCCCAACACACCCTTTTTCCCCGCTGCCTATGCGCAACCAGGACGCCCCTCCTTTGCCCTGGCGTTGGAAGCAGCCGATTTGGCAGTACAGGCGTTTAGCCAGGCGGTTAGTTTGCAGGAGGCATCTGCAAACTTGATCGCTGAAATAGAAAAACATGCCGCACAGCTTGAAGAGATTGGAAATCGCCTCAACCAAATTTATGGATACGAATTCAAAGGGCTCGATTTCACCCTGGCACCCTTCCCTGCAGACGCAGTTTCCATCGGCTTGGCCTTGGAAAAATTGGGCTTGGAAGCCTTCGGCAAGCCAGGCAGTCTGTTCGCATCCGCATTTCTGACCAATACGCTCGATCAGGCTCGCTTCAAACGAACTGGCTTCAATGGCTTGATGCTGCCGGTCTTGGAAGATAGCGGTCTGGCGCGCAGTGCCTCTGATGGGAATCTGAGTTTGAGGGATTTGTTGTTATTTTCTTCGGTTTGCGGTGCAGGACTGGACGTAATTCCCCTTCCAGGGGAGACCACATCAGAAGAATTGACCCCAATCCTTTTGGATCTTGCGGCCTTGTCTTTGCGCCTCAACAAGCCGCTTACTGCCCGCCTTATGCCAATTCCAGGAAAAAAAGCTGGTGAGATGACTGATTTCGACTTTGCTTTTTTCGCCAACAGTCGCATCCTGCCAGTAAACTCCGCGCCACTTCACGGAAAATTGACTGGGGATGAAGAGATTAAGATCTCACAACGAAAATCTGAGTAACCATATCCTATCTTTTGGTCACTGCGAGATCCTTTGCTATCAAGCGTTGGGATTGTCTTATGAATTGATTTGGCAAAGGATCGTGGCAGTCTGCCTTTTATCCTTGAGAAAACAACATGAGTTTTGAATCTAATTGCGTCTATATTATGTCCTCCATCAACAATAAAGTACTTTATGTTGGTGTAACAAGTGACTTGATGCGTAGAGTCTGCGAACACAGACAAGGTTCGGGTGGTGGTTTTACAAGTAGATATAAAGTATACAAACTGGTTCACTTTGAGTGCGGTGGGGACATTATGTCGGCTCTCAATCGAGAAAAACAAATCGAAGCAAGGTCACGAGCATTTAAAGAAGAGTTGATTCAGTCGATCAACCCTGAATGGACTGATCTTGCTGAAACTTGGTATTGAAGTTTTTTTTGGGAAAAGGCAGACTGCCACGCCCCCTTGTTGTGATTTGGAGTTGTCGGTGATTACAGACGCGGGGGCTCGCAGTGACCTGTAAAAGGTGGTTTCAGGTACTTGTCACTTAAGCCAGTATTTTTTTAATTCGAGATTTCCTGGACCTGCTTGTAATTCACCAGCAACAAATTACTGTCGCATTCTCCGCTGATAGTTAATTTTTCCTTGGCAGAAAGTGGATTGCCCTCAGCGTCGAAAAGCTGAATATACAGCGTATTTACCTGGATCTGTTTGTTCTCCAGCACAAAGCCATAACCGCTTTCACCGTAAACATCAAACTCACCCGATTCGCTGGAGAAATCGACCACTCCACCGCCGTAAGTTCCGGTCAGTTTCACTACCAGCCCCAGTAACGGAGCTTCGCTCAAATCCCACACTTCACCACCAATGAACAGGTATTCTTCACACGCATAGCGATTGTAAAGAAGGGTGTGAGGGAAGGCTTCAGGAGTGCCCCTGATCACAAACGCCGCTGACCATGGAGTTGAGGTCTGTGTTGGGGGCAATGTTTGGGTTGGTATCGGCGTATCACTGGGGATCAAGATGACCTGGCTTGTGGCAGTAGCAGCCTCTGTTTCAAAACCAACAGGTGTGATGAAGAAATTTGGCGTTGAATTGAGCGGGGAAACCTGGGCTGGAGGAGTAATCTGGGCTTCAAAAGGTGAAGGGATAACCCCTGTCAACATCAGAACAACTGCTCCAATTACCACAACAAGAAAAACAAACGCTCCGGTTCCACCACAACCAGATTTTTTTGGTTCTGGCTCCGTTCTTCGTACTGCCATCGGGCGGGTGTAGGCAGGCTGGCGGTTAGTTGGGCGGCGATCTTGACTCATGGGATATTGATCACGATCTGAGCAGAGGAACGAGCCTGGGCAAGCCAATCTTCAAGTGCTTTATTTTGAAGGGATATTCTTGCATCAGTGGTGAGAGGATGTTCAGCTTCATGCTCGATCACGAGCAGAATATGGTAACCAATCTCAGACTGGATAATTCCTGAATAACTGCCTGGTTCCAGCGAAAAAGCAGCTTCTTCCACTTCCGGATAAAGCAGATAACCTCTCGGGAACCAACCAAGTTCACCACCGGATTCGGGGCTATAGTCCCAGGCCAGCGTATCAAAATCTGCCCCGGCGTTTAAGCTGTTGAGGGCTCGATCTGCCCCTGCCTGGGTGCTGGCGATAATTTGCCGTGCACGGACTTGCTCAACTGCGTTCGGAACTGTCTGGGCAATTTGATCGCGCTGCCAGGCAGCCTCCATGGAAAGCCGTAAAGCAAGACGAAATTCCGAATCGTCATAATGATTAATATTCATCCACTCAGTCAGAGCACCGCCTGAACCAAGCTCACCAACCAACTGATCAATCCGCTCCTGAAGTTCCTGTTCGCCAGCTTGATAGCTGTTTTGCCTGGCTGCCTGCGCTAAAAGTTGCTGATCCACAAGGTAATCAAGCACTTTTTGGGAAATCTCTTCTTCTGTGGGTTGTACTGTCTGCCCTACCAGGCTGTCGCGGTAGCGCAACAGCTCATTCTGGTAATAAGTTAAGGGGATGCTCTCACCGTTTACAGAAATTGGAGACGGCGTTTCAGTCTCGGTTGGGATGATCTCAATTGTAGTTGTTGAGACTTCGTCAGTTGGCAATTCTACTGAAGGGGATGGCTCTACAACTGGTGTTTCCTGAACGGAATTGCAAGCCCAGAAGAAGGTGCTGAATAACAACAGGAAACTGGAGAGTCGCATAAATTTAGCGCGTTTTTGCATGTGCCTATTATACCCACTCTTGAACCAAGAGATCAGTAAACCGAAAGGGTTAACTCTAACGCGAAAAACCTTTCTGATGACGGTAAAAATTTTCTTTGACTTCCTTTGCTTTGTTATGATCCTTCATTCGCATACAACCATCTTATGAAACAGAAGAGGGAACCAAACCAGGTTGATACCCATCTACTTTTTTACGATTGGTCAAAAATGGTATACTTGACAAAACAAAAGCATTAAGATTAATATCATTTAATCTGCCTTTCTATTTAATGTAGATTGAGAGGAATTTATTATGGCAAAGAAAAAATCCGGGAGTCTTCTGTCTTCCTACAGAAAAAAAAGACGAAACAACAGGGCTGTTCTCCTCCTGATTACCGCCTTGCTGATTATTGCTGGTTTGGTAGTATTAGCACTATGGGCGACCGGCACGATTGGTGAGGGACCAGGTCTGTTCAGCACAAAGACCCCCACTCCTACTATGACGCTAACTCCCACACCAGTGACTCCAACCAACACGGCGACAATCACCACAACCCCAACTGAAACACCCACGATTACCCCCACGGCGACATTGGATGGTCCTTTCGACTACATTGTCCAGGCAGATGACTTCGTCTGTGCCGAGATCGCTGAGAAATTCAATGTTGAGCTCGACCTGCTGCTCTATGTTAACGGTCTTGGGTTGGGTGATCCATGTATTATCCGTGAAGGTGACATCATCAAGATTCCTGCTCCATGGCAGCAATTACCAACCTCTACCGCGGTTCCGACAGATCTGGCTGTAGGTACAATTATCGATTACTACGTCGAATCTGGTGCTACGTTAGCATCGATCGCCACCTTCTATCGCTCGACAGTAGCCCAAATCATCGCTGAGACCAACCGTTATCGCACAGCTAATAACATTGCACCACTGCTGACCGAAACAACCAGCTTGATGATCGGCGAGTTACTTAAGGTGCCGGCTAACATCGCCACACCCATCCCGACCTCTACTCCAACCCGAACGGTCACCCCAGCTACACCATAACTTAGACACACAAAAAAGCCCCTCTAATACAGAGGGGCTTTTTATGTTAATTGATAATTTTCTTAATCACATTCGTCCGAGTCGCAAGGTTCAAGGTCAGGATACATCTCACTGCTTTTGATCGTGGCAAACTCATCCTCGAGGAAGATATTCAACAGGAAGCGCAAGAGAATAATCAGCAACAAAAACACCAGGTCTGATAAAGATGGTGAAATTGCGATGCGGAGGATGTCTGATGCAAGCGCAAACTCGAGCGCAAGACTGAGGCGGTGCCCAAGGCGCAGGCGTAAAGTTTCAGACGAACGAATCCTATGAGAGTATTTCTTATCAATCAAACCCCTGACAAAGTTTTCAACAGCTTCAACTACAGAAATTGTCACCACTAACATAGCTGCTGCTTCAGCAGCCAGGATAGCATAGCCAACAATATGTTCCAGAATTTCTTCGTGGGGGATAGTTATTGCGCGATCACCAAGTGTAGAACCACGGAATACAAATAATATGACGATAATCGCCGTAATGAGAATCAAAGGAAGGAACCATTGACTGGCTGGAATTTGGTGGTGCTGTTTTGTGGGTTGTTTTTGTTCTTCAGTGTGTTCCATGTTTTTCTCTTTCAATGAGTAGATTTATTTCAGGGCAATGAGTTTACCATCTTCAATCGCAGATTGAAATATTGCGTCAATCACAATCATGTTTTTGAGTGATCCTGCCAGGGGATAGATAGCTATTTCTTTCTTGATGACTACTTCATAAAAATGCTCGATCAAATTTTTATAACTGTCTTCAGGCCGATAGCTAACTTTCTGAATATCATCGCCCCGTTCAATAACTATTGACACGCTTTTATCCTGCGCCGAGAAAGGCCAATCAAGCGTCATCACCGCTTCAGTACCAACAATTCTTGCAAAATTCTGAAAGCTGGCATTGAAAGCCACATCAAAACTGCCATATACCTGGTTTCCAAAATCAAGAGTGACCTGCATTTGCAGATCGACCCCGGAACCACCTTCATAAAAAAGTGCTTGTACCGCTTGTGGTTCGCGACCTACCATCAGTCGCTGGAAATCGACACAATAACAGCCCAAATCGTACAAGGCCCCACCTCCAAGCGAAGGAACCAGGCGAAAGTCATCCGGATTTTCCAACGGGAAACTGAAACTGCAATGCAAGAATCGCAGTTTTCCCAGCTCGTCTTTGCGGATAGACTCCGCTGCCTTCTTGATCCGTGGATGATAGCGATACATGAAGTTTTCCATTAATACCAGCGATTTTTCCACTGATACGCCAATCATCTCCTGGGCTTCGTCAGCATTGAGCGCGAACGGCTTTTCAACCAGTACATGCTTACCTGCTTGGAGCGCCTTGATTGTCCAGGGCTTATGTTCGCTGTTGATGATAGGAATGTAGACAGCCTGGATGGTAGAATCAGCCAATAGCTCGTCATAACTCCCATAGGCAACCGGAATCTGCATGCTATCAGCAAATTGGCGGGCACGAGTAAGATCCCGGCTGGCAACAGCCACCATATGATTATGTTTGGTGGACTTGATAGCAGGAATCACTCGTTCGGAAATACGGGCAGTTCCGAGAATGCCCCAGTTCACTTCGGGTTTCTTAAATAAATTGCCGGCACCTGTCTTTGATGATAAGATATCCATGCTTGCTCGCTTTCTTAAAATTGTAATTACAAGTATCTTTACGAAATTATTATAATGCCTTCCTGGCGCTATAAAGACCAGGTTTTAAAAAAGGAGATTAAATGACATCACAAGAAATCGTTGAACAGCTTCACCAAAAGACGGAGGAGAATCGGGAAAATATTATCCGTTTTATGCGTGAAATTTGCGCAATCCCCAGTTACGAATCCCTGATTGGTCCGGTTGGAGAACGTATCGCAGAAGAAATGCGGAAACTGGGTTTCGACGAAGTTCGTTTCGACAAGATGGGCAATATCATGGGGCGAATTGGCGATGGACCTCGCACGATCGTGTTTGACTCCCACATCGACACCGTAGGTGTCGGCGATCCGGAAGAATGGCAGTGGGATCCTTTTGAAGGCAAAGTAGAGGATGGTGTTCTTTATGCCCGGGGTGCTTGCGACGAAAAGGGCTCGACCCCTGGTATGGTCTACGGCATGGCTTTTGCCCGCGATCTGGGCTTGCTTGACGGCTGGACAGCCTGGTATTTTGGAAACATGGAAGAATGGTGTGATGGGATTGCACCCAATACTTTCGTAGAGGTCGACCCAGGTATTAAACCGGATTTTGTAGTGATCGGTGAGCCAACCAAAATGCAGGTTTATCGCGGACACAAAGGTCGTATCGAACTTAAGGTAACCGCCAAAGGTGTTTCAGCACATGCTGCCAGCAATCATGTGGGCATCAATGCTATTTATCTTCTCCTGCCTGTGATTGAAGGCATCCGCGATTTGGAACCCCAGCTGGGGGATGACCCCTTTCTGGGGCACGGCAAAATCACGGTGTCAGATATGAAAGTACAAACCCCCAGCATCAACGCAGTGCCAGATGAAGCTGTCATTTACATTGACCGCCGCATGACCTTTGGAGAAAGCAAAGAAGATGCAATCGCTCAGGTGGAAGCCTTGATTCCTGAAGAGAGCAAGGAGCGCGTTAAAGTTGAAGCGCTGTTCTATGAAGAACCCTCTTATACCGGTTTTGTTTTCCCGGTGGATAAATATTTCCCCGCCTGGGCTTTGAATGAGAAACACGACCTTGTGCAGGCTGGTTTGGAAGCACGCGAAGCGATTGGTTTGGAGTTCAAACCTGCCAGCAAATGGTCTTTCAGCACCAATGGCATTTATTGGGCTGGCAAAGCAAACATCCCCTCTATCGGTTTTGGACCTGGCGATGAAGTTACGGCACATACTGTTTTAGACAGTGTGGATTTGAGTGACGTAGTCAAAGCGACTGAGTTTTATGCCATCCTTCCAAGCTTGATAAAGTAAGAAATTTTTACGGAAGTAAGCCGGGTTGAAAATTTCAACCCGGCTTTTGTTTTTAAGTCAATTAGCTATTATTGCCAGGTTATACCTGTTTTTAATTACTATTTAATTTACTGGAATTGGTTGAGAGACCTGGCGGTCAAAGGCCGTGCTCGGTCTGGAGACCGGCACGATCAGTGTAGGTCAGGTTGCGCTTGTTAAGACAATGCTGGCTTACATGTTGTTTAGGATGATTGTTTACACTTTTATCTTCCAATAAAACCTTCTCGGATTGTAGAAGCATCCCCATTTTTCTCACGGTGACGGGTCACCACGGGGGGTAACCCCTACATCGGGTGTTTGAGGGAGAGGTTGCTTTTGTAGGGGCAGACCCCCGTGTCTGCCCTAAAGACCGTAAACAATCACCCTGTATTAAGTGTAAACAATCATACTTGTCTAAACATGCGCTTCACCTGCCATTGAGCATAACGAATGGGGTTCGACCCAGCTGTGTTATAGGTCATTTCCTTTTACCGCAGCAGTTCTTGTGGTCAAACTAAACTTTGGTAGGTATAATCAAGACAAGAAACCTCAAGGAGAGAAATATGCAAACCTTTCTACATGGCCGAGACCTGATCGGCGATCTGGATTTTTCTAAAGAAGAAGTTGAAACTGTTTTAGATGTTGCCTGGGATCTCAAACGCAAGCGCGCCCTTAACGAACCGCATGCCTACCTGCGCGACAAGGTGCTGGCGATGCTCTTTTTCTTCAGCAGCACGCGCACCCGCGGGTCGTTCGAAGCCGGTATCGCCCAACTGGGCGGTCATGGTGCTTTCATCGAGAGCAAGACCACCCAAATTTCCCATGGTGACACCGCCAAGGAAATCGGTGAGATCTACGGACGCTATTTCGATGGCATCGCGATCCGTCACTGTGACTGGAAAGTTGGCAATGACTACCTCAACGAAGTAGCCCGTAATTGCCGTATTCCGGTCCTCAATATGCAGTGCGACGTTTACCACCCCTTCCAATGTCTGGCTGACCTGATGACCATCATGGAAAAGAAAGGTCGCGATCTCAAGAAGAAAAAAATCGTGGTCTCATGGGCTTATGCTGCTTCTTATCTTAAGCCGATTTCAGTACCGCAATCTCTTGTGATCCAGATGCCGCGCTTTGGCATGGATGTGACCCTGGCTTACCCTAAAGAATTCCCCCTCATGCCCGAAATTGAACAGCAGGCAGCCGATGAAGCCAAAAAGTGGGGTACCTCTTTCGAAATCGTTCATGATATGGACGAAGGCATAAAAGACGCCGATGTGATCTATGCCAAGAGCTGGGGTCCGCTGATGACCACTGACGATCCGGTAAAAGGTAAAGCTCTGCAGGACTCTTACACGGACTGGATCATGGACCAACGCCGCCTGGAGTTGGCAAAATCTGACGCCATTTACATGCACCCTCTGCCAGCTGACCGCAACATCGAAGTTACTGACGAAGTCATCGATGGACCGAATTCGGTAGTCTATGACGAAGCCGAAAATCGCCTGCACGCCCAAAAGGCTGTTATGGCGCTTACAATGAGTTAGGCAACATCGAACCATTGCATGGAAAGGCAGCACTTAAGCTGCCTTTCTTTTTTCAGCGTACATAAGTAATGTACAATACTTGAACACTCAAATCCATCGACTTTTATTGAGGAGAATTGGTCATCGATAAGAAATATCTATTCTTCATAAACCTTTCTGTAGGGATCACTTTGGCGATTCAAGCACTCTTGCATCCAACGCTCGATCCCCAGACTAAGACCAGTTTCATCATCGTTGCTGTTGTATTCATCAACTGGGCAATATTCACCTGGTTGGCGTATTCCGTTGCAATACGGGAAAATAGCGTTCCTTTTATTTCCAAACCTACGCAGAACAGGGCACAGGTGACGACGAAAGAAGATTGGAAATTGCTTTTGGATATTTCCACAATTGTCAACCAGGTTGTGATCCTTTTGGCGTTGATCTTTATGAATGTCCTGATCTTCGTGGAGGTCACTGATCGATCTTACCTGGTTGGGACAATTGTGGTGGCAATCACCCTGCCGCTCTTGGTCACTTTGTTTGCCAATCACAGGCTAAACCGACTATAGGTAGAATATTTACGGAAAAACTAAATCACGCATAGCCAGGTTGATAACCTGACCTACTAAGTTTTCGAGCTTAACCAAAGAAAGGCGCTATCAAACAGCGCCTTTCTTGATTTTCAATCAACAATCAATTTTTTGCGGGCATGTCCCGGCTGGCGATCACATCCACTCCAGTGCCAATCACATTGGGAATGATCACGTCCTCGGCTTTGATCGGAGCAGTTACCTCGATTGCACGGATCTTTTCCAGAACTTCGCTAATTCTCTGCTTCGGAATAGACCCCTTGGTATAAACCGGTAATAGAGGGTGGAAGCCGTTGGGAACTTTGACCGTGCTGGCGAGCATGCGCTGGGGAGCAATCGCTTCCTGGCGTCCATAGGTCTCACCTTTACGGCAGCGATGACCCAAAATCTTGACTACTTCATCACCTTCCATGCGTACGATCAATTTACAGCCCATTGGGCAAGCAGTGCAGATAAAATTCTTTTCTTCCATCTTATGCCTCCGATTTAGGATAAATGTCGACGGTCAATCTGCCAGCTTTTTCAACTTCAGCTGCCATTTTGGGCTTGAGCACGATCGTTACCATCTCACCCGGGCGTACATAACGCTCTGAACGTCGCACGATGCTGTTTTCTTCTCCATGCACTTCCATCCAGACATCTTCCTCGATTGGTTTGGTAACACGCATTTGCAGACTGATATCACCTTTTTCCAAGGCTTTTTTATCCAGCTTGTGGGGAACAATATAGCGCACATTTTTGCCAGGTACAAGCGGAATGTATCGGGCAGAACGGTCTTTTTCAGCTAAAGCAAATTCTGCGGCACTTCGTCCGGCTTCTGCGCCCGCCAGCGATACCCAATCGACCAGGTCATAAACATGCACCACGTTACCTGCGGCGAAAATACCCGGAACGTTGGTCTGGAAATGTTCATCCACGAATGGCCCACCAGTCACAGGATCCAGGAGGACGCCAGCCTTTTTGGAGAGTTCATTTTCAGGAATCAAGCCGACTGAGAGCAACAAAGTATCGCAGGGGATGATCTCTTCACTGCCGGGAATAAAATTCCATCTATCATCGACTGCCACAGCCTCGATCGCTTCAACCCGATCCTTGCCCAAAATACGCTTGACGGTGTATTGAAGTTGCAAGGGAATTCCCCAGTCATCAAGACACTGAACGTAGTTTCGGCTCAAGCCAGAAAGGTAAGATTGAATTTCGAGCACCCTTTCAACATGCGCACCCTCAAAGGTCAGGCGGCGAGCCATGATCATGCCGATGTCACCAGAGCCCAAAATTACAAACTTGTTACCGGGCATATAGCCTTCAACGTTCACCCAGCGCTGGGCGGTGCCGGCTGTAAAGACGCCGTTAGGGCGATAGCCTGGCAATCGCACTTGGGCGCGGGTACGTTCGCGGCAGCCCATAGCCAAAACGATGGCATGGGCATCCACCTCGATATATCCAAAATCCTGGCTGGTCAGGTACAACTTGCGTTGAGAGGTCACATCCATGACCATTGTATCCATTAGGAAGGTGATCCCTAAAGCCCTGGCTTCATTAATATAGCGCTGAGCATATTCAGGACCGGGAAGATCTTCCTTGAAAGTTTGCAGACCGAAGCCGTTATGGATACACTGCAGCAGAATACCACCCAATTCTACATCGCGTTCGATGACCAAAACGTCATCTGCGCCGCCTTTTTTGGCTTCGATAGCAGCTGCCAATCCACCAGGACCAGAACCAATTACAACTACGTCATATTGCTTCTTAATTAACATCGCTGACCTCCAAATCTTTGGTGGGCCTAAAGAGGTATTCCGAACTTTCTCCACGCTTACTGATCTCGAAAGGAGTAACACCCAGTTCCCGGGTGAGAATGGCTACCACACGGGGCATATCAAAACCTCCCTGGCAGCGTCCAGTCCCCAACCAGGTACGCCGTTTGATCGCATCATAGGTGCGAGCAGGAACAGGTGCATGAATTTCAGCGACAATCTCACCCTCAGTGACATTCTCGCAACGACAGATCACGCGACCATACCGGGGATCCATATCGCAGAGCAGCTTTCGTTCCTGGTGGGTCATGTGTGCGAAGCGCGGGCGGCCTGGGCGAATTGGATCCCAGTCTTTCTTCTCGACAAATTCTTCACCCGCGTCTTTCATCAGGTCTACTACCATTTCTGCAATGGCTGGGGCTGATGTCAAGCCTGGCGATTCGATGCCACCCAGGTTGACGAAACCTTGCACACTGCTGGGGACTTCAATTACATAGTCGTTGTTGTAATTGATGCCTGGGGTGTAGCAGGGGCCATTTCCCATCGGGCGCAAACCAACAAAATTAGCAATTGAGTGGCGGAGATTGAGGGATGGAATCAATTTTTTGGCGCCATCGAGCAATTCATCCATTCCTTCTTTGGTCATGGAGGTGTCTTCTTTATCATCGATCACATTGCCATTAGGACCAACAATGGTATTTTCGTGTAATGTGCCCGTAACCAAAATGCCCTTGCCTCGGCTGGATGGCACTGGGAAGAGCACGTTATGGATCTGAACTTCAGCCCGGTCAAAGATGAAATACTCACCCTTACGCGGTTTGATGATGAATTCAGGGCGAACTCCGGCTTTGTGCATCACTGCGTCAGAATAAATACCAGCTGAATTGATCACCCAACGGGCAAAGAAATCACCTCGGTTGGTTTTTACACCGATAACGCGGGTCCCTTCCCAGATAAAATCTTCGAACTTGGTATTCAGGAGTACGGTAGCGCCGTTGATAACTGCGTTTTCTGCAGCAGCGACAGTGACCTGGAAAGGATCGCAAATACCGCCGGTTGTTGCCCAGAGGGCACCGCTTGTTTCAGGGTTGATATCACGTTCTCGGGAACGCATTTCAGCGGCATCGAGCATCCGCATGCCCGGGACACCGTTTTTGATACCCTGGTCCATCAACTTATGTATGAGGGGCAGTTCCTCTTCGCCGATAGCGACCACATAATCGCCCCTGCGTTCAAAGGGGAAATTGAGTTCGCCAGCTAATTGATCCCACATGGGATTCGCCTTGACATTCATCAAAGCTTTGAGAGAGCCTGGTAAGGGGTCATAGCCTGCGTGGACAATTGCCGTATTCGCCGAAGAGCAACCCATGCCGATATCTGCTTCCTTCTCTATCAGTAGCAGCTTGCCTTCGTACCGGGAAAGCCACCGGGCAATCATCGCACCGACTACGCCTCCCCCAATCACGATGTAATCGTATTTTTCTTGCACACTTGCCTCCATTTTTCTAAATTTCGATATGACCAAAATTTATAATACCGCTAAGGTATTTTATTCCAGGATCAGATGATGGTCGCGAAGCACTTTATCCCTGAAGTATGTGTTGTAAAGGTATTTGAATTGCTAAAAAACGGTCATCATTTTGTAAAAGTTAAGACATTTTTTATATTTTTGAGGTATTATACTACGTAGCTAATAAAAGACGGATTATTCATCAAAAATTTACTGACATTCAGTGCAAAAAGTTGTAAAAAATTTTATAATTAAGTTTAATTGTGTTATAGTTATTCTTAGGTAATATCGGCGATTGCGAGTGAGTTAGTCGATATCAATTTTGGCAAATCTTTTAGGTTCTAGGGAGTAAAAGGATACTAAAGTGAGTAGCCCAAGAAGAATGCAGCTGTTATTGAGAGAGGATTGTAAAGAACAATCCCTTCATACAGGTGCGTTTTTTATTTACCTTCCCAAGACTACCAGGAAAGAAATTTACAAACGGCAAAACTAACCGGAAAGAGAGGCGCTATCGATCTACTAATGTAATAAATTTTTTCAGTAACTATCATATTTTTTCAAACCACAACTTTAAAAGGAGAAATATTCATGGAAAATCGTACTATGAAAGAATTTATTGGCGAAGTGTTTGGCACCTTCATCCTGATTTTGCTTGGTGATGGTGTTGTCGCCAACGTTGGTCTGGCACCTCGTGTTGCTGGCACCGCTTATAACTGGAACACCATTACCATCGGTTGGGCGTTCGCAGTAATCATCGCTGTGTACATCTCTGGCGGTATCTCTGGTGCACACCTTAACCCAGCAGTGACCCTTGGTCTTGCTGTCCGCCGTGGCTTCCCCTGGAAGAAAGTTCTGCCCTTCATCGTTGCTCAGATGATCGGCGCCTTCCTCGGTGCTGCAGCTGTTTATTTCATCTATCGCGAAGGCCTCGTGGCTGCTGGAATGCCCAATGTTTGGTCAACCGGACCCGGTTCAGTCTTCGGACAGGCTTGGTTTGGCGCCGAAAGCTCTGGTGCAACTGGCACCTATGGCTTGTTAACTGCTTCAATTGCAGAACTGTTCGGCACCTTCGTTCTGATCTGGGGTATTGCAGCAAGTGGCGATATGAAGAACATGGGACTCAAAGACAACTTTGGTCCATTCATCGTTGGCTTCTCTGTTTTGGCTGTAGGTCTGTCCCTCGGTGGTCCTTCTGGCTATTCCATCAATCCTGCTCGTGACCTCGGTCCCCGCCTCTTTGGTGCATTGGCCGGAACTACAGGCTTATTCGAAGGTCTCTATTGGCTGATCGTGCCAGTCCTGGTCCCAGCAATCGCTGGTCCTATTGGCTTCTGGCTCTACGACATGGTCGTTGCCAAGAACCTTCCCAAGAAAGACTAGTACACAATCTGACCACTTATGACCGCTGGTCACATCAATGCCTGGTAAAGGAAAAACCCTTCCAGGTGAAGAAAGGAGACATTCTATATGAAAAAATTAATTAACAATCCTGAAGATGTTGTGAAAGAAGAACTCAAAGGTATCGAACTGGCTCATCCCGACTTGGTCAAGGTTTTCTATGACCCTGATTTCATCGTACGCGCGGATGCACCCGTTCAAGGCAAAGTTGCGCTGGTCTCCGGTGGGGGCAGCGGTCATGAACCCATGCACGGTGGTTTTGTCGGCAAAGGTATGTTAGACGCTGCTTGCCCGGGTGCTGTTTTCACCAGCCCGACCCCAGACCAGATGCTTGAAGCGACCAAAGCAGTAGATGGTGGCGCAGGCGTTCTGCACATCGTAAAGAACTATACTGGCGATATTATGAACTTCGAAATGGCAGCCGATTTGGCTCGTGACGAAGGAATTGATATTGAATCAGTGGTTGTTGACGACGATGTTGCTGTCGAAGACAGCACATGGACTGCTGGACGACGCGGTGTCGGTCTGACTGTGTTGATGGAAAAAATCGTTGGTGCTGCTGCTGAAGAAGGACGTTCTCTAAAAGAATGTGCTGATCTGGCACGCAAAGTCAATGGTCAAGGTCGTAGTATGGGCATGGCGCTGACTTCCTGCACTGTCCCGCATGTTGGTAAACCCTCGTTTGACCTGCCAGAAGATGAAATGGAAATCGGTATCGGTATCCATGGCGAACCTGGTCGTCATCGCATCAAGCTTGAACCAGCAGATAAGATCACTGAAATGCTGCTCGAGCCTGTTGTCGAAGACCTGCCCTATAAAGAGGGTGATGAAGTCCTGTTGTTTGTAAACAGCATGGGTGGCACTCCCTTGATCGAGCTCTACATTGTTTATAGAAAAGCAGTGGAAATGCTCGAAGCCAAGGGCATTAAGGTTGTACGCAATCTGATTGGTCCTTACATCACCAGTCTCGAAATGGCTGGAATGTCCATCACCCTTTTGAAGTTGGACGAGGATCTAAAGAAACTCTGGGATGCACCGGTCAAAACCGCCGGAATGCGCTGGGGTATGTAGTTTATCGGAATTACGCTACTGGAGTTTGAAACTCCAGTAGCGTCTTAAAGAGGCAAATGTGGCTATAACAAAAGATGATGTTTTGAATTGGATTAGAGATTTCGCTCAAGTGATCGAAGAAAACCATGAAATGTTAACTAACCTCGACCGTGAGATTGGTGACGCTGACCATGGTGCTAATATGAGACGTGGTTTTAAAGCTGTACTCGAAAAATTACCATCCGTTGAAGACAAAGATATTGGAACCATTCTGAAAAATGTTGGAATGACCCTTTTGTCCAAGGTGGGTGGAGCTGCAGGCCCGCTTTATTCGACCATGTTTACAAAAGCTGGAATGACTATCGGCGCGAAAATGGAAATGGATCTGAACGATTGGGCTCAAGCCTTCGAGGCAGGCATTACTGGTATTGCCAAGCTGGGCAAAGCCCTGCCAAACGACAAGACCATGCTGGATGCACTTTATCCTGCATTGAATGCCTTAAGTGAAGCTATGGGGAATGGAGCATCACCTGGAGAAGCCCTGCAAAAATCTGCCGATGCAGCTCATGAAGGCATGTTGGCAACTATTCCTCTGGTGGCACGTAAGGGGCGTGCGAGCTACTTGGGGGAACGCAGTGCCGGGCATCAAGATCCTGGAGCGACTTCTACCTATTTACTCATCAAATCAGCCGCTGAAACTTGGACAGACTGTTAAAGTCTGGCTAAATTAAAATCACTATAGACAAAAAGGAGAACAAATTATGGCAAAGTACGTAGCAGCAATTGATCAGGGAACCACCAGCACCCGCTTCATGGTCTTCGACCATTCAGGTAAAGTGGTTGGTTATGATCAAAAAGAACACGAACAGATCTATCCAAAACCAGGATGGGTCGAACACGATCCTTTGGAAATTTGGCAGGCAACCCAGGATGTTATCAAGGGCGCGCTGGACAAGCTAAAGATTGATGTAAAAGAAATTGCAGCTGTCGGTATCACCAACCAGCGTGAAACCACCGTTGTCTGGGAAAAAGCCACTGGCAAACCAGTCTACAACGCCATTGTCTGGCAGGACACCCGTACAGATCAAATCTGTAACGAATTAGCCAAAGACGGCGGTCAGGATCGCTTCCGCACCAAAGTTGGTCTGCCTCTGGCGACCTATTTCTCTGGTATGAAAGCAAAATGGATTCTCGACAATCATCCCGAATTAAAAGAAAAAGCTGAAAAAGGCGAGATCCTCTTCGGCAATATCGATACCTGGGTGATCTGGAATCTCACCGGCGGCCCTCGAGGCGGCGTTCATGTGACAGACGTCAGCAACGCTTCCCGAACCTTCATGATGAATCTGGAAACCCTCGATTGGGATCCTGAGATGCTCAAGATTTTGGGCATTCCCCGCGCAATGCTTCCCGATATCAAAGCTTCAAGCCAGGTCTATGGCTACGCGAAAGACGGCGAGCTGGATGGTATCCCTGTGGCTGGTGACTTGGGCGATCAACAGGCTGCCCTCTTTGGACAGACCTGCTACTCCCCAGGTGAAGCCAAGAACACCTATGGTACCGGCTGCTTCATGCTCATGAACACTGGTAACGAACCGATCCAATCCAAGAACGGTCTGTTGACCACCCTTGGTTACAAAATCGGCAACGAACCCGCTGTTTATGCTCTGGAAGGCTCCATCGCCATCACCGGTGCTCTGGTACAGTGGATCCGCGATAACCTCAAGATGATCGAAAAATCATCCGACATCGAAATGCTGGCTAACAGCGTTGAAGATTCCGGTGGCATCTACTTTGTCCCGGCCTTCTCCGGCTTGTATGCTCCGTATTGGAAGAGCGATGCCCGCGGCGCTATCGTCGGCCTGACCCGCTATATCAATGGCGGACATCTCGCCCGCGCCGTCCTTGAAGCAACTGCCTACCAGACTGCTGAAGTCCTGGAAGCCATGAACAAGGACTCTGGTGTCGATCTGACCGCCCTCAAGGTTGATGGCGGCATGGTCTTCAACGAGACCCTGATGCAATTCCAGTCCGATATCCTCGGCGTTCCTGTGATTCGCCCGACTGTCGCAGAAACCACCGCTTTGGGCGCTGCCTATGCAGCTGGCCTGGCTGTTGGCTTCTGGGAGAAGGTCGAAGATCTACGCGTCAACTGGGGTAAGGACAAGGAATGGGAACCCAAGATGGACGAAGAAACCCGCGCCAAACTCTACAAGGGTTGGAAGAAAGCGGTTACCCGCACCTTCGATTGGGTCGAAAACTAGTTCCTCAATTCGTTTAGAATTATGGGGCGGAGCCTTTTGTCTTCGCCCCTAATTTTTAGCCATACAGGAGTACAAATAGATGAGCAAAAATAACAAAAACGCCGATTCAAAGAACAAAGAGGCATTAAACATGGAAGATCTCAGCAAGCCGTGGATTCAGAGACGGACCGGATTTCTCATTATTACAGCATTAAGCATTGGCATCATGATATTGGTCGCGGTTCAAATCATCATGGGAAGTGGGGATTGGGGTCGCGGTCTGCTTTGGGGTTTCCTTTTCGGCGGCAGTATCTGGTTCGTATTCTTCGGAATGAATTGGTTCCATTCTCTCTTTCACTCCAAACCTAACCAAAAAGACGATACGAAAGAACAAAAATAAAGGGGCAATATGGTCAATATTTTACTTGTCTCACATAGTTACAAACTTGCCCAGGGAACAGCCGAGCTGGTAAGGCAAATGGCACCTTCACCAGAATTATCAATCAAGGTCGCAGCCGGGCTTGGCGATGATCATCAAGAAATTGGCACGGACGCGGTCGAAATCATGGAAGCACTTAACGAACTCGCCGAGAATCATGATGTATTAGTGCTTATGGATCTTGGCAGCGCGGTTTTAAGTACAGAAATGGCTCTTCAGATGTTGGATGAAGAAATCGCCTCCAGGGTGCGGATGTGCCCTGCTCCTTTTGTGGAGGGTGCTATTGCTGCTGGTGTGCAAGCGAACCTTGGCAGCCCGATCCAGGAGGTTTACGAAGAGGCGATGAACGCGCTGGCAGCAAAAAAACAGCAAATTGTCAGCGAAGATGAAAACATTGAACAACAGACTGCTCCTGATGAGGCCACTTTTGAGCCTGAGGTGAATAATGGCGACAAGGCAGCCGAACTGGAGATTACAGTCACCAATCCCAGCGGCTTGCACGCCCGTCCTGCGGCATTATTTATCCAAACTGTCAAGAAGTACGACGCAAAACTTACCGTCACAAACCGAACCGAAAACCCCGAACCGGTCTTAATTAAAGGTATGATCTCGGTCATGTTGTTGGGAGCCAAGCAAGGAGATGAATTGTTTCTCCAGGCTACCGGTCCGGAGAAAGAGGCCGTCCTGGCTGAATTAAAACAATTATTCCTGGATAATTTTGGGGAATAGATTAGACACCTTCTCCTTAAGCTGATCTGCTTAGAGAAGCGAAGGAGAACCACAAAGATGGGGATGAAGTGTTTTCATCATCACTGAGCATGAATCATGGACGTAACGTGCTCGAAGTTTTTTATCAATCCGCTTTAAATTTAGCCCACCGAATTACTTAGAATTACATTTTATTCATGCCCCTTCCAAAAAATAGCAACCTTACGCCTTACTCAAGGAAACTTAGAAAAGCAATGACCAAACAAGAAATGCACTTGTGGTTTGATTGTCTGAAAAAGTTGCCAATCACAGTAAATCGACAAAAAGTGATTCTTTGTTACATTGATGATTTTTATTGCGATGCTGCAAAGTTGGTCATCGAAATTGATGGAGGTCAGCATTATGAAGATATCGGATTCGCAAATGATGTTGAACGGGACTCTTGTTTACTGGATTTAGGGCTTGAAGTCATCCGCTTCACAAATGAGGAAGTTGATCATAATTTTTTCAATGTCTGTCGCGCAATTGAAACAGTAATAACAGAACGCAGCTAAATTAATCGCAGTACGTAAAACTTCTTCTACCCTCACCCCCGCTTCGCGGACCCTCTCCCAGGAGAGGGCTTAAGATTAAGAATTGAATTCCTTATAGTGGATGAAACTTGCAATGATGATGAAAATATTGTGGCTTTAGCCTTCTCCTTGGAGAAGGGGGACCACAAAGTGGTGGATGAGGTGTACCGCTTAGATACATATCCTCGAGGAGAAATCAAGAATTTTCCCCAGCCCATATTCCTCCCACTACATGCCACCTCACATTTTAATTTTCTTCATTTCCCCTACAATTCCTACAATTTCGCTTGACTTTCTCCTGCTTCAGAATTATAGTTAACCGCTCTTAACTATTAAGTAGGATTATATGAAAGAAGAATTTCTACAATCACTCTTTGACCTGGCAGATTTGATCACTCGACATTCTTTTATCGAGCGTTTTCATTTCATTCAGGAATCCGGTTTCTCGCACAGCCAGATGATGAGCTTGTTTTACTTAAATCGCAACCAAAACGTGGCTATTAATACCCTGGCAAGCCACTTGGGCATCTCAAACCCAGCTGTGTCGCAAATGACTGAAAAGCTAGTTCGTTCAGGGCTGGTGAGAAGAATAGACAATCCTCATGACCGGCGCGGTAAATTGCTTGAGTTGACACAGGAAGGAAAAGACCTGGTATCACAAGCAAAAATCGCCCATCATCTATGGATTCGGGCATTGGCAGAGACCATTCAGCCTGAAGATATCCCTTCTATAGAAAAATCAATTCAAATCATTCTCGATAAACATGCTTTATTACAATCTGTGCAAGAACAATCTTCCTTTCAAGGTGAAAACTAATTTATGCTTAGACTAAAGAAATACATCCTTCCCTATTGGAAAAGCATCCTTCTCGCGATATTGATGGTCGTTGTGGTTGCTTCGGCGGATCTTGCCTTGCCCGATCTGCTCTCACAAATCATCAATGTTGGCATCCAACAGCGTGGTATCGAAAGCGGCACTCCCGATGCTATCAGCACTGAGACAATGCAATCTCTAAAGCTCTTGCAAAGCGCGCAAGATCACGAAGTCTTTCTGGCAAATTACGAACTAGTGGAACCTGGATCGGAACGAGCTATTTCAATGATCGAAGAGATTCCAGCTCTTCAAGACGAGCCGGTTTATGTGATCAAGACTCTCGATGATGCCACCAGGCAATCTCTGGAAGAATTGGTTTCCAAACCACTGATCTTCATCCAGGCAGTCAACTTGATCCAAAACAACCCGGAACAGGCTAAACAACTGCTTGGAGAGAATTTTCCAACTCAAACAATGCAAATCCCGCAGGGCGTCAGCCTGGACCAACTACTCCAGGCTATGCCGGCTGAGCAGAGAATTGCTTTGGAAGAGGCTGTTGGTGAGCACCTTTCATCACTGGAAGGTTCCATTTTGCGTCAGCTAACGATCTCTGCCATCACCGCGGAATATACCCGCTTGGGCATGGACATGCAAAAAAGCCAAAACGACTACATTCTCAGTGTTGGCTTGCGAATGATCCTTGTGGCAGTGGTTGGGCTGATTGCTTCACTGATAGTCAGTTTTCTTGCTTCCCGCACCGCCGCGGCTGTCGCCAGGGATGTTCGGTCAGCCATCTTCACTAAGGTGGAGAACTTCACTACGGCTGAATTTGAAAAATTCTCAACTGCTTCTCTCATCACCCGCACAACTAATGACGTGACCCAGGTGCAGATGGTTGTGTTTATGTTAATCAGAATGGCGTTCCAAGCGCCCTTGATTGGAACTTTGGGCATCATCTATGCGCTCGATAAAAGCCCTGGCATGTGGTGGACCATTGCATTGATAGTCGGAGCACTTCTGATCGTGATAATGTCCCTATTTGCAATTGTCCTGCCCAAGTTCAAGATTATCCAGGAACTTATCGACCGTCTCAACCTGGTCATGCGGGAAAATCTGTCTGGCTTGATGGTGATCAGAGCATTCAACAAACAACGCTTTGAAGAAAACCGCTTTGACAAAGCCAATATCGATGTCACTGATAACCAGGTCTTTGTCGGCAGAGCAATGTCTTTTGTTTTTCCGCTGATGAATTTGGTTATGCTGAGTGGACAGGTCCTGGTTATTGCCGTTGGAGCAAGGTATGTTGCCCAGAGCGCCATACAAGTCGGGGACTTGATCGCGTTTATGCAATATTCGATGCAAATATTCTTCTCATTTATGCACTTATCGATGCTTCTTATCTTTATTCCCCGCGCTGCTGTCTCGGGAAAGCGCATCGCTGACGTTTTGGAGACACCATTCGTTATCACTGATCCGGAACAACCAACAGAACTTCAAGAACCGGTAAGAGGTCTGGTGGAATTCCATGATGTTGATTTCCGATACCCGGAGGCGGAGGAAGATGTTTTACATGACATCAGTTTCAGGGCAGAGCCAGGAGAAGTGACCGCAATCATCGGTTCAACTGGTTCAGGCAAATCCACCCTTATCAACCTGCTTCCGCGCTTTTTTGATGTGACCAAAGGTGCCATCACGGTTGACGGAGTCGACATTCGTAATCTTACTCAAAAGCAATTGCGGGATCAAATCGGTTATGCGCCACAAAAAGGACTTCTCTTTAGTGGAACCGTTGCCAGCAACCTGCAGGTAGGAAAACCCAACGCCACTGATGAAGATATGCTTGAAGCAATTCAAATTTCCCAGGCGGAAGATTTTGTAACTAATAATGAAAACGGCTTAAATATGGAAATTTCTCAGGGAGGAACCAACGTTTCAGGAGGTCAAAAACAACGCCTGTCGATTGCCAGAGCGGTGATTAAAAAACCACCGATTTTCATCTTTGATGACACCTTCTCCGCGCTCGATTTCAAGACAGACGCGGCACTCAGGCAGGCAATCAGCCAGAAGCTAACTGGCAGAACGCTGCTCGTTGTAACACAGAGGGTATCGACTGCCAAACAATCGGATCAAATTTTGGTTTTGGATAATGGGCGTGTGGTAGGCAAAGGTAAACATAGCGAGCTGATGCAAAACTGTAAAACCTACCAGGAAATTGCCAGTTCACAGCTCAGTGAGGCGGAGTTAGCATGAGTAACAATAAACGACCTCAACCTGTCAACAACGACAACAAAAATTCCAAAGCCCAAGCTCAACAACCGCCCATTCGCAGGGGAGGTGGACCCGGTGCGTTAATACCCGGAGAAAAAGCCCGGGATTTCAAAGGCAGCATGCGGCACCTGATTCGCTATCTTGGTAAGTATCGATGGCTGATCCTGTTTACAATGCTCCTTGCAGCCGGCTCGACCGTATTCTCGATCTTTGGTCCCCGCACCCTCGGTCAGGCAACCACGGAACTCTACCTTGGAGTTCAACGCATGGTTCAGAATGATCCTCGTGGCATCGATTTTGTTCGTTTGAATCAAATCTTTGTGCAAGTTTTAATTCTGTATCTGATCTCAACATTACTCGGCGTGATTCAGGGCTATGTTCTGACAACCATCTCCGCGAAAATCACGTACCAGCTGCGTAAAGAAATTTCTGAGAAACTTAACCGGCTTCCAATCAGCTTTTTTGATAAGGTCACGCATGGAGAGGTTCTCTCTCGAGTCACAAACGATGTTGATACGATCAATCAAACTCTGAATCAGAGCCTCTCTCAAATTATCACATCCTTGACCCGCGTAGTTGGTGTTCTGATCATGATGCTGAGCATCAACTGGTTGATGACCTTGATCGGTGTTGCCATGGTTCCGCTTGCGATGATCTTTATCCGGTTTGTTGTCAGCAAATCGCAGGTTTACTACCGCCGCCAACAGGAATACCTCGGTCATATTAACGGTCACGTGGAAGAAATGTATGGTGGGCACGTGGTCCTCAAAGCATTTAACGGTGAGAAAGCCAGTATCGCTCGCTTTGATGAATTGAACGATACCCTTTATGACAGCGCCTGGCGCTCCCAATTTTTGACAGCTGTGATCATGCCCAGCATGCGTCTGATAAGCAACTTCGGTTATATATCAGTTGCCATGTTAGGTGGTTCTCTGGTAATTCAGGGTAAGTTGAACGTTGGTGATATTCAAGCGTTCATCTCTTACTTGCGCTCCTTCCAGGACCCCTTGTTACAGATTGCAAATATCACCAACATCCTCCAGCAAACCGCAGCCGCAGCAGAGCGGGTCTTCGAGTTCTTACATGAACCTGAGGTTGTCCCTGAAACTGAAAATCCGGTCTATCTGGACCAGGTCAAAGGCGCAGTGGAATTCAAGAATGTCCACTTCGGATACGATTCCGAAAACCCAGTGATTAAGCACTTTTCTGTCAAGGTCGAGCCCGGGCAGCAGATCGCAATTGTTGGACCTACCGGAGCAGGCAAAACCACGCTTGTAAAGTTGCTGATGCGCTACTATGATATCGACAGCGGGGAAATTTTTGTAGACGGAGTAAACATCAAAGACTTCAGTAGGAATGACCTTCGCAGCAAGTTTGCCATGGTTCTCCAGGACACCTGGTTATTTAATGGGACCATCCGGGAAAATATCCGCTATGGTCGCCAGGAAGCAACGGACGAAGAAGTTGAACAGGCAGCTGATATGGCCTATGCAGATCATTTCACTCGCACCTTACCCGGTGGCTATGAGATGGTGCTAAACGAAGAGGCTTCGAATGTCTCGGCTGGTCAGAAACAGCTGCTGACAATTGCACGCGCAGTTCTTGCCAATCCTTCCATTCTCATTTTGGATGAGGCTACCAGCTCAGTCGACACTCGAACGGAAATATTGATCCAGAAGGCAATGGATAAGCTAATGAAAGGAAGAACCTCCTTTGTAATTGCCCATCGGCTGTCCACCATACGCAACGCGGATAGAATTTTAGTGCTCAAGGATGGGGATATCGTTGAACAGGGAACACACGAAAGCTTGCTTGAAGACAATGGCTTTTATGCTGAGCTCTATAACAGCCAGTTCGCTACCCAGGCAGTCTAAAAAAATAAAACCGAACAAGTACAAAAAAAGAGGGCAAAAGCCCTCTTTTTTCATTAACGGAACTGTTTGAAAAACCTGTAAATCAAGCTATCCTTCTTGCTGTTGTAATTCCTCTTCAACGATCCGAATGCCGCTGCTCGCACCGATGCGGTTTGCCCCTGCTTCCACCATTTTCATTGCGTCAGCAAGACTTCGGATGCCACCGGCTGCTTTGACGCCTAGTTTATCCCCAACCACGCTGCGCATCAAGGCTACATCTTCCACAGTCGCCCCACCCGATGAAAAACCAGTAGAGGTTTTCACAAAATCAGCTTCAGCCTCCATGGCAATCAGGCAGGCTGTCACCTTCTCTTCTTCAGTCAATAAACAGGTCTCAATGATCACCTTGACGATTGCGTCCCGGCTGTGGGCTTCCAAAACGACTTCCCTGATATCCCGCGCAACTGCCACCAGGTTTCCAGATTTCAACTCGCCCACGTTCATGACCATGTCAATCTCAACCGCGCCATCTTTGATCGCCCGTTTTGTTTCAGCTCTTTTCAGTTTGGTTGCCATAGCGCCAAGGGGAAAACCGATCGTGGCCGCTATTTTGACCGGGCTGCCGGCTAAAGATTTTTTACACTGTTTCACCCAATAGCCATTCACGCAAACCGCGCCAAACCCGTAAGTGATGGCTTCCCGGCAGAGTTGCTCAATTTGAGCAACCGTGGCATCAGGTTTAAGCAGCGTGTGATCGATCAACCCTGCTAATTTGCTCTGGTTCGCAATTGAAGAGCCGAGTGTTTTCGCGTGCACCCTAAGGACACGCCCGTCTTTATCAAAAACTGTTGTAACTTGTAGGTTGTTGTGGACAGCAACACTCTCATAGGTTTGGGGGGTGTTTTCGTTTTCAGTCATTTTTTCTCCTTTTTATCGCGCTTGCATTCTTGTTTTGACCAGTTGGTGTCAATCAGACAGTCGCCTGAGGAATAAAATGTATTATGATTGATTGACTGCATTATAAGACCAGCGGTCACTCTTAGCGAGGGTTAATCATAACGAAAGTAGCATGAAAAGTCCAGAATTCAAAACCATAAGCGCTGTTGCGCATCCGAATATCGCTTTCATTAAATACTGGGGCAACCGGGATCAGGCGCTGCGCCTGCCTTGTAACAGCTCGCTCTCGATGAATCTTTCCGGGCTCGAAACCCGCACAACCGTGCGTTTTGACCCACATCTTACACGCGACGTTTTCGTTTTCTCAGGAGAGGTGGTGGTTGGACCAGTGTTGGAACGAGTCAGCAGTTTTCTTGACCGCATCCGTTCGCTGGCAAAACTGAATGTCTACGCGCATATTATTAGCCGAAACAATTTCCCAGCTGGTGCAGGGATTGCTTCCTCCGCTTCAGCCTTTGCTGCCCTGGCATTGGCCGCCAGCCATGCGGTTGGGTTGGATCTGAATGAACAGGAACTATCTCGTCTTGCCCGGCGAGGGTCTGGTTCTGCCAGCCGGTCGATCCCCGGTGGTTTCGTCGAGTGGCAAGCAGGAACAAGCGATGCTGACTCTTTTGCCTTCTCTATCGCACCTGCCAACCACTGGGATTTGGTAGACCTGGTCTGCGTGCTCGACAGCACTCACAAATCCGTTGGTTCAACCGGTGGGCATGCCCTGGCAGACAGTTCTCCCTTACAGCCAATCCGCCTTGCACATGTCCGGGAACGGGTCGATCAATGCCGCAAAGCGATTTTGGAAAGGGATTTTGAGAGTTTCGCCCAAGTAGTGGAAGAAGATTCAAATTTTATGCACGCTGTGATGCGCACAAGCAACCCTCCTCTGCACTACTGGCTGCCTGAAACTGAAATCGTTTTGTGGAATGTACTCAACTGGCGTAAAGAAGGCATTCCAGCCTGCAGCACAGTGGATGCCGGACCGAACGTACATGTGCTTGTACTAAGCGAATATGCCTCTGAGATAGAAAACCAGTTGGCTGAATTGTCCGGAGTGCAGAAAATCTTTAAGGCCAGTCCGGGACCAGGCGCAAGTCTTTGTTAATCTTAATTACCAGATCTTTGTATTCTTTGACTTCATCGTTCCATCCAGTCCTTCGATAGCCTTTGAGATACCTTCAAGGTTCTCAATTTGCTTGGATACTTTTTCAGCATGCACCGACAGTTGATCTAAATGGGTTGGGATTTGATCCATTCTTTCAGCAAAATGCCCGAATTTGTCGGACAGCTGTTCGGTTCGGTCTGACAAATGATCCAATTGGCGGGCTATATCCTGAACCGCATGAGTCAGATCAGTCAGGCTGCTTACGTGGGTCTCTAAAATTCCATAAAAAACATTTAAGTCCAGCAGGTATTCCACTTTGCGGACGATAGCATTTAGCCCACCCGTATAGGTGACCGTCACCTTATAAATTTTTGGCAGGGTCTCAGAATTCAGGCGTGTTTCCAGGCGATCTATCGAGGTTCTGAGTTCAAATCCTGGTGGAATGGCAGGGATCGGTTGGTGGATCAAGGCCAGGCGCTCGAGGTCATAGTTCTTTAGTGAGGTCTGGAGAGGAGGCTCGAAAACCACTTTGACATTGTTAGCGATGGTTTTGCCTGTATTTTTGATCACCAAATCAAATATTGGAGAATCAGTCTGGGCGTCAAAATAAACCACGATATAGGGTGCAAACTCTACATTGCGGTCCTCTACCATTTCTTCAATACTTTTTTCGGTAGCTGCAGCCGATTTTTTCGTTTCTCTTGCCATCTCGGCGGTTTTGACCACATACACGATCACAGCAATCAGGCTGACAATTTGGACGATCAATAAAATTGTTTCTCTCAGGCTTTCAGACATATCGGCTCCTGGTTTTCATTTTTTGTTTTTCTTCGGTTTCGGGTAAGGCAGTTGTTCCCAGGTTGCTCTCAGAACCTGTATTACAAAATCCTGGTCGTCCAGGTTCTCGAAAACAAAAGAAGCCCTGGCACCTGGATAGGCGTATCCTTCCATAGCGTCTTCTCCCAGAAGATCAGTGCCAGCCTCGGTTTTTTTAAGGAAAACCTGGTTGTCACAGATCAGACCCATTACTTTCCCATCCATATAAAGGCCATATTCGCCAAACATTTTTCGGACGCTAATATCGCCCGCAGGTCCTATCTGCTCCAGAACGTATTGGATGTAATCATCAGAACAAGGCATAATCCCCTCCCAGGGAAATCTGGCTTAATTGTAATCATATTCTCATCACGATCGTTAATTGTATTTGGGAAATTTTAAATCATTATTGCGGATAACACCTCTTAGTATTCGGGCATACCTCTCTGATATTTGTGTAAAGTTATGGGAAAGTTTTTCGATACTGCAAGGCAGTCCTGTCTTCTCTGAGCGTTTTGAATAGCCAAAGAACAATTACGACAAAAAGGCTATAATAAATGCCATGAAAAATTTGGGTGCATTGATAATTCTCGTCTTGATTTGCCTGATTCCTCTCACCAACGTAAGAGGCATTGGGAATAATCCGAGCCAATTGGCTGTAATCGTCTCGACACCCCAGGCTGATGGAGCCATCTACCACAAGGTAGTTGACGGGGATACCCTTTTTGATATTGCTGAAGCTTATGGAATGACTCCCAGCGACATCATGACCCTCAATGGCAACAGCCCGGATGCAACAGAAATTTATATCGGTCAATTCTTACTGATCAAACGTGGAACGATTGCCACTGCAACGCTTGAGCCAGCACCCACCATTGCACCTTTCACACCGCAGCCTACGGTCATGGAACCTACACGCACCCCAATACCATCCAAAACGCCTCTGCCCAGCCCCACCCCAACACCCCCTCCTTCCAGAACTCAACTGTTGTTTGGAGACAGCCATCGCATTGGGCTGACACTCATAGCCGTAAGCACGCTTGGTATTGCCTTGGTTGTGATCTTTGGCTTTCTAAGAAAAACAGATTAACATCACAGATTTCTTATAAAAATTTGATTATGCTATCCCTCTATGTGTCTGAAAGCAAGGGTATAATCGTGCGAAGGGAAAATTATGGCTAAACAGTTGAAACACATCACAATTTACGCTGGCTCTGCCGATAATCTGGCTGACAAGTACATCCAGACTGCCTATGATCTGGGAAGGATTTTAGCGAATGAGGGGCGTGTCATCATCTTTGGAGCGGGCAAGACCGGTCTGATGGGCGCAGTCGCGCGTGGATCGCTGGATCACAATGGGCAGGTTATTGGGGTGATTAATGATGATCTCAACCTCCCTCAACTCGTATTAACTGAGTTAACCAGGATTGAACAGGTATCCAACATCCAGATCAGGCAAGCAAGAATGAGCGAGCTTGGAGATGGTTTTATTGCTCTTCCAGGTGGTTTTGGCACATTTTATGAAGTTCTTGAAGCTCTAACCTGGGCCCAGTTAGGGCACCACCAAAAACCAATCGGATTTCTGAACGTTGACGGTTATTATGATCCGCTTCTCTCGATGTTTGATCACGCGATAAGTAGTAATTACATTTACCCTGAACATCGCGGTCTTTTTGTCGAATCAGGTGACCCTGTCGAACTCCTTGCATTAATGGATAACTTTACTCCCCCCAAAAACATGAATCGTTGGTTGGATCGCGAATGAACAAGATTCAACTGCTTTTTATTGATCTTGACGATACTGTTTATCCACCCGACACAGGGGCTTGGGATATTCTTGGCGATCGCATTTACCAATTTATGGAAAAATATGTCGACATCCCCTATGAAAAAATCCATGAAGAAAGAGATCGCCTGTTTCATCTGCACGGCACGACCATGAAAGGGCTGCACGTTGAATACGGTGCAGACATCAACCATTATCTTGAATATGTGCATGATGTTGACCTTTCGGGTGTAATTAAAGAAGACCCGGCATTGCGCCAGGCACTGCTCCAAATTCCACAGGAAAAATGGATATTCACTAATGCCTGCCGAGCTCATGCCGAACAAATCCTTCGATTAGTCGGTATCCGCGAATTTTTTACAGACATAATCGATGTTTTAGATACAGACCCTTATTGCAAACCCGACCCTTTGGCATTTTCAGTGGCTCTTGAAAAAGCCGGCAACCCGGATCCAACCCTATGCCTGTTTGTCGACGATCGCTCGCCCAACCTGGATGCTGCCAGAGCTCTTGGCATGCACACCGTGCTGGTTGACCCTGCTGCCACTTCTGCAGACAGTCATATAGTGATCAGAAAACTAAGTGAACTGCCTGATGCGTTGGTGCAGGGTGGGTTTTCAATAAATATTTAAGTTTTATGCTGTTTGCACACTTTAGAAACAGCTATTGGAGAAAAAATGGATAACAAAGTATTACGTTCTTTCTTACTCGCTATTGTAGTCATCGCTTTGCTCGGTGTCACATTTCTCAGCGGGTTTGCATTTGGGTCTTTAATGCCCAACAATATGATCCGTCAAGCGCTCGGCTTGGACAAGACCCCAGTAGTGCAAGCGACACCTTTGCCCACTGCTTTGCCCGGCGAACCCACCCAGGCAGTCGAGATTCCTACTGAGGTCTTTCAAGCTACCACGGATGAAGAATTAGAGGAGCTTTTTAAGCCGTTTTGGGAAAGCTGGGATCTGCTGCATGAGAACTACGTTGATCAACCTCTGGATGATCTGGCTTTGATGCGCGGTGCCATTTCGGGTATGCTCGCTGCTACTGGCGACAAACACACCTCTTATATGAACCCAGAACAATTTGAACAGGCAAATGCCGAGATGAGTGGAGAAGAATATACCGGCATAGGTGCCTGGGTAAATACATCAGGTGAGTATATCGAGGTTGTTTCACCAATGAAAAATTCTCCTGCGGCAAAAGCAGGTTTGAGAGCAAAAGACCTGGTAATCGCCATCGATGGCGAGGATATGACTGGCATACCTGGAGACCTGGCTCTTCAGAATATTCTCGGTCCCGCTGGTGAAGCAGTTACACTAACAATCAGACGCGCTGAAGAAACTTTCGATGTCACCATCGTACGCGAAATTATCCAGGTGCCGGCTGTCGATTATGAAATGCTCGAAGGCGACATCGCCTACATTGCCCTCTACACTTTCAACGAACTGGCAACCGCTCAGGTGCGGGAAGCCCTAAAGGAATTGCTTGCGCAAAATCCCAAAGGTCTCATTTTTGATTTACGCAACAACGGCGGTGGTTTCCTGGTGACGGCCATTGAAATCACCTCAGAGTTTATTAGTAACGGCGTTGTTATGTATGAGGAATACGGCGATGGCAGCCGTGACAGTTATAACGCTCAACCAGGTGGTCTCGCAACCGAGATACCTTTGGTAATCCTGATCAATGAAGGAACTGCCTCTGCGTCCGAAATTACAGCAGGCGCAATCCAGGATTACGGTCGCGGTACCTTGATTGGTGTCACCAGTTATGGCAAGGGCTCAGTTCAAAACTGGATCGCTCTACGAACAGAAAATGGCGGCGTTCGCATCACTATTGCCCGTTGGCTGACCCCGAATGGCAATCAGATCAATGACGTTGGTCTCACACCGGATATTGAAGTTCCCTACACGCAGGAAGATGTCGATGCCGATCGCGACCCCCAACTCGATGCCGCCATCAATTTCCTCAATGGCAAGTAATCAGATAAATTAGGGACCACCGCCTTGTCACCCCAAATATGAATTTCAAAACCAGGTTGGATTGCCAGCCTGGTTTTTTTGATCGATATCTGCCTTCTCCTTACTTGAGAAAACAGAAGCGTTGACTCTTGGCAAATGGCTCAATTCGTCCCCTTCCTTACCCCCTATGGGTATAATGAATCAGATTAAAAGGAGATAACTATGACTAATAACATTCCCCGTTGGGACTTAAGCAATATCTATACTGGTGTTGAAGATCCACAACTCGCTCTTGACCTGTCAATCTTGAAAGATGAAACCATCGCACTGACCCGATTTTTCGAGAATGACCTGCTGCCCATCCAGACCGATCAGGTCGCCCCTGAGGTTCTCAGCAAGCACTTGGATCACCTGGTTGATCTTACCAACACCATCTACACGCGATCAGGTACGATCGGTTCCTACCTCTATGGTTTGACAAGCACCGATTCTTTTGACAAAGCTGCCGAGCAGTTGCAATCCCAGTTCCAAATTGGCATGCTGCCACTCAGGAATATCAACGTGCGCATCGCTGCCTGGCTTGGAAAAATAGCTGACCAATTACCTGCAGCGCTATCAATCCCTGGAGCAGCCCATGAACATGCCTTTTTCCTGATGGAAGAGGCTGAGCAAAGCAAGTATCTCATGAGTGAGTCCGAAGAAGAACTTGCTAACGAACTCTCACTCTCAGGCGGTTCAGCCTGGGGCGATTTGCAAGGTACTTCAACCTCCCAAAAGCAGGTCCAGTTTGAGATCGACGGGAAAGTTGAAACTCTGCCGTTACCCGCTCTGATCAACATGCGAAGCCATCCCTCCGCCGATGTGCGTGAACGCGCTTACCATCTTGAGCAGGCAACCTTTGAAGATATGAAGGAAACCCTGGCAGCCTGTCTGAATGGTGTAAAAGGTACAGTCAACACTCTCGACCGCAAACGCGGGCGTGAAGACAGCCTGCATTCCTCACTCGATAGTGCACGGATCGATCGCCAGACCCTGGACGCCATGCTTGCCGCCATCCAGGATGCTCTTCCAATGTTCCGCTCCTACTTCCAGGCGAAAGCAAAGTTGCTTGGCTTCGAGAAATTGCCCTGGTGGAGTCTGTTTGCTCCAATCGGCAGTGTTGACAAGACCTACACTTTCGAAGAGGCAAAAGAGATCGTAGTAAACAATTTTGCGCGTTTCTCTCCTGAACTTTCTGAATTTGCCCGTAATGCTTTTGATAGTCATTGGATCGATGCCCTGCAAAGACCAGGCAAACGCGGTGGCGCTTACTGTATGGGAATCGAAGGCGTAAAAGAAAGCCGCATCATGTCCAACTTTGATGGCTCCTTTGATCAGGTGATGACTCTTGCACACGAACTTGGGCATGCTTTCCACAACTACTGCGCATTTCAGGCAGACAAAACCCCGCTTCAGACCAACACTCCAATGACCCTGGCAGAAACTGCCTCGATCATGTGCGAAACCATCGTTTTCAACGCCCTGCTTGAACAAATTGACGACCCTCAAGCTGAGCAGGCTGTCCTCGAGACTTCCATTTCCAGTGACGCTCAGACGATCGTGGATATCTATTCACGCTTCCTGTTTGAGCGGGAGGTTTTTGAGCGCCGCAAGAAATCCACTCTTTCTGCGGATGAAATCAGCGAGATCATGCTGCAAGCGCAGCTAGATTCCTATGGCGATGGAATTGACCCGGAAGTGATGAATAAATTTGCCTGGACCTGGAAGCCGCATTACTACAGCACTGGACTGTCTTTTTACAACTATCCCTATGCCTTTGGAAATCTGTTTGCCAAAGGGCTTTACGCGATCTACAAGGAAAGAGGAGAGGCCTTCGTCGAGGACTACAAAGCGCTGCTTGCCAGTACCGGTGAAGCCTCCGCGGCGGACCTGGCAGCTCGTTTCGGGATCGATATCCGCAGCAAAGAATTTTGGGCTAACTCCCTGGCACAAATCGAGCCGCAAATCGAGAGGTACAAGCAACTGTAAAAAGCCAGCTTGCTATCGTAGGCCGAGATTGGACGCCATTTAGCCTTTAACCAGATTATTATTGGGGCGTCAAATCCGGCATTACTTCGACAAGCAAAGATATCGTCCGCCACGTGTTTGCCGGATTGGATGTGGACTGATATTCTGTAATTCAAATGTCACACACCACCTCTAATCTCGGCCTACGAAATAAAATTCTTCGATCAAACTTCACCAAGAGGTAGTAACGTACGGGCGGGCCATGGACCCGCCCAATGTTAACTTAAGCCCAAAATCTTGCCGGTCTCGAAATCGATATCGATATCGAAATAGGCTGGACGGGTGGGCAGACCGGGCATGGTACTCATGGTGCCCAACAGTGGGTAAACAAAGCCGGCTCCCACCGATGCACTGACATCCCTGATCGGGATGCGGTAACCCTTTGGCACGCCTTTCAACTCCGGGTCGTGACTGAGGGAAAGGTGCGTCTTCGCCATACAAATCGGCAGGTTGCCATACCCCAGTCGTTCATAATCCTTCAATCGTTCTTCAGCTTCAGGGCTGTAGTCGACGCCATCAGCACCGTACACTTCGCAGGCAATGGTCTCGATCTTCTCTTTCAGTGACTTTTCTAACGGGTAGAGGAACTTGAAATTGGACGGCATTTCTGATGCCTTAACCACCGCCTCTGCAAGTTCAACCGCGCCTGCTCCACCCTGGCTGAAGTGATCTGCCACAACTGCGTCCACGATACCGGGATGACCTGAAGCGATTTTTCGGACCAGTTCAAGCTCTGCTTCCGTGTCTGTCGGGAAGCGGTTGACCGCCACAACCACCGGGATGCCAAATTTTTGGGCAATACTGGCATGCGCCAGCATATTGCCGGCACCTTTTTCGACCAGCTCAAGGTTCTCATCAATGTATTCAGCTGCCAGTGGAGCTCCCGCTGTCACTTTGGGACCACCGCCATGCATCTTGAGTGCTCTGACCGTCACAACCAGAACCACTACGTCAGGCACATTGCCTGAGTAGCGGCATTTGATGTCAAAGAATTTTTCCATGCCCATGTCGGCGCCAAAGCCGCTCTCGGTAATCACGAAATCAGCTAGTTTGAGCGCAATTTTGTCAGCCATGATCGAACTGTTGCCGTGAGCAATATTGGCAAACGGACCAGCATGCACCAGCACTGGCGTACCTTCAAGAGTTTGCATCAGGTTAGGCTTGATCGTATCTTTCATCAAAACGGTGAGTGCGCCAGCAACACCCAAATCATCTGCCGTTATAGGTTCTCCCGCCCGGCTCTGCCCAATCACCATCTTCGCAATGCGATTTCGCATGTCTTCCAGGCTGGTTGCCAGTGCCAAGATCGCCATCAGCTCAGACGCCACGCTGATATAATAATTGGTCTGCAGTTCAAATCCTTTTTCTTGCGGACCTTGCCCCACTGTGATGCCGCGCAGCATACGGTCGTTAACATCCACCGCCCTGCGCCAGGTGACTGTTTGGGGGTCGATATCCAGGCGGGCAAACTTTGCTTTTTGCTCCTCGGTTAATTGGTCCGGGTCAGTTTCTGTAATGCCAAGTTTTGCCAATCTGCCCATCATACCCCGTGCAAAATGGCGTTTCCCTTTTTTATCCTTTGGGCAAAGGCGGTTGAACAGCGCGCTGTCACTTTGGGTGGATTCGTGGAACATGCGTGTGTCAATCGCAGCAGCCAGCAGGTTGTTGGCAGCCGTGATGGCGTGGATATCACCAGTCAAGTGCAGATTGAAGTCTTCCATCGGAATCACCTGGGAATAGCCTCCGCCGGCAGCCCCGCCTTTGATGCCAAAAGTTGGTCCTTGCGAAGGCTGGCGGATGCAAGTGATCACGCTGTGACCAAGGTGCGCGCCGATCGCCTGGCTCAAGCCTACGGTCGTGGTAGTTTTGCCCTCGCCCAGAGGTGTGGGGGTAATTGCGGTCACGTCAATATACTTCCCATCAGGCGCGTCAGCCAGGCGGTCCAGCACCTCAAGCTTGATCTTGGCTTTGTAATCGCCATAAAGCTCAAGTTCGCCAGGGAGCAAGCCCATCTCTTCTGCTACTTGTGCGATTGGTTTAAGGGTCGCAGCTTGCGCGATATCGATATCGGCAGGGACTGGTTTTTTGAGTTCGAGTGCGGTGGGGATAAACCTGCGTGAACCGGGGGTTAGTTTCATTGACATTAGTCTCCTGTTTATTGTCCAAATTGAACATCTGCTGGCAGCGTCGCGAAAGCAAATATGCTCAGCTCTTCCTGGTTACCCAGGTAAGAAACCGGCACATTGATACTGATCGCGCTGCCAGAGCGTACGAGTCCTGTTGTTTCATAGCCACCTCCCACAATCCTGTTTTCGCTGTCGCGCAAAATCACGTAGACACGCGCATGGCTGATGGAGGTGTTGAGATTGTTGACCACACTGATATTGACTGAATTTTGGTCACTAAAGGCGGCCTGGGATGCCAGCAGCGGGTTAAAATCGGTTGAAAATCCACCAAACTCACCGGGCACGACCACAAGGTCAACCTTTCTTCCCTGGCACGTTTCAGGCAATTCTACCGGTGCGACAGAGTAGATCGCGGTTTCTTCAGCCCATATGACATCATAAAAGGCAGTACTGGCAAAGCAGACCTGGTTGTTCTGGTCGGATACCGTCAAAATAACAAATGTTTCAGTCAAAACCTGATCGGTTTCGTTTTTCAGAAGGGCTCCGCCGGTGATCTGGTTAAACTGATCGATAGCAAAATTCCATTCATCCACTTTGACCGAGTCCCACCAGTTGCCGCCTTCGAGTGAGGCAGAATAGCTGGTGATCCAGGGACTCACGTCCACATGATCGACTACTTCTCCCTGCCTGCTGTTCACCAACAGGCTGAAACCAACCTGGTCTTCTTCCGGAACAAAATCGAAAATCGTTTGCCCACCGCCCACTATCTGACCCAACTCGTTATAAGCCACGGCATTGAGCAGCACCTGGGTATAGGTGTAGGGGTCGGCATTGCTGAGCCATCCGGTCACGTTGTAATTATTCCCGACCCGAAAAGCAGATGTGTTCTGCACCGTAAGCGGCTGTTGATATTTCAAGGTGCGGTCGATCAGCCCATCCACCACGCGCACCTCAACGCCGTTAACCACCAAGCCGGAATGAAGTTCAAATTCCTGAACCAAGCCGGTGGTTTCGTTGGGGAAAAGGTAACGGAAAGAGGTGCGCTGCTGCGCGATGCGGTTGCCAAAAGAATCCAGGGCAAGCACTTCCAGCTGGATATCCCGCAAAATGGCATCATCCAGTGAATTAAACAACTTCGCCATGATCAGCAGCTGGGTATCTTCCTGCAGGTATTGCAGTTCCGTAATGCGCACCGGATTTGGGTTCACCAGGTCCGGGGTCGGGGTGGGGTTGATGGGCAGAAGCGGGCTTCCCGTTACTTCGACCGTTGGCGGGAAAAATGACTCCGGGGTCGCCGTTGGGTCGCCAGACCTGCTCACTTCAGTGCATGCTGAAAGAAGCAATGCCAGCAGCAGCAAGACGATCAGGCAGGAGGAAGCGTGTTTTCTCATCATTTGTAATCCTATGTATTATAAACGGTTCAAAGGGATAGTATAGGGAAATAGAATCAGAAATAACTTATCATCCCTATCACCTATCAGCTATTAGCTATGAGCTAACCTTCGTCATCGCGAGCGTAGCGCGGCGATCTGCCTTCTCGTAGGGAACGAGGCTTGTCCCGTTCCGTCACATCGTGCTGCCTGTGCCCGTAAAGGAGGTCATTGTAATCTACCGTTCAATCCCGTCATCGCGAGCGTAGCGCGGCGATCTGCCTTAATTTTGTCATCCTGAGGGCACCGAAGGATCTTATCAGACTGGTTATGGTAGTCAGATGAAGTAAACCAAGATTCTTCGCTTCGTTCAGAATGACAATTTTTTCAACTTCGGTGATTGCGAGGGGCGTAGGGAACGTGGCTCGACTGGTTCCGTCACATCGTGCCCGCAGGGTATCGCGAGCGTAGCGTGGCGATCTGCCTTATTTTTGTCATCCTGAGGGCACCGAAGGATCTTATCGGACTGGTTATGTTAGTCAAATGAGGTAAAACAAGATTCTTCACTTCGTTCAGAATGACAATTTTTTCATCTTCGGTGATTGCGAGGGGCGTAGGGAACGTGGCTCGACCCGTTCCGTCATCGCGAGCGTAGCGCGGCGATCTGCCTTTTCCAACCTGAAAAGCAAACTGCAGATTGCCACGTCGCTTCGCTCCTCGCAAAGATGGGTCCTTCCGTCACATCGTGCTCGCAGGGTATCGCGATCTGCCTTATCGTAGGGAACGTGGCTCGACCCGTTCCGTCACATCGTACCCGCAGGGTGTCGCTAGCCGCTTTTACAAAGCAATCTTTGTCCGCAAAGAATGGTGGAGCGAAATGCGGAGACCTGGCCGTCAAATCCCTCGCTCGCTCTGCCCACAAGCGCTTGCAGCGCCGGGGTCCTTCCCAATACCGGCTAGAGCTGATAAACCCTTAAGACCTTATTGAGACCTCGTCTATCACCTCAATCTGCAATGTATTCTTAAGAATAATAAGCTCATTGGGGAATTTGCCTTCAAGAACAAGAACAACCCGACAGCTTGGGGATGAACCCAATTCTTTTTGGTAGGCTCTGACAAGTGCATCATACTTTACACATTGATAAAGACCACGGTAAATGTCAGTGCTGTTCGAAATGTGGGATTTCACTTCAGCAACAACCCATTCGCTTCCATTTTCAAATAATACATCGGCTGTATCGCAAGAAGGCAATTGAAATTCAACCTTGCCTACCCCAATCCTTCTCGGCAAGCCTAATATTTGGGGATTTCTACTTACATATTCCTTGAATTCCCGGTGAGCTTCACCTTCGCCACCCCCATAATTACCTCTTCTTATTGCCTCAAGATGATGAGAGTAATCAGGATTTTGAGGATGAGGTAGCCCTAGTTCGTCAAGTAATTCCAGCCAAAGAGGAAAGTTATATATATTATGGAACTCGCCAGCAATAACATCCCTCTTTTCACTTATGGATAATTCCCTGTAATTAGGTGGTCCATCAGCCACCCAAAACACGCCAGAACCTGGAAGAAGTGAAATTTGGTTGATTACAAGGGAATTGATTGAAGGGATGTCTACCCCCCATTTTGCTGAGATTTGCTGTAAAGTTTCGCCAATACTTCCCAGAACGTAATTCAAGTTTCGGGGGTTTGGCATGCCCAATTCCTGAGCTAGTTGAGAATAGTAAATCGGCTGATGAGCAATAGCTTGTCTTACAAGAATTGGCAAAGCCCTTTGTGCTCTTTGCTGATACAACCTATCCCCCCAAATTGGCTGTGCCTTTTGTGCTGTTTCCATTGTCACTCCTTTACTTGAAAAATCTACTTTTGGGGTCGATGTAAAACATCAACCAGAAAAAATCGTGAAATCCTGATTCCATCTCATTCTATCGGTTTTGGATGGATGGTTTTATTGTAAAGTTTATATCTTCCATCGAGCGAATTTCCTGACCGCGAGCGAAACTATTCAGAACTTCTATCATTCCCCAGTAATTCTTCGAAGTACACTCAAGGAAAACAACTCGGCATTTTGAGGAGTGTAAACCTCACCAGTTCTATATGATCTTGATATACTGTCTATGACACCTAACAAGTGATAGATATACTTCTGGTCTGAGTGAAAGACTCTTCCCAAAGAATTGATAGCAGCAAAAACCGAATGGTACACATAAAAACTAAAGTCCAGAGTAAATACTGTGAAACCTTTTATTTTTAATATACAAGGTGAAAGTGACAGATGAAAATACTTTTTTGCTTTACTCCTACGAGATTCAACCAAACTGGGCACAGGAGTAAAAGCTTCTGAGATAATAGAATCTGCTTCAAATACTGAATAAAGGTTGTCTTTTAACAAAAATTCTTGTTTTCCAGTGAAAACTGAGTATTTATAGTCTTCTGTGTCTAGCAAGAAGGAAAAAGCATCATTAGTAAAATCTTTAAGCAAATCTGAAAGTATGATTCCAATCGGGTGGGTTCCAATATTTTGGTATTGCCTTGTAAGATATGTTGAAAGAAGTAATAGGTTTCGAAATTGTTCACTATAGCCACCATAGAAATCAGTAAAGTTATGGTCGACAGAAATTTCATTTTTAGAATAAAAATCTATACTTAAGTGCATAGTAACATCCTTTGACTAGACAAGTTAGTTTTGTGTAGGTGTTCGCACCATGATTACCATCAGCTTAAGGTTTGCCTGATCTCATTGTCAATCTTCGATTACTTCGGTCTCCAAGTCTCAGGTGGATATAAATTCAAAGGATCTACATATTTCTGATTGAATAATTACTTTTCCCTTCGGTAAACCCCTATATAAGACCCGGGGATGTTAAGAGGACAAGGATTTACCTTCTTCTAATGTTTGGTTGGAAGTAAAGCATTCCTACCCCAATGAGATGTAATCCACTTAATCACTCCGTGACCTCCTCCAACCGTTAGCACGGGCTTCTTCTTCTGTACAAAACCATTTTTCACCATATTCAGAATTAATTACAGTTTGCTCGTAATATTCCATTCCAGGGAGATGGTAGATCTTATCACCAGACCCAAAGGAGATATTCCCTTTTATGTCACAACCTGTTTTTTGATAATCACAACCATTTGGGCAACTCGACAAATTTTCTGAAAGAAAAACTTGTTGGTCACTTGTTTTGGCTTTCGAATTCACTTTACTCAGGCACTCTTTATACAACTCTTCCCATTGCACAAGGTGAAAACAAGGCATGGATTCAACAGTAGCATCAAACGCCCGATCTTCTGCAATTTCTGCACTTATGCCGTCATCATCCACATAGACCCCACCTATTATAAGAATCAAATCTATTGGGGTGTATCCGGTGCACTTGTATAACATGAAACTGAGGACTATTCCTACTATCCAAAGCATAATGTTACTTTTTTTGTCGTTATTTCGATCATTATTCATTATGAAACTCTATCCCAAAAATACAAAGTCACAATGGCCAAATGTAGAAGATTCACTCACCTAGATTACCACATCAAGATGCAAGCATACCTCATCCTTTCTCATTTATTACCCTTCGCCTGGTTGTGCGTTTTACATAACATCTGACAATTCTGAATCTCCGTTGCACCGCCTTTGCTCCATGCGGTAACATGGTCGGCGTCCATCTCGCTTAACTTCCATATCCTGGCTTTGTTCGCATCATGCCCAACAGCACATAGCGGACAGTTAGACTCGCCATTTGCTTCTGATTCAGAGGTTTGGTTTTCATAAACTATTTTCTTGGTTGCTTCATCAAATACTCGTACATTGAGCAATTTTGTTTCGACTGAACCACCTAGAATGTATTCAAATATGCCTTTTCGGTTTGTCACATAAGGGTCACCGTAAAGTTCTTGTACTTCTTTTGAAACCTTATCTGGGTTATAAGGGGTATTGTGATATTTTTCGTAAAGTTGACCCCACTCAAGACCGCGCATTTCTCCTAATACATCGTCAAAAACACTTGAAATCCAATCAATGACCGTATTGAAATAGGTCTTTAACTCAGAAATATTGTTATCGTAGCGATGTTTGCTCATATATTCGCCAATATTGCCTTTGCTGACCCAATCAAGGGCACATTCAAGAAAATCCTGGCGATTGACATTTCCTTTAATGTAAGCACTCCATTTTTGAACATTGGCATTCTGACTGTTGCTGAATTCAGCTTTGGCGAGTGTTACAAAGGGTCCGGAATAAACAGCGTTAAGCAGTTCCTGGTCATTCAAAGGCACTCCAGCAATATTGACGGTTTTGAACCATTCTTTTATTTCACTCTCAGTACCTTCACATTCATAAACCAGAAGTTTTGTGTTCAGGATTTTTGCCTGTTTGTCTACTGCAATTCCGCTAAAATACTGCTGCATCCCATTCTCATCCAGAATTGCAAATTTATTAGTCACAAAACGCCCAAAACTGGTGATACGTTGTTGACCATCAAGCACCTCAAATCTATTTTCGTCGACCTTGTTAAAATAAATCAGACCTAATGGGTAACCCTTAAGCAGTGAATCGATCACTGCCACATCTTTTTTGCCATCAGCATAGATGTAGTTGCGCTGATACTCCGGTTGGATGGTTAATTTTCCTGAAAGACCAAATAAGCCCTTGCCTTCCAGTTCGTTATAGACAAACCCCTCGCAGATGTCTTTGACGGATAGATTGGTTTTCAGAGTGGTTTCCATTTCAAATTCTCCTAACAATCAAAAATTCATTCTTCATCCCTCTAGAAAGGAATATCGAAGGAATCGTATGTCGACAATAAGAATTCTGAGATAACACCTGCGGTATTCACACAAAGTGTCGAATGTACATAAGAAGGTCTACCATAGCCATGGTTTATTGCATGTGAGTCAGATATTTCATTGCGTAAAGAAGATAGGCCATTAACTATAGAAAATCCACCGCTTATTAATTGCTTAAACTGTTGCTCTGTGTGTTCGCTTGGAGCTAAATCCAAAGCTTTTGTTGTCTTGCTGAAAAGTTGGGGTAATTTTTCTGATTTATCGTAGTCTTCTCCAAGTTTGTCAAGTATGTACCTGCAGGTACCTTCGAGGAGTGTCCTTGATGCTGTGATAGCACCTTCAGGATCAGACTCACGACGTTCCAAACATTTAGCCCATAATTCTCTTAAGTATTCGTTAGAATACTTCAATGCATCTAGTACTAATGTGTCCAATGGTAAATCATCTTGGGGCATTTCAAAGAACTCAAATAAAGGATTAAATTCGTTGGTAATAAACAATCTTCTGCCTTCATAATTAGGAGATATGTTTTTTATATAACTCCAAAAGCTTGATAATTCTCTATAATTTTTTACAAATTCTGGCAATAGTCCACGAGTTCGGCGGTCAGTTAATAATGAGCTCCGGGATTCAACAAAATCATGTATTATCTGCTCATCTTTATAGGTTTCGGTGCCTGTAGAAATGCCCATCAATATTTTCTGAAGCTTAACCGCTTTTTCATGTAATTCATTAATACTCATAAACATTATTAAATCCTAATTGAAAGAAAACCATCGACGGATTTCATTTCTTGTGCCTAATAAAAATCCTCTTGTAAACGGCTCTCACAGGATATCCAACGTCAAAGTATGTTCCCGAACCGAACACTTTTTCGCGTATTACACACCCCATCGTCCCAGTTTTAGACTTCATTTTCTTCTCGTCAACAACCTTTAATTTACTTAAATATTTTTTGGTTGGTGGAGAACCGTCATACGCATCGCTACCAACTATTTCAAATTGATCCGGGTTATATTTATCAAGAAAACTGATTGGCACGCCCATCACACCTTCATAGTCGCTGGGGATGGCATCGGTGAAGGGCACTTCTATGGCATCATAGTTGTCGTAACTATCATAATCTTTCTTACCCTTAATTTCCTTGTGCTTGCTGAATTTTAGATTATCCACCATTGTCATCAGAGGTAAAGGTTGATGACGTCTACCGTGATCGAGATTTGTAAACCAGCGAACCCCTTTTATTCGTAAGAATTTTCTGCCCTGATCATCAATTCTCCAACCAGCTGCAGTAATAGGGTAGTCGTCAGGCACCTGGAATTCTCTATCGCCACTGCTTATACTCGGTCCCAACCAAATTCTGTTTTCTTTGATTAAAGGGAAAACATCTTTATATGTTATTGCGTTCATGTTCCCTATGATGGAGAATTGTTTGTTAGACTCAATAATCCAAGCCAAAAACTCTCTGAACTTAGAAAAGGGCGGGTTAGTGATGATAATGTCAGCTTCATCACGTAGTTTCTTTATCTCCATGCTTCTAAAATCGCCATCTCCATCCAGGTAGCACCATTGAAGATCATCAATATTAATTTCGCGATCACCGGTTCGATCTTCAGTCAGCGTAAAAATCTTGCCTTTGGTTGTGGTCTTGACTTGATCAAACTGGGGATTGTTTTTTTCGAAAAGAGTTGGTTGGTAGAAACCCTGATAATTTTTACTCTCTGGCGCATAGCTGGTACTGATAAGTTTTTTCAAACCAAAGCGATCAAAGTTTTGGGCGAAATAGCGTGTAAAATTGCTCCACTCCGGGTCATCGCAGGGCAAGAGAACCGTTTTTCCACGAAATAGGTCCGGGTCATATTCCAGGTATGCATTCATTTCCTTTTCAATTACGTTGTATTGGGTATAGAACTCGTCCTTTTTTGCCTTTTTTGCTTCTGAGAGATTCTCGTTTGCCATGCGCTACCCCTTCGTTTGGGCATTAGTGAAAAATTACTTGTCTTACCTATAGTTTAAACCATAATTCCATTTAGTGCCATTTTTCGGCTTGGCGTTATGTCAGACGGCGAGATCGCTTCGCAAAATAGGCTCGCGATGACGGTAGGCAGCTGGTCACTGCTCTCCGCTCCCCCTTTTCTCTTTTTTTGCGTAAATAGAACGTTTGTGCTATAATGGGCGCAATTGCATCAATTTACCAGAAATGTACAATTATTAATCGGATTTGCAAAAAACCTTACAGTATGCACTATAAAAAAACACTGCAAATCTTGCAAATCGTGCAAATGGTAGGGAAAAGGCTCTGGTTTCCCCGAAGAAAACATCATTTGAAGCCGGCTAAACGCACTATAACATACTGACAAATTTACACCTCCGCACCTTAACAAATGAGTTTTTACACCTAATCAGCCACCTTGCACTATCAAAAAACAGTGTAAATAGTGTAAAAAGTGTAAAAACCCTATTCTCAGCGGTCTCCTGTTTGTGCCGGTCTCCAGACAGAGCACCGCTTGTGACCGTCGAAGATCCCAGCACGAAGTGCGTGTGGACAGGTCTCCATTTTTTACCCTCTGTGGTGTGCTCATACCCATCTACCACATTGCGCTTACGATCGAATCACTCAAAACTGTAAACTCAATTAACACTTGAAATGGGCGAATTCAAGCGCTGCTTGATAGGAATTTTGCCTTGCATATTCTATACTGTGGCTAGAGTAAAAAAAGGAGTATGAAATGTTAGTAACCAATAAAATCAATTTGTTTTCTTTCTTTTTAGGGAAGCGCCAGGCAGCAGACAAAGCAAATACCCGCAGCAAATCTAAAGCTCAGAACCTTGACAACATGAATTTGAACGAGTTGGACAACAGGATCAGCATCACCAAGAGTGAAGATTTTTACAAGGCTAATGGTGTTTCAATGGTCAATGCGTTCAGCCACTTGAACAGATAAATTAAGTAGATCAATTCAGCAGAGCCGGGGAAAGTATTCAGAAAAATACTTCCCTGACTCTATTGAACTATAATTTTAGGAGAAGAGGTAACCATGTTTGACACAAAACTTATCGGTAAGAAAATCGCAGCGCTTCGCAAAGCCAAAGACATGACCCAGATGGAACTGGCGGATCAGATGTTCGTCAGCTATCAGGCTGTCAGCAACTGGGAGCGAGGCAACACCATGCCCGATATTTCCAAGCTTTTGGAACTATCACAAATCCTGGGTGTGGATGTAAATGAATTGTTGGGCTCTGAAAAAGAGACCACAATTGTCAACAAGATCATTGACAAGAGCGAAGACATCAATTTGGAAGAGGTCGCGGAAGTGGTCGAGCTGATGAAACCTTCCCAGGTTGAAGAAGCCGTCGAAAAAGCGTCTGACCAGGAATATCAGTTAGAAACCTTGATCGCGCTTGCGCCACATCTGAACTCAAAACGCCTGGCGCAGATGATCGATAAAACCAGGATCACAGATTTGGCACAAATTATCCCAATTGCCCCCTTCCTGGAAAGCTCACAATTGGCAAGCCTGATCGACCGCCAGCACGGCATGACCGGCAGCTTCGACAAACTGGTCGCGCTTGCGCCCTTTCTGGATGAAAATGACCTGGGCAGTTTCGCCGAGAGGATTTTCAATTCGGAAAAGGATTCACACTTCCTGAACGCCTTGGCACCATTTATGAATGAAAAAAGCCTTGGGAAGATCGCCCGGTTGATGAACACCGAACAAAAAGAACGCTACCTGGTTGGCCTGGCACCGTTCATCGACGAAAAGGTATTGACCGAGATCGCCAGGGATCTGATGAAATCTGGAAAGTTGAAGATTTTGAAGCAACTGATCCCCTTCATCGATGAAGATGAACTCTAAAGCTGGTTTTTGAGTGGGATTCTGATAATTGTAAAGCAATGCTCACAATCAGGTAAATGTCCGAGAAGTTTTCAGAAAAAACGTAACTCAATGTTAAAAAAAGAGGCCCATGAAGGCCTCTTTTGAGTAATTTGGGCTGGCACACGGGATGCTTGCTATTCTCGTGTAGTGGGCAGGAGACTAAAGAGGGATACTACGTAGATTGTGCCGGCCTCCAAGCCGAGCACAGTGCTTGACCGACGAAGATCCCAGCACGAAGTGCGTGTGGATAGGTCTCCTTTTCTTTAGGTTGCGGAAAACCTGAGACCTAAAGGTCAAATCCCGCGCGCGGTGTGTACACCGGCGCGAACAGATGAAAAATGACAAGACACTCTCCCCCGTTTGATCCGCAGTCCTCTTCGAGGCTGGGACCTTCGACGGACCCTCTACCCTTGCGGGCACTTCGCCTCGAGGGAGGGCTTTGAACTCACCTATTCGTATTTAAACCGCCAGATGCCCACCAGGAAAAAGACCAGCGCAAAGCCAAACAGCACCAGCATCTCCAACAGCACGCTTTCAGGTCCCTGCCCGCGTAGAGCGATATCCAGCATGCCCTGCATGGTCCAGGTGGTGGGCAGCACCCGTACTACATTCTGAACGGTCTGAGGGAAAAGTTCGAGGGGATACCAGCAGCCGCCCAGCATGGCCATCACCATTCCCACCATAATGCTCAGACCGTTAGCCTGCGACTCCGTTTTGACCAGGGTTCCAAGCATTACGCCCAAAGCCGCTGCTGCCAGCGAGGACGAAACCAGCATCATGGCGACCGCTAAAATGGAATTACCCCAGTTGACATGCAGCACAAACCTGCCGAAAGCCACCAGGATGGTCATTTGCAGCAGGGCGGTGAGCACCATTCCAATGACTGTGCCGCCCAGGTAAACTGCCCGAGTGGTAGGGCTGGTGAGCAGGCGCCGAAGTGTTCCGATCTGGCGTTCATATGCAAACATAGCGGAAAGCCCAATGAGCGGGATAAAAACCCAGGTGATCATCTGCCCGATGGAACTGTTGGTGTTCGGGTCGTATTCGATCTGGTCGGGCACGTCCGCTACCGTTTCCTGCACGCGGTCTGGTGCGGACTGCAGTGCAGTTTGGGCTTTCGTGAGGGCTTGATCAAACCAAGTACTGCGCTCTTCCTGGCTGGCAAAACCGATCAAATCCTCAGCTGTTTCGGTGCTGAAGTTGGCTATCTGCACGGCGCTGCTCACTTCTCCAAGAGCAGCTTGGACACCCTGCTGCACCACGAGGGCGTTGGTACTGCCGGGAAGCTGGCGAAGTTCAATGCTTTGGGCAGTTTCGCCGAGGGCATTCCAGTCAAGTCCGGCTGGCAGCAGCAGCACTGCGGCGACATTGCGTTCGTCCAGATCTTCAAGGGCTGCCTGCCTTTCTTCAAGCATAGGACGCACCGAAGTGGATGCGTTGAGGGCATCGATCAGGCTGGCAGAAAGGCTGGTTTGGGCGTCGTCAACCACATAAAAACCCACGCGGCTGTCTGTGGGTCCGCCAGTGCCCCCGCCGATGATAAAACTAAAAAAGATGGGCAGGATCAGGAAAAAGAGCCATTCCACCGTGTTGCCAAAACGAATGCGCAGGTCCTTGAGAATAATTGCGATCATTTTTTGCATGCTTCAGCCCTCACATTCCTGTTAAGCCGCGCCGGCGCATCCAGATGGAAGCCGCAGCAAAAAGGATGATTCCCATCAGCACCAGGGCCAATAGCGGCTCGCCAATACTGCCCAGCGTTCCGCCGCCAGCCAATGTGGTAAAGCCTCGCAGCCCCCAGGCATTGGGTGTGATCTTGCTTAGCACAGAAACCCATTCCGGCAGCAGGCTCATATCAAAAAAGCTGCCACCCAGCAAGCCAAAAATCAGCATGATCACCGATCCGAAGTTAGAAACCTGCGCTGGAGTTTTGAACAGGGTGGCAATAAATGACCCCCATCCGCTGGCAGCAAAAGCCGCTGCCAGGATCAGCAAAACTACGCCCAAAGGTTGCCCCCAATCCAGGCTGAATAGCAGACTGGTGCCGCCAATCAGGATGGTGAGCTGGGTGACAGCAGTCAGAAAAATTCCAAGCACCTTGCCCCCCAGAATTTGTGCCGATGTAGTAGGGGTCTGCAGCATACGCGGCAAGGTGCCTGTGCGGTTCTCCAGCAAAAGCGAACGTCCGCCTTGAGTCACTGCAAACATCAGGAACATCAGCGCCATCCCGGGAGCAAAATACATTAATAAGTCAAATTTGACCGCCGCTCCGCTGGCAGTGGTGTTCTCCAGTTTGATGGGCTGGACTTGTGCGGATTGCTGAGCGAGCTGTGTGCCCAAAACCTCACCCAGTTGGGCTGCCAGCTCAGGGGTGAGCTTGCCGGTCTGGGCGATCTGGCTCAGGGTAACTTCGGCACCGATTCTGCCGACTTCCACCTGGGTCAGAAACGCATCCAGGATGGAGCGCAGAATGCCTGCGTTGGTGGGCGAATTGGGATTGGCAATAAAAACGATCTGGATAGGTTCTCCGCTGATGTTACCTTGTTCATCAGGAATAATGGAGGAGCTGAAACCTTGCGGGATAATGATGGCAGCCGAAACCTCATCAGTTTCGATCAATTGGTGGGCTTCATCAATCGTAATAGTGAAAGTGGGGACAACCAAGTCCGCCAAATCTTCCGACTTGAAAACTGCTTCCAGCGCCTTGCCCAATTCGCCTTCGTCCTGGTTGACGATCGCCACTGTCATGCTGCTGATCCCCGAGGTGGCGTTTCCAGAAAAGCGCCCGGTGACCAAGCCCATGCCCAGGGTGATCAAAAAAGGTGCCAGCAGCATCAATATCAGGGCTGCCGGGTCGCGAAAAATCAGTTTGAGATCTTTGAGAGCAATGATGAGCAATTTTTGCATTACAGCCTCTCAATCGCGCAGGGCGCGCCCGGTCAGGTGTAAGAAGACCGCTTCGAGGTTTGGTTCGCGGATGTCCATCGAGTAGATTTTTATCCCCGCTGCTTCAGCGGTACGGATAGCTGGAGCGATCAGTTCCTGCGCCGAGTGGGTTACGATGGATATCTCGTGATCGATGGCAATAGCGCTGAGTACGCCATCAAGTGTCTGAAGGCGGTCCACCAGGGGTTGCGGGTCTTCATTTTCGGCGATGTGCAGTACCAGTGTGTCGGTTTCATCCACCTGGCGGGTGAGTTCCTCCTGGGTGCCCAGCGCAATCAGTTCTCCGTGATCGATGATCCCGACCCGGTCGGAGAGTTCCTGGGCTTCATCCATGTAATGGGTGGTATAGAGGATGGTCATACCCTGCCGATTAAGCTCTTTGACCGAATCGAGGATCGCCCGGCGCGACTGCGGGTCGATTCCGACCGTGGGCTCATCCATAAAGAGCAATTTGGGCTTGTGAAGCAGCCCGATGCCAATATTTACTCGCCTTTTCATGCCGCCGGAATAGGTCTTGATGCGCTGCTTGGCTTTATCTTTCAAACCGATTTGGTCAAGCACTTCGGCAATGCGGTCTGAGAGTGCCTTGCCGCTCAACCCGTACATCTTCCCCCAGAATTGCAGGTTCTCGAGAGCGCTTAGGTCCTCGTAGAGCGCCAGTTCCTGCGGCACTACTCCGATGCAGCGTTTGACCTCCATCGGGTCTTTGAGGACGGAAAAACCGCAGACGCTGGCGTCCCCGCTGGTGGGTGTAAAGAGGGTGGAGATGACCGAAATGGTGGTGGTTTTACCCGCACCGTTGGGACCCAGCAGGCTGAAGATTTCGCCTTCGTCCACGCTGAAAGAAATCCCGTTGACAGCCGTAAAATCCCCATATTTTTTTACTAAATCGCGCACTTCCAGTATGGGTGCCATAGTTACCTCGCATTACTTGTGGTTTGATAAATTATACAGGAAATCAAGCAGAGGAGGAATCCAAATTGCCTGATATTTGAACTATAGAGAGTTTCCTAAGCTCTCAGTGGTATCAGAAAACCGGAGACCTAACGGTCAGATCCAGCGCTCGGTGTGGGCACCGGCGCTATCATTTTTTTGGCTTCCCAGGAAGAAGTTGGATGCCCTGTGTGCTTGCATGCAGCGCGTTCCGGAGGCTAAGCTGGGTACTGCCGTGTAACGGACAGGAGACTGATGAGGGATACTACTTAGATTTTGCAGACCTGCCAGCCGTGCACATTGCTCGGACAAAGGTTTCCACTCTCAGTGTTATCCGAAAACCGGAGACCTAAAGGTCAGATCCAGCGCGCGGTGTGGACACCGGCGCTATCATTCTTTTGACTTCCCAGGAAGAAGTTGGATGCCGCCGAAAAGCGGATGGGAAATTGAAGAGGGTTTTAAAATACATATTAGTCGCTAAAAGAAAGAGACCCGTAAAGGTCTCTTGTAGGGCGGGTGGGGGTCGAACCCACACAGTGTCTCCACCGACGGATTTTAAGTCCGTTGCGTCTGCCTATTCCGCCACCGCCCCGAAATAGTATCGGTTATTTTACCATTATCTGGTGTTTTTCGGTCAAGAATTAAATGGCAAGAAGAAATATGGGTAGGGCGTGATTAAGGGCGTTGATATCATTTAAAATGCGTACGGATGGGCTTTAGTCCATCCGCAAAGTACGATCATGATCACCTCAGCGGGAGGAGCAAGCCCCTCGCGTACGTTGATAGCCAACATCAGCTCTGCGATGGAACCTATACACAGGGCAGGAACCCTTGTACAGGGCGGGTAGGCAGAGCAGTTCCCTACTAGCGGCATATCCCTTCTCTTTTTAGTTTTGCTTGATTAAAGGCGTTGATATCATATAAAATCCGTACGGATGGGCTTCAGTCCATCCGCAAAGTTCGATCATGTGGACTGGTCAGAAATAATGGACACTTTTAATGTCCAGACTTCATTTCAAATTCAACAGGGCTCATGTAGCCCAATCGTGAATGATATCTTTGGCGATTGTACCAAAGTTCGATGTATTCAAAGAGTACATTTCTAGCTTCGTGTCTGTCTACAAACTTGCGATAAGCACACTCCTTTTTTAGACTGGCATAGAAACT
>Ga0209723_1000184_pt1 | contig 123522 bp, 98 predicted proteins | sample BiotimSIPDNA_2_FD_185750 | JGI IMG/M metagenome (GOLD analysis project Ga0209723, IMG submission 185750) | Anaerobic biogas reactor microbial communites from Washington, USA - Biogas_R2 time_0 SIP DNA (SPAdes) (version 2) | ecosystem: Engineered > Bioreactor > Anaerobic > Unclassified | place... | reverse complement strand
GTTTTTCAGAACACACGCCCCATAGCCACGATCCAAGTACTCGAGAAAGTCTCGGGAGAATGTCTCGTGGAATTCTTGCAGGTGGGCACGAGACAACCGGCTCAACTCGGTCTTCCGATACGGCTCACGGCAATCGATTCCGTGCTGCCGCAACCATGTATCGCGGCGACGACGCCACTGACTGGCCAAATGGGTCGGGATTGAATCCTCGGTGCGAAAGGTAACAAAGTACGTCACACCCGGTTGGTACCAATGCGGCAGGTTACAACCTTCCCCCGCGACATATTCGGCCTTGGGGTCGAACAGTTCGAAGATCATCGGCCACCCCAAAGTAGCAGGCACGCTCCGCCGTGCCGTCCGCCAAAGAAAGTAGCAGGCACGCTCCGCCGTGCCGTTCGCCAAGGTAGCAGGCACCCTCCGCCGTGCCGTCCGCCAGGGTTTCGGACAATGACTACTCCCTTCATGTCACTCAACGCTTGCTGGTGTCATTGTGCCGGCGAGTGTCTTTTCCGGCAAGGATGCTGGGCATGCGTGGGGTAGATTCGGCAACAAAGCCGGCTTGGGCCGTTCTGGAAGCGTCAAGTCGAGCTGGCAAACCACGTCTTCCGAAACCTTGGCGGACGGCACGACGGAGCGTGCCTGCTACGCCTTCTGCTGCGGTCGTTTCCAGTAATAGAAGTCGGTGTCTCGCAGACGGGCTTCGCGGGGATTGTCGGCGATGTACCGTTGGATGGCTTCGAACTGCTCGGGACTGCGTACCAGATGATCGAAGCTCTCTTCCTGCCAAAATCGGCCTTTCTGTCCCAAACGTCGGTTGATTTCTCTCGCCGTGAACTTCTTCCAGGACTTGCACTGAGCGACGATTTCCGTGTCTCCCAGAAGCCCGACAAGCAGATGGACATGATTCGGCATGACCACGAAATCGCCCATGACATACCGGTCGCCGTCGAAGTGTCGCAGGCTGTCCGCGACCATTGCGGAAAGCTCTGGGTTTTTCAGAACACACGCCCCATAGCCACGATCCAAGTACTCGAGAAAGTCTCGGGAGAATGTCTCGTGGAATTCTTGCAGGTGGGCACGAGACAACCGGCTCAACTCGGTCTTCCGATACGGCTCATGGCAGGCAATTCCGTGCTTCCGCAACCATGTATCGCGGCGACGACGCCACTGGCTGGCCAAATGGGTTGGGATTGAATCCTCGGTGCGAAAGGTAACAAAGTACGTCACCCCCGGTTGGTACCAATGCGGCAGGTTGCAGCCTTCCCCCGCGACATATTCCGCCTTCGGGTCGAACAGCTCGAAGATCATCGGCCACCCCAAAGTAGCAGGCACGCTCCGCCGTGCCGTCCGCCAAAGTAGCAGCCACGCTCCGCCGTGCCGTCCGCCAAGGTAGCAGGCACGCTCCGCCGTGCCGTTCGCCAAAGTAGCAGGCACGCTCCGCCGTGCCGTCCGCCAAAGTAGCAGGCACGCTCCGCCGTGCCGTCCGCCAGGGTTTCGGAAAATGACTACTCCCTTCATGTCACTTAACGCTTGCTGGTGTCATTGTGCCGGCGAGTGTCTTTTCCGGCAAGGACGCAGGGTATGTGGAGGTAGATTCGGCAACAGAGCCGGCCTGGGCCGTTCTGGAAGCGTCAAGTCGAGCTGGCAAGCCACGTCTTCCGAAACCCTGGCGGACGGCACGACGGAGCGTGCCTGCTACTTTGAAGGCCACCGAAACTCCTCTTGACTCCAGTACAAATGTACGCATAATACGCTCACGTATACTTGTACGCGACAACCCCCGCACGGAGGAAGGAGGTGACGGATGGGTGAGAGACCTGCGCTCTCGAAGGCCGAGCTGGAAGTGGCCCGCGTGCTCTGGGAACTGGGCGAGGCCACGGTCCGCCAGGTTCACGAGACGCTCTCGGCAAGCCGGAAGATCGACTTCGCGACGGTCCAGACCTATATGCGGCGGCTTGAGTCGAAGGGCTACGCCCGGACATGGCTCGACGGGCGCACCCGCGTCTACACTCCCTCGGTCAAACCGGCTACCGTCATTCGCGAGACCGTGGACGATCTTGTCGAACGTCTGTTTGGCGGCGAAACCCTCCCGCTGATGCAGCACTTGATCGAAGACCGCGGCGTCAGCGGCGAGGACCTGGCCCAACTGCGAGCCCTGCTCGATCGGCTCGAGGAGGATGGCCATGGAAAGTAACCTCCTCGCCCTGGCCTGGGCGCAACTCTGGCAAGTCACGTTGCTGGTCGCCGCCGTGGCGATCTTCGTTCGCCTCGTCGCGAGCAACCGGCCCCACCTGGCCTACGCCTTGTGGTTGGTGGTGCTGGTCAAGTGCGTCACGCCGCCCGTCTGGAGCAGTCCCAGCGGCGTGTTCTGCTGGCTGCTGCCGGCCAAGCATGCGGCGATCGCTGAGCCGACCGTGATGCCAGAACCTGTGCGGTTGGCCACACCGCGTGAGGACCTGATCATCCCGCTGTATCCGGTCGAATCTGTGCCAACGCCTACGGCCGCGCCGGCACCAATCGTGGAGGCACCCCGACCCCGTTTCACCTGGCCCGACTGGGCCGCTGGCGGCCTGCTTGTCTGGGCCGTCGGAGCAAGCATTTCGCTGGGGCTGTCGGTCTGGCGTTGGCGAGCCTGCGTTCGGAAGGCAAGACGAGTTCCGTGCGAACCAGACCTCGAATTGGCGGAACGGGTGTCCGGCCTGGCCCGACGCTTTGGGCTGCGAAGGCGTGTCCGTGTGCTCGTCACCCAAGGCCGCCTCGGCCCGGCCGTGACCGGCGTGCTGCGGCCCACGCTGCTCATGCCGGAGGGGATGCTGGTGGACAAGACGGCGAGCGAGATTGAGCCGCTGTTGGCCCACGAGTTGATCCACATCCGCCGGGGCGACCTGTGGGCCGGGCTGTTGCAGACGGTCGTGCTGGCCTTGTGGTGGTTCCATCCGCTGGTTCGCTGGGCCGTGCGCCAATCGATGCGTGAGGCGGAACGCTGCTGCGACGAGGCGGTTCTGGCCGAGTTGGCGTGCAAACCGAGAGACTACGCCCGGAGCCTGCTGGGCGTGCTGCAATACAAGATGGAGTGGGCGCCCGCGGCGGTTTTTCCCGGTGCGGGGCGAATCGATGCAACCTCAAAACGATTGGAGAGGATCATGAGACTGGGACAAGGATGTCGCCGTCGGAGTCCGTGGTGGTGCTGGGCGGTGATGGTCGCAACCGCGGCGGTCGTGTTGCCGGGCGGGGCGTTCGTGGTGTCGGGGGAAAAGGCAAAGGGCGACAGAGCCGGCGCGCCGGGATGGACCGAGTTGGAAAGCGTGGAGGAATCGCCGACAACTGCTGTGTTGCCTTCGGCTTCGGCAGCGGCGACGGAGACGGAAGCGACGATTCGGCTGGCCATGGTCTACGACGTGGAAAACACCTTGTCCGAAATCGCAAAGACAACACACGGCACCGACGCGGCGAAGGCGAGTTTGCTGGAACTCTGTGGTTTTGACGCCGACGGCAAGTGCAAGCATGACGGTGAGTCCCACGTCGCATGGCAGGATGACAGACTCGTCGTGTTCGCGACCAGATCGGAACACGAGACCATCGTTGCCGAGTTGGAGGCAATCCGAGAGTACGGTCTGTGCTCGCTGGAGATCGAGGTGCTGTTGCTCCAAGGGCCCGCAACCCATATCCAAACGTTGCTGGAAACGAAGGATGAGGGGGCGGCGTCATTGCTCCAAGAGCAAGAAGAGCGAGAGGCTGAAGTGGGGCTGGTCATCAGTTGCGAGTCGCTCGTTGTCCATGCCGATCTGGAACAACTCATTCACCGGTCAAAGGCCATCCCCGCCCTGAAAGTCCTGGCGAGTCCGCGACTCCGGGTGACAAACGGCCAGTCTGGTTCGATCTTCGTCGGGAAGGAGGTGCCCACCAGTCCGGGGCGCGCCTCGGAGGCGGCAGCCGTCCGATTCGTTCCGGTTGGACTGGAGATGCAGTTCCAGCCGCGTCTGCGAACGCAGAACAGAGTCCTTCTGCACAGTGACGTGACTATTTCGGAAGAACTCCCGCAACGGGTACAACACTCGGAGGGTGAGGAGTCCTGGCGTGCCTCAGGGATTCGCGTCGTTTCTCAGAAAGCCAGTTCCACGGTGCTGGGGCCGCTGGGAGAGACCATCGCCATCCGAACGCAAGCTCCCGGCAAGAAGGGCAAAGGCTCGGAGGAGACGTTGGTTCTGGTCAAGGTGGCAAAACCTGACGCAGATTCGCCTCCGGCTAGCCGCGGGTCAGAATCAATCGGGGAGAAATCTGATCCGTCAGAAGACGTCCGCGAACAGCGAGACGTATACGTCGTGACCTACAACGTGGCGGATCTGGTTCTGCCGAGGCCTGACCCCGTTGGCCTTTCAGAGTCGCCCGCAACAATTGACGAACCGGCACCGGAAAGGGGGAAAGCGGCGCCGGCACCTCGCCCGAAAGGATACACGCAGCCGGTTCCCGATCTCTCCCGGACGGCACCACACTTTGGCCCACTCATCGAGCTTATCACGGCTGCCATCGCACCGGCTTCCTGGGAACAGGCAGGCGGGCAAGGGCGCATCGCTCCCTTTGAGGCCAATCTGATTCTGGTCATCAGGCAGACGAAAGACGTTCACGAGGAAATCGCCGATCTGTTGGCACAGTTTCGCCGCACGCAGAGATTGCAGGTTGTTCTTCGCACGCAAACCGTTGAAGCCGCGGACGAATTCTGCCGCAAGCACTGGAAAGGTGCGCCCTCACAGGGGGAATCCGCCGTGCTGGATTCCGCCGCGTTCGCGGAGCTTCTGGCGGATCTGCGATCGAACGATTCGACTCGCCTCACCGAAGGACCAACGGCAAGGCTGTTCAACGGGCAGCAGATCGAAATACCGATCGCGATCCTGGTCGGCACCGCCGGCGTCCCAAGGCGGCTGGTCTTGCACCCATGCGTGCCGGGTGAGAACCAGAACGTGTATCTCCAGGCGGATATCGCTCCGTCCACACTGCACAACGAGCGGAAAGAACTGAAGCGCGGCGAGGCCCTTGCCCTGGAAATCAGCGAGCCGGCCGAGGCCTCAGCAACGTCGCGAAGAACGTTCGTCCTGGTTACGTCGGAGATTGTCGTCATCCAACAGGAAGCGAAGCAACCGATTGCCGTTGTAGGGTGGAAGAGTGACCGAAACTGAGGATGCGCCCATTCAACGCATCAAATTCGGCTCCTCCATTTCTCGGGATCCGACGCTCCGTGAACAATCGCGAGAATTGCGATGAACCCGGGTTTCACGGTGAAGAAGATCAAGTACGGAAACTTCTCGATCTTCGCGAATCGCACCGGCTGCAGGTCGAACGGGAACAACTCGGGGGTCTCCACGATATCATCAAGTCGCCGATCAACATTTGCACGAAAAGCATCGGCGAGCGTCGGTGATATCTGCTCGTAGTAGTCAATCGCTTCGACAAGGTCATCCGGTATAGACCGGTGGAACCTCAGTTCATGAGCCACGTCTCTGGTCCACCTGCTGCCACACTTGCTCGCGCGAGATTCCTTGTTCTTCCCCGTCGCCATCGAAATCGCCCAGACGTGCCTTCACGACTTCACGATGCCATTGCTGAACGGGAAGCTCTTCCCGAGACTCACGGATGCTGTCCCATAGTTCTTGAACGAGTTCCAGCCGTTCCGTTGCAGGAAGACGCGAGAGTTGATCCATTGCGGGGTGCATAGGCTGCTCCAAACGAGTCGCAATCATTCGTTCGAATGAGCCCGAAGTACGACTTCGCACTTCGGGCTTCTTCATTCGTTCCTCATTTGACTTTCGTCATTCGCCATTCCGACGACGTCACGCCCGCCAGGGCCGCTTGCGTTCCTCCATCTTGGGCAGGGCCTTGATGGCGATCTTCGCATCGGTTTCGACCTGGAAGTCGAACATGCCGGCGATGACGAAGTCGGCTCCGTTCTTGAACGCATAGGGGAATGCGATCAGGGGGTTGATCGCACCGGCCGCCATGACCTTGAAGGCGACCCAGGGCTTCTCCACGGTTTCCATGAAGGCGGCCGTTTCTTCCGGATTGTTGCACCACATGCTGTCGTGGTTGGCACTGTGCTCGCTCTCGGGCTTCATCCAGTCGTACTCTTTCCGGCTTTCTTGCGGAGTGGCCGACCAGTAGCGATCGATGTGGAAAGTCTTGACGTAGAAGTCGTTGCCCACGTTGTGCTTCTCGCACTCGATGGGCATGTTGAGCGAGTGGCCGCCCACGCCGGCCGGCACGCCCTGGGCCTTGATCAGGTCGACCATCTGGGCGATCACGTCCATGCTGCCCCCCTTCATCATGTGCGAGTCGGTCACGCCGCCGTGCGAGTAGATCAGGGTGGCGCCCTTGTCCACTTCGCGCTTGATCGTCTCGTTCATGGCCGTCTTGTCTTCCATGAACGGGATGCAGGTCATCGTCTGCATGGGCGTGCTGTGACTCTTGTTGTAGTTCACGATCGGATCCCAGCACCGAGGGTCCATCTGGATCGTGTCGATGCCGCAGGCCTGGCAGAGTTCGAGCGTTTCGAAGATCTTGGCCTCGGTGTTGTACTCTTTGAAGAGTTGGGAGGCATACATCAGGTCGCGGCTGTGGGCCCAGCCGCCGATCAGGTTGCCGCCGATGAGCAAGCGGCTCATGGAAACGGCGCCGATCTTGCCCTTCGGCATGTCGGCCGGATTGATATCCGGCTTCGGCTTGCTGCCCGCCGTGCCGTCGGCGGCTGCCGCACGAAAGGTATCTTCCTCGATGCTGGCAAACGCTGCGACACCGGCCGCACCGGCAATGCCCCGAGCCAGGAAACAACGACGATCGGTCTTACGAGCCATAGGAACTACCTCCGGTATCCCTCATTAAGATTCTCGAGTTGACTGCCCGCGAGGGGCACCGCCGGTTTCAGTATCGGCCCCGGCGGTGGGAAAGTCAACGCGGACAGGGAAACGGCGAATTAAGAAAGCCAAATGACGAAAAAAGCCCAAAACCCGAAGGCCCATTGGTACTTCGGGCCTGTTCATTCCTTCGTCATTCGTCATTGATCTCTCCCAACGCCTTGAGGACCTGCTCGTCGTGCCCCTCGACCTTGACGCTCTTCCACATCTTCCGCACGACGCCCTCGGCGTCGATGATGAACGTCGACCGCTGGACGCCCATCGACGTCTTGCCGAAACGCGTCTTCTCTCGCCAGGCGCCATACTTCTCGGCCACCTTGTGCTCGGTGTCGGCCAACAGGGGGAAGTTGAGTTGGAACTTGTCGCGGAACTTGACGTGGCTTTCGACGGTGTCGGTGCTGACGCCCAGCACGGTCGCCCCGAGCCTGGCCATTTCGGCCTTCAGATCGCGGAAGGCACAGGCCTCGGTCGTGCAGCCCGGCGTGTCGTCGCGGGGGTAGAAATAGAGCACCACCGGCTTGCCCCGGAGGCTGCTGAGCTTGATCTTCTTGCCGTCGTCGGCGGGCAGGGTGAAATCGGGGGCCTTCTTGCCGGTCTCAATCCAATCAGCCATCGGTTATCTCCTCACTGTAGGTGCCGGGCGCCGCACGGCTCCTGAATTCTCGATACGTCATACCATCGTCCTGGAATTGTAGAGACTGTGGCCGTGAGGCAAGACAGGATGGCCGTTTCCGTCGCGAACCCCCGCGTGGTAGGGCGTGTCCCCTCGGTGTGGAGCCCGGCGCAGGGCGTAGGACAGGTTTGTAACCTGTCCTGGACAGGATGCAATCCTGTCCTACGAGGGAATACTGCCACCTAGGCGGGCTCCGGGGCTCGGTTTACAATGGGAAGTAGCGGAATTCTTGACCATGTCCCCCAACCAGAGGACCATCGTGACGAACACTTCTGCCGGCGCAGCGGCCGTTCTCGACGATCAGAGTAATCCAGCCCTGAAGCGTGCCTTGATCGCTGCCCAGACGGCCGACGACAACCGCGGCCGCGATATCGTCATTCTTGACATGCGGGACATGACGACCTTCTTCGACTACTTCGTCATCTGCTCGGGCACCAGTCGCCGGCAACTCCACGCCATCAGCGAGGAAATCGACCACGCCCTCGAGGAGGGTCTGGGCGACCACCGCCTCGGCATCGAGGGCTACAACGAAAGCCGCTGGATCCTGCTCGACTATGGCGACGTGGTCATCCACCTGTTCGAGCCCGAGACCCGCCAGTACTACGACCTGGAGAACCTCTGGGGCAAGGCGAAGCGAGTCCCCTTCGAGCCGGCCAGCGTCAAGACGCCCGAAGCATTGTAGGGTGGCGCCAAGTGGACCATCGCGAAGATCGCTGTTGGGCAGAAGTGGTCTGCTATTCCGTTTGACGATGACCGGCAATCACGGGAACGCGGCCCACCGTGTTTGGATACATCCGGCAACAGATGGAACGCGAGACGTCTGGAGCCATGGACGAGAATCCGTACGAGTCGCACAAGATGACTCACAGAACCTGAGTCCGCGGCAATCGCCGCGACGCCTTCTCGAAGCTGACCGTCTCCGCCTTGAGAGCTTCATACTGGGCCTGAATCAGCCGATCCACGAACCCGGGTTTCTGGGAGCCTTTGGCAGATGCCTTGAGAACGTTGAGAACGGGCGATCCGTCGACCGCCTGAACCGGCCCCTCCGTGAGCATCTGGGCCAGAATGTCGATTGCCTCCCGCTTCGGAACCTCGTAGTGGGTGTGCAACGCGAAGTAGGCCTCGCAAATCACCAAGTCCGACACGATGAGCCAGTCGCCGGAGTCCAGAGCTTCGACAAGGAACTGCGCCGCACGCTCGGCCTGGGGTTCCGGCTCCCCCGTAAGCAGACGCAGGACCACCGAAGTATCGAGCCCGAACCGCCTATTTCGAGGCACTGCTCCGGCCCTCCTCGATGCTTCGACGAATCGAATCCATGTCGTGGCGTTTGCCGGCGGCGTAGCACTTGAGCGAGCCGAGCCATCCCGGTTTTCGAGCCGACTCAACCGGCCGGATGATCCACGTGTCTTGATCGTCCACCCGTGTGCGTTCGACGCTCAGCGAGTCACCCGGCTCGACCCCCATTTCATCACACAGCGCCTTGGGCAGGGTCGCTTGCCGCTTGCTTGTGATCCTGATAATGGACATGGCACGGCCTCCTTACTGTAAGCGTATGTGAGTAAGGAGGCGTCGTCAAGCCGAAACCGTCGCGTGCATCTTGACGCATTCACAACCTGTGTTACAAACAGGAGATCCATTCCTTCACTTGCCCTCCTGTCGGTTGTAGGGTGCGTCTTGACGCACCAGTCGGTTGTGGGGTGCGTCTTGACGCACCAGTCAAATGCGTGGTTACTTGGTGCGTCAAGATGCACCCTACCCCAGCCAATTACCCAACTTGCCGTGAGCATCCTTCCCGAACTCGAAAACCGTTTCCGATCCGCCCTCGCCGCCCTCGAGGTCGATCCCGAGCCGCTCTTGGGCATGATCCGCCGCAGTCAGGACCCGAAATTCGGCGACTACCAGGCCAATTTCGCCATGCCGCTGGGCAAGCAACTCGGCAAACCGCCCCGGGACGTGGCCTGCGAGGTCGTTGCCAACCTCAACGTGGACGGTTTCTGCGAGGCGCCCGAGGTGGCCGGGCCGGGGTTCATCAACCTGCGGATCCGCAACGATTGGATCGTCGATCAGTTGACTTCAGCCTTTGCCGATGAGCGGCTGGGCGTGCCCGCGGCCGCCGAGCCCAGGACCTACGTGGTCGACTTTTCGGCCCCCAACGTGGCCAAGCCGATGCACGTGGGACACATCCGCTCGACGTCGATCGGCGACGCCCTGTCGCGAACCTTGCGGTTTGCCGGCCACAAGGTGATCACCGACAACCACATCGGTGACTGGGGCACCCAGTTCGGCATGATCATCTACGGCTATCGCCACTTCTGCGACACCGAGGCCTACCGGTCAGACTCCGTCCGCGAGTTGGCCCGGCTCTACCGGCTCGTCCGCCAGTTGATGGACTATCACGACGGCAAGGCGAAGCTCGAGTCGATGGCCCGCAAGCTCACCGAGGCCGAAGAACGGCTGGAGGAGGCCGTCTCCACGACGGAAGGCCAGAAACTCGACAAGAAAGCGAAGAAGCTGGTCAGTAAGCTTCGCAAGGACGTGGAAGAGGGCCAGGAAGAACTGGCGGCGCTGAGGGGCAAGATTGCCGAGATCAACGAGAGCCCCGTCTTGTCGAAGCTGGCCGCCGAGCACCCGAACATCAGCCAGTCCGTCCTTCAGGAGACGGCCAAACTCCACGCCAATGACGGGGAAAACCTTCGTCTCTGGCGGGAGTTCCTGCCGCCTTGCCTCGATGTGCTGGAAGAGACGTACCGGCGGCTTGGTGTATCCTTCGATCACACCCTGGGCGAAAGCTTCTACCACGACCGGCTGGCTGCCATTGTCGACGAACTGGTCGAGCAGGGCGTCGCCCGGGAGAGCGACGGGGCGATCTGCGTGTTCTTCGAAGGGCACGAGGTGCCCATGCTGATCCGCAAGAAAGACGGCGCATTTCTCTATGCCACAACCGACCTGGCCACGCTCCGCTACCGCATGCAGGAGTGGGCTCCCGACGCCGTGCTCTACGTGGTCGACTTCCGCCAGAGCATGCACTTCGAGCACCTGTTCACCGCAGCCCGGCTCATGGGCATGGCAGATACCGAACTGAAGCATATCAGCTTTGGTACCGTGCTCGGAACCGACGGCAAGCCCTTCAAGACCCGGGCCGGGGATGCCGTGGGACTGGAAAGCCTGCTCGATGAGGCGGTCGCCCGGGCGGCCAAGGTCGTCGAAGAAAACGACGAGGCCAAGCCGGGCGGTCCCGAACTCTCACCCGAGCAGCGAGCCCGGATTGCCGAGACAGTCGGCATCGCGGCCTTGAAGTACGCCGACTTGTCGCAGAACCGCGAGAGCGACTACGTGTTCAGCTACGACAAGATGCTGGCCATGAACGGCAACACGGCGACCTACATGCAATACGCCTACGCCCGGGTGCGGAGCATCTTCGCCAAGGGCGAGGTCGACGTGGAAGCCCTGCGAGCGTCCAGGCCGCGGGTCTATCTCGACACGCCGGCCGAACGCGCTTTGGCGTTGGAACTCTTGCGCTTCGGCGAAGCGATCGACTTTTGCCTGAAGGACTATCGTCCGAATCTACTGACGAGTTATCTCTTCGATCTGGCCAACTGCTACTCGACCTTCTTCGAGAACTGCCCGGTGCTCAAGGCCGAGACTTCCGAGCTTCGGCAGAGCCGCCTGGTCCTCTGCGACCTCACCGCCCGAACGATCCGGAAAGGTCTGGAACTCTTGGGCATCAACGTGGTCGAGAAAATGTAGCTTTGGAGTGCGCCGGCTCGTCGTCGCTTTCTTTTCGCACTTGCGATAGTTGGCTCTTTCTCAACCGTCATTCCCGCGCAGGCGGGAATGACAGATCGGGGGGGCGCCCGATAGGCTTGTGTGCAAACGAGTTACGGCAGGCGATGCCGATCCGTCAAGAAATTCCCGGCGTCAGCCGATAATTCCATTTGACGCCGCATAGATACATATGTATACTGTACACAAGACCACACCTCCAACCTTCCCTCTCGATCGGAAAACAACTGCCGGGAATGGAATAAATCCCATTCGCCAGGAGGAATCTGCGCGTGACCAAACCACCGTCATCCCAACTCATTGAGAACCTGCGCCGGCAGATTACGAGCTTGGAGAACGGACGGCGAACAGAAAAAGACGGGGTTGTGCCGTGTGGCTGTGCCGAGCTGGATCGGCTGTTGCCCGACGGCGGATTTCGTCGGGGGAGCTTGATTGAATGGCTGGCGGCCGAGGAAGGTTGTGGAGTTCACAGTCTGGCCTTGATCGTCGCCCGCGAAGCCTGCCGCGAGGGCGGAAGGCTCGTCGTGTTCGATCCGGCGGAGGAGTTTTATCCGCCGGCGGCAGTGCGGCTGGGGCTCGAAATCGCCAACTTGTGGGTGGTGCGGCCGGAGAATCAAGCCGACGAACTCTGGGCACTCGCGCAGGTGTTGCGCTGTCCCGGGATCGCCGCGGCCGTTGCTCAACTCGACCGGCTGGATAGTCACGATTTTCGCCGTTTGCAGCTTGCGGCCGAAAGCCACACGGCGCTGGGCCTGTTGTTGCGCCCCTGGAGCGCGAGGAAGGAGCCTTCCTGGGCCGAGGTGCGGCTGGGGGTGGAGGCGGTTCCCTCGCCCGAATCGGCCGAGGTGCGTCGGCTCAAGGTCCACTTGCTACGCAGCCGCCGAGGTGCCGGATATGGAACCGTCGAAGTTGAACTCCACGAAGAAACGCATCCTGTGCATCTGGCTGCCCGACTGGCCCGTCCTCAGGCAGACGCTCGATCGGGGCGAGCCGTTTGAACCTGGCGGCCCGCAATCCTATCGCCGTCAACCGATCGTGCTGCACGAGACGGTTCACGGCAGCCGGCGCGTGGCCGCCTGTTCGGCCAAGGCTCGCGCGCTGGGGATCACCGTCGGCATGCCGCTGAGCGAGGCCGCCGCATTGCTCGAAGTGGGTGACACCTGTCGGGTGTCACAAGTGGGTGACATCTGCCGGGTGTCATCAAGATCAACACCAATTTCAGGGTCGAAGCCCAAGACCGACAAATCCATCACGGTTGTAGGACAGGATTGCATCCTGTCCAGACAGGTTACAAACCTGTCCTACAACGCGACCGTTGATCCTGCGCCGGTTCTCAACCAGTCGCACCCGGCAGGTGCGACCCACTTGGTCTGGCCACACGATCCGCGGGCCGATCGAGAAGCACTGGAGCGGCTGGCCGTCTGGTGTCACCGTTACAGTCCCCTGGTCGGCCTGGACGACGCCGTCGAACCCGATTCGCTCCTGCTGGACGTAACCGGAGTCGCCCGTTTTTTCGACGGTGAAGAGGCGTTGGGCCGGCGCATCCTCACCCAGTTCGCTCGGCGAGGCATCTTGGTCCGCGTTGGATTGGCAGTCACCATCGGCGCCGCCTGGGCGGCTGCACGCTATGGCAAAAGCGGAAAGCAAAAAGCAGAAAGCGGAGGAATGCAGGAGCAGGATCGCCTGGAGTGCCGCTGGTTGCGGCGGCGGGCAGTCGATTCGCCGCCGGGGTCGAGGGCGAAGGACGTTTCGCCTTCGGTCGCGATTGTTCCTTCAGACCACACCGACGAATTTCTGGCGGCAATGCCGTTGGCTGCGTTACGGCTATCCGACGAAATACTCGACTTGCTGCGTCAACTGGGTTTGCAGCGGGTCGGCCAACTCGACCGGCTTCCCCGGGCGGATTTCAACGCCCGCTTCGGCCCGGAGTTGCTCCGCCGCTGGGACCAGGCCGCGGGCCGGCTCGACGAGCCGATCGTCGCCTTGCCCTTACCGCAACAATTCGAGGCTGAGCAGTTTTTTGAACATCCGGTGGGCGATCGGGCGACGCTGGAATTCGTGCTGAATCAACTCATCCAGCGCATCGCCCAGATGGCAACGATAGCTGGCCGGGGAGCGTTGCGAGTGGAGGTTCATTTCGACTGCCGAACGTCGGGAAACCTTACCCTTGAGGTCGGCCTGTTTCGCCCTTCCGCCTCCGCCGAGCATCTGTTCGGCCTGGTGCAGATGCGGCTGGAACGGCTCCGTTTGCCCGGCAAGGTCGAAACGGCAACCGTTCGATTCACGGAAACGGCCCCTTTGGAACGACATCAGGCAGAACTTTTCGATTCGGGGACGGTCTCACAGCATAGCCGGCAAACGGCCGACTTGATCGATCGCCTGGCCAGCCGTCTGGGCCGCGATCGCATTCTCGGGGTCCGCCTGCTGGCCGAGGCCCAGCCGGAACGGGCCTATCGCTACGAATCGCTGGTCGGCAAACGTCGCCCCCCACGGCGTACCCCGCCCCGCGACCTGCCGCCCCGGCCGCTCAAGCTTCTACGGAGACCGATCCGGCTGGCGGCCGTGGCGATCGTGCCCGACGGCCCGCCGCTCCATTTCACCTTGCCCAGCGGCCGGCAACGCGTGGCCCGATCCTGGGGCCCCGAACGGATCCAGACCGGCTGGTGGCGAGGCCAACCGATCCACCGCGACTATTACCGCGTTGAAACCACCACCGGCACGCGTTATTGGCTCTTCCGCCGCCGAACGGACGGGGGGTGGTTTTTGCATGGGGTGTTTCACTGAGACAGAACAATATTCCTACGCCGAAGGCGTTCAATCCCAAAGCCCGGCGTCGCGCAGCGCACGCTGGGTAGAAAAGGCGAATTCCCTCCGTACCCCGCAGGGATTCCGCAACACATACGCCGAAGGCGTTAAACCCCAAAGCCCGGCGTCGCGCAGCGCACGCTGGGTAGAAAAGGCGAATTCCCTCCGTACCCCGCAGGGATTCCGCAACACATACGCCGAAGGCGTTAAATCCCAAAGCCCGGCGTCGCGCAGCGCACGCTGGGTAGAAAAGGCGAACTCCCTCCGTACCCCGCAGGGATTCCGCAACACATACGCCGAAGGCGTTAAATCCCAAAGCCCGGCGTCGCGCAGCGCACGCTGGGATACGATAGACGCGCAACCCTATACCCCGAAGGGGTTTAACAAAACGAGGCGAATCATGTCGCAATCCCTCGTCCAGATCTACGTACACCTTGTGTTTTCCACCAAGAACCGTCAGCCCTTTCTGCGCGATATCGGCCTCCGCGAGCAAATGCATGCATACCTTGTGGGAATCTGCAAAAACCAGAGCTCGCCATCATTGATCACGGGCGGCGTGGAAGATCACGTGCACCTGCTCTGTCGGTTGTCCAAAACGTTGGATGTCGCCACGTTGATTCGAGAGTTGAAACGTGAATCTTCGAAATGGGTCAAGACAGAAGACCGGAGGCTCTCCGCGTTTCATTGGCAGGAGGGTTATGGGGCCTTCTCGGTGAGCCCATCCCATGTTGATGCTCTCAAACAATACATCACGAATCAATCTGAGCACCATAAACGAGAAACGTTTCAAGACGAGTTTCGGCGACTATGCCGAAAATACGGAATCAAAATCGATGAACGGTATGCGTGGGATTGAATTATGGAACCCCTTCGGGGTACAGAAGGAACTCGCCTTTCCTACCCAGCGTGCGCTGCGCGACGCCGGGCTTTGGGATTCAACGCCTTCGGCGTACTGTTCGCAAAGCAAACGTGAAATACGGCGTTGCCTCGCCCATTTCAATAACCGACTCTCAAAGTGGCGCAAGCCCGTAATCCAACCTTCACAAACACATGAGCGCACCATGCGCACAAATCACGAACTAAGACTTTAACCGCTTCGCGGTGATTTGAATCCTATGCCTTTTGCCGAAATCTACGCTAAATCGAATTTCTCCTTCCTCGAAGCAGCTTCGCATCCAGAAGAACTGGTTCACCAAGCCGCGGAGTTGGAATACCGGGCGATTGCCATCACCGATCGAAATTCCCTCGCCGGCGTGGTCCGGGCCCATACGGCCGCCAAGGAGACCGGAATCAAGCTGCTTGTGGGGGCGGAAATCGTTCTTGAAGATGCGGCAACCATCGTTCTCCTGCCGACTGATCGGGCCGCCTACGGCCGCCTCTGCCGGTTGATCACCGAAGGTCGGCGTCGGGCCGAGAAGGGCGAGTGCCTGCTGCGGTTCGACGACCTTGCCGGCCGTGCCGACGGCCTGCTGGCCTGCATGATTCCCGAACCGAAAATCACTTCCCGCTTTCGCCGCGACTTGAACGACTATCACAACCTGTTCGGCGGCCGCTGCTACCTGGCCGCTTCGCTCCACTACGGCCCCGACGACCGCCGCCGGCTCGCAGAGCTGTCGGACGTTGCCCGCAAGGCAGGCGTTCCCTTGGTCGCCACCGGCGCGGTTCGCTACCACGTGGCCGAGCGGCAGGCCCTTCAAGACGTTCTGACGGCCGTGCGTCATCATGCCACCGTGGCCGAGGTGACCGAGCACCTGTTTGCCAATGCCGAACGTTACCTGAAATCGCCCGAGCAGATGGAGGCCCAATTCGCCGACGCCCCCGGCGCCCTCCGTCGCACCCTTGAAATCGCCGACCGCATCGATTTCTCCCTCGACCAGCTCCGTTACGAATACCCCGAAGAACTCGCGCCCGCGGGCCAAACGCCGAACGAACACCTGCGGCACCTCACCTGGGCCGGGGCGAAGAAGCGTTACCCCGGCGGCATCCCCGACAAGGTTTGCCGCTTGCTCCGGCATGAACTCGACCTGATCGAGGAACTCCACTACGAGGCCTACTTTCTCACCGTCTGGGACCTGGTCCGCTTCGCACGCAGCCGGGGGATTCTCTGCCAGGGCCGAGGCTCGGCCGCCAACTCGGCCGTCTGCTATTGCCTGGGCGTGACGGCCGTCGATCCCGATCGGGTCGACCTGCTTTTCGAGCGGTTCGTCAGCCGCGAGCGCAACGAGGCACCCGACATCGACGTCGATTTCGAACACGAACGGCGTGAAGAGGTGCTGCAATACCTGTACGACAAGTACGGCCGCGAACGGGCCGGCATGACCGCCGAGGTGATCACCTACCGGCCCCGCTCGGCCGTGCGCGACGTGGGCAAGGCCCTGGGGCTGTCTCTCGACCGGGTCGACAACCTCGCCAAGCGGATCGAGCACTTCAGTACCGAACCGGAAATGGCCCAGCGCTGCCGCGAGGCGGGAATCGATCCCGACTCGCTGGTCGGCCGGCAGCTTGTGGAACTCGTCGATCAACTGGTCGGCTTCCCCCGGCACCTTTCCCAGCACACCGGCGGGATGGTCATGACTCAGGGCCCCCTGTGCGAGATGGTGCCGATCGAGAACGCCGCCATGCCCGACCGGACCGTCATCCAATGGAACAAAGACGATCTGGACGAACTCGGCATCCTCAAAGTCGACTGTCTGGCCCTGGGCATGCTGACGGCCATCCGCAAGTGCTTCGGCCTGATCGAGCAGCACACGGGCGAGCGGCTCACGCTGGCGACCGTGCCGCCGGAAGATCCGCAGGTTTACGCCATGATCCGCAAGGCCGACACGATGGGCGTCTTCCAGATCGAAAGCCGGGCCCAGATGAGCATGCTCCCCCGGCTCAAGCCCCGCTGCTTCTACGACCTGGTGATCGAGGTGGCCATCGTCCGCCCCGGGCCGATCCAGGGCAACATGGTCCATCCCTACCTGCGGCGGCGAAACGGCGAAGAACCCGTCTCTTTTCCCAACGATGCGGTCCGGGAAGTGCTGGAAAAGACGCTGGGCGTGCCGCTCTTCCAGGAACAGGCGATGCGTCTGGCCGTCGTGGCGGCCGGCTTCACGCCCGGCGAAGCGGATCAATTGCGCCGGGCCATGGGCGCCTGGCGCCGGCCTGGAGTGATCGATGAATTTCGCCGCAAGTTGATCGAGGGAATGCGGTCGAACGGTTTCAGCCAGGAGTATGCCGAGGCCATCTTTCAGCAGATTCGCGGATTCGGCGACTACGGCTTCCCCGAGTCCCACGCCGCCAGTTTTGCCCTGCTGGTCTACGTCTCGTGCTGGCTCAAGTATCACCACCAGGCCGCCTTCACGGCCGCGGTGCTCAACAGCCAGCCGATGGGCTTCTACGCCCCGGCCCAGTTGATTCGCAACGCTCGCGACCACGGCGTCGAGGTCCGGCCGGTCGACGTCAATCACAGCCACTGGGACTGCACGCTGGAAGTCATCCGATCCAATTCGCCCCAAAGGGACAGCGACATATCAGCCCGGGGCATCGCCCCGGGGATGGATTCAAGAGATCCTATGTGCCCTGAAGGGGCGGTAAACTCTCCTGGCATGTTCCATCTCGCACTCCGTCTCGGAATGCGACTTCTCCGCGGCATGTCGCAGACGCACGCGGAGGCGATCGAGCAAGCCCGAACCGACGGCCCCTTCGGTTCGATGGAAGAATTCACACGCCGGACGGGCTTGAGCCGGGCGGTCGCCACACGGCTTGCCAAGGCGGGGGCCTTCAAGTCGTTTGGATTGAACCGCCGCGACGCCCTTTGGCACGCTCTCGGGCAGGACAAGAAAGAGCTGCCCCTTTTCGATAACTTGCCTGCCGCGCCGGAACAAGCGACCACTCTTCCCGAGATCCAGCCGGTCGAAGAAATGCTGGCCGACTATCGCACCTTGGGAATGACGTTAGGCCGGCACCCGATCGGCTTCCTGCGACCGGCCCTGGACGAGTTGAAGATCGCCCGGGCCGACGACCTCCGCGTCTTGCCCAAGAATCGTCCCGTCGCCGTGGCGGGAGTGGTCCTCGTTCGCCAGCGCCCGGGCACCGCCAAGGGAATCACCTTCGTCACCTTGGAAGACGAAACCGGTGTAGCCAATCTGATCATCCGCCCCGACGTGTGGAAGCGATTCCGCAACGTCGCCCTACGAGCCAATATCCTGCTCGTCCGCGGCCGGCTGCAACGCGAGGGACGAGTGATCCACGTGCTGGCATCCTATCTGGAAGACCTCTCCGGCCGGCTCACGGAGTTGGCGGCGAAAAGCCGGAATTTCTGCTGAGGGAGCCGGCCTTGATCATAAGCCTGCCGAACCAATCGTAACCCGAAGCGTAAGCGAGGAGGGTAACATCTTGCCTCACTTACGCTTCGGGTTACGAAGCTGTGACAGCAGTTGGCAAGGTTACGATCAAGGCCGAGGAAGCCGTTCGTGATCCCAAAGCGGGGCAAGCCCGCAACCCAGTCTTCACAAACATGCGCGCACCATGCGCACAAGTCCAGCACAAAGACTCTAATCACTCCTGACACTTCCGGCTTGTGTCAACACCGGGTCCCACAAGGCTTCTCGGGCTATGCTGAAGCCCTCGCGACGACCAGTGTATTTGGAGTGCGTGCGACTCGTCGCCGCTCTTCGATTGCCCCCACCCCTTCCTCTCCTCTTTCTCCGTGCCCTCTGTGCCTCTGTGTTGTTCTCTTCCCGTATCTAGCTCCTTCTACCTCCGACCGTTCGCGACAACGTCCCAGCCCACGCTCAACGCTCCCGTCGTTGCTCAGGTCGACGTGACCGGCGCAGTCGGGACCGTTTCTCGCCATCAGTCTGACAACACCAATCGGATTTGCTCAGACTCGCAAACTCCATAGATCGCGGCGTCCTCGAACTCTTGCCAGATTGCCCTTTGACTCTTTGGAGGGGCCGACTCGTGTAGGTTGTAGACGGGCAGAAACGCGGGCAGATCGTTCCCAGAAATCGGTGGTATTTTGGCGAGTTCCAAGGTCGACGGGTAGTTGGGACAATTCGTCACCCGCCGGACGGTTTGGACACGGGTTACTGGCCCTGTCAAACGTTCTGCCACTTCGCCTGTGATTCGCATTCCCAAGCATTCCAAAATCGGCGTGTGACCCCGGAATGAATCTGGGCGACCCCCTTTAGTCCGACCCGATCGAGCACACTACCGCCCCCGCGGATCGATCTGGCCGATGGGGCAACAGGAGCCACAATGCCCCTCTAGATCGTCGAGGACTCAACGCATGCTAGGCGAAAGACCGTACCCGGTATAGCGTGCCTCGTTGTCCCACCGTGCTTGCGCACTGGGATCGGTCGAATGTTGCCGGCCCAGCCTGTCGGCTTCAACCGCAACAAACGATTCAGCCATCTTGCAGCCAGTGCATAGAAACGCAAGAGCTAGTACGGTGACGCAAAGGAGAGTTGCCTTCATGCTTGTCACTCAAATCCCCCACCTGCGATTGGCTTGTATGGGATATTATCGTCATGACCAAGTGCATGCAATCTCTAATTTCCACCTGCAGCTGGCATGACGGCGGGCGTTGGCTTGGCGAACCGGGCTGAGACACCCAGATTTCACTCAAGGTATCCCCCGCCGTCATTCAGGTTAACCCATTTGACCGTCTGTGTGGAATCCCATCATACCTTCCATTGCCGATGCATGGCGTTCCTCTTCGGTCTCCAACCGTAACTCCGGCCCGGCGAGTCCCAAATACCCGTCTCAAAAATCAACGTCCCAAGAACTCGTGAAAACCGGGCGCGAATGAGACACCCTCGAACGCGAATCATTCCCCCAACAGGAGGGTAGCCCGGCTCATGTTCATACCGATTGTTGGAAGCGCAGTGGCGGCCCCTTGGTGCAGTCCCGCTCCTCCTGCTGTTGCAGCGTCACAACCTGATTTTCCGGTCCTGACGTCCGAAATTGCCTTTGGCAGAATACCTTATGGCGAAGCCTACCCGAATTCTAGTCGTGACGCGGCACGAGTCAGGTATCACGCTCTTGCTGATCGCTGCCTGAGACCGCCGATGCTATCTGCTCTCACGCTCTGCTATTGTGAAGCTGGTATTCCTGCGGTTTTGAGACTCGTGTAACCTTACAGTTCCTTCGGCTGCAAATTGCCCTTTGCTCGCGTTGGCAAACCGAATCATGCCGCTACCTGCACGGCAGGGGGCGGAAACCAGGCCATCATGGAGGTCCAACAGAATGTCTTCCACACAGGCGGCCGAGTCCATCCACGAGCGTTTTCGTGAACTTCGGGACGACTGGAAATCGAAGACACGGCACTTGTCCAATACGGCGCAAATCGCGCTGGTGTTCTCCTATCAGAAAATCATAGGCATGGGGCCCGACGTTGTTCCTCTGATCTTGTCAGAACTGGAGAAGGAACCGGATCATTGGTTCTGGGCGCTGGAGGCCATTACGGACGAGAACCCGGTTTCCGAGAGCGACGCCGGTGACGTCGAGGCGTCGGCCCGTGTGTGGGTCCAGTGGGGGCGTGATAGAGGTCTGCTGGCAGAATGAATCTAACGGATCTGTTCCCCAACTTGACCGGCGAGAATCACGAAGTAACCAGCCCGAGAACGGTCAGGTACAACTGCATCGCCTGGGCAGCCTGTAACACGGAACGTTGGTGGCAGCCGGGCGTGTTCTGGCCGGTTGACTCTTCACGTGATGATCATGGAATCGGTAACGTCGTTGAAGCGTTCAGGTCCCTTGGTTACGAAGAGTGCGACGACGGCGTCCGGGAAGAAGGCTTCGAAAAGCTTGCCCTCTATGGTTCCACGATGATGTACACGCATGCGGCGCGGCAACTGCCGGACGGAAAGTGGACCAGCAAGCTTGGGCAATTGGAGGACATCACTCATACGACGACCGAAGCGATCGAAGGTGGTGACTACGGTGAAGTCGTCCAGTACATGAAGCGGCCACTGTAGGCTGGCTTTCTGGTCGCATGTCTGCTCGGAATCGAGCGGCAATTGGCAAGTTGCACATCGTGCGTTCGGTCGCACCCAGACCAAGTCGCCAAGTTGACCAAGGAGGGCGTGTCCTGTGCGACAAGTCGACCTTCGTGAACTCGCCTCGCTCCGCCACACCGACCCACCCTCCACCCGCCCCGGACGCCCCTCTCTTCCCCATCGCCGCATGCCATCGCGCCGAACAAACCCGTCGCCACTCCCTCTTTCCCCCCATCCAGCAGCGACACAACCAGCTCCACGCACCCCACGCCCGACTTGTGATCCTCCAGACCTTCCACAGCTTCGCGCCAGCCGTCATTCCCCTGCCCAGGCAATTCCCCTGCCTGCACTCCCCTCTCCGTTCCCTCTGCGACCTCATGTTCAAAACACCCCGCCCCCCCAAGAAATCTTCCCACCTGTTCAATTCAAGTATTGACTTCCCTCGCCAGATATGTATACTAATGTACATAAATTAAACTACCCCCATACCTCTCGCCCGCCCATGGCAATTCCCGTGTCCTCCATTCCCTTGCCGAATACCCCCAGCTCGCACCGCGGAACCTTCTCCTGTCTTTCATTGCGTGGTTTCCCACAGGATTCAGACCCCTCTTTCGAGCCGTAAGTGTCAGAAAACGTGAAATCGAGGAAAAGTTGACCCCACTCAGCCGCGCCAGAAGCGACCGCCAACCTATTTATTGGCAAAACTCGCTCCCCGTTGACCAACTCCAGCCTCACAAGATCAGCGTCGATTACCGTCGATCAGCGTTCCCCGGTTCTCTTCCCCGTCCACCACCTGCACCGGCCGGTTTTTTCACCGTAATTGCTCACCACCTCACCGACGACCGCCCAGACAATCGCCCCAACTCCCATAACCACAAGCACTTAGCGAAAAGACAGCCAATCGCCGACCCCCCCCTTTTGCATGGTAGTCAAAATGATTCTGCGCGCCCGACGACGCCGTAAACCATTATGCCGCAACATGATAACTGGCGCCGTTCGATGGAGCAATCGATCGACAAGTGCACCAACCGACAACACCGACCGCAACCATTTCGCCACAAGAAATACCATCTGACCCGGTCACCCCCTCTGCTGACCCGCCTCCAACCACGTTCTTTGACAACTAAACCAGCGACACCTGACGGCCCCGCCCCTTCGGCGCCGCCAGCAGCCGCAACGCCTTGCCCGAGCGATGCCCTTGCAGGGCAGGCAGGGTCGGCAGGGAAATATTCCCGGCCCGCCAACGAATACCTCTCTGACAAAGCATGAGGTACTCCCCGCGCACAGGAGAACGCCATGGACTACCAGCAGCAATCCCCAGCTTTTGAGTCGCAGTCTGTCGCCAGCAAAGAGCAGACGACGTGGGCGCTGGCCGCGCACCTTTCCGGCCTGCTCCCCTATGTCGGGATTCCCTTCGGAAACATTATCGCTCCGCTTGCCATTTGGCTCATGAACCGCGACAAGATGCCCTTCGTCGACGACCAGGCCAAAGAAGCGATCAATTTCCAACTCACGATCACGCTCTATGCGATTATCAGCGGCGTGCTGATCCTGGCCGTCGTGGGATTCGTGCTCTTGCCGGTTGTGATCGTCTTCGACGTCGTCGCCTCGATCATCGCCGCTATCAAGGCACAGCAGGGTATCGCCTACCGCTATCCGATGACCATTCGGTTCATCTGAGGCAGGACCATAGGCGGGCCGGACGGCTTAGTTGGACAGCGTCACTTCGGCACAGCCTGAGAACCTGAACCCGCTGCAGTGCAGTCGTTTAACGCCCAGCCGAAGGCGCCGGCCGCACTACGGAAGCCGGCGCCTTCGGCTGGGCGTTAAACGAGCAACCTTCACGAAGTTGCGATTACTAACGACTGCTCAAAGTGGCGCTGTCCAATTAGGACCGTCGAATCCTTGACTGTCGTGTTGTCGGCGATTTCCACAACTGTGGTTCAACCGACGCTCTTGGGCGAACGCCTGATGCCCGTCACTTTGCCCCACGACTGCTGGACGGCCTTTTCCACCGCTTCGATCGCTTCGAACAACTGCCGAGGCGTCATCCCGGTGCGAGGCCCGAACCCGGCCGGTCCGTTTTGCGACTCGTCCCACAGTTGACGCCAGGTGATCTGGTTGTTCAGATGCCAGGCCGCAACCTGGGCCACTTGATGGTCGATCTCTCCTCGCCCCATCATGGAACAGATTTCGTAGACACCCTTGATGTTGGTCACCTGATCCATCGGCCGGACTTCATAGTGGTGCTTGGGACTCGGACCGGGACGGTCGTGCTCCAGGCACACGCTGCGAAGCTGCAGGAGCGCTGCACGCTTCGGCACGAAGCAGAACGTGTGGATCTCCGATCCGTCCGCGTACGGACAGCCGATTCCCAACTTCTGCGGATCCTCGGGCGGCCAATCGTCGCCCTCGGGCGGAGGAGGCTCGTCGCCTTCCGGCGGCGGCAACTCCTCCTCATCCTCGATCATGATCGGTTCATCCGGCCCGTCGGCCAACGTCACCGGCACGACTGCGAATGCCTCGGGCATCACCACGTTGAGTGGTTGTTCCGTCGTGTTCGTGATGCGGAAGCGGCATTGATTCGCCCCTTCGGCCGTCACGCGAACTTCGATCTGTCCCGCATCGATTCCTTCGAAGAACCGCACCGTCTCGGCCTTGGGATCGAACTTCTCCACGCCCGAGATGTGCTGGTCCACCTTCAGGTTCCCGGCCATCGCCGCGGGCACCAGCCACAGCATCAACCCCACACCCGCCAACACCAAACCGCCTCTGCGAAACATCGCTGAGTCCCCCTCACAAAGAGAATTGATTGGAAACTCCACCTGACCGACAGAATACGCTCTCCGGTGGATTCTGCCAAGCGGAATGCAGTCAATTCTCGGGAAACAGATTCACCCGAAAGAGGGAGGGCGATCAATCGACGAGAAGACGGTTGCTACCAACGGAAAAAGATGGCTGTTCCAAAGCCCCCGTCTGGCCGTTCAGCTAAAGAACTCGTCGTGACGCATGACCCCCGACTCTTCCTCGACTTCCGCGTGGGTCTGCCAGCGCCAGCGCCGGGTGGCCCGTTTTTGTTCACGGCGAACAGCCGTACGTTGCTCGACCCTGATTCCAAGCAACGATTTGATTCTGTCCCAGAAGGTCGGCTCCAACTCGTATTCGACTTCGACCGCCTCGGACGGTTTCTCAGGCTCCAGATACACTTTCCGCATCGAGGTCTTGACCCCGAAATCGCCCCCGCAAAGGCTGCATGGGACCTCGTGTTTCGGTGGCTTGACGGCGTGACCACATGACTTGCACATGTGGCGGTACTCCCACGGACCGTAGCCGTAATGTCTCTCGGGCATGCCGACCGTCCCAAACGAAACCTTGCACTAGACTACCAGGCCGACGCCGACCGCCCCAACACAATCCCCTCTAAAGGACCAGAGGACCCCGCGGGGTAGATGGCGACAACGCTACATGCCCCATTATATGTAGAATATCCAGCCCTCACAACCACGCCAAGTAACATACAAGCGAAGCCGGGAAACAGACATCCACAACGGGCCTCGCGACTGACAAGAAGCCCGCCGGGACGTAGATTTGGATAATTGAGCGGCGTTTCGGAGCCTCTAACGGTTCCGACCGAAGTTCTCCGCTCACCTTTCGTATCCTTGCTGAATCCGTTTTCGATATGGCCCCTGCAATGCCAAGCAAAACGAACATGCCGGCCCGACTTCGCGGGACGCGTTGGCTCTGGTTGGCATTGTGCCTCGCGTTTGCACTGCGGTTGGGGGCGGCGTTCTATTGGGAAGCGACGTTCGCTCAAGACGGGTTCCACTTCGGCGACAGCGAGGGCTATTGGGTGCTCGCCCAGACCGTCGCTCGCGGCGAACCCTACGAGTACGGCCCCAGCGGCCCCAGGATCTTCCGGACTCCCGGCTACCCCGTCATGCTCGCACCGATCTTCCTGGTATTCGGCGACAACCCGCCGGTGATGCCGGCGAGGGTCCTGTCGGTCCTGTTCGGAACCTTCGCCGTCCTGGGCGTCTGGCTTCTGGCAAAACGGTTGTATGGAGTGCGCGCCGCGAACCTTGCAGCCTTGGCGACGGCCGTCTACCCGGGTCTGATCGCGCTCAGCGTGCCGATTCTCTCGGAGGCCCCCTTCTGCGCTCTGATACCATTTCAACTCCTGCTCTGGACGCTCGCCTCGCAGGCCGACAAGAAAGGTATCGCTCTCCTTCTTGCCTTTGGCACGGGGGTGCTCGGAGCGGCCGTCACCCTTGTCCGGCCCAGTTGGCTCCTGTTCATGCCGTTTGCGATCGTCGTGGGGCTCATTTTGAGCCGGCAGAGAGCGAGAGAGGCCCTGATTGCCGCGGGCGTGATGGCCGGGTTGATCTTTGGAATGACACCTTGGTGGATCCGCAACGCCCAGGTCACCGGGCATTTCGTTCCGACCACGCTCCAAGTGGGCGCCAGTCTTTACGACGGTTGGAATCCGATGGCGACCGGCGCGAGCGACATGTCCTACGTTCCCGAGTTCCTGGCCCAGGAGCGGCAGGCCGAGGCGGACGGCCTGGTTGACACAACGGACACTTTCGAGTATCGCTTGGATCGTAGAATGCGCGATGCTGCAATGGACTGGGCGAAGCAGCATCCCGGCGACGTCCTGCGACTGGCGGCCGTGAAGTTCGCCAGGATTTGGAACGCCTGGCCCAACGAGCCGGCCTTTTCCCGTCCGGCCGTCCGGCTGGCGGTCGCCGCCACTTACCTTCCGTTGCTGCTCTTGGGGCTGCTGGGAGCCTGTCAGGCGTTGCGCCGCGGTTGGCCGTACATCCTGTGCTTCCTTCCGGCGTTGTACCTGACCCTGCTCCACATGATATTCATCGGATCGATACGCTATCGAGAACCGGCCATGCTCGGAATCATCGTGCTTGCGGCAGGGGCCGTTGTGTCCTTCCGCCGGCACGACTCAACGAGCGGCGCCGGCGACCGCAGCGAAACGGAGGAGGCATCCAACGTCAACGACGCGTGACATACGCGTCTGGTTTTTGGGGTTAGTGACTGACTTGGGGAGGGATCGATGAACGTCCGGGATGGCGTCGGACCGTTTTGTCGCTGCACTCGCGGGCTGCCGTTGTGTTGCCTGCTGGCGGCGGCGTTGTTGCCAAGCGGCGGCGCCGCGGCGGCGGCGCCAAACGTCTTGCTGTTGGTCGCAGATGATCTTGGCTACGGCGATCTCGGTTGCTACGGCGCCCAGGGCCTCAAGACTCCCAACCTGGATCGGCTGGCCCAGGAAGGCGTGCGGTTGTCCAACTTCTACAGCGCCGCGTCGGTGTGTTCCGCCTCGCGAGCCGCCCTCTGGACCGGCTGCTATCCGTGCCGGGTCGGCCTGGCCGGGGATCTCGGAGCCGAATCGGAAGAAGGCCTCGCTCCCGAGCGGGTCACCCTGGCAGAACTGGCCAAGGCAATAGGCTACAGGACGGCCCTGTTCGGCAAATGGCATCTCGGCAGCCGTGCCGAGTTCCTGCCCGCCCGGCAAGGGTTCGATCAGTTCTACGGAATTCCCTTCTCGCACAATCTTCGCCCCCTGCACTCGCCTGAAGGACCGTCGCTGCATCCCAACCTGCCGATCTACGACGGCGATCTTCTCGTCGGTCACAACCCCGACATGGCCCACTTCACCGCGGACCTGACCGAGAGGGCCGTCGACTTCATCCGCGATAACGCCGAGCGACGGTTTTTGCTCTGTGTCGCCTATCCCATGCCGGAAGTGCCTCTGGCAGTCTCGGAGAAGTTTGCCGGAACGACCGGGCGGGGGCTGTTCGGCGACGTGGTGGCGGAGCTCGACTGGTCGGTCGGCGAAATCCTTGCCGCACTGGCCGGTGCAGGGCTCGACACGGAGACCCTGGTCGTCTTCACATCCGACAACGGCCCCGCCCTGGAATATGGCGACCAGGCCGGTTCGGCCGGCGGGCTTCGCGGCGGGAAAGGGTCGACCTTCGAAGGCGGAATGCGCGTGCCCTGCCTCGTCCGCTGGACGGGCAAGATCCCCTCGGCAATCGTCTCCGACGAACTCGTCGCCAATTTCGACCTGCTGCCCACCGTCGCCCGGCAGATCGGGGCCGACTTGCCTCCCGAAACGAACCTCGACGGCCGGGACATCTGGCCCGTGCTGACCCTTCCCACGGCCGCCACCAGCCCGCACAAGTATTTCTGTTACTACTCCGGCGGAGCGTTACACGCGATTCGCAGCGGGCGGTGGAAACTCCATTTCCCCCACGGCTACGTCGCTCTATCCGACACACCCGCCAGCGAAGGCGAACCGATACCGACCACCTGGGAACGCATCGGCCTGAGCCTGTTCGACCTCGACGAGGATCCCGGCGAGACCCGGAATCTGGCGAAAGAGAACGAGAAGGTGGTCCTCTACCTGGGCGGTCTGGCCGAGGCGGCACGCCAGGATCTGGGCGATTCCCATACTCGCCGTCAGCGCTGATAGATCGGCAGGTAGTGGTACTTGACGGAGAGGCTGAGCACCGCCAGCGAGGTGGAGTAGACTTTGCCGACGCCGCTTTCCTGGCCGCTTTCCGCCTGCCAGGAGCCGTCGTTCTGTTGCTTGTCGAGGAGGATCTCCTGCACGAGCCGCTGGGCGGTTTCCGCATGATCGCCCCCGCGCTGGTACATGCCTTGGGCGTAGTAGTACGTGCCGTAGAAGAAGAAGTGCTCCTTCCATTTGGGCGGATGTTCGAGCAGCCAGTCGGCGGCGCCCGCCACCAGGGGCGATTCGTACTCGCCGCAGACCTGCATCGCCAGCAGGCCGGCGGAGGTCATCGTGTAGGTTGGGCTGCGGCCCGTGGGTGTGTAGCAGAAGCCGCTGGCACGCTTGTCGGGCATGCCGTTGCTGTCGATCGTTGACGCATAGGAGCGCTTGAGGTACTCTACGGCGTCGCGGATAGCGGCGGACGGCACCTGAAGGCCGTCGTTCTTCGCCGAGCGCAGGGCCATCAACTGCCAGATCGTTACGGAGAGGTCGGCGTCGCGATCCTCGGGATTGTAGCGCCAGCCGCCGCGATACTGGATCGATTTCTTGACGTTCTGCGAGTTGAGGATCAGGTCAATGGCCCGTTGGCAGCGGTCGTGGATCTGGCGGTCCTGTTCGGCGTCGACTCCCATGCCGAGCATCTCGGCGAGCATGAGCGTGGTGATGCCGTGGCCGTACATGCGGGAGCCGTCGCGGCGGCCGAAGTAGCCCTTGTCGTCCTGGCGATCGTCTTGCAGCACAAAGGCCAGGGCACTGCGCATGGCATGCCCGCGTGCGTCGGAGTCGCTCGGCTGCACGCCCACGCCGGCCATCGCCATGATGGCAAGCGAGGTCATGGTCGTTTCGTGCGATTTGTCGGTGATTGCGCCGTTGGAACGCTGCTGGCTGACCAGGTAGTTGACGGCTTTGTCGACGGCGGAGTCAGTGAGGTCCTTTTGGAAGGGGGTCGTGGTTGGAGCGGACACGTCGTCGTTGAGCCCGGCGTCGTCTTGTGAGCGGGCGGCGGTTGACGAAACTGCGATGAGGAGAGCGAGCGAGGGGAGCATCAGCGAGGAGAAGGGTGGAGGGTTCTTTGTCCTCGCTTGCGCTTCGGGTCGGTATTGGGTTGAAATCGAACGGTTGAAGGTCATTTCTTGGTTCGAGCTCGTTCTGCGATGACTCGGAAATAGGTTTCGACCTGCTTGCGGTATTCGGCCGAAAAGGCGTCGGCGCCGCGGGCGACGGTGTCTTCGGCCGATTTGTCGCGGAGCTTGCCCCAGTCGTCGCCGGCCCGGGCGACAGGCTGCAAGGCGGCATCGGAGCCGCCCTGGCCGACAAGGGCCGCTCCTTGTTGCGACTCTTCGCCGCCTTCACGACCCGGCATCTGGGCGGCCATTCTCGCCTGCATGCGAGCCTGAGCCATGCGGGTCGCCTGGGCCTGTGCCGCTCCGGCCAGCGTTGACGGGGCAGGTTGCGGAGTTGCCGGCGAGCCTGGGGACGCTTGCGAATCGGCCAAGGCCTGGTCTAACTCGTCGAGCGTGCGAGCGAGCATCTGGGCACGAGCGGCCTGCTCCGGCGTGGCTGGCGGGGCGGTGGAGCCTGTTTGCGAAGCCTGCGACTCACCCGCCGGCTGATCCGCGGCCGCCGTTTGCGACGCCGCTTCGGGCGGGCTGAGCGCAGCGTCCAGGGCCTCGGCCTGACGGGAAATGGCCCGTTCAGCTTCTCCGATCGATGCGTGGGCCTCCATGGCCTGGCGGTTGCCCTGTTGAGGTCCGTTCTCCGGCTCGGCCTCCCGGGCGGCTTCGTCGAGTTCCTGTTCCGACTGAGCCACTTCGCCCTCGGCAACGTCGCCGATGTCTTGGGCTCGCTCTGCCAGACGCTCGGCAAGTTCGGGCTTGTCGAGTCGAGCTTCGTGCCGGGCCGCCCGGGCGACGTCTTCGCCGGCCTGTTCCACGTCGACGCCGATCTCCGCCTGGCGCTGCCGCGATTCGTTGAGTTCGTTCGATGGCGGAGTCAGCCGGTAGGCCCAATCGGGTCGTTGGGCAAGTTGCCGAGCCCGGTTGGCCATCTGTTCGACCTGTTCGGCGGACTCGCCGGCATACCGATTGGCCAACTCGGCGGCCGGGTTGGGGGCACTGAGCGGCTGAAGCTCTTTCTTCTCCAGTTGTTCAACCACCTTATCGGCCTCGTCGCGTCGTTGCTTGGCACGCTCGCTGGTTCGTTGGGCTCGATCGAGTTCTCGCTGCAACTGGTTGCGGCGAGCCTCGGCTTCCTGCAACGACCGCTGGGCAGACTGGCTTTGCGGATCGCGGTTGAGTGATTCCTGTTTGCGGTCAACGTCTTGCTGCGTCTTCTGCAGATCGCGTTGCCTGGCCTTGACCTGTTCTTCTGTTCTCTGCTGGTTCTGTGCAAGTTCTCGTGCCCGCCCGCGGGCGTCGCGGAGCACCTGCTCGTGGAACTGTTTCTGGTCGTCCTCGAAACTGCGCTGGTATTCGGCGCGCCGTTGTTCGTCGCCGGGAATGTTCTCGTCCTTCGTCTTGGCGGTCGACTGCTCGCCCTGGCGAAGCAGTTGAGCAGCCTGTTGGGCTTGTTCGGCCGTGCGACGGGCCGTTTCGAGGAGATCGTCCAGGGCGGCTCTTGGATCGGTGTCTCTCGCCCGGGCGACTTCGCGATCCAGTTGTTCGCGTGCCGTCCTGAGCAGGTTGCGTGCCTGCTCATCCTTCCCCCGCGACGCAAACGATTCCGCCTGGTTCACCTGCCGGCTAGCCAGAGACGACGCCGCGCGACCGATCTCGCTCAGCTCCTCCGCCAACACCCGCTTCTTTTCCTGGAAATCCTGATCGGACTGTTCTACCGACCGTTCCATGTCGGCTTCGCGCTCGGCCGAATGCTGGAGAGAGTTCCTGGCTTGAGCGAGGGCGTCCCGGCTGATCTCCGACAGGGCGTCCTGCATGACGGGGTTCCGAGCCAGTTCCGCCTCCAACTCGGCCATCAAGTCCTCGGGACTCTTGGCAGCCATTTCGGCGAGTTGCCGGGCGTCGTCGTATTGCTGATCCATCTGCCGGGCAATGCCCATGTCGCGTTCCGCCTGACGCAAGGCCTGGCGCGTCTCCGCGACGTCGGCGCCCGACTCCAGACGTTCGTAGTGCTCGGCGATTTTGTCGAGGACATCGGCCGTCCGCTCCTGCTGGTCGGCCGCTCGAGACAGATCGCGGGCCTGCTCGTCGGGCTGGGGTGCGGCGGCCGCTTGGTCCATGGCCCGGTTCATCTGGGCGGCCGGCTCCTGGAGCATCTGCGTACTGTCGTCGGCGTCGCGTGCCCGCTCGCGCCCCTCGTCCGTCAGCAGATCCTGCTGGTCGGCGTCTTCGGCGAGCGCGTCGAGCAGATCATCCAGTTGCCGGTTGATCTCGTCCTGACGCTGTTCGACGCGGTCCATCTGCTGGCTTGCCGCTTGAGGTTCTGCCACGGCCAGGCTGTCGGCGGTGGCCTCGGTCTGTTCCTCCAACTGGCGAACCTCCTCGGCGGCCTGGCGAGCCATCTGCGGCAAGGTCGGGACGTATCGGGCCAGCACAGCCCGGGCTTCGGCCATGATGGGCTCGATCTCTTTCAGCGTGGCGTCAAGGTCCACCTTCATCTCCGCCAGTTCATGGGCGGCAGACACAAGCTGGTCGCGCCGCCTGCGGCGCACACTGATCCTGGCCCCCGCCTCGTTTGCCGAAGGGCTCGAGCGCAAATGGCTGATCATCCCCACGATTTCTGCCGGGTACCCGGCCGTTTTCAGGGCGTCGGCGACCTGCTCGCAACCGTTCTGGAATGCGTCCCAGCGGCGGGGATGATCCAGCCGTGCACAGACTTGTTGCGACTGCCAGCGTTCTCGCGACAGGAGATCGGCTAACGCCTTGTCGAGTTGGACGGCGCCGTGGCCCGCCTCGAGGACGCGGTAGGCTGAGGCGACCCGGCAGAAAATCTCGGGGATCTCCGATTCTTCAACGGGTTCCGGGGTGGCCCGATTCAGCACGCCAGCCAGAGCGCGGCGGGTGAGTCCGGCGTCCGAGGCATACTGCGTGTCGGCGTCGGATCGGGCTTGCGTGACCGCCCGGCGGTTCGACAGGCGCTCGAAGCCGTCGCCTTGGAGACGCTTCGACAGGCCGGCTGCCCGCTCGATCGATACCTGCAACTGGCGGCTTCCTCGCGAATCCTCCGTCTTGGCAAGGCGGGCCGTGCTCGACTGGACGGTCGCCGCCACTTCTGCGAGGTGCTTGATCGGTTCGTGGAGTGAGCCGCTGCGTTTGTCGAGTTCACGTCTTGCGTCGACCAGGTTGCGCGGCAGGCTGCTGTCGGGCGTGGCGATCTGCTGCCGGCCGGGAAGTTCGTCGGCCAGCCGCTGGGCCGCTTCGCGCAGGGCGGGCAACTGGTCTTCCGATTCCATCCGTTCTTCCAGGCGGATGCGTCTTTCGCTGATCCAGTTGAGATGTTCGAGTATCCTCTCCTGGAGTCGCGGATAGAGCCGCGGCGAATTCGCGCGAATCAGTTGTTCGACGGCATGAAGCTGCGTGGCGACCACCGTTTCCTGACGCAGAAGCCGTTGCCAGGAAAGCTGGGCCGGCGACTGAAGAAGCTGCGACTGGTACTGCCCGACGGCATCGAGATCGGCGGCGGCTGCCGCAAGGATGTCATGCGTCAGAAACAGGCGGAAGCGCTGGTGAAGCTCGCGGACATCGTCGGCCGCCTGCTGGAAGGCAGCGGCGATCTTCTTCAGGTCGTCGCCGATTACCGCCGGTTCCTGCGGATCCCGGGGCAGATCGAGGTAGGTTGCCGGCACGCGCATGTGGTCGGACTGGATGCGAGCAAGCAGGCGAGAGGCCAGTTCGAGTTCTTCGGCGTCGACTCCGGCCGGCATGGCGGGGAGCAACTCGGTGATGCGGCCTGCCACGGGTTCGGCCTCTTCTCGCACCTTGTGTGCCAGATCGAGCAGGGCGAGCCGATCGGTTTCAGGAATCTCGCTGAGCGCGGTGTCCTCTTGCAGGCGGGCGAGGACGCTTTGGGCTGCATCGCAGTGCTGCCCGACGGCTTCCGCCATGGCGGCCAACCGATCGTACACTTCGCTCTTCCGCTGCATGACTGCATGACGATCGGGATCGAAATCGGGCGAGGAAATGACGATTTGCAGCGGGATCGACTCCCCCACGTTCCCTTTGCGATCGGTGGCGACCAGCTTGGTGGTCACCTGGTCTCCCGACTTGAGATTCAGGTCGAGCATGTCCCACTGCCAATCGACCGTTACGTGAGCATCCTCCGCGATGGAAAGGGGAACCGACTGCCAATCGCGTCCGTTCACGGAGAACTGTTGCTCCAGGCCGGCCAGCGGGAGATCGTCTTCGGCGAGGCCTGCGAGACTGAGGATGTCGTTGGGCGGGAGGAGGAGCGTGGTATCGTCGATGCCTACGAAACCGGCTCGCGGAATCAGGTCGGGCTCGGGGCGAATTTCGGATTTCGGGCTGAAAGGATTGTCGAATCCGGTTTCTTCCGCCACGAGATGGACCGTGTAGATGCCGGGATCGGTGATGGGCAATTCGGCTCGATAACGGAGCGGTTCTGCCTGCGTCAGGGCGACAACATCGAGGTCGTCGGAGCCGCTGCGTTGAAGCCGCAGTTCCGCTTGCGAGACCGGCTGATCCAGTTCGAACACCACCTCGGCCTCGCTGCCTTCCAAGGCGATCAAGTCGCCGTGGGATTCGGTGATCGCCGTCTCCGGGAGCCGGGCGTATTCGGGAGGGCGATACGTCTTGTGATAGGCCACGACGTGGGGGCGCATCCGCGAACGAATGGTGTAGCGTCGCGTGACCGCATCGCCGGCGAGGATACGGTAGTCGATGGTTTCCTCTTCCACGGCCACGTTGGCTGCAAACTGCATGGGGCCGTGAACCCGCATCGGCTGGCGGACGGCCTCGCCGGACGGCGTCCGGGTTTCGAGCGTGGCCTCATCGATATTTCCACCGGAGATTTCAACGACGATGGCCACCGTCTCGTCGCGAGGCATGGTGAGCGAGTGGGGAACCGGCTGAAGGATTGTCACCTGAACGCGGGAAACGCGGTCGAGATTGGCGCCCGGCAAGACGGCACGGGCCATCAACTGCCGGAAGGGGAATCCCGGCAAGGCCAGCAGCAGGAAGAAGACCGCCACGATTGCCAGAGAGGCCGTCAGCCAGCGGGCGACGAGCTTCCAGGGCAGCAGCGAGGTGACCTCGACCGACTCCATCTGCCGGCCGACGCGATCTTGAAGCAGTTGGCGGAAGACGGGTGAATCGTGGAGGCTGCCCGGGTCGTCGACACAGAGTTCGATGGCCGAGAGCAACTGCTCGCGAAGCCGGGGCTCAGTGGTTTCGACGAAGCGGGCCAGCTCCCGGCGGCTCGGCAGGTGAACCAGGAGACGCAGGCAGGTGAGCCAGACCACGAGCCCGGTTCCGGCGTAGCCGGCCAGACTCATTGTCCAGCGAGCCGAGCCGGGCAGGACCCAAAGCCAGTCGGCGGCAGCGATCAACGTCATAAGCAGCAGAAAGCTGACCAGGCCCGCACAGACGCCGCGAATCAGCACCAGCCGCCGCCGGCGGCGTTCGAACTCGTCGAGCTTCTGCTGCGTGATCGGGTTCAAACTGACGCTCATGGCCCGTTCCTGACAACGTATACCAACCCGAAGCGTAAGCGAGGAAGGAAGACGTATTCTCCCGCCGAGGAAGGCGTCTCGTCAACGACCATCGTCGCTGATTCGGGTCCGGAACTCAAGCGGCTCCTTAATGTCCACAGACAAATCGTGGGCCACCCCTACCGGGCGTCGTGGTGTCCAACGGCTCAATCACAGTCGCACCCGGCAGGAGCGACCCACCGGGGGGCCGGGGCGTCGATGAATGACCCGTGTATAATTGAATCCGGAGTCTTAATCTTAATCGTAATCTTGATCATAATCCCCTCCCGGCCCCCCCTACTCTTGGACGCATTGCCCCCAGCAAGAGACTGGGCCTGCCGTACCACCGAGAACTGATTAAGATTACGATTACGATTATGATTAGGACTTCGAGTGGCCGTCGGCTGTCGATGTGCCACCGGTCCGCAGGAAGCAGTCAACCGATGACGACCCTAGCCAATCCGCCCAACCCGAAGACCGACCACGTGCTGCTCGACGTGCAGGGGATGCACTGCGCCGGATGCGCCTCGCTGATTGAGGCCGCGGTCTCAAAGGTCGAAGGAGTGACCTGGGTTCGCGTCAACCTGGTCGGCGGGCGGGCGTCGATCCAGTTCGATCCCGATCGCACCACGGCCGAGCAACTCGCCCAAAAGGTCATCCAGGGTGGGTACCGGGTGGAAGTGATCCGGCCTGACGAAGACCTGGGTGCACGCGAAATCGAGAAGGAATCGCGCGAGCGTGCCGGCTGGCGCCGGCGGCTGGTCGTGGGCACCGCTCTGCTGGCGGTCGAGGTGATCCTCGCCTTCAGCGGTCTGCTTTCCGGACTCCCCCTCATCTCCGCCCAGTTCGTGCTGGCCACGGTGTTGCAGATCTACGTAGGGTGGCCCTATTTCGTCGGCGCCTTGCTGCGTGCGCGAAACCTGACGGCCAACATGGACACCCTCATCGCCCTCGGCACCGGGGCCGCCTACGTCAGCGGCGTGGTTCATTTCGCCCAATCCCTGACTGCGGGGATTGTTTCAGATCATGCCACCATGGCTTTCATGGACGCCGGAATGATCCTCACCTTCATCACCCTGGGCAAGTACCTCGAAGTGCGTGCCAAGGGCCGAGCCTCGCGGGCCATCCGCCGCCTGCTCGACCTCTCGCCCCAGGAGGCCGTCGCGATACGCAACGATCAACCGGTCACCGTCGCCGTCGAGGCCGTCATGGTCGACGAAACGATCCTCGTCCGCCCCGGCGCTCGGGTGCCGCTGGATGCCGAGGTGCTCACCGGCACGTCCAACGTCGACCAGTCGTGGCTCACGGGCGAATCGATCCCCGTCGAGAAGCAAGCGGGCGACGAGATCCTTGCCGGCACAATCAACGGGGAAGGGGCCCTCACCGCCCGCGTGCTCCGCCCGGCAGGGCAGTCGGCGCTCGCCCGAGTGATCGAGTTGGTCCGCCATGCCCAGGAGTCGAAGACCGACGTGGGTCGTCTGGCCGACCGCGTCGTCGGCTGGTTCGTCCCGGGCGTTCTGCTGATTGCCGCCGTCACCTTGCTCGCCTGGGGCCTTCTGGGCGGCGATTGGTCCACGGGTTTCACCTGCACGGTGGCCGTGCTCGTGGTGGCCTGCCCCTGTGCGCTCGGCCTGGCCACCCCCACGGCCATTCTCGTCGGCAGCGGCCGCGGTGCCGAACAGGGGATCCTGGTCAAGGAAGCCCACGCGCTGGAAACGGCCGCCAAGGTCACCACCGCCGTTTTGGACAAAACCGGCACCGTGACGGAAGGCCGGCCCCGGGTGACCGAGATTGTCCCGCTTCCGGAAGTGAACGAAGCGACCTTGCTCGCCGCGGCCGCGGCCGCCGAGCGACTGAGCGACCACCCGCTGGCCCGAGCGGTCGTCGAGGAGGCCGAGCGGCGTGGCATCGATATCCCCAAGGCCGAGGCCCTCCAGATGATCGCCGGCCAGGGAATCCAGGCCTCGATGGACAATCGCACGGTTCGTGTCGGCAATGCCCGGCTCCTCGGATCGGCGTCCGTCAGCATGGATGGTCTGGAGCAACCCATCCGCCTGATTCACAAGCGAGGACAGAGTGCCCTGGCCGTGGCGATCAACGATCGGCCCTTGGGCGTGATCGCTGTCGGCGATCGAATTGCCGAGGGGAGTGTCGAGGGCGTCGCAACCCTCCGAAAACTGGGAATCGACGTTCAACTTCTCTCCGGCGATCATCGCACGACGGCCGAGGCCGTCGCCCACGCCGTCGGAATCGAGCACGTGACCGCCGAGGTGCTCCCCGATGAGAAGCACGCGGTCGTCGAACGCCTCCGAGCAAAGCAACAGACGGTTGCCATGGTCGGCGACGGCATCAACGACGCCCCGGCCCTGGTGGCCGCCGATCTGGGGATCGCCATGGGGACCGGCGCCGACGTGGCCATCGAATCGGCCGACGTGGTGCTCGTCAAACAGGATCTGCGGGCCGTTGCCGCCACGATCCGGCTCGGCCGGGCCACCCTGCGAACCATCCGCCAGAACCTCGCCTGGGCCTTCGTCTACAACCTGCTGCTGATTCCCCTGGCCGCGGGCGCGCTGATTCTTCCCTTCGGCCTTCACCTGCCCCCCGCGGCTGCCGCGGCGGCGATGGCGATGAGCAGCGTTTCGGTCGTGACCAACAGCCTCCTGCTTCGCCGGCGGGTGTGAGGCCATCACACCAAGGGCGAAGCGCAAGCGAGGACAGAAGACGCATTCTGCCCTTGCGACACAATTGCTCGACGAGGTAGAATACAGTACAAAGTAGCAACCTCTGGAGCAAAGATGATGAAGATTGCCACAGTGAGCACAGAGGCGCGAGGACAGATCATCCATCTTCCGGACGGTATTCGGTTGGAAGGTGGCGAAGTCTTTGTCACCCAAGTGGGGCATTCGATCATCCTCGTGCCCAAGGGCTCGAATCCCTGGCAGCCGCTCCTCGACAGTCTGGATCAATTCTCGGACGACTATATGGACGACCGCAATCAGCCGGGATCGCAGAAGCGAGAGACCGTCTTCGAGTGAAGTACCTTCTGGACACGAACATCTGCATTTTCGTAATCAAGAAGAAGCCGGCGTGCGTTCTCAACCATTTTTTGGAACACGTGGCCGGCGATCTGGGCGTCTCGTCGGTCACCGTCGCCGAACTCCGCTACGGCGCGGAGAAGAGTGCTCGACCGCGGCAGAACCATCTGGCCCTGGACGTGTTCCTCGCACCACTCATCGTGGTGGACTTCGACGCGACTGCTGCGTGTCATTACGGTGAGGTGCGAGCTCAACTCGAACGCGGCGGAATCCCTATCGGCCCGCTTGACACCATGATCGCTGCCCATTCGCTCAGCCTGAACGTCACGCTGATTACCTCCAACACCTCAGAATTCGCCCGAGTGAGCGGGCTCCGGATCGAGAATTGGGCCGAGAACTAGCAGCAGCATACTGGCCACGTCCCAGCGGCTCAAACGCTAACATCGCAACGATCCACGGTGACGCACGTTTCAGTCGCGTGGACTCCTTCTCTCCCCCCTCCGTCCCCCGTGGTGGTGCGGTCCGAATCCGGGAAAGAATCGGCCGAAGGGGGGATGAAACAAGTTGTCGCCGAGTCGCCGGGCTTCTTCTTGGGCTGCTGCGGCTCCGGCTTCATCGCCCAGGAGCGAAAGCGTTTCGGCAAGACTCTCGTAAAGGCCGGACTGAACGCCTCGCCGGAACGGATCTCCCGCCCGACCGGCGTTCGCCGAGAAACGGGCAATCGCATCGTCGAGCAGTTTCCGCGATTCGACAATCAGTTCCTGGTTCGTCTCGTCAGCACCTCGCGTTCGCTTGAGTTCGGCCAGGTCCCTCAGCACGAGGATCAACGCCGCTTCGTGAAATGCCTTTTCGGGGCTGCGTGCGACCAGCAGTTCCAGACGCTCTTTGGCCCGATCGAGGCTCTCCTCGGCCCCCTTCAGATCGTCGCCCGCCTGTTGGACGTGGGCCAGGTTCCGGTACGACGTTGCCAGCAGCGCCTGATACTGGGAAGTGTTTGGAAACGCACTGGTGAGTTGCCGGCAAGACTCGATCGCCTCCTTGAGATAATCGATCGCTTCCGCCTGGGAAATCGAGGGGAGCCAGGTGCTGGCCAGAGAAAGGGTGTCGGCCAGTTCCATGCGGTACTGGGGCTCTCGCGGATAGTCGGCCACCAGTTTCGTCAGGGTTGCTTTCGCCGTCTCGAACGGTTCCGGGGTCTCGTCCGTGCGGCCGCCGAGCCGCAGGTGGATGAGCCGATGACGCTGAACCTGTGCGAGCAGAAGCCGATAGAGAGGATTCTCGGGATCCTCTCCCAATAGCTTCGAGATAATCTCGTACGCCTCGGAGAGATGGCGTTCGGTGAATTCCTGGGGATTCTCGCCTCCTTCCGGCGGGCCGAAGCGCGGCGGAGGGCCCATCCCTTCATCATCCCACGGTCTTGACAACGGACCGCCGGGGCCGGGATCAGAGCCAAAGCCGGGCTCGCGTCCGGAGAAGAAGCGGTTCCGTCCCCGGTCCCTCCCGTCCGGAAAGCGATCCCGAGGTCCGAAAGGCCGATCGCCGGGGGGGACTTTTTCATTGGGCCCGGGCGGTGAATCGAGCAACGGCCCCGAGATGGAGTCGACCGACGGACCATCCGACTGGGAAACGCCCGGCCCCGCCATGAGCTTGCGGAAGAAGGCCGACCCCGCCAGGTCGTGACTCTTGGCAAGCTCGTAGCGGACGGCACGATCCGACGACACGTTTTGCGGCAGGTCCGACAAGAACGCAATCGCCTTGAGGTGGTCGCCCGCAATCCTCTCGCTGCGTCTCTCCCCACCTTCAACCAGTTTCCCGCGATCGTTCAGGAGCCGTGCCTTGGCAACGATGTGCTCGATGTTCTCGGGGTCTCTGGTGAGGAGCCTGTCGTAGATCTCCAGTGCATTGGCGTAGGACTTGCCGGCCTCCTCGCTGCGGCCGAGACGCTGCTGAATCTGCCCGATGCGGTGATAGGCGTCTGCCGTTCTTGCCTGAAGGCGTGTATCCGGGCTGTTCTGTTGGGCAAACCGTTCATAGAAGGTTAGTAGCTCACGCAGCAGGTCGGCGTCGGCGTCGCTCAGAACGGTCTCGAAGGTCGGCGCCGTTTCGTCTTCGTATTCCAGTTCGAGCGACTGGGGAACGCCGCGATTGGCCACGTTGTCGAAGATGCTCTCAAAGGCGTCGATGGCCAGGCTCAGGTTCTCTTCGGCCAGTTCCTGCGACTTGAGTGCGTCGCCTTTGGCTTCCTCGGCCGTCGCCAATGCCGATCGGATGGCGATGTTGCCGGCAACGGCGACAACGGCCGTCGTGAGCAGCAGGGCCAGCGTTAAGGCCGTCGAGGCCGCAATCGCCGGATTCCGGCGACACCATCGCCAGAGTTGCTCCACAGCACCTACCTGCCTCGCGGCGACGGGTCTCTCGTCCAGGAACCGCTGAAAGTCGTCGGCCAACTCGCCGGCCGTCTGATAGCGATGGTCCGGATCGCTGGCACACGCCTTGAGGACGATCGTCTCCAGGTCCCTGGGAATCGCCGGGTTTTGGCTTCGCGGCCGGGGCGGCTCGCCGTGCATCTTCTGGCGGATCAGGGGACCTTCTCGCGACTGGTCGAATGCCCGGTGAAGCGTGAGAAGTTCGTGAAGGGTCAGGCCGAGGCTGTAGATGTCGCTTCGCTGATCGCTCCTGCCTTCGAACTGTTCGGGAGCCATGTAGCGGAGCGTCCCAATGACGTCGCCCGTCTTCGTCAGGTTGTCGCTCTCGGTATGCTTGGCGAGGCCGAAATCGGCAATCCAGACGTTGGCTTCCCGGTCCAGCAGCAGATTTGACGGCTTGACGTCGCGGTGCAGCACCCCGTGCCGGTGGGCGTAGTCGAGAGCCGATGCGGCCGCACTGCCCAGACGTGCAACGCTCTTCCAGTAGGGCGCACCGAGCCGAGACTTCACTCCGACAGACTTCTTGCGTCTTCCCGCCTCCGCCTCGCTCCCGTCGCTGTGCGCCGGTGAGTTGGTGGCCGTCGAATCGCCGTCCGGACGAACCGGCCTCTTCTGGCACGTGGACCCGTTCCGCAAGACGGCCGCGACCTCCAGGGCCGCTTCGGTTGTGGAAGAACCGGCGTCCGTTTCAGTCGCCTTGGCATCGTCTTTCTGGGCCTCTGGCGAGAGCCCGTCTCGCAGGGCTTCGAGCACGACGTCGAGTCCCACGCCGTCGATCATCTGCATGGCGTAGAAGGAAACCCCGTTCTCTTCACCGACGCCGTAGATCGGCACGATATTGGTGTGATGAAGGCGAGCGGCGGCTTCGGCCTCGCGGCGAAATCGTTGCACGCCTCGCGGCGAAATCGCCACGTTGCCGCCGATCACCTTGAGCGCGACGCGGCGACCGAGCGACTGTTGCTCCGCCTCGTAAACGACCCCCATTCCGCCGCGACCGATCTCGCGAACGATCCGGAAATCGCCCAGCCGCTCGATCTTCGTTGTTTCGAATGCGGCCGTTATCCCGACCTGGGAAGCGTCCTGCCCCTTGAGTTGCTCGATGTCGACAAGCATCGGAAACAGGTTGCGGATGTCGTCGGCATATTCCGCGTGCTGCCGGGCGAACTCCTCGATCGTCAAACGCTCTCCCTGGCGATAGCGCTGGACGAACTGCTCGGCCAGCATCTCGATCGGGTCGCGGGAAGATTGCTCGTTCATATTCCTGGCAGCCTGCCTAACCGGCCGTTTCCCCGAAATCGGGGAGCGCGTCGAGAATCACCTTGAGACGTCGCAGAGCACGGACGTAGCGGTTGCTGGCCGTTGTCTCCTGGATCCCCAGTACTTCGGCAACCTCCGAATTGGTCAATTCCTCAAAATGGCGCAGGGCGAGCACCTCCCGATCCATCTCGTCCATTTGCTCGATCGCGTCGCGGAGCTGCGCCGCGCGCTCCTGGCGCACCGCCGCCTGGCTGGGCGACGTGTAGGTCCCCAGCAGCTTGGCGACGAGCGAAACCGACGTGTTCTGCGACCATTGACCGCCGTGGATCGAACGCTCCCGATAGGCGTCTCGCTTCTTCGCCCCGAGGTGCCGTCGCTGAACGTCGATCAGCGTCTGCTGAACGATCAATCGCAGCCAGACGAACAGCGACAACGACTCGTTCTCGAGGAAATGTTCAACCCGCTGGACGGCCGCCATCCAGGCTTCCTGGAGCACGTCGTCCGGGTCCACGCGGCCGGCGAGGGCCCCGTCGAGGCGAAAATCGACCATTCGCCAGAAACGGTCGTGATTTCGCGAGAATTCCTCAGCGAGCACACCCTCCGCATCGGTTCCAAGTCGCCGCCGAATGGTCGGGTCGATCATGCTGTTTGCTCAACCGGTCGTTTCTTCTCGCCCGCCTTCCCGAGAACGGAAGAAGGGGCACAGTATCCACAGGTCCACTCTCCGCCCATTCGAGGGGGAGCGGTGGTAATCGGCAGCCGGAGAAGAGGAGCGCACCACTTAAACTCCCGGCGTGGGTGGCCGTCGCTTCGCTCCCACGCTGCCAATTCCTTGCCTGAAGACCGGTCCAGAGAAGAGGCACCGGTACTTCGCAGCGGAGTACCGGTGCCTCTTCTCTGCTAGCCGTTCTTCAGACACAACGCTTAATACTACAACAACTTAACGCTGTCGCAGTCTGACAACTCTGGTCAGAAGCCTGACGATCTTCGAGGCTGGCAATACAAATGGTGTCGGATAGCCGGCGACATGGATTCAATTCTCCGGCCCTTTGAGAGACAAGTCCAGGGCCTTGGGACTGACAGGCGATTTCGGTGGCCGAAGTTGCTTCTCGGAGCGAACAACGACACTCGTCCTTCATCGTTTCTCGTCGGCCAACAGCATCTCGACGGCCTCCGGCAGCCAGCCGCTGTGCCAGGAATGCTCGCGCTGGGGGCCGTCGCGGTAGGTTTGGCGAATGCCCAGTTCCTCCATCAGCCGGTGGGCGGCCTGATGGTGCTCGCGGAAGTTGCCGTAGCCGAAATGGATCAAGCGGTCGGACTCCTGGAATTGGGCGGCATCGCGCCGAAGGAGAGCGGCGACTTCATATTTAACGAAATTCTCCTCGGAACCGAAGATGGGCCCCGACCCGTATCGGCCGGGGCGGTCCATCATCAGCGGCGCATCCCATGCGGCGGCCTTGCCGAAGGTATCGGGATGACGCAGTAGCAAGGAAAAGCCCCCCCAGCCCGACTTGCTGAAGCCGAGCAGCAGTCGGCCTTCGGGTTCTGCCTGGGTCGGATAAAGTCTGTCGACGAGCGGCACAACGGTTTTGACGAAGTAGCTTTCCTGGCGAATTGCCGGGTCCGTGGGGTGGTCGGCGTACCACGGCAGTTGCGCAAACGTGGGCTCGACGCAAATCAGGCCATACTGGTTGGCCAGATCGTGCTTGCCGACTTCGACCAGGCCGTCGCCCCAGCGTGTCTCGTTGCCCGCCTCGACCGGCAGGACATAGAGAACAGGATAGTGGCGGTTCTCCTGGAGGCGATCCGGGAGTAGCACTCGGATGGACGTTTCCCCCGGCTGGTATTCCGAGCGAATCGAATGGACGAAGAAACCGTCGGCGTTCTTACCGGCTTCCGCCGTTTCCGCCGGAGACTGGGCAAACGCGAGGCCGGCTTGGCACAGGAGCACGACGGCGAGTGCCCGCAATGTTGACGCGGGGTTCTTCATGGGTTTACCGTTGCCAGTCTGCTCTTCCCCGAATCGTGCAAGTTCACTATGCATAGCCCTGGTAGAGGGGGGTGATGACCAGTTCGTTGACCACGGCACGCGGGTGGAGTTTGGCGAGGGCGACGACCATCGAGGCGATGTCCTCGGGGAGGAGCATCTTGGCGAGTTTTTCCGGCGGCGGCGGCACCGGTCGCTCGGCCAGGATGGGCGTGTTGACTTCGCCGGGGTAGACGTTGGTGATGTGGATGTTGTTGTCGCGTTCCTCCAACCCCACCGCGGTGCCCAGGGCCGTCATGGCGAACTTCGAGGCGCAGTAGGCGGGGCCGGCCAGTTCGGAGCATCGCTTGCCGGCAATCGAGGAGATGTTGACGATCAGCCCGCCGCCTTGTTCCCGCATGGCGGGGACGGCACAGTACATCGTGTTGAAGGCGCCGGTGGCGTTGATGTTCATGAGCTTGTCCCAGTCGACCGGATCGAGCACGTCGAAACGGCGTCTGGCCGTATTGACGCCGGCACTGTTGACCAGGATGTCGATTCCGCCGAGGTACTTGTCGACCCATTCGAAAAGGGCCTTGACGTCGTCGCGGTCGGCCACGTCGCAGGCTCGAATGAGGATCGCCGGTTCGCCCTGAAATTGGGCAGCGGCCTTTTTGAGCTTGTCTTCGTGGCGGCCGCTGATGGCGACTCGGCAACCTTCTTCTGCAAGGGCCAGGGCGATGCCGAGCCCGATCCCGCTGCCGCCGCCGGTGACGAGAACGCGTTTCCCGCGAATATCCATGAGGGAAGTCTCCGTGCTAATTCCTGTCAAGGACCGTTGCTTCAATTCCCTACCGTTTTAACGAGAACGGGCCGGGAATCCAAGCGGAGGTATGCCGGCGTGCAGCAATCCTGGTGGATTGCGGATTCCCTGGACGGGGGCGGACGCAGGAGAACTGCAAAGTAGCAGGCACGCTCCGCCGTGCCGTCCGCAGAACTGCCGGAAATCCCTTTTTTCCGCGAACCGCGCCCGGAGAGTGCCTGCCACTTCTCTTGCCACAAGAGGACTTTGCAGTTCTACCGGGGGCGGACGCCAACCCGTTGCCTTGTTCGCCAATCCGGAAAATAATGGGAGGCATGGCCCATGGAAATCACCAACTCGATACCAGCATCGAGATCGTTACGCCCGAGAACGTGTCGTTCCGCTACCACGTGGCGGGACCGTTCCGGCGGCTGCCGGCTTTCCTGATTGACCTGGCTCTGCAAGCGGTCCTGCTAATGATCGCCGCCATGGGCGTGCAGTTCATGTCGGTTGCCTTTGGACTTTCGGGCTTCTTCCTGGGTATGGGAGGCTTCCTGATTTTCTGGTTCGTGCTCTCGTGGTTCTACGGCGGTCTGTTCGAAACCTACTGGAACGGCCAAACGCCGGGGAAGCGATTGATGCGGATTCGCGTGATTGGGACGGACGGGCAGCCAATCAACGGCCTCCAGGCAGTGCTTCGAAATCTGCTCCGGGCGATCGATTGCCAACCCATGTACATGTTTTCGCTCAATCGCCAACTGATCATGGCTGGGTTTCTATATCAGTTCGGTCTGTTCTCGACGCTCATGAACAACCGGTTCCAGCGTCTGGGCGACCTCGCAGCCGGGACGATGGTGATCGTGGAAGAACGCCAGTGGTTTCAAGGGATCATCCAGATCGACGAGCCCGACGTGATCCGCTTGGTGCAGCAGATCCCGCCGTCGTTTCAGGCCAGTCCGTCGTTGGCCAGGGCGCTGGCCGCGTATGTTCAGCGGCGTCTGGCGTTTCCGGCAATGCGGCGCATCGAAGTGGCTCGTCACCTGGCCGAGCCGTTGGCGCGGCGATTCGGCCTGCCGGAAGGGATCAACCCGGACCATCTACTCTGTGCGGCCTACCAGCGCGCCTTCATTACCGACACCCCTGGCGACGTGGTGGAGCCGGTCAGTCCCTTTGCGAAAACCGCCAGTCTGGCGATCGATGCGGCATCTGCCGGGAGAATGCCGGTCGAAGTCGGCGAGAGCCCCTTCGCGGCACTGCCCACATCGGAAGGGTCCCGGCCATGAAGGTATCCGATCTCTTGCAGGCGCGGCGTAAGGACTGGACCGAGTTGGAGACCCTCTGCATCCAGTTCGAAAGCCGGGCGACGGCCTGCCGCGAACCGGAGCGGCTGACGCGGTTCGCCTCGCTGTATCGTTCGCTATGCGCCGACCTGGCGCTGGCCGAGGCGTACCAGCTTCCACCCGAGGTGACCCGCTACCTGCACCGGCTCGTAGGCCGAGCCCACAACCAACTCTACCGCAGCCAAGAGTTCACAATTTCGACGTGGGCGCGAACGCTGCTGTTTGACGTACCTCAGCAACTTTTTCACGACGGCTACCTTCGCTTGGCGTTCTGCATTTTCTGGGGCGCGTTCTTCCTGTCGGCCGTGTTGGCGACCAGTCAGCCGGGGTATCCGGAAGCCGTGCTCGGAGCGGAACAAATGCAGCAAATGGAGGAGATGTACGAACGCCCGCTGGGTGAACTCGATCCGGAGGCACGCGGGCTCATGCTCGGGTTCTACGTCTACAACAACGCCGGGATCGGCCTGCGATGCTTTGCGTTCGGCCTCGTGTTCGGAATCGGCGGGGTGCTGGTCACTTTCTACAACTCGGTGAGTCTGGGGGCGGTTTTCGGCTACATGTCGACGCTCAAGCAGTGGGACAACTTCGCCGAGTTCGTCACGGCTCACGCCCCGTTTGAACTGACGGCGATCGTCCTCTCGGCCGCTGCCGGCATGCGAATGGGCTTCGCCCTGATCAATACGGGGGGCCTGCGGCGGATTGACTCGCTTCAGCGCGCGGCCGTGCAGGCCACGCCGATCGCCTGCGTCGGCGTGATCCTGTTCGTGTTGGCCGCCATGATCGAGGCCTACGTCTCGCCGGCTCCAGTCTCTTACGGGTACAAGGCCGGTGTGGCCGTGCTTTCGGCGGGCTTGCTGATGTTCTATTTCGTCGGGTTGGGGATGCCGCGGGAGGCAGCACGGTGAAACTCGACGAAACACGCATCGTGATCCGCTATCGCACGAAGGCCGACGTGCTCGATCTGGCTCTCAAGGTATTCCGCGTCTACGCCGGGCCGATTGTCAAATGGTTGGCGCTGGGCGTGATCCCCATGTTCCTGCTGAACATGTGGTTACTGGCGGATTTCGCGCTTTACGATTACATCTGGGGGTTTCCTCTGGGCTACATGATGCTGACCACCCTGCTCGTGTTTCTCGAAATGCCCCTGGCGACGGCGCCGCTCACGCTGTTCCTCGGACAGGCGGTGTTCATGCCGCGGCCCGATCGGAAGGCCCTGTTTCGAGACCTGCGGGGGAGCCTTTTTCAGTTGATTTTCTACCAGGTCCTGTTCCGTTTTGTTTCTGTATTCTATCCCTATCTGAACGAGGTGATCCTGCTCGAGCGCAATCGGTTTCGCGCCAAGACGCCCGGCATGAAGACCACGGCAGCCCGGTCTCGTGAACTCCACCGGGACGAATCGGCCGATCTGATCATCAACGGGGCATTGAACTTCGTCCTCGGATTGATTCTATTCGGGACAACCTGGATGTCGCTCTCGGTGTTTCGGACCGTGTTCTTCGGCAATTGGGACCTGGTGATGGGAAATGCCGTGGATCGACCCATGTATACAACCTACTACCATCTGCTCCTGTGGGCGGTGGTGGGCTTCACAACCGTCCTGCGCTTCCTCAGCTACCTCAACCTGCGAATTCGCCGCGAGGGCTGGGACGTGGAATTGCAGGTCCGGGCCGAACGGGCTCGCCTCAGTCATCAGATCGTGTGAATCGGGCAGGGAGCGGCCGGGGATGGAAAACAAGACAAGGGTTGTCAGGCAAATAGCGGAATGCGGCGGCTGAGTCATTGATCAACAGCGCGATGTCTTTTCCTTTTCATGTCGTCGGTGCGGTGGTCCTTCGAGCGGCGGAGTCGGACGACTCGGTCGAAGCGGGACGGGATGCGCTTTCGCACTGGGGACGTTATCCGTGGTACGACTCAAAGAACGACGGCCTCCAGCCGGTGGACATCGTCGAACCTTGGGACTGGAGCTGGCTCAACTTCGGCCCTGTGAACTTCTCGTTCGATTGGCTCTACTGGCTCTTCTGGGGGCTCATCGTTCTCTTGCTGGGCTTGCTGGTGTGGTTCCTGATCCGTGCGTTCCTGAAACGCAACAAGGAGACGGAGGACCTGCTGTCGCCGCAGGGCCAGTCGCCCGAGGAGGAGCGGCGCCGGATCGAGGCGCTTCCCGAGCCGGTCCGGCAGCGGACTCGCTTGCTCGAGGCCGCTCAGCGGCATTACCAGGAGGGCAATTTCAACGAGGCCATTGTCTACCTGTTCAGTCACCAACTGGTGTACCTCGACAAGAACTTCCTCATCCGCCTTACGCGGGGCAAGACGAACCGGCAATACCTCCGCGAGTTGGGGCGGCGAGACACGATCAAGCGGATTCTGGCCGACACGATCGTGGCCTTCGAAGACGTATTCTTCGGCGGCCGATCGATCGGCCAGGAACGATTCGAGCGTTGCTGGAACCGGCTGGGTGAATTCGAGGCGTTGGCCGCCGGGGGGGCATCGCGATGAAGGGGACAGGGTTCAGGGTTCAGGGGTCAGGTGGGGTTGTCAGCGTTCAGGGTTCGGGGGTCAGGATCAGGATGCTGTGTGCCACTGCTTGCTTGCAAGCAGTGCTGGCTGTGTCCCACGCGGCGATTCGGTGGTTGGTGATCACCCTGCTTGTCTTTATGACCGGTTGCGGCGTGTCGGAATTGCAGAACGATTATGGTCGGCGGAACGGGCCGACGGTGTTTGCCAGCGTGAACGGCACGGCCGTCTTCGGGGAGATGTGCGAGGCTCGGGGGCACACGGTCTTTTCCTGGCCGGTGTTGTCACCTCGGCTTGACAAACGGGCGGACTGCATCGTCTGGTTCCCCGACGACGTCGATCCACCCAGCCGCGACGTGCAGCACTGGCTGGAACGCTGGCTGAAAGCCCAGCCGAACCGTACCCTCATCTATGTGGGACGCCACTTCGACGCCGAGGCCTGGTACTGGGAAAATGTCGGCCTCGGCAACCTGCCGATCGAGGAACAGCGAGAAATCGGCCGTCGCCGCAAGAAGGCGCGAAGCGACTTCGGGCAGTCGGTCAAGGCCCTGCCCAAATCAACCGACCACGACTGGTTCACCCTGGACGGGCAGCACCGGCACCGGAAGATCACCGCCCTGGAGGGCGATCCCGCCTGGCTCGAGGGAATCGACCCTGCCAAGGTCTCCATGGAATTGAACACGCGACTGGCGTCTCCCCCCGACGCGGAAGTGTTGCTCGCTTCGGAAGGAGACGCCATTGTCTTTCGGCGGCCCGTTCGGAAAAGCCAGTTGATCGTGGTGGCGAACGGGTCGTTTCTGCTGAATGCCCCGCTCTCGGTTCACGAACACCGGCGATTGGCGGGCAAGCTGATCGACCAGATCGGCCCGCCGCCCCAGACGATCGCCTTCCTGGAATTCGACCTCTTCGGCGAGAAGACCTCGAACAAAGATCCGTCCTTCGGTCCCTCGCTGGGATTCCAGGTCTTTCACGTCTGGCCTACCAACTGGATCATGCTGCACGTCTGCCTGCTGGGAGTGCTGCTCTGTTTCTGGCGGTATCCGATCTTCGGCCGGCCTGTCAAACGTGAATCGGAGTCTTCCTCCGATTTTGGGCTGCATATCGACGCTGTCGCCAGACTGCTGGAACGTACGGGCGATACGGCCTTCGCCCACTCGCGGCTGCAGCACTATCGGCAGGTCGCTCGGATCGACATCGCTCCGCGGACGACGGGCGCGACCTCGGCACGCGATTCCGACTCCCTGAAGGTGGAATGATGGAACGGTGGAACAGCGGAATGATGGAATGTTGGAATAATGGAATACTGGAATGGTGGCATCGTGGTATCGTGGGGCAGCGTCAGAATCCGCTGGCTTGGGCAATCCATCATTCCATCATTCCACCTGCCCCACTCCACCCCTTCCGCAATTCACCCGGTTCACTCTGAATAACGCCGACACAATCACCGTCTTCACATCAACACCTATGGTTACTCCCCATGCCTGATTCGCCTTTTGATCCGTTTGCCCCTTCCGACCTCGAATCGAAGCCGCAACTAGTGCCCGCCGAACCGATTGTCGGCGCGCCGCCTGCCACAGAACCGGTGATCGACGGCGGACCGCCCTCGCCGACGCGACTCCTTTTCGATCGCGTGACGGCCGAGATCGGCAAGCTGTTCGTCGGGCAGGATGAACTCGTGCTGGGGACGCTCGTGGCGTTGTTCTCCAACGGGCACGTGCTGATCGAAAGCGTGCCAGGCCTGGGAAAGACGCTCTTCGTGCGGACGCTCGGCCGCGTGCTCGGGTGCGAGTTCGGGCGGATCCAGTTCACCGCCGACCTGATGCCGTCGGACATTACCGGCGCGCCGATCTTCGACATGAAGACGCAAGAGTTCCGCTTCCGCCCGGGACCCGTGTTCACCCAGCTCCTGCTGGCCGACGAAATCAACCGCTCGCCCGCCAAAACCCACGCGGCCCTGCTGGAGATCATGCAGGAGTACCGGGTAACCGTCGAACGGACGAGCCACAAGATCGAGCGTCCCTTCCTGGTGATGGCCACCCAAAACCCGATCGAAGCCGAGGGAACCTACAACCTGCCCGAGGCTCAGTTGGACCGGTTCATGTTCAAGCTGCTGGTCGACTATCCGGCGGCCGAGGAAGAGGCCAAGATCCTCATGATGCACAGCACGCAGGACGACCTCGATCAGCGCCTGGCCGAGTTGGAAACGATATCGTCGCCGCAGGAGATCGTGGAGATGACGCGCCAGACCAGTAAGGTCCACATCGATCCGAAGCTGGTCGCCTACGTGAACTCGATCGTGCGTCTCACCCGCGAGTGGCCCTATTTCCACATGGGGGCTTCGCCCCGGGCGGGCCTGGCCCTGATGCAGGGGGCGCGCACCCTGGCGGCCTTCCGGGGACGCGACTACGCGGTGCCCGACGACGTGGTCGAGTTGGCCCTGCCCGCCATGCGCCATCGGGTGATCCTGACGGCCGAAGCGGAGGTGGAGGGTCGCAACGTGGATGAAGTCCTGAGCGAAATGCTTCGCAGCGTGGAGGTGCCCCGGCTTTGACTCCCCTAACGCTGGCCTTTCTGAAGATCCTGGCGCTGGTGGCGCCGCTGGCCCTGCTGGCGGCCGCGGGGCGGATATTTCCCGACCGCCTGCTCGTTCGACTGGTATTCCTGCCGGCCGTGGCGACGCTCGCCTTGCTGATCACTCCGGCCATGCTCGTCGTCGCCCTCCTCATCGATCTCGCAATTCTCATCGTCGCGGCGATCGATCTGGCCACACTGCCACGTCGCCGCGATTTCGAGGTGGCTCGCGAAATGGGCCGGGTTGCCTCGCTGGCCAAGCCACATCGCGTCCGCCTGTGGCTGGTCAACCAGTCGCAGCGAGGCCATCTGGTCGGTCTGCGCGACGACGTCGATCCCGTCCTGCAGCCCGACCCGGTCGAGTTCGATTCGATCGAACTGCCACCGAGGAGCCGGGTGGAACTGAAATACGTCCTGCGTCCGGGCCGGCGCGGAGCTTTCGAACTTGCCGAAGTCTATCTCCGGGCAAGCAGTCGCTGGAAGCTCTGGCGGAAGCTGATGCGCTACGCCGAGTCGTCGCAAGTGAACGTCTATCCCGATATGCAGCAACTCAGCCAGTACGCCGTCCTGGCCCGCACCAATCGTCTGAGCCAGCTCGGCGTTCGCCGCACCCGGCGGATAGGGCAGGACCACGACTTCGAACGGCTCCGCGACTACACGCTCGACGACAACTACAAACACATCGATTGGCGAGCCACGGCCCGACGGCGGAAGCTGACCGTCAAGGACTACCAGGCCACGCGCAGCCAGCGGGTGATCTTCCTGATCGACTGCGGGCGAATGATGACGAACACGGCGTTGGGCTTGAGTCTTCTCGACCATGCCTTCAACGCCATGCTCATGCTCAGTTGGGTGGCCCTGCGGCAGTCCGACACGGTGGGCCTCTGCTGCTTCTCCGACGAGATCCACGGGTTCGTTCCCGCCCGGGCCGGAATGACCCAGATGAACCGCTTGCTCCACGCCTGCTTCAACCGCTTTCCCCGCCGCGTGGAATCCCGCTACGACCAGGCCTTTCGCTACTTGGCGACCCACGCCCGAAAACGGTCGCTCGTCGTGCTCATCACCAACGTGATCGACGAAGTGAACGCCAACCAGGTGGAACGGTATCTGACCAACCTGGCCGGGCGCCATTTGCCCCTCGGCGTGCTCCTGCGGGATCACCGCCTGTTCGACGCCGTCGACGTGGAACTCCCCGTCGGCCACGAGCTCTGGCGTGCGGCCGCCGCGGCCGACATTCTCGCCTGGCGGCAACAGGTGCTTACCGACATGGCCGGCAAAGGGGCGATGATGCTCGACGTGTTTCCAGAAGACATGACGGCGCCGCTGATTAACCGCTACCTGGAGGTGAAGGCGAGGCACCTGCTGTGAATGGACACCGTGACGTGCAATCCTCTTCCAATGCTCTAACGAGCACAACCCCGCCATCCATCGTGTGAGGAGTTCGCCGTGGGTTTCTTCGTATGGATCATGTCGGCAGTTGTCGTGGCGGCAGCGGTGGGTTTGATGAACCTGGCTGACACGCGCCACCGCGAGTTCCGTATCTGCCTGGTCGTCTCGGCCACCATCGGACTGGCCGCAACCCGGATGGCCCTCGTGTCCGAATATCACCTGCTCTGGTACATACCGGCGGCGATTGTCGCCTCATTTCTGTTCATGAATCGTGATCTGCTCGCCTTGAAGAGGCAACTTGACCGGCTCGACGGCAATTTCAGGAGCATCGAAGAACTGAAGCAGAAAGCTGAAGCGGCAGTACAGGAACATGACAGGCGGTGGCCTGATCGTCCCATACCCCGCCCCCAAAATGGACCTGCACAAGAACCAGGCGCGGCGAACGGCGGCTTCCACCCGAATTTCCCATCGGCGGCGTCGATCATAAACGGCAACCGGTTCTTCTTGCCCGTTGAAGCGTTTGAACGGGTTCTGGAGGGACTCAACGAAGACGATGCTCAACAGGCCAGGCTCGAACTGCTGCGAGAAGGTGTTGAGGCGTATTGGAACGAGGTCAACTGGAAGGCCCATTGCCGTCCGTCGTTCTCGATACTATGCCTGATACCTGTCCTGTGGCCGTTTCTGATTGTACGTCAACTACTGTCGACCCATTCGGCACAGCCGGCAATCGCGCGCGCCGTTCACACATATCGCCGCCGATGGAGCAGACAACTGGAAGGGGTGGAGATCTCCTTCGAGGGGATCCCCGAGGAAGAAGAACCGTGATGCGGTCCAAGGCATCGACGCAGTCCCCGCAACGATCATCGTGAGATATGCCTGCGCTGCTAGCGAAACAGCACCGCAAGTACGACGAGGATCGCGCTGACCAGAAAGCTGATCGCCACAATCATGACGATCTGCAGGATCGCAATCCCAACCGCTCGGAAGACCGAGGTTGGAAGGGAGAAGTGAATGATTGTGACCGACGCGATGAACGCCACGAGAAAAGGCACGGTCGGAGTTGATATGCCTCTGAACCCCAGAAAGACCAAACCCAGCACGGTTCCGACGACGGCCTGAATAACGATCGCTAGCAGGATCTTAGCAACCGGGACATCCTTCTCTCCACACACGCTGCACGCCAGGCGAAGCAGCAGAGCCGAAATGCCAAGGCCAATTACGAAGGAGAACACTTTCTCTGCGAATTCGCCGGCATCCCTCTCACTGAAGCTCTGCCGCCTTCTCTGATTCTCGGCAAGCCTCGAATCGGGCGGCACTTCGCTTTCCGCGGAACTGTTTGACGGAGCAGCCGACCGCCAATCTTCATCCGGCGACTCCTCGTCGTCCTGCCAAGACGACGTCTCCCCATCGTCGGACTCCGGCGACTCGGACCTGGCCACCGGCTCGTTGCGATTGCCGGATTCAAGCATCACGCTGACGACCGAGGCCACCAGCATGAGCACGACGACCCCCACGCCCAGCCCCATCACCACCCAAAGCCATTTCGGAATCGAATTGTCGGTCCTGCGCCGGGCCGGTCCCATCGCGGCAGGGTAGGCGAGATTCGGTGAGTCGAACGGACTGGCAGCGCCCGGCACGGGCCCGAACGGGTCGCCTTGCGAGGGTTGGTAAGGGGCCGCCACCGGCACCAGTTCGTCCAGCGTGCCGGCCCCGCCGAGAAGCGATCCATCGGTGTGAACGATCGTTGCGGTCGGCACGGGTGACGCAGACGCAGTTGGACCGGCGACCGTCTTGGCCGTCGGAATGGCCGGGCCGTCGCCCAGAATCTCCAAACCTTCGACGACGCCGGCCTGGGCTGGTCCGGAAAGAAGTTCCAGTCCGTCCGGTAGCTTGACCGGCTTGTCCGGAAGGAGTTCCAGCCCGTCGGGCAGCTTGACCGGTTTGTCGGGGAGCAGTTCCAGACCGTCCGGCAGAGTTGCCGCGGGAGCGGGACGTTCCTTAATGGGCTTCGCTCGCCGGAGAGGCTTCGATTTCCGGGGCGTTTCTGGCTTCCCGGCGGCAGTTCCAGACGGTGCGGGTCCAGACGGTGCGGGTGGCCCAGCCGCGTTCGAATCCCCGGCTCCTTTGGACGGTTGTGAGGAGGGGGCTCCCGCCAGCCCCTTGCTGGTTGCCGATGGTGGCACCGGTCCTGCGGACGCGGGTGCAGGTCGACTTGGCTTCGCTCCCGCCGGACGGACCGACGACTGAGGTGCCTTGGACACAGGAGGGGGAGCCTGCTTCTCGGTTGGCGGGCTGGGTGCCTTGGCTGGGGAACTGGCCTGGACAGGGCTCGAATCCGGCTGAGGCTTTCCGGGCGAGCGATCGCCGGGCACCGACACATTCGGCTTCTCCGGCGGTCCTGCGGCCGGTTTGGCAACCGGACTTGGAGGCGATGGAGTCTCCGCCTCCTCCTTCAGTTCCAGTTCTTCCGGGTCAGGGCGCATCCAGCCCTCGTCGACTTCCCCATCCAGATTCCAGTCGTCTCCAGCTTCGGGAGTCAGATCCCAGTCGTCGTCTTCGGGGAGTTTGCGGTCGGGCTTAGTCTCTGGCAAGGACTTGGGCTGTTCTTCGACAGAGGGGGCAGAATCCGTATTCGAACTCTCGGGGCCGGCGGCAAGTCTCTGTCGTTCGAGCTCCTTCTGGTAACACGCGCGGTGGTAGTAGAACCCGAGAACGTCCTTGACTCGTTCTCTGGCAGTCTGGAACCGCTTGCCGCATATGCGGCACACATCTTCGGGAACGTCGCCTACCTGCTCTTGATAACAGCGCAGGTGGTAAACGGCTCCGTGCACGTCGGTGAAACGCTCCGCCTTCCCGCGGATCAGTTTGCCGCAGATCTTGCAGATGTCTGGCGGAGTTTCCCGCCCCGCCCGGTCCGTTCCCGGTCGTGGCTTCTCGCTCGGCACAGCCTTCTTGGGAGCACCGGTTGAAGGGAGCGACGGGAGTTGATTGATCGTGTCACAGCGGGGGCAACGGGTGGGCATACCGGCGTAGCGGTCCTGCGCCCGCAGCTCTTTGCCGCATCGTTTGCAGCGAACAACAACCGTCATGAGACCCACCGGAAGAGACGACTCACCCAAAGCGGGTCAAGCCCGCACCCAGTCTTCACAATAGCACGCACCAACTACCTTGCCACCACTCTCATGATACTTCGAGTCTCGGCCAGGGAAAACCAAGGGTCATCCCACTCTTAGGGGTGCCATTGTGGGTCATTTCGGAAAAACAGCTAAAGTGTACCGGTTATGACGGTCGATCCGAATTTGATGACGGGGAAGACTGTGCGCCCATCCGATTCGAGGGGGAATAAAGGGGAGAAAGCATGTTGATTCGCTGGATCCGGCCAATTCGATATCTCGTACAGGGAATTGCCGCCGCCGATACGCCGCGACAACTGGCCCTGGGGTTTGCGATCGGGATGATGATCGGATTGGCTCCCAAGGGCAATCTCACGGCAGTGGTTCTTTCGATGATTCTGCTGGGAACCCGCGTGAACCTGGCAACGGGCATGCTGGGGGCGCTGCTGTTCTCCTGGTTGAGCGGCTGGACCGATCCACTGGCCCATCGAATCGGCTGCGGATTTTTGACTCACGAGACGCTGCAACCGGCCTTGGCCTGGTTCTACGACATTCCCCTCGTTCCCTGGACGGCCCTCGACAACACGGTCGTATTCGGGAGCCTGATGCTCGGGATCTGGTTGTTCTGGCCGGTCTACCATGTCGGCAATCTCGTCTTCGAGCGGGTCCAGCCTCTGATCGCCGAATACCTGAAGCGCTACTACGTTGCGGAACTGCTGGATCGTTCCGAACTGGCGGCCAGATGGAGGAGCCAATGATTCGCTGGAAGTACGCGGTCCCACGCCTGTTGCTGGCGCTGGTGGTTCTGCTGCTGATCTATTTTGGCATGAACCCGCTGCTCCGCTGGGGCATCGAGGCATTCGGGGAACAAGCGCTCTCCCTGAGCGTCGACATTGGAGATCTCGACGCGTCGCTGAGCAAAACCTCCGTTCACATCAACGATTTTGCGATCGCCAATCCCAAGGTTCCCAATACGAACCTGGTTGACGCCGACCAGATCACGCTGTCGCTCGACACCAACGCCCTGCTACGCCGCAAGTTCGTGGTTCGCGAGGGGCATGTTCAAGGACTGCGGCTGCGCGGAGATCGCGACGAGGCGGCACAACCTGTCGACCATTGGCAATGGAATGCGGGCGGCGACCGGCTCAAACAAGAGGCCGAGCGTTGGCTGGAAACGCTGTCTGCCACGTTGGGCGAGCAACTTGAAGCGGAGATCGCCGAGTTGGAGTCGGTCAAGCTGGCCAAGGGCCTCCTGGATAGCTGGCCCGACGAATACAAGCAACTGGAGGCCCAGGTACACGCCGTCAAGGCCCGGATCGAAAACCTTCGCACGCTCTTCCATACCCGGCCCGACAACGTGGCGTCCGCCTTGCAGCACTATCAGAAGACGCTGGCCGAACTCGAGCATCTCCAGCAAGAAATGGGCGATTTGGCGGAACAGATCGACCGTTTGCCGGACCGCGTCGAATCCGACCGCTACGCGATCCTCGCTGCAACGCAGCAAGACGTCCGCATGCTCGAAGAACGATTCGCATCGATTCGCATCGATCAGGAGACGATCACCGCCTATTTCCTCGGGCCGGAGATGGGGCGCCGCGTCGTTGCCGTCACCGAATGGGTGCGATGGGTGCGAGCGCACCTCCCCGACGAAGAACCCGACTTCGCGGGCGACCGGCTCGAAGGCGTAAACATCCTGTTTGCCGGGCGGCAACCCCAACCCGACTTCCTGATCGAGTCGCTCCGGCTCGACGGCGAAACGACCATTGACGGAAAGACGTACTCTTTCGCCGCGGCGGCCGCCGGCCTGACCAACCAACCGCAGTTCTACGGCCGGCCCGCCGAGATACGTGCCCAACTGGTGGGCGACGCGACGTTCGAAGTGCATGCCCTGCTGGATCGCACCGGAGAGACGCCCTTCGACCAGATCGTCATCAACTGTCCCGACCTGGCCCTGCCCGGGGTGACCCTGGGACGCAAGGACTCGATCGCCCTGAGCATTCGGCCGGGCAACACGCAGTTGTGGATCGGCATCAACCTGTCGGGCGACCGGATCGCGGGCACGATGCTGCTGAAGCAATCGGGAGTCGAACTGACGCCCAGCGTTGCCGAGAGGCTTGGCGGACAACGTCTCGCCGACAACCTGGCCTTGGCCGCCGAGTCGCTCCGCGAGATCGAGATCCAGGTCGACCTGGCCGGTCCGCTCGATCACCCCGAGTGGGTGCTGCGGTCGAATCTCGGCAGAAGCCTCAGCGAAGGTCTGAACCGGGCGGCGACTGCCGAGCTGGAGCATCGCCGGAACCAGGCGGCGCAACTCGTTCAGGTACAGATCGATAAGGAACTCAACAAGTTCCGCAACCGCCTGGCAACCGACGAGGAAATCCTTCAGACGCGTCTCAGACTCAGCCAGTCGGAAATCGACCAGTTGGGCCAACTGATCGCCCAGCGAGTCCCCTCGGCCGACAAGATTCTGACCAAGGCAATCGGCGATCGGCTGCCGCTGAGGTTCTGAGAGCTGGAGCCGTCTGCCACTCGTGCCTGCAAGGCGTCTCGTTGTTCACGCGTCCAACGTCCAAGGCTTGCGATAGGCGAAGGTTCTCAGTGCCTTATCTGCCTCTGCGTCGTCGAGAATCCGCTCAGCCGCGGCTTCCCACCGGAGCGGACGGCCCATCGCGTTGGAAACGTAACCGAGCAGTCCCGGAGTGATCGATCGCAGGGCAATGTCTGCCGGGGCGGCGCACTCTTCTCGCGACTTGATGCCGTTGAGAAAGTTGCGCATGTGCGTGGGTGACGGACCCAGCTTGATCTTGCCCGGGTCGAAGTCCTTCTTCGCCCAGCGGGGATCAGAGGCTTCGAGTTTCCCGCGGGTCACGAAGATCCAGCCGTCTTCACCGATCCACTTGGTCCCGACCGGCGTGGCGTCGGAAATCGTGCTGGTGATGCCGCCGGCGTACTGGCAGCGGATCTGGTAATGGTGCGGGGTGTTGTAGATCTCCGTGTCGGGGAAGGTCCAATCGACCGCTTCGACCACCTGCGGCCCGCCGCGGGGCTCGCCCAGGGCCCACTGGGCAATGTCGTTGTGATGTCCGATCCAATCCATGAGCACGCCGCCGCCGAAAGCCAGGTGCCCGCGCCACCAGCGGTGGTGCCGCGCCCTCATGTAGGGCAACTTCGGGGCCGGGCCGCACCAGAATTCATAGTCGAGATGCTCCGCCGGTTCCACGATTGTCGGCTCACCCATCGGCTCGGGATAGCCCGAAGGAAGCCCCACTTCAACCGACTTGACCTTGCCGATTAGCCCGTTGAGAACCAGTTCGACGGCTTTGCGGAACTCGGCCATGGTGCGTTGTTGCGAGCCCACCTGAAACACGGCCTTGTGCCGGGCGACCTCGCGGCAGATCGCCTGCCCTTCGGCGAAGGTGTGGGCGAGAGGCTTCTCACAGTAGACGTCTTTGCCGGCGCAGATCGAGTCGATAGCGACGAGGGCGTGCCAGTGGTCGGGCGTGGCCACGATGACCGCGTCGACGTCGTCTCCTGCGACCAACTCGCGGTAGTCGCCGGTAACCCTCAGGCCGCGGAATCGTCCCGTGGGCGTCTGTTCGGCGTAGTATCCCTCGATCTTCTTCTGAGCCGGCCGGCACCCGAAGGCAGGACCCTGGCCCCACGGGCGGTCGCGGTAGTGGATGGAGTCGACGTCGCAGACGGCGACGATTTGTGCATCGTCTTCCGGCAAGACATCGTCGATGAGATTGAAGCCCCGCGAACCGAGGCCCACAACCCCCACCCGGATTCGCTCGCTGGGCGGAGCCTGCGAAGTTCTTCCCAAGGCGGATGCCGGAACGATCGATACCGCCGCGGCACCAGCGACCACGGAAAGGAAGTCGCGCCGGCGGATTCGCCGTTGTGCCGACCTGGTTGATTGGGAATGTCTTTGCATGGCATTCTCCCGAAGCGTCTCGATACAGGCCACGCGCAGAAGCACTTCGCCTGCACAACGGCACATCCTATTCGAGACGACGGGACCGTGCAACTTCTACGACAGGACGGAACCTCAATTCGCCCGCGGGTGGGCCTTTTCGTAGATCTCCCGCAGGCCGGCCGTGCTCACGTGGGTGTAGATTTGCGTGGTCACCAGGCTCTTGTGCCCAAGAAGCTCCTGGACGCTGCGGATGTCGGCGCCGCGGTCGAGGAGGTGGGTGGCAAAGCTGTGCCGCAACGAGTGGGGGCTCGTCCGGCCGTCGAGCCCGGCAACTTTCAGATGCTTTTCGAGCATCCGGGCCACGCTCCGGGTGGTGATGCGGCGTCCGAACTTGTTGACGAAGACCGGTGCATCGGCGCCCGACGGTTCCGCGGCATGGAGTTTGCGAACACCAAGCCAGTGATTCAGGGCCTCGGTCGCGTAGGACCCGATGGGCGCGAATCGCTCGCGTTTTCCCTTGCCGCGAACGCGAACGACGCCGGCGCGGAAGTCGAGGTCGCCGTCGTTCAGTCCGACCGCCTCGCTCACCCGCAGGCCGGCGGAGTACATGGTCTCCAGAATGGCGCGGTCGCGTTTTCCCGAGACCGTCTTGGCGGAGGGCGTGCTCAGCAGTCGCCCGATGTCCTCGGCCGAAAGGAAATGAGGCAGACTGCGGCCCTGCCGCGGGTTCCGCAGGGCTTTGGCCGGGTTGTTCTCCACCCAGCCCTCGCGCTGCCCGAAACGGTAGAAGCTGCGGAGGCTTGCCAGACGCCGCGCAATGCTCGACTTGGCATACTCGGCTTCATGGAGCGCGCCGACGTAACCGCGCAACTCGTAAGACGATATCTCGGAAGGGCTCGGGCAATAGCCTTCGCGAGCTTCTTCCAGATAGTCGGCCAGGGCCGTCAAGTCCTCGCGATAGCTCTTGATCGTCAGTTCAGAAGCGTTGCGCTCGGTCCGCTGGTAGTTGAGGAAGCGATCGATTTCTTGACGCATGAAGCCTGTCTTGCGTTCTCCAAACCTCTGCGGGCCACCTGCTCAGACCAGATCCTCCGGATCGGTGGGCAGCGGGACGTTGAAGCGGCGGTTGACCGACGAATGCTTCTGGCTTTCCTGGCGGATCTTCTGGCTGAGTACGGCCGCGTCGTACCAGGTGAAGCTGAGTTCCGGATTGGAGGCATAGCGTCCCAGGGTGCGCAGCGTTTCGGCGCGGCTCGAATCGTCGTAGAGAAACACGTAGCGCTCGCCGCCCTTGACCAACGCGAGTACATTGATGTCCTGACTCATTGGGGAAGTCTCCAACTTTCCGTCAAAAAATCGTCTTGAGGCGGGTCGGCCGTGTCGCTCCGAATCCCTGATACCGGCCCTGGGTCCTTCACTCACTCTCGGAATCTCGCCGAATAACCGATACAACCGTTTACCTCGAAGGCAATGGACGGCATGGCGTGCGGTTCTGATTGTGTTATCGGAATTCCGGCCATCTCCACACCACTCGCGTTTCACCTGCTCCGCCTCGGGCGGAAAGCATCTCCCAGATGTGCATGTGGCAGCAGAAGCGAATGAAATCGTCGCTGCGCTCCAGATACGTCTGCCAGCCGCCGAAGCGGGCGTCGTCGCGAAAGAAGTAATAACTCGACAAGGCTTCCGTGAATTCGGGATCGTGTCCGTTGTAGGCTTGCGTGTGTTGAAGCACCGGCTTATCCGTCGGACAACAAGATTGAGGCGTCGTGCGCGGAGGCGGAGGAATCAGACCGTTGGGATCAGGCCAATCGGGCGGAAAGCCGAACTCCGCGTCGCCTGCTGCCGCCGGAGCCGGCGCTGCTTGCTCTGCAATCGGCGCCTCGTAACTCGACTCTTCGATCCACAGCCCCGATTCGCTACTCGTCGGCGCATCGGCTGCCGGCGCACCCGGCGATGGGGCTTCGCCCGGTTCTCCGCGAGGCGGTTGAGCCGGCAACTGAGGGGCCGGAGCGGCGGCCGCGCTGAGCAGCGAGTATTCGGCTTTGGGCGTCTGCGTGGCCAACTGGGCTTTTGCCAAGGCAAACTCGGTCTCAAACACAAGCGGGCCGGGAATGTGTTCCTCGTCCGGTGTCCCCCAGGGCAGGCCGTAGCCCGGCGGGATCGGGTGGAAACACGGATTGGCGGAATACCACTCGACCTGGAGCGAACATCGCGGAGGATAGTAAGGCGAGTAGTCGGTCACCGCACCGACAACGATCGCATCCGCGCCCAGGGATTGCGCCAGGCGGCGCGCCTCGGCGGCCGCATTGTCGGGAGTAAACTGAATGTTGTTGCGCAGAATCGCCTGTTCGACGACCCCGACAGGAATCACTTGAAAACCGGGCACGAGTTGAAGCTCGTTGAAATAGGCCTCGGCAAACTGGTGGCCGTCAAGCGTCGGCTCCTCGCTGAGGTTGATGAACGGGACGATGGCAACCGTCGAAAGCTGCGGAAACGGATTATGCAGCGTGGGCTGATGAGCGATTTCCGGAAGAATACTGCAACCGCAGAGAACCGGAACGACAAGCAGAAGAACCGGGGCGATTCGCAGTCGTGATCGGACGGATCGTCCCATGCCTCCACGGTTGGAGACCGCCGCGATCGGCGTCACCGTTGGGGCTGCTGTCTCGTGTGGGACCGGTGCTGGCATGGAAGAGATTTCGGGCAGAAGGCTCCCCCCTTCTATCCCCCCGGCAGAACGGCACCTGGGGCGCACGCACGGCCGGTCTATTCGGTACGGACGGCATTATCGGCAGGGTCGACGAGAAGTCTTCAGTTAAAAGCGGGCATTTTGGAAAAAGACGTCCCCTTGAAGGATGGGGGGGAGAGATCGACAATGCCCAGAGGCTGCCTCAAGTCATTATTCGGGTGGCTGGGACCGAGCAACAGCGAGCCCCCAGTGTTGTACGCCCGGGGGCTCGCTGTCGCTCGATCCCGGCCACCCCTCGATTCTCGAGACCTGCCATGAATTCGGACTCCATATCGCGCAATCCCACCCGCCCCGTTCGCATCGGCTCGATCACCGTCGGTGCCGGGCATCCGATCGCTCTGCAGAGCATGTGCGCCACGAAGACGGCCGACGTGGATGCGACGGTCGCCCAGGCCAACGCCTTGGCCCAGGCCGGTGCGAGCGTCGTGCGGATCGCGGTCGACAGCCCCCGCGAATCGGAAGCCCTCCAGGAAATCCGCAGCCAGACAACCGCCAATCTGTCGGTCGACCTCCAGGAAAACTATCGCCTGGCCCTCGACGTGGCCCCGTGGGTCGACAAGATCCGCTACAACCCGGGCCATCTCTATCACCACGAGCGGGAACGGCCGTGGCAGGACAAGGTTCGATTCCTCGTCGACGTGGCGGGTGAACATGATTGCGCCATCCGCGTGGGCGTCAACTGCGGGTCGGTCGATCCGGAAAAACGCGAACGGTATGAACCGGCCGATTCCGTCAGTCCCATGCTGGAGAGCGCCTTGGACCATTGCGAGTTTCTGGATTCGATCGGTTTCACGCGATACTGTGTCTCGCTGAAAGACTCCGACCCGGCCAAGGTGATCGAGGTCAATGGGCGATTTGCCGCCGCACGTCCGGAGGTGCCGCTTCACCTGGGAGTTACCGAGGCCGGAATGCCGCCGCAGGGAGTGCAGAAAACGCAAGCGGCCCTGCATGTGCTGCTCACCGAGGGAATCGGCGACACCATTCGCGTGTCGTTGACGGTTCCCAACGACCGCAAATACGAGGAGATCGAGGCCGGACGCAAGATCCTCGAAGACCTGGCCGCCGGACGCGCACCGGATGCGGCCGCCTTGAACCGCGCCGGGCTGAACATCATCAGTTGTCCCAGTTGCTCCCGCGTGGAGAACGAGGCGTTCGTCGACCTGGCGGCAAGAGTCAAGCAGATGACGGCCTATGCCGCCGACAAGCCGCTGACCATTGCCGTCATGGGCTGCCGCGTCAACGGCCCGGGAGAGACCGACGACGCCGATCTGGGACTCTGGTGCGGGCCCAACTACGTGAACCTGAAACGCCGCGGCGAGCGGCTGGGGGCCTTCTCCTACGACGAAATTCTGCCGCGGCTGAAGGCGGAACTCGACGCCTTAATCGAGTTGGAAGGGCACTCGTCGACACGGTAGGTTGGCTCTCCTGAGCCGACCGTAAGAACCGCCAGAAGACTCGGCTCTGGCGAGCCAACGTAGGAAATGGCAACGAAGCCCCTCTTTGCCGCTGCAAGACAATAAACTACCGAATTGAGAGTTAGCGGCAGGGCGCAAGCCCTCCGGTTTCGCCGTACCGAACGGCTCGCGACGCTGCTCGAAATCGGTAACATATTGTTGAGCGCGGCCTCACAACTCCCGAACGACCACCACCCGCCGCTCTTGATTGAGCCTGGCGACGTATTCCTGTAAATCCGTCCAAGGCTGGAGCACGGAATCCTGATAGACGCCGCAGGCGGCGACGTAAGCCGCCTGGTGATCGGTGCCGACGGCCATCCGTTGCACGTGAACGGCCGGACCGGTCAGTTCGAGTTCGTCGGTAATGCGAACCGTCGGTGCTGCCGGGCGCAACTCGATGGTCCGAATCAGGCGGATCGGAAAACGGCGGCGGCCCGTGATCAAACGCCGTTGAAGCAGCTTGCGGACGGCGGTTCGGCACCAGCGCCCGGCTGCCCACATCCCGGTGTGCAGAACCGACTGCTTGACCGGCGTGGCGGTTTCAAATCGCGTCGTATGCAGGGGGCCCGACACGGTGATCCGCGTCGTGCCGTCCGGTTCGGCCTTCACGTCGACGACACGATCGCGGTCGTGCATCTGGGAAACGCAGACTGTGCCGTCCCGGGTCTCGACGACAAGCCCCGCGTCGGTCCAGCAGCGTCCGTTCTGGAAATGCTTCACGATTCCCCCGCGGACGGTGGAGACAATTGAGTGGCGGCGGCCGTCGCGATAGACGAACAGGCCCGCGTTGGGAAAGTGCTTCGTGATTCTCTCGGTCGGATCGACCGCTGCCGGACGGGTTGGCGTCCAATCGAGGTAGGCCTCGATGCGATTGCCCAGACAATGGGCAAACAGCCGGTCGTCGTCGAAATGGGCCAGAGTTCCGCGCTGGACGGCTTCGAGAAACCCGTCGGCAAGATCGGCTGCCTCGGTGAGCTGCCCGGCCAACATCTCGAAACCGTGCGGGTAGAAGTGGGAAGTTCCGCGGCTCCCGTATTCTCCGGCGTAGCTTGCGTCGGGATGCAGGAAGTGGCGAGAGAAAGCTGCCGCCCGGCGGATCGGCTCATCGAGCCGCGGATCGCCCGTTGCCCGACGCAACTTGGCGAGGCAATCGATGGTGACGGTCTGGTAGCCAGGATCGGCGCCGCCGTATTCGTCGAACCAGCCTTCTTCGTTCTGCCAGGCAAGCACCTGGTCAACCCGTTCGAGTGCCGCACGCCGGAAGGTCTCGTTGTCGAGAATCTCGGCGACCCGCCACAGTCCCAGGGCAGCCAGGGCGTGGTGGTTCGTCAGCCGGCCCGATTCTTCGTTCTCGATCAGCCATCGGGCACGGAGTTCGAACCAAGACCGGAGTTCCGGATCGTCGACGTCCAGCAACTGATAGGCCTTCGCGGCGGCCTGCAAAGAGAAGACGGCAGCGCCGAGGGCTCGCTCGAAGGGGTAGTAGTCGTCGCACGAGCCGTCGCGGTGGCACGAACGAGCGGAGAATCGCATTCCGGCAAGTGCCAACTCTCGAATCCGCTGGCAACCGTGCCAACGGTTGCCCGGCAGGTCGCAGGCGTAAACGAGCGCCAGGGGCAGCACGCCTTCCTGATACATCTCCGAAGGAAAGCAGGCCGTACGGTAGTGCCAGTACTGGCGGTCAAAACAGCCGTAAGTCGGACGAAACGAATTGCGGTCGACGGCGCCCAGCAACCGAGCAACGTCGTCGTACACGCCGTCGAGATATCGGGCACGCCGGCGCGGATCGCGATGAACAAACGGCGGCTTGCCGCCGGCGCAAACGGAGGCACCGGCGCGTTCCACCGGGAAATCCGTCCCCGGAACGAAGTAGTTGCGGGCGGTGGTGTGGAATGCGGACATCTTATCGGCGATGATGGGCAACGATGACTTCGGCCAGCAGACCGAGCATGCAGGTCATGAAGCCGGCTGTGAGGACGACGATATCGGACTCCTGCATGCTGCCCGTGAACGTGAAGCTGAACATGCTCATCAGCATGCCAAGCCCGATTGCCAGGGCAGAGAGCGGCAAAAAGACTTTTAGGGGCCGGAAGTAAAGGACCATGCGGAGCACGGTGCTCAGGTAGGCTGCCGTGTCGCGAATCGGGTGGAATTTGCTCTTGCCGATCCGCGTCCGGTAGGGGATCGGCACGTACTTCACCGCATAACCGTTGGTCAGGAAGGCCAGGGTCATGGTGGTCACGCAACTGAAACCGTTGGGCACGACCCACAGCCAGGGCAGCATGGCGTCGCGTTTGAAGGCTTTCAGGCCGGTATTCAGGTCGGGAATCTTCGTCCCGGTCAGGTAGCAGGCCAGTTTGCGAATAAACCACTTGGCAGGCACGCGCAGCCAGGGGAGGGTCCCCTGTTCGCTTGTGCGGGCGCCGTTCACCTGGTCATAAACGGGAAAGTACTTGAGCAGTTCGGGAATACTCTCGGCCGGATAGGTGCCGTCGGCATCGAGCATCACGACCACGTCGCCGCGCGCGTTGCGGATGCCCACCTTGCGAGCGGCGCCGGCACCCCGGTTCTCAGGGCAGCGGATCACGCGAATCGGACACTGCCAGCATTCGGCCGCGTAGCGTTCGGCCAGATCGGCCGTGGCGTCGGTCGAGGCGTCATCGACGACGAGAATCTCGTAGCGGATCGATTCCCCGGCCAGCGCAGAAACGATCTCGTCCAGGACCGGCTCGATCGCCAGTTCTTCGTTGTAGGTGGGCAAAAGCACGGTCAATTGGCACGCAGAGGCAACCTCTGCGGCCGAGGCCGTGACAACCTGGGTCTGCCAACCCTCCATGGTCGGACTCCAAAGCAAGATGGACCGTCCGTGCTCGCCAACCGTGACGAAAACCGACGATCAATGTCATTGCGGGATTGCACGTTATAGCACAATACCGCTTCCCGGCCCAACAGCATTCCCAAGTCAACGTGGGTTGGCTCTCCAGGATGCTGCGGGAAGGGGACAGTCCCCTGAGGACCGAAACCTCATCCGTCCCTCACACCCTCCAACGATCACGAACACTTCGCACAACCTCAACGCACACCACCTACATTCACACGCCATCCCGACTTAACCACCTCTCCCATTTTCGCCTTGACGATTTCCCTCGCCAGGTGATAGACTTTCTCATGCAGAATGACTCTGGATACTGAGGGAAGCCGGATGCTAGATACCCTAGGAATTGTGGACGCCTGTTTCGCATCTTCTCGTGCCCGCATCAAGGCGGCACGCAAGCTGGGCACGAAGTCGGTTCTCGAGTGGATCATCCGCCGCATGACCGACTGCGAGCAGCTTGATGGGGTGATCGTCCTGACCAACGACGATCCGGAGAACCGGATCATCCAGGAGTTGACTCCGCTGGACGTGCCCGTGTTTGCCTCGCGCCGTCCCGACGTGCTAGGGAGCCTCGCGGCCGCATTGGAGGAGTACGGCTGCCGCTCGGTGGTTCGGATGTCGGCGGAGCGCCCCTTCGTCGACCCTTCCCTGGTCGATCGGTTGGTCTGCACGGCGCGGACCGAACTCGATTGCGACTACGCGAGCTACGCTTCGCGGAACGGTCGCCCGGCCGTCCTGTCGCCGATCGGCGTGTTTGCCGAGTGGTTTCGCACGGACGCCCTTCGCCTGGCCGCCCGCAAGGCCAAGGCCCCCGAAGATCGGGACAACCCGACTCGCTACGTGTGTTCTCACCCGGAGAGGTTTCGGATTTGTTTGTTGCCGGCCCCGGCCGCGATCGATCGTGAGGACGTTCGTCTAACGGTCGACATCGAGGAGGACTGGGAGAACGCCTTGGCGATCTTTGAGGCCCTGGGACCGGAAGAGTTGGATTGGCAACGGATTGCCCATCTGCTGGATCACCAGCCGGCCATGCGCAAGCGCATGGCGGCGCTCAACCGCGTCTACGCTCCAAGTTGACGAGGATCCGGCAGGCGAGGCCGCGAAAGGATTCGACCCGCCATGCGATCGCTCGCATTCTCCATATCGCTACCCATCCCGCCCGTCACGCGTCTGAAGCAACCCATCGAAGGGCTGCTGCTGGACACCTGCAACGTCCTGTATGACGCCACGGGCTGGCGCCGCTGGCTGCTGCAGGTCCTGCGGCGTTTCGGTCTGCATAGCCACTATCGCAGCCTGTTCCACGTTTGGGAGAAAGACTACCTTCGCCCCGTCTTCCGCGGCCAATGCGACTTCTGCCATGCCCTGCGGACGTTTCTACAAGCGCTCGGCTTGAGTCCCGGGCAGATCGAGGAAGTGGCAGCCGCCTGCCAGACGCGGCGAATTCGCTGGGAAGCCGACACCCGGCTTCTTCCCGGCGTCAAGAGCACGCTTCGACGGCTTTCGTCGGCCGGAATCCCCCTGGCGATCGTGAGCAATTCGGAGTATCCAGGCCACGTGCTTCGTGAGCGCCTCGAGCGGATGGGACTCCAAGACATGCTGACGGCCGTCGTCTCGTCGCGCGACCTGGGACGCATCAAGCCGGACCCGATCTGCTACCAAACAGCGTTGAAGGCTCTCAACGTGCCTGCCGATCTGGCAGCGTTCGTCGGCGACGATCCCGACGAACTGGCCGGGGCACGCCGACTCGGCCTGCAAACGATCGCTTTCAATCCCACCTATGAACCGGACAGTGACATCACGCTGACCCGATTTGCGGATTTGCTGGAACTGGTTGACCTCCCGATTTCTCAGAATCGCGCCGGATGAAAGCATTCCTTCTCAACAACGCAGACCTCTACGTCTATACCCGTGCAAGTCTTGCCGATCCGCTGCTGTCAGGCAAGCCAACCGTGGTTCTGACCGGCGCATGGCCGCAGGAACTGTCGGGGTCCGTCGTGGAACTGGACTCAACGATCGACTGCCGCTATGTCCATCTGGATCGTGAGGCCGAGCGATTGGCAGAACTCGCCGGAGGCGAGGGAACCGCTCAAGGCAGCCATCTGCCTGCCCCGTGGGTCAACGTGTTGGGGCTACGCTACTACCTGCTCAAGCTCCTTCGGGTCGTCGAGCACTTCTCTGCGATTCAGCCCTTGAAGAAGGGCACACGCCTCTGCGTGATCGCCGACCGCGCCGACCGCGACGACGTACAGATCCTCACCGCCGTTTGTAGCCAGGCTGGAGCGTCGTGCGAAGTCCGCTGGCAAAGCGAACCGGCCGGCGCCGGCGAGTCTGCGCCCGAGCGCGAGGAGTGGTGGCGAAAGGCACTGCAGACTCTGGCAAGCTGCCTGCCTGCCACGGTCAAAGAGGACCGCGAGAAGACGCGCGTTGTCCTCTGTGGAAACCCGAGATTCCTCGATTCGCTGGGCGACACGCTGCTTCAGCGCGGCTGCTGCCTCTGGTGGTTGTACGACCGCATCGCCGTCAAGCCGTTCCTTCACTGGTACCTGAGGGGCGTCCCGCAGTTGACCTGCCAGGAAAACCGGCGAACAGTCAATCGCCGCCGACCGATCGACTTGCCCCCGCTGGAGTTTCGGGGAATCGATTTACGCGGCCCGGTGCGAGCCTGGCTCACGACGCGCTTGCAAACTCGCTGGGAGGAACAGGAGCGGTGGGAAGAGCAGATCGATCGGCACTTCTGCAGGCTTCGGCCGGATCTGCTGGTGATGGACGAGGATGCCACGCCGATGAAGCGGATCGCCCTGGCCGCAGCTCGCCGGTACGGCGGCAAGTCCTACGTGATTCAGCACGGGGCTCCCGTGGCCCGGTTCGGTTTCGCTCCTCTGGCAGCCGACGGCCTCTTCGCATGGGGCCAAGCCACCCGCGACCAACTCGCGCGGTGGGACATCCCGCCCGAACGGGTCTTTGTCACCGGCTCGCCCACGCACGACGCACTCTGTCAGGCGTTCCGCAAGACGCCCGTCCGGAACGCCATAGCCGGCCGCTCCCCGAGGATCCTGCTCCTGGCAACCGTTTCGCCCCGCGATACGCGTCCCGACCTGATCGAGATGAACATGAACAGCCGCAGCTACGGCGAGATGATCGAGGCAGCCTTCGCCGCGGCCGAGTCGATCCCCGGCGCAACGCTTGCCGTCAAGCCGCATCCTCGCAGCCGCGAAGACGCCGCCGTTCTCGCGGCCGCAGCACGGCATCCGGGGCTCCGCGTCGAAACGATCAAGGCAAAGCCTCTCCCCGAGGCGATGCGCGGTGTCGATTGCGTTCTCAGTTGCCTCTCGAGTGCGGGGATCGAGGCAACGCTGGCGGGCGTGCCGGTTATTCAGCTTGTGCCGCGCGGCGCCGGCCGAATCCTCTCGCACGACGAATGGGGTCTGCTTGGTTCGGCGTCCAGCGCCCAGGAACTGCTGCCGCTGATCCAGAATGCCTTGCAGGGACGCATTCGATCGTCAGCAGCAACGTTTGACAAGGTGTTTGCCAACACCTCGTTTTGGGAACAGGAATCGTCCAACGCGCCCGACGCAGCAACTCGTATCGCAGACATCTTGTTGAAGCAAACGAAACAAAACACTTCCGTGTCACGTACCGACATGGAGCAAGGATGCTCAGAGGCAATTGCCGGTCGGTAAGCAAGGAGACGCGTCACGTGGCAGCACGTCTGCAGACTCTCGATTCTCGTGGTCTACTCGGACCTTCCGTGCCGGTCGGCGGCTGGCGCCGCGTGGCGGTCGACTGCCTCACCGTCAGCGGGGCCACCGTGATCTGTCACGGCTTGGGGGCAATCACCAGCCTGCTTCTCAAGGTCCTTCTCGACCCGGCCCAGATGGGCGTCTGGCAGGCCCTGAAGATGCTCCTCAGCTACAGCAACTACACCAATTTGGGCATCAGCAAAGGCGCCGTTCGCGACTACACCATTGCTCTGGGCCGCGGCGAGACCACCGAGGCAAGACGCGGCCTCGATCTTGCCTTCACCTTCAACACCGTGACAAGTCTGATCTACGCCGCTCTGCTGCTCGGTGCGGCCTTCTGGATCGGGGCCGGCAACGCCAGCCCAACCGCAAGACCCTGGGCGATCGGGCTGGCCGTCATGGGCGGGCTGGCCGTCCTCTCCCGCTACGTGACGTTTCAAGTGACCATCCTTCGCGCACACAAGGCGTTCGACCTGACCGCGCGGCTGTCGGTTCTCGAAGCCGTCCTGACCGTGTCGGTCTGCGGCCTGGCAACCTGGGCCTGGGGAGTCTACGGCCTCTTCTTCGGCACGCTGGTCGTCCTGCTGGGAACCTTCCTTTACATCCAGCAGTATCGCACCGTCGACCTTCGCTGGGCATTCGATGCGTCACAGATGGGCCGCCTCATTTCCGTCGGCGGACCAATCCTCCTTGCCGGAACAATGGTCACCGTGTTCCGATCCCTCGACAAGCTGATGATCCTCGGCTACATGAGCGATCGAGAGTTCCAGCTCGGCTGCTATTCGGTGGCACTCATGGTATCGGGCCAGATCTACGGCCTGGGCAACATGCTGTCGATCGTGATGAACCCGCGCTACGGCGAGAAGTATGGGGAAACCGGCGACCGTCGCGAAGTGGCCCGGCTGGCCGCTGCGTCGAGCCAGTTGCACGCGGCCGCAATGGCCCTGCCGGCGGCCCTGTCGGTGATCCTTGCGGTACCGCTCCTGGCGAAGGTCCTCCCCGATTACCAGACCGGATTGCCGGCCCTCGTGTGGCTGGCCCCGGCCACGGTGACCTTGGTGCTTTCGCTCCCAGCAGGGCAATACCTCGTGGCCGTGGGGCGACAAATGCGGGCCCTGCTGGCCGTCCTTCCGGCGATCGCCGTTGCAGCCCTCGGCAACCACCTGGCCCTTCGCGGCGGATTTGGACTCACCGGGGTCGCCGCCGCCACAGCAGTGGCCTATGTTGCATACACTGTCCTGGTCGTGGGCATTTCCTTCTGGCAGGAACTCAATCGGAACCAGCGCGGCCGCCACCTGTTACTCACCGCACTCGTGCTGCTGCCCACCCTGGCTGTGTCGATCGTCCTCGAACGAGTTGCCCCCGGCAATCAAGTCGGACTATCGGCCATCTTGGGGAAAACGCTGATTGTCACCAGCGTGTGGGCCGTAACCATCGCCGCAAGTTGGTTCTGGGGCGGATGGGAACACCTGTGGAAGAGGCGGCGCCTGTCATGAAACGGATGTCGTTGGCCCAACTCGAACAGCGTTGCCAGAAGCCCGATCATCGGCGAGTCGGCAACTGGATGGCCCGTCGCCTGATTCGTCCGGCTGCCTTGCGGGTCACCTGGGTCGTGGCACCGTGGGGCGTGTCGGCCAACGCCGCCACGCTGGCCGCCTGGATCTGTGGGGCGGCAGCGGCGGCCGCACTGGCCACCGGAAGCATCGGGGGCTGGCTTCTCGGGGCCCTGTTGCTCCAGCTCTGGTACCTGCTCGACCATGTCGACGGACAACTCGCCCGCCTTCACGGCACCGCCTCCCTCGACGGCGTGCAACTCGACTACCTCATGCACCACACCGTCAACGTCCTCGTCCCCCTGGGAATCGGCTGGGGGCTGTTCGCGACCAGCGGGTCGGCCGCCTGGATGCTGTGCGGCGTCTGCTGGGCGACATCGCTGCTGCTCCTTTCCGTCCATCACGACACTCGCTACAAGGCGTTTCACCAACGACTCAAGCGGCTTCACGGCACGCTGCACGTCGAGGGCGGCGGCGGCGGGCGTCCCCAGGCTCAGCCTCCAATTCCGGCCAGTCCGCTCCGCTTGGCCGCCTGGGTCGCCAGAAAGTCGTCGGAAATGCACGTGATCATAAACCTGGTGACCGCGGTTGCCGTCGCCATGCTGGCATTGCACGATGCCTCGCTGGCACTGGCTCGATTCTACGTGGTGTGTGCCACTCTGTTTGCGCTGATTACGGCCTTCTGGACGATCGCGCGATCGCAGTCGCGGCAATCCGCCGAGGTTGAGTTCGCCGCCTGGTATCGCCTCCCCCCCGGCCAGAACTTGGTCTTTCGTGAAGGCTGGTGGGTCTGTGAAGATGAGCAGACAGCGATGCCGGGACAATCGGGAGTGTCTGGCGATTCTGAGACCTGTCAGCCACATTCGCCTTGACCTCGCCCCGGCAAAACCCCTATCGTGTCGTGTTCTTCAAGGACGTCACCGACGCCCCCAAGGAAGGGACCCTAGAGCCACCCCATGCTCATTCCGATACTCGTTCTCAACTACAACGGCCGCTCGCTGCTGGCCGAATGCCTGCCCACCGTGCTAAAGGCCGCCCATCATTCGCGCCACCGGTGCGAGGTCATCGTCGTCGATAACGATTCAACCGACGATTCGTTGGCCTGGCTCGCCCAGCGATACCCCGAAGTGCGGGTGATTCGCTGCGAGAACCGGGCACTCTGTTCCTTCAACGAGGTGGTGCCGTCGCTGGGTTGCGATGTGGCCGTCCTCCTGAACAACGACGTTAAGCTCGCACCGGATGCGATCGATCCGCTCGTCGATCCCCTGCTCTCAGACACGTCGGCCGGTGATCCCCGCTGCTTCCTGACAGCACCCTTATGTTGGCAGATGGATGGTCGGACTTGCGAAGGCTTGAAGACATCCGTTCGTTGGCGATGGGGGCTCGTCCAGGCCACCGGACGCTTCCCCGGCCATGAAAGCGTGATCTACCGGGCCGATTTGACGGCCTCGGCCGGCGCCGCCATGGCCGTCAATTGCCGCGTCTTCGAGGAGCTTGGAGGTTTCGACCCAATCTTCCTGCCGGGGCGGATCGAAGACCTCGACTTCTGCTATCGAGGATTTCAGGCGGGCTTTCACGCCCGATACGTTCCCCGATCGGTCGTCTTCCATCGCGGCATGGCGTCGTTCGGCCCGGCCTTCGGGCATTCGGGAAACGATCATCTGGCACTGCGAAACACCCTGCTGTTTCAATGGAAGAACCTGCGGCATCCGCTCCACCGCCTGCGGTACTGGTTGAGCGTTCCCCTGCGAATCGGCTTCGACTTGATCCGCCTTCCGCTGGTCGGAAAGCGGCGCCGCCTGGCCTATCTGCGGGCATTGCTTGCCGCTCTCGCTGTATGGCGAGAACGGGGCGGCAAACGACCCGCCCACTCCGACACGGCGCGAGAACTCGAGTTCTTCCGGCGATTTCACCCGGCCACCTTGCTGGAAAGCGCCGCCACGCAGGACCTTGTCTTCGGCGGATTCCGGCGAAGTGGAACACCCGGCAGCAGCCGCGTTCATGGCGATCGGAAGGCTGCCCCTCAGCCTGTGGAGGTTTCACGGTGAGTTCCACCTCGGCTTCACCATCAGATCTTGCCCGCGGCGGCCCTGCAGCATACCCGGTTTCGCGATGGTACGTCATTCCAATCACGCGGCGGATTGCCTCGCGCCTGACCCATACGCCCGTGAGACCGACCCACATCACGCTCCTCGGCCTGCTTCCGGGGCTTTCGGCGGCCGGTCTGCTGTTTGCCGATCCGGGGGCCGGAGGCGTGGCAGCGGCACTCGTTCTTGCCGCCTGGTTCGCCGATCGAACGGACGGGCTCCTGGCACGCAGCCAGCATTCCGCCTCCCCCTTCGGTGCGTGGCTCGACGCCAACATCGACGAATTGCACGACGTCGTCTGGCACGCGGGGGCAGCTTATGCGGCAGCGGCGCTCAGCGCCAGCCAGCTTCCGTGGTTCCTCCTGATCGGGTTCCTGGCCGGAAAGTACCTGTTCATGACGGGCCTGGCGGAAGAGAGAACGTTGAACGGTTCCGGAGAGCCGCAGCCGGCCGTGCCGGCCGCCGCCGGCAGCTGCGGCTGGATTCGAGCGGCGTATCATCTGCCCGGCAATAGCGACATTCGGCTCCACCTTTTGATTGCCGGCCTGGCGACCGGCTGGATGACTGCCGAGCTTGCCCTCGTTGCGGCCTACTACAACTTCCGCTGGATCGCCCGATTCGGCCTGACGGCACGTCGTCTGGAGGGCTGCCGATGACCGAATCCGCGACCGTCACCGTGGCCATGATTACGAGGAACGAGGCCTCGAACCTGCGGGAGTTGCTCCCCCGGCTCGGTTGGGCCGACCAGATCGTGATCGTCGACGGCGGTTCGACGGACGATACGGTCGACGTGGCCCGAGCCCACCGTTGCCAGGTCGTCGTCCACCCGTTCGACACCTTCGCCCGCCAGCGCAATCGAGCCCTCGATCTGGCGCAGGGAACATGGGTACTTTCGCTGGATGCCGACGAGCGCCCCACGGCTCGCTTGGTGAACGAGATGCGCCGGGCGGCGGCCCAGAATCGGCACGTTGCCTGCCGGATCCGGATCCGCAGCGAAATCCTGGGACGTCCCGTGCGGCGCGGCGGCACCCAGGACGATCGCCCGATACGTTTCTTTCGCCGCGATTCGGGGCGTTGGACGGGCGACGTGCATGAAGTGCTCGATGTGAACGGCCGCGTAAGCGAGCTGGCCGGCTGGCTGGAACACCGCACGCTCACCACGCACGCAGTGTTCCTGGAGAAAATTGATCGCTACACGGCCCTGGAAGCCGCCTCGCGCGTGCGAGCCGGGCGGCGGCCTCGACTGCTCGATCCGTGCGTCGCACCGGCACGGGAGGTCTTTCGACGCCTCGTCTACAAACTCGGACTGCTAGACGGACCCGCCGGCTGGCAGTTCGCCCTCCTCAGCGGATACAGCGAGTGGGTCCTTGCTCGCCGCCATCGATGGCTGTGGTCGACCCGAACTCGTGACGCGGCCCCACAAATCATCTTTCCTCCACCCTGAGCATTCTCAATCAATAGGGATATCGAAAGAACTAAGGACGGGTACTCCACGGACGGATCATGTTTCCCAGCAACCTCCCCCTATTGCCGCTCATTCTCGACGACGTCCCCTGGGGACTGCGCCAGATGCTCGTGCAGGAGGGCATCCCGGCGGTCAGCCGCGATCGTCGAGGGGTGCACGGGCGGTTTCTGCTCTTCGATTCTCGCAACGGGCCCTGCCGACGTCCGCTGCCAAGCCAGACTGCCATCGACGTCAATCGGTTGCGAACCGGTTTCGACAGCGATCCCTTTGTCGAGTGGAACGATTCTCAAACCTCGCGATTCCAGTGGCGAGTCCGCGGGTTGACTCCCACGGAAGAAGTCTGCCGGGTCGATAAGCGCAAACTGCGGCGGCTCCTGATGGCTCGACTCCGCCGCATGGTGGAACGTCGCGGAGGCGTTTGGCTGGGAATCTCTCCCTACCCGTTCCCGTACCGCAGCGCGTTCAATCTCCGCATCGACTACGATCAATACGACGCGAGTGATTTCGACCGCCTGCACAAGGCGCTCGAGGAACGCCAGGACGCCGTCAGCCACTTTGTCAACGGAGCCGCCTACGAGTCGCAGGGAGAAGCCCTCGCTCGGCTGTTCGGGCTCGACGTCGGCAGCCACGGATACCGGCATCACACCTACCAGACCTTCGAAGAAAACCTGCGGAACGTGGCACGCGGGATCCAGGTGCTGGAAGAGGCTCGCCTTGTGCCCGTCGGATTCAGCGCTCCCCACGGGCGGTTCAACAAGACCCTTCTTGCTGCACTCGAACAGCTCGAGGTCAGCCACAGTTCCGAGTTCGCGGCCGCCTACGACGAGCTCCCGTTCCTGCCGGTGGGCTCGGGCGTGCTGCAAATCCCCGTACACCCCGTCTGTCTCGGGATCTTCCTCGAGGCGGCCCGTGCCGGCGACCGGCACGACGACAAAGCGGCGGCTGCCGCCACCGCCGCTCACTTCCGCTCGGTCATCCGAGCGAAGTACGCCGCACGAGAACCGATTTTCCTCTACGGCCATCCGACCGGCCGGCTCGGCCGCTACCCCCAAGTGCTGGAAAGCATCTTCGGCGAAATCGACGGCCGCAGCGACGTATGGCGGGTAACCATGAGCAAATGGGCGGCGTGGTGGCACGCTCGCAGCCGCCTGCGGATTACCGTCACCCGGGAGGGCGACTACCTCGTCGTCGACGCCGGGCACGACCGGCCCGAATTCCGCCTCGGTATCGAGTACCACCGCAAGAACAAGGTGGCAAGACTCCCGCTCGATCGAAACACCTTGCGGATCCTGCCGGAGAGCATCCCCTACGAGAGCACCGCCGAACAGTCGCCGTTCCAACCGGTGCGTGTGGATCAGACGCACGGACTGCGGGGTCGCGTGAGGCGTTGGATTGACTGGGAACGAGAGACTCCTATCGACGAGATCGCGCCGACCAACTGGCGCAACCTGGCAAAACGCACACTCAGAACACTTTGGCCCTAAAGCGGGGAAAGCCCGCAACCCAACCCTCGCAAACACGCGCGCACCATGCGCACAAGTCCAGCACAAAGACACTAAAAGGGGAAGACACGGTGACGTGGCCCAATGATCTGCCCAAGGCCTTCGAACTCTTCCCGCTCACACCGGCGCCGGAAAACGACGCCTTTCTCGCCGGCAAGTTGACGGCTCTGGATGCGCCCGGCGGCGGAGAGACGCAGATGTTCGGCACGGCGGCCGGCCTGCGCGAACTGGGCGTGTCGGCGCGGCTGTGGCGCCCCTGGGAAGAGTCGCTCGGCCAGGCCAAATGCCTCCATCTGTTCGGAAGCCTCCCGGAACATCTGCCCCTGGTTGAGGCCGCTCGCCGGGCCGATCTGCCGGTCCTCCTCTCGACGATCACCTGGTTCGATTGGCGCAGCTACTGGCGAGAGCCCGGCAGCGTGCTCCGCCGCGTCAAGGCGGTCGCCGGCTTCGCGGCCCGGGCGGCCTGTCCGCGGCTCCCCTCGTGGCGGCGGCGTCTCTACCACGCGGTCGACATGCTGCTCCCCAACTCAAACGCCGAAGCCGCCCAACTCGCCCGCTACTTCGAGATCCCGCCGCAGAAGCTCCACATCGTGCCCAATGCGGCCGATCCCCGGTTCGCCGCTGCCGATCCCACCCCGTTTCTGAAGCTCCTCGATCGTCAGCTTTCGGCGAGCGCACCGTTGGAGGTGAGTGCCCAGATCGCCGAAGGCCGTTTCGTCCTCTACGTAGGCCGGATCGAACCGCGCAAGAATCAACTCGGCCTGCTCAAGGCGATGCGGGGATCGGGAGTGCCGCTAGTGTTTCTGGGCGACGTCGTGCCCGGCTGTGACGGCTATTGGAAGGCCTGCTGCAAGGCGGCCGATCCGTCGGCGATCTTCCTGCCCCGCCTCGACCACGACGACCCGTTACTCCGCTCGGCCTACGCGGCCTGCGGTTGCCTGGCCCTGACCGGTTGGTTCGAGACGCCCGGACTGGCGGCCCTGGAAGCTGCCATGACCGGCACGCCGCTCGTGCTTCCTCGCGGCGGATCGGCCCGCGAGTACTTCGGCGACGAAGCCCGCTACGTCGCCCCCGACAATTTGCCGGGCATTCGCCGCGCGGTTCTCGATGCCCTCGAAACGCCGCGAAGCGATACAGTCGCGAAGCGGATTCAGGACACCTTCACCTGGAAAGCGGCGGCCGCCGCCACCCTCGAAGCCTACCGGAGGGTCTGGTGAACGTGGCGCACGATTCGGCTCAACACCGCCCGCTCCGAACGAACCGCTGGCGCCGGCGCACCCTTGGCGGCTATCGCTACGTCCGCCTGCGCTGGCGACTCCTGTTTGGTTGCATCGACGCCGTCGGAGGCCTGATCTTCGCCCTGGCCCGGTGGCTCGTTCACCCCTTACGTCGACACCGCAGCGAAGCCGAACCTCGGCGGATTCTGCTCGTTCAACTCGATCATCTGGGCGACGCGATCCTCACCACGGGCATGTTCGGGCCGCTCAAGCAGCGATTTCCACAGGCGCAGATCGACGTGCTGGCGGCCCCCTGGAATTGCGACGTCTTCGCCTCGGTTGCCGAAGTCGATCGGGTCGACGTCTGCCGTCACGTTCGCTTCGCCCCGGGCCGGAGCCTGGCCTGGATCCCGGCAACGGTCATCTGGGGATTGCGCCTGCGAAAGCGACGCTACGACCTGGCCATCGACGTGCGCGGCGAGTTTCCCCACAACCTGCTCGTCTGGCTCTCGGGCGCCCGGCGGAGACTGGGCTGGGCCAGCGGCGGCGGAGGCTTCCTGCTGACCGACAAGCCGGAGTTCGTCGTCAATCGGTCGGAGACACAGTCGCGGGCTGCACTGCTGGCCTGCCTGGGCATCTCCCGTGCGGAACCGCTTCGGCCCCTGTTTCGGCCCAGCGACGCCGCCATCGAGACCGCGACGCACGCCTGGAACGAGATCGAATCGGCAAGTGAAAGGACGCGGATTGTGCTGCACGTCGGTGCAGGCACTCCGGCCAAACGTTGGCCCGCCGAGCACTGGCGCCGGCTTGTCGAGCATCTCGCGGCAGAAAGCGAGTATGCCGTCGCCCTGGTCGGCACGTCGGCCGATACGCCCACTGCCCGCGCGATCCTCGGAGCCTCGACGTCGCCGGACGCGGTCGACTGGACGGGCCGCTTCGGCATCGACGAGCTGGCGGCCGTCGTGAAGCAGGCCGACCTGCTCGTGGGCGCCGATTCCGGGCCGGCCCATCTGGCGGCCGCCGTCGGTACGCCCGTCGTAGTGCTGTTCAGCGGCACGAACTCGCCGGGACAATGGCAGCCGTGCGGCCTGCGAGTCTGCACGCTGCGCAGCGAGACGCCGTGCTCACCCTGTCATCGAAAGACCTGCCCGATCGGCGAACATCCCTGCATGCGCCGTATTCAGCCGGCCGACGTGATTCGCAGCTTGACGGGACTACTTCCAGAACGACTGGACGCGGCAACCACCGGCACGTCTTCAACGAATACGAAAGGATCTGTTTCGTGATCGCACCCATACGAGAAGTCGATCCACCGCCCGGCAAGCGGTCGCGAACGCACGGTGACGTACGCCGGCTCATTGCCTCGCTGTTCCTGGAAGATGCCGGCCAACCGCGGCGTCCGGTCCCGGCGATCGCCCGCTGGAAGGCTTGGTTGCTCATTGCCTGGGCCACCGTCGCCACGCTTGTCTACTTCGCCGCCATGTTGGACGTCATCTGACATCTTCCCCCCTGTACGTACGCGCTTTCTCATGCTCGCTCAGCTTCAGTCGTTTGCCGTCGTTATCCTGATCACGCTTGCCGCCTTCGGACTCGGCCTATTCCTGCTGCGCGGGCTGCGTCTGGAGGTCAGAGACCGCCTGGCCGAATTCGTCTTCGGCACCACGCTCGGATTGATCACAGGCGGCACCGGGCTGGCAGTCCTGGGGCTCGTCGGTTTGCTGTACCCGCCGCTCGTCGGCGTGCTCACATTGGCGGGGGCCTTCTGGACCGTTGGGACGCTTCTTTCCAGCCAGCGGTCCTTGTCAGGGCAAATCGATCACGAATTCGTTCCGGACGACGACGATCAACCGGCCGACGTCGCCCCGCCCAACCGGCTGCTAGGATTCGCCGCCTGTGTTGCGATAACAGCCGCCTTGGGCTCGCTCGTAGGGGCCGCGGCGCCGACGACGGCCGGTGACGCGTTGTGCTATCATCTGGAACTTCCCAAAGCGTTTCTCACCGACCATCGGTTGACTTTCTATCCCTATAGCGAAAACTCGACCTTCCCGCTGCTGGTCGAAATGTGGTTCCTCTGGGCAATAGCTCTCGACGGACCGGTGGCGGCGGGCCTCCTTCACTGGCTGGCCGGCGTCCTCTTCGCCGGGGCAACCGTCGTTCTCGCCGCACCGATCGTGGGACGACGCTGGGCCTGGATCGCCGGATGCATCGCCCTGGTCGTGCCAGGCGTCACCAATCAGATGACGGCCCCTATGAACGACCTGGGACTCGCCCTGACGACCACCGTGGCCCTGGCCGCCTGGTGGCGGGCCGTGATGCTCGAAGACGGGCGCCGCTGGCTGATCGTCGCGGGAATCGCCGCCGGCGGCGCACTGGCCACAAAATATCTCGCCCTGCTCTTCGCCCTGGCCATGGCGGCCGGCTGCGTCTGGGTTGCGTTCCGCATGAAGCCCAAGCGGCGACTCGTCCTGGAGAGTGCGGCCGTGATCGCCGTCGTGGCCGTGAGCACGGCGGGACTGTGGTACGTGCGGGCTGCCTGGCATCGGGGCAATCCGGTCTATCCGTTCCTGACCGAGGTGTTCGCGCCGGACAAACCGATGGTTGCCGACGCTCACGAGACCCTTCCGGAAAGCAAATCGCGTTTAGGGCGTACGCTCTGGGGCCCCGTCACGGCCGCCTGGCAGGTGACGATGGACCCCGACCGCCTGGGTGGCCGGGGCCACCAGCCGGGCGTTCTGTTCCTGGCCCTGCTGCCTGGCTTGCTCCTGGTCCGCCGTCTACGCGGGCTCGGAACACTCCTGGTCATCGGGGCCGCCTATTGGCTGGTCTGGTACCTGTTGCGGCAAAACGTTCGCTTCCTGTTCCCCGTCCTTCCGATCGGAGCGGTGGCCGTCGCCTGGGTGATGGCCGAGATGGGCCGCTTCCCCGCTCGGGCACGCTGGGCCGGAACGGCACTCGTATGCCTGATTCTGGCGGCCTATGCAGCCGTGGCGGCAACCCGCTGCCGCGAACAACTGGCCGTCGCCACGGGCTGGCAATCGCGGGACGCCTATCTCCTGGAGGCCGAACCCACCTGGCAGGCGGCCGCCGCCTCGAACGCCTCGTTCGGCACCTGTGGCCACCTCCTCAGCCTCGACTATCGGGCCTACTACTTCGATTGCCCCGTCACCCGCGAAAAGGTCTTCCGGCGTCACACGGGCTACCATCTGGCCGTCACGCGGCCGGAACAACTGGCCCCGTTGCTCACGCAGGCCGGCTTCACCCATCTCCTCCTGGCCGAGAATCTGAACCCGGCGGGCGCCCAGTTCGACCCCACCCTCCCGCAACTCGTTGCCGACAGCCGCGCCGCGCGAGGCAAAGCGGCCTTCCCCGTCCTCTGGGAGTACCAGTTCGACGACATCGACGGCGGCCGGCGAAAGTACCAACTAGTGTTGGTCCATTAGGAGTTGTCAGGGTTCAGGGTTCAGGAAGTTGGAGTCCAGGCTTCAGCCTGCGCGGAAGTTGGAGTCCACGCTCCACCCTGCGCGGGTACGGCTTTTCTCTCGCCCCGAAGGGGCGCACCATATCAACCAAGGGCAACGCCCTGGGTGCGGATTGCCCGAGGTTCTCGGCGATTCTACATCTCAAGATTTCTGAAAGGCAAAGCGTCACATTGGGGTTTCGCTGCAAGACAGACCTCCGTACAATCTGTCGCCTTACCGTACCGGAAGAGGGTGAGCGTCATGCCCGCTGGTGGCCCCTTAACATCACCTCGTGTCTATGCGACAATCATCGCCGCACTCACGGTACTCGTACTCTCGGGTTGTGCCCAGCCGCTTGGCGTCAGAGTGATCGACTCAAGTAGCGGTACGCCGATCGCAGGAGCTCGCGTCACACGACTCAAGGTTTGCTGTCCACTGCTTTGGGTCGTCGGACCTATCCTTCCCGTTGAGCAATGCCAGACTGACGAACGCGGTCTCGCTCATCTCAAAGATCGTGAGGGTTCCATCCGGGTCGAAGCCGCCGGATTCACGTCCGCTCACAGCGACATAGGTGATCAAGCGGCGGAAGAGGTTGCAGTTTCACTGGAGCGGGCAGATAATGACGCCCAATTGCTTCGTGCACCTATGAACTAGGGGCAAGAACGCGTTCTCGTTCTGCGCCCCATTGGTGATGGCCACAGACTCCCCATACACGTGTCATTCGCCTGGGGCTATGCATCGTCGACTTCCGAGATTTCACCTGCGCACACTCTTCATAGTCACCGCACTCGTAGCTGTGTCCCTGGCGAGCCTCAAGGGATGGTATCGCCGGTACTACGAGTACCGGATGACGTCGTTGTCGACGTGGGTCGAACTCGGAGACTCCTCACAGCCCGTCCCGGCCGACGGTCGTTACCGCTTCACCGTGAAACCGAATCAAGAGAACCCCCTGCGACTTGGTTTCCGCGTTACGGTAGAGAACCTCTTTCGAACAATGGGTCATGGTAATACAATTCACCTGAAGCTACGAGATTACATCGACAAGGGTTATGATTTCGTCATCAACGAGAACGTTCTCGTGCCGCAGACGATAACATTCGACACGGGTGACACGGTCCGCTTCTATTGGATGACAGAGCCTATCGTCCACAATCGAACGGCCATCCACAGTGCCGCACTTCACTTCCGACACGGAAGATTGCTGGAAACAAAAACCGAGACACTTGAGGTCGAGTTCAGCGTTGATCAGACTACGGATGTTCATGTGGACCAGGGATGAAGCGTTCTGGTTCTGTTCTTCCTGCCGCGAAATGGTGTCCCATTGTGGTCCGAAACCCGACTGGAGTGAGCTGTGATAACTGCTCCTCACAGCTCCCTTCGCCTGGGAGAATCTCCGAATAGCAGACCCAATGCCGCACCAGACATTGGCCCGACTTTCCGCCCAATGCGGTTGCCATCGGCGCAAACGGCGGAGGAGATCTGTTGGTCTTCATTCCGCAATCGGATGCTCCTGCCCTGTTGGGCCACGAGGTGTACTGGTGGGATCACGAAACTGGAGACCTGAGCAAGGTAGCGGATGACTTCGGCGACCTTTGACGCTCAACTGTGTCGCAGAACCACCGAGAGCCGAACACTTCCTGACGCGCAAACAGTGCCGCGCAGCGATACCCTTAACAACCCATCACGGTCAGCAATTCGCTTGCGCGAATAATTCCCTTGCCCACATCTACCCAGATCCGTGTTTCACCCGGGCTGCATCTGCGTCCGGAGGCCGCCCCGCCACCCCTCGCCAGAGAGATTTTTGCAACGCCCCCCTGCGGATGGAGCCCCACTTGCGCGCACACCATCAGGTGTAAACACAAGAGACAGCAATACTTCCCCTCACCCACCCCGCCCGACCCTTTTCGCAACACCCCAAACACGGCGCAAAACCCCGTTGCGCCGACGCCGCCCGCCATCCGCCTCCAACCGCTCCTCTCGCTCGTCCGGGGGTGTTCAAAAAACCTCTTGACTTTTCCTTTCCACTTGATAACATCGTATCTGTGTACGCATGTATAGAACTGAGCCAATCGCCGCCCTCTCGAATTCACGCAACCATCACCCCCCAAGTTAGCCAAAAGTACTCAAAAAAACGCGCAAACAACGCAAACAATGCAAAGAACGCAAACAATGCAACGAGCGCATCAGCCACCGTATTGACCACGCCCAAGAGAACGCCCCCGCCAACCCAGATATTGGCAGAACCGCCCACGCGTTGACCAACCAAGCCCTTAACTGCACTTCACACCCTACGCGAATTCCGGAGGAACCGCACTTCTGTAGGGTAACCTGACGGGCTGTCTCTCTTTCTCGTTCCTTTTGAACCGATCGGCCTCGCCGAGCGACCTACCCGCAGATGAACCAGAACGAACGGCTTAACGACGAATTGCTGGTGATCCGGGCTCAGGAAGGGGTCCTCGCGGCCCTCTCGGAACTGGTCGACCGCTGGCAGGACCGCCTCTGGCGGCTGGCCTGGCGACTGACCGACGACGAGCAGGCCGCCTGGGACGTGCTCCAGGAAGCCTGGATCGTCATCAGCCGCCGCATCGGACGGCTCGACGACCCGGCCGCCTTCCCGGCCTGGGCCTACCGCATCACCAGCAACAAATCGCGCGATTGGATTCGCCGCCGCCGGCGCATGCGCCGCGCCGACGAGGCCTACGGCCAGCGCCGGCCGGAAGCGGAAAACGGCGGGAACCACGCCGACCGGCAATACGCCGATCTGCGCCAGGCCCTGGCCGATCTGCCGGGCCGCGATCGGGCGATCCTGTCGTTTCGCTACGAAGACGGTTTCAGCACCGCCGAAATCGCCGACATCCTGGGCATCCCCTGCGGAACGGTCAAATCAAGACTTCACCATGCCCGGCAGCGATTGCGCCGGTTTCTCGAGGAGGATGGCGATGAGTGAACACGACGATACGCTGAGAAAGACGCTGGAAGAGGTGGCCCGCCTGCGGTCGGAACGGGAGGAGTCGCTGCGCGACCTGGCCGCCGGCGAATACTCCGGCCGATTGCGGTCGGCCGAGCGAATCTACTGGGTCTACGCCCTGGTGTGCATCGCCGCGGGCGTGGCCGCAATCAACTTCTTCGTCCGCAGCTACGACATGAAGACGCTCCTCGGCTGCGCCGTGGTCATGCTCGTGGTCTACGAGACGACCGTGCTGATGAAACTGTGGTTTCACATGGCCGGAATGAAGATGCAAGTGCTCAAGGAAACGAAACTGCTGCGACTGGAGATGGCCCGGCTCGAGTCGGCCGTCGGTGTCGAACAGCCTTCCCAGCCGCCGGTCAAGTACGAGCCGATGCACGGGCTGCTTCCGCTGGAACGCAAATTCTGGCTCGCGGCGTGCGTCGGCCTGGCCATGCTGATCTCTTCGCTGACTTCCTACGCATGGTTCGGCAGCGGAAGCATCGCTGGGAAAACAGTGGTGACCCTGGCGGCGGACGGCAGCGGGGAAAAACGGCAGGAGATCATGCACGGCTACAGCGGCTACTTCCGGCCGGGCGGCTTCCCCCTCTATGCGCCCAAGGATTGGAACGTTCGGATCCTCGATCCGAAGGGCCACGAAATGCCGCTGGAAACGACAGTCACGGGCGAGCAGGCTCGTCACAACGTAACGTTCACCAACGACGTCTTCGAAGACGGCCGGCTCCATTACACCGAGGTCTACAAAATCCCGGCGGCCGCCACACTGAAGGACGGAATCTGGATCTACAACGACGGCCTGCGCCACAAGGGAGGCAACCGGGAGTACAGCCTGACGATCGTGTTGCCGCCGGGGGCGGAACTCGTATCGACGGAACCGAAAGCGGCGGTTGAAACGGCCGACGGCCGCACGCAAGTCCGCTTCCAGGGCACGACCATCGACGACGTGCAGCACCTGTTCGCGGTTCGCTACAAGTTGCCGCCGGAGGCCGAACAGGAGTAGCGTGTCCCCGAGGTATTCGTCACGGCGGAGTCGGTTGCGCGTCAGGTTCGATCGCGTCGTCAAACGGAGACGCCGGCTCCAATTGAGTCCCGGGACCGGGTTCTTTCCGAAAGGGATTTCCCGAGGCGCTCCGGATGAAGCGATATCCCATGGCCCGAAGGACGAAGAGCGTGGCAAGCAGGATCGGAATTGCACATGCGGTCACTAGGGTGACGGAAATATACATGGGGGACGAGCCGGCGCCTGACTGTATGTAGTGGTACAACAGCATGGCCCCAAGTGCCCAGCCGAAAAGGGCCGTCGCCATTCGCGGCAACACCTTACCCGGCGTCAGCGTCGCCCAGACGGCCACCAGCGGTATGCTCAGATAGAACGTCGCACCAACCACAAACATGACGATGCCAATCAGAACAAGATCAAAACGGATTGCGACGGGCCACGTCTTCGCAAGATCCAGAAGTCCCCGCAGCCCGAACACGAGCGCCAAGCAAATCGCGGCAACCAGAATGGTGCGGATCGAGAATTGTAGGCGTTGCGGTGGCGGCATGCTCTCCGGAGAGAACCGCATCAATTGCAGCCCCCTCGTCGAAGCAAACGAGAGGGGAAAGGCCAGGATCGTGAGAAGGATGAATACTCCAGCCACATTAAAGATCACCCCGCGAATCGCAACAAGGAGAACAGACGGGGGCACGTGGAGGGCAAAAACGCCCACCACGACAAAGGCACTCCCAAGTGTCCGGCGGATCATTCCCTCCCGGCCAACGAGGGTCATCCAGATAATCAACAGCGCCACCTGGGCCATGACCAGGGACGCGTCAACCGTGTAGAGGACAACAGCCCCCGGAATCGCCGAACGCATCCCAATCACGATACCCAACAGCAGGGCATGAGCCAGAACCACCCAGCGAACCGGCGATCGCAGGAATCGTTGGATGAAGCTTGCCGGAAGGTTGCCTCGGTAGTCGTTCATCAGGCGATCGCCCTCCCAGCCGTTCGGCACTTGTCCTTGCGGCTTCTCCGGAATCCTCGCGTACATCTGGATTCACCGCCCAGCGACGAACATGCGTGACCGACAACAAACATCCTCATGTCTCTGCAAAAGAGAACGGGGCGCGCCAAACGACGCGCCCCATTTTGCCCTAAGAGGAAATGGCATGCAAGCACACGACGGGTCCAACCGACGAGACAGACCCTATTCCGACTTGCGGTTCCCCTGCCCCGGCGAAGGAACCAGCGGCTGCCAGTCCTCGGCGCCGTCGGGATACCGGCCGTACGACACGTCGTCGGTCTGCTTCTCGAAACGCACCTGGTCGACGAGGCGTTCCACCCCGTCCTCCAACGCGGTCAGGATGAGTTCCTCACCCTTCTTCGACAGCTTGAAACCGGCGTGGAGCCCGGCCGCCGTACCTCTCCCGTCGTCGGCCCAAACCAGCAGGCGGCCCTTGGGTGGAATCGCAGTTCCGGCAGGGAAGGGCCACTTGCGCACATCCTGCCCGGAATCGCTCAGCCACATGCCCGACAGATCCACCTCGCGATCGCTCGGATTAAATAGTTCGATCCAGTCGTCGTCGCCGGCGCCGGCACCAGGCAGTGGCTTGCTTCTGGCGGCAAGGAACTCGTTAATGACCACGGGCGACTTCGACGCCTCAGCGGGAATAGCCGACTTCGGCGTCGAGACCTCCTTTGGCACGGAGACTTCCTTCTTCGGTTCAGGAAGCACAGAGGCAACCTCGCGGGGCAAAGCAGCGATTTCCACGTGCTTCAGCAGGAACTCTCGCCGCTTCTCGGCAAAACCTCGCAAACCCGACCCTCGACCGTCCTCGCCGGGTGAATCGGCAGTCGCCTTGAGAAACGCATCCAGGGTCGACAGTTTCTTCGTGTCGGCCTCCACTTCCTTCTCGATCAAACTGCGGAAGCCGGCCACCACGGGCCCCAGATTCCTCCAGTCGAGCGACTGCTCCGCAAGGATGCGAACGCATTGCAGATACTCCTCTCGGAAACGCGGCACCTGCAGCAGCTTGCTGCGAAGCGGCTTGCCGGGATCGTCCAGGGCAACCAGCGGATCGAGTTCGCTGCCGCCGTGCCCAAGACCCGGACCGCCGCCGGGAGGTGCGAAATCGGGAGGGAAGCTCCTGCCGTCCGGAGGACCAAAATTCCCCGGAAACCCGCCGAACATATCCGGACCTCCCGGAGGCCCAAAATCACCCGGGAACCCGCCAGGCATACCCGGTCCGCCCGGCGGCCCGAAATCGCCCATGAAGCCGCGATTACCGTCAGGGCCGCCCGGGGGGCCGAAGCCACCTGGACCACCAGGACCACGCGGTCCGCCGGGGCCACCGGGGCCGCCCATGCCGTGAAAGGCCTCGTTCATATCGTGCGGCGCGACGTAAAACTTGCCGCCTGCCCCGTGGAACAGGTGGTAGTCGCTGGCACGGGTCCAATAGCCGTCGCTGTTAGCCAGAACCACGTCGAGGGCCAGGAACCAAAGCGTGCTGTCGATGTCGAGGATCGGCGTGATCGCCTGTTCCAACTGGTCCGTGGGGGTCTCGTTGAGTACGCGGCACAGGTGGATCAGGTCCCGCCACGATTCGTCCTTGTCCTTCGTCTTGATCTCGAACCTGCGGCGGTAGTCTTCGATGTTCTCGCCGAGATAGCGTAAGCCGCCGTCGGCGCCGGGACTGCCGATCACTTTCCATCGAGCACCCTCGTCGGACGAGTAGTTCTCGGCCAGAAACTCCTTGTTGTACTGCTGCACGTTGCTGTAGATGCCCCAGCTCTCGCCGTTGATGACGACCTTGACCAGATTCGCCTTCGGGGCAGCCGTGTACTGGCGACCGATGTGCGAGTACAAAACGGTGCTCAGCAGTGAGGAATCGCCGGCGCAGTTGAGCAGGTTGAGCGTCTTGTAGCCGTACAACCGCTGCTCGGGATCGACGTAGTCGAGCGACAGATTGAGCGAACGTTTGTAGCCGGCGGGCGCCATCATGTAGGACGACATCCCGCGGAAATGGACGCCCACGTTCGGATAGGCCTTCCCGTCGACCGTCAAGGTCGCCGGCACGTCGACGTCGGAACCTTTGAAGGCAGCCAATTCGTCTTCCCAGTCCTCGTTTTCGAATTCGAGAAACAAGGTTCGCAGCACCGTCGGGTCGTAGAGCGAAGCGTCGGGGTAGGATTTCACGTCGGAAGGCAACACTTGCGGGCCGGGCTGGGCCGGTTCCCGGTTGCCGTGACCGCCGGGTCCGCCGCCCCGAGGGCCGAAGCTTCGACCGCCGAATCCGGAGGCGACTGCTTCGCGGGCCGCCTTGCGCTCCTCCAGATTGAGGATTCCGTCGCCGTCCTGGTCGAATTCGGCCACGAGTTGCCGCTCGCCCCCCATCGGCCCGCCGGGACCACCCGGTCCGCCGCCACGGCCTCCGAAACCACCCGGTCCGCCGCCCGGACCTCGGAATCCGTCAAATTCACGGGGACCACGAGATTCAGACTGATCCGGCTGCTCGCGGTCCGGGCCACTCGTCCGCCACCATGGCGGTTGCTGCGTTGAAGGGCCGTCGGCTTGTCCGGCAGGCGGCTGGGACCAGAGCATGGGGGCGGTGAACAGCGTGGCTCCCAGCGCCGCCACGCCGATCAGACCTACAATGAATCTTCGCATCGATGTACTCCTCGTGCGGCATGAACGCCACGTTCAGTAAACTATCTCTCTAGGCAGCGGAAGGGATCAGGTTCAGCAACCGGCAACCGTGAACGTACTTCGAACACCGGCCGACTCGCAGGGCGAGCGGATAGAGCATGGCCCGCAACTCCCTCTCCCGTCCGACGGGAGTCTTCCCCTCGACGACGACCAGGTCGTGGAGCCGGTGCGGAAACGACTTGTTGATGTACCTCTTGCCGGTCTGGTCGTAGAACGTCAGGTCGTAGTCCAGCGTGATTCGCAGGCTCCCGTCCGGCGACGCAAAGTGTTCCCGCTTATACTCCACAATCGCCACCGGCTCGCTCGCGGCCAGCACCCGGCCGACGTGCTGCTTCGGCAGGGCTTCGATCAGACCGTTCATGATCTGCCGATAGGACATCTCGGCCAACGGCCGCGCGGCCCGCAACTGCAGCCGGTGCTTGCCGGTGATTCGGTTCTCCCGCCACTTGATCTCGAAGAAGAAGTCGGCGCCGGGATTCAACGAATCGTACCAGCGGAGGCGGAGTTTCTGCCGCTTTCCCACGCCGGCCAGATTGGCCTGGCAGGCCGACAGACGCACGTCGTCAAAGTAGATGCTTCGGACGGTCGAGATTCGGTCGTTGTGAATGAGCCGGCGGCAATTGGCGTCGAGAACGTCTCGCAGTCTCCCCAGGTCGGCTCCGGGCAGCGTGAACTTCACTTCCCGCCGCACCGCAAGGTCGCTGCGGGTCGATTGCGAACCGACAATCTCGAATACCGGTGTGCAGGCTTCGCTTGTGTCCATAGAACCGTCATTCCCGCGCAGGCGGGAATCCAGTGTCGTTGATTCAAAACACCGAGTTCATGTTGACGTAGGAGAACTCGCAGTCGGGCAGCCGCTCGCGAAGCTGAGCCATCAGAGCCACCGTTTCGCGGCCTTCGGCCCGGTTCAAGACGAGCCGTACCTGCCCGCGGCCGTTCTCGATATCGCACCGCTGCAAGGTGTACTGCCCGGCCAGTTCCTCAACCACTGTCAAAGCGCCGCAGTCGTTGCCGAAGTGGCGCTCCGTGTCGCCCGTGATCGTCAGCAGCAGATGGTGTTGCCGCCGGCCGCGACCGGCCAGGTGCATGCCGACGATGAACACCGTGGCCGCCAGCACCAGCACGACGGCCAGCAGGGGCAACCCGGCTCCCAGGGCGAGCCCCACTCCGATACAGAGGAACAAGTAGACGAGTTCTTCCGGCTCCTTGATCGCCGCACGAAACCGAACGATCGACAGGGCGCCGACCAGCCCGAGAGACAAGGCGAGCGACGACTTCACCACGCAAATGACCCCGATGGTGACCAGGGTCAGCAGCGGAAAGACCCGGGTGATCGAGTCGCTGTCCGAGGCCGACGAGCCGTAGTATCGATAAAGGAGCCGGATGTAGAGCGCCAAGAACCCGCCCAGCAAAAGATAAGCCGCCAGGGTGATGGCCGAGATGTTCTGGGCGATCGACACCGACTCTTGGAGCTGTCTCCAGGATTCTTGGATTTGATCTTGCATGGTCGTTCCCAGAGCGGGACAGGCCCGCAACCCAACCTTCACAAACATGCACGCACCATGCGCACAAGTCCCGAACAAAGACTCAAAACTTGGTTCCCAGGGTGAGAACGAAAGCCGGAACGTGGAATCCACCGTCTCGGTGAGAGATTGGTTAGAATCCGGCCTTCGCAGACCCTGCCGAAGGCCCGCCTTATCGCCAGAACCTGTTATTCCGAAAAGCGTTACGAAGCCGAGGACCTGCGTCGCGGTCGTCCGCCTGCCCCACACTTCACCTGATCCCGAAAGCTGGCCTCAACCGCTTACGTGATACCCTCGGTTGCCGCCGATTCTTCGCACTTCGCGCCATCCCTTTCGCAGCCGCGACAGCCCAATCGCCGGCCCCTCGTGTTGGCCGATTCGCTCCCCGGCTCGCCCTTCCCGCTCGATCTGGAACGACCTCGCGCCCGATAACCAAGCCTGAGGTAGCTGGATATTCACATGCCGAAGTCGCGGGGAGCCGTCATGATACGAATGATCGCTGTCACCCTCCTGGCAGCGCTCGCCTCGACCGAAGCTTCCAGAACCGCGTTGTGCGACGACAATTTCGATTGGGGCGGATGGTTCTCGTCGGGTGTCCACGCAAACGCCTGGGGCACCACCGACAACGGTCCCCTCGGAACCAAACGCATCGGCAACGCCTACACGGTGAACCAACTCTGGGGCTTTGCCGAGAAAACCCTCGATACCAGCGGCGGCTGGGATTTCGGCGGCCGAGTCGACTACATGTTCGGCAGCGACGCATCCTCCATGCAAGCCTTCGGCGACGGCAGTTGGGACGCCGACTGGAATTCCTCCGACGACTACGGCTCCGCCATGCCCCAACTCTTTGGCGAGGTCGGATATGGCGATTTCAAGGTCAAGGCCGGGCGATTCCTGACGTCCATCGGTTGGGAGTGCGTGGACGACCCGCCTGGCTTCTTCTCGTCGAATTCCTACTCCTACTTCTATGCCGAACCCGCCACCCACACCGGAGTTCTGGGAACCTGGGAGACCAGCGACGCTCTCACCTTCCATGCCGGTTGGACCAACGGCTGGGACGCCGGATTCACCGACAACGGCGGCGCATCCACGTTTCTCGGCGGTGTGACCTGGGCCGGCCTCGAGGATCTCACCGTCACTTACTTCTGCTCCGCCGGGTCGCTTCCGCGCGATGAAGGCGATCTCTACATGCACAGCCTGGTCTTCGAGCTGGCCCTGACGGAACGCCTCGCCTGGATCCTGCACAACGATTTCGCCATCCAGTCCGGCCTTTCCGCGGGAGACGACGCACTCTGGACCGGAATCGTCCAGTACCTGCAGTACGACCTCACCGACACCCTCGCTGCCGGGATCCGCTTCGAGTGGTTCCAGGACCGCGACGCCGCCCGGGTCGCCCCCGGAGAGCTCTCGGGCAACTTCTACGAACTGACCGCCGGGCTGAATTGGCGTCCCACGTCACGGCTCATCATCCGGCCGGAACTCCGCTACGACTGGTTCTCGGGAACCTACGTGCCGGGCTGCCTGCCCTTCAACGACGGAACGGACGACCAGCAGTTCTCGGGCGGATTCGACGTGATCGTCACGTTCTGAGCGACTCTATTCGCCGTCGCTCAACCAGCGAAGTGCGGCCAGCCGATAGACGATCACCAGCACGAAAGACCCGCCGACGGAGGCAAAGAATCCCAGCGGACTGATGGGATTGAACGTCGGGCGCTTCAACGCCCAACTGAGAGCAAACAGGCCGATCGCCGTCCCCACGATGCCGATCACCACGGTTCCTACCGCCCCCCGCGGCTCCTGCCCCGGGATCAAGGCCCGGGCCAGAAGCCCGGCAAGCGTACCGAACCCCACCCAGATCAACGTGACGTTGATCCATTGTTGGGCAACGCTGGACAGTTCGAAATCAGGCACGGCGTGGAACCTCGGATCTTGCTGCTTCCGCATTCATGTCGTGTTCGTGCCTTCGAAGACCCAAAACTGGTCTCCGCTCTCCGGCTGCGCACAACAACCCCATCGGTTGCCGGCGGCATGGATAGGTCCCCGAAGCCAACCGCCTTCGGACCGATTCGCTGCCCCAGCCACCGACGGGGAGTCTGATCGCCTGATGACCCGTTCCGCCCGGGGAGGCTACAATTGCCGCGTTCCGGCCTCTTCCTGGGCCTTCTTCAGGGCCGTTGCCTCGCGTTGGAGCTTGAACTCGGGGCCCGGCGGGAAGTACTGGACGTCGTCGGTCGTGTACCAGGGACTCGGCAGTGTTTGTCCGCCCAAATCCACCTGACAACCGGTCGTTGCAGCGGCGGCGGCAGCGATCACCAGACCGACCAGAAAGGCTCGCAGCGGACGCAATCGCGTGGTGGTGCCGCTCATTGGCCATCTCCTCAGCATTAGCATTCGGGAAAATCGTTCAAAGCGTTCGGGCGGCAACCCTCCGCGCCGCGCACAGGCCCCGCTAACCGACACAATCGTTACGATCCCTATCGTCCGAACAACCGCGTCAACTTGAGACACAACCCGAGATTCACCCGACCACGGCGGGCCCATTCGCCCACGCGTGGCCAACACTCCCCCTATCGGAAGTCGTAAGTTCTTTCAATGATGAACGTTACATCCATCTCCGTCATGCAGGCCGAACTTGCCTGGCCGGAGAGAAAAGAGCCGCCAACCGTCCGCCCCATAATGCCTGTCCAGCCAACGTCGCGCAGTTCGCCACCGGCACAGCCTTGAGAAACTGGCAGAAATGAGCCCGGCTTGGGCCCCAACAAGGAGCCAATCGGTAGAAAAGTAATATCATTGTAGGAAGGCCCAAAACTGGAGACGCAATCTCATCTTCCGCCGAGAATTCGGGCCGTCCGCGCTGAAACACGCAGGAGCACCAAGCATGCAGATCCCGAGAACCTACCTGCTGAGGACCGGCATAGGAATGCCGGTGAAAGCTGCCTCCGACCCGCGACGCCTTCCGCCGTCGGCAATCGGGTTTGCCGGCGGGGTCATTCTGCTGCTCCTGGCTGCCTCCTCGACCGGCCAGGGGATTGGGTCGGACGAAATCCCTTCCACACGCTACAGGCTCGCTTTCAACGATTTCCACGAGGGAGAATTCAAGGACGCTCTCGATACGCTCATCAATGAAAGGCGAGGGGCCATCAAGAAGCCGGGGGCGCTCTGGCTGGATTCGATCTGTTACCACGCAATGATCGGCGAGTGCTACTACCAGATGGGACAACTGGAGCAGGCGCTCGACAACTTCACGACAGCCATCCAGCTCTACATCCAGTACAACGACTGGTTCCTCCTCGTCCAGTTTCAAGATCCCCGTCTCGGCAATTGGCAGCCCTGCCCCTGGGGCACCAGTGCCCGCGGTGCCAAGCTGGGCGACTTTCAGGAAACCATGGGCATTCGCCAGGGAGAGGTCAACATCAACCAGCAGATCCAACGAGGAGGAATCGTTCAGCAAGCCGTCATCTTGCGCATCCGCACTGCCGAAATCGTCCGCTGCACTTGTCTCGCCATCCGCCGGCGTACGGAACTGCTCGGCCCCCTTTGCCCTGAGGACCCGGTCACCAGGGACCTGGTCGACGTGCTTTCCCGGCGTCCCGGACCGCCCAACCATTGGTCGCAGAGCTGGATTGAGGCAGAACTTGGATTGGCCCTGGTCGCCGCAGGGAAACTGACCGAAGCCATCCCGGTCTTGGATCACGCCATCGTTGCAGCAGGTCAATACGACCATCCCCTGACCCCGACGGTTCTGGTCGAACTGGGGCGTCTGGCGCTGGCCCGGGGCGAATACAAAAATGCCCTCAACTATCTCAGCGAGGCCAGCATCTCGGCCTACTTCTACGACCTCAACGTGATCGAGGAATCGCTTTACCTCGCAACCGTTGCCCACCTCGCATCCAACGGCCAGGGCCTCTACCCGTCGCTTCCGGCCGCCACGGCGTGGGCCAAGGTCAAAGGCCTCCGGCACGCCCAGGCGTCCCTGCTTCTCGATGCAGCCGAATGCCGTCTGGCCGGCCGCGAGTCGCGCGAAGCAACCAAGGCACTGGCGGACGCAAAAGCCCTGACCGTCCGCACCACCATGGGCCACGGGATGATCGGCGGTCGACACAGCTTCCTGACGGCGACGCTGCACTTCCAGGAGAACCGGCTCAACGAAGGCTACCAGGCACTGACGCAAAGCATGACCTTCATGCGGGGCGCCTCGCGATGGCTGTTCCAGTTGGGCCGGCTCGATCATCACGGCGCGACCGGAAACATCTCCATCAACAGCCCTCTCAGTCCGCGAGCAGCCGTCGGAATGTATGAAATCCTGTTGCGCGATCCAAGCGGACTCGATTGGGCCCTGCAACCGATGGAGGCGCTCGCCTATCTCAAGACGCCTCACCCCCAGTCGTACGAAAACTGGTTTTTGCTGGCCAGAGATCGCAAGGAAAACGATCGGGCCTTGGAGATCGCCGACCTCTCGCGCCGGCATCGCTTCCACAGCTCGCTTCCCTTCGGAGGACGCCTCCTCTCGCTGCGAACCATCCTCGAAGCTCCTGATCGGGAGTTGACGCGAGAACTGCAACTGGAACGCCAGAATCTCCGAACCGAATACGCCGCCTACGAAGCCTTGTCGCAGAAGGCCCGGCAGATTCGGCAACAGCTCGCAGCCGTTCCGCTCATCGCACCGGATCAGGAAACGCTGCTCAACCAACGCAAGTTGTTCGAGCAGTGGCAGCAGGTGAGCGATCAACAGGAATCGCTCCTGCGCGAAATGGCCGTGCGGCGAGATGCGGCCAGCCTCGTCTTTCCGCCCGTCCGCCCGCTCAAACAGATCCGCGAGAACCTGCCTGAGGGCCACGCGGTCCTGGCATTCTACAAGGCGAAAGGCGAGATCTACGGATTCCTGCTGAACCGCGACGCCTACGGCTTCTGGCGCCTTCCCCCGCCGGCCAGGCTCACCAAGGGCATCGTCGCCGTCTTGCGCGACATGGGGCAATACGACGGCAATCGCGAATTCACCGTGGAAGAACTGTCCGACCAGAAATGGAAGGAATCCGCAAAGCTGCTTCTCCAAGTTCTGTTGGAGGGGTCGACCGCCGACTTCACCACCGAGTTTCCGGAACTCGTAATCGTGCCCGACGACCTCCTCTGGTACGTCCCCTTCGAGACCCTGCAGGTGGACGTCAACGGCCAACTCCGCCCACTCATCGATCGTTTCCGCATCCGCTACGCCCCCACGGTCTCCCTGGCAATCCAACTGGAACCTTCGCCGGAACAGTCCGCCGGCACTCAAACGCACGTGGCCCTCGGACGCCTCTTCGTCCGCGACGACGATTCCGTCGCCCGGGCGGCTTTCGATCGCATTGCCCATGCCGTTCCCCGAACCGTTCAGTTCCCGTCGTCTCCGCTGCCCGCGCCTGCTTCTCTGCTCGCACCGCTGGTAACCGACTTGATCGTGCTCGACGACATCCGGCCCCCCGCCGGCGATCCCTATGCCTGGGCGCCGCTGCAAGCCGAACGCGGCCGCCCGGGAAATGCCCTGGCCGATTGGTTCCCCCTGCCGTTCGGCGGCCCTTCCGTGATCATGCTCCCAGGTTTTCACACGTCGGCCGAGGACGCCCTCAAGTCCGCTTCCTCCACTGCCCCCGGTCAAGAGATGTTCCTCAGCGTATGCGCCCTCATGGCCAACAGTGCCCGCACCATCCTGCTCAGTCGTTGGCGGTCCGGGGGCCAGGCGTCCATCGACTTCGTCCGGGAATTCACCCAGGAACTCCCCCACACCGCGCCGGCCGACGCCTACCAGCGAGCGGTCCGGATCGTCGCAGGTTCTCGGTTGGAAGTCGATCGTGAACCGCGGGTGCGCAATGTACAAGGCGTCGCGCCCAATGCAAACCATCCGCTCTTCTGGGGCGCCTTTATGTTGTTCAACTCGGGCGTCCCCAATCCATCCCCGGGAGTCCCGCAGGCCGCCCTCCCCGACGCCGAATTGCTCCGCTAAGTGGCCTTGCGTGATTCGCGCCTCCGCGAAAATGACGCAACAGCCGCCAACCTTGCCGCCCTATGCTATGGCATTTGCGGCTCGAAACCGCAATAATTGATCGTAACATCGCTGGCAGAAGAATCGGCCGTCCTGCCCGCAACGGCGGCCGCTGAGAACAAAGCAAGGGAGGCTCTCCATGATCGCGACCATCCGTGGTGTCTGTCTGACTCTGGCCTTCGCTGGAATCGTCTGTGGAACGGCTCAAGCCCAGAATCCCGGCCTGGAGGACCTCGACCGGGCCACGGAGTTGAAACTGACCGCCCAATCCCTCTCCGATCTGGCCGAAGTCATCCGCCGCTGCGAGGCCGCCCTCGAAAAAGGGCTGGACGACGACCACCGGCCTTTCGCCGAGCAGCTTCTGGGCGCCACCCGCATTCGACGGGGTCTCCTGGTGGGCGAGCAGGTGTTCAAGCAGGTCCCCCCGTCTCCCATGTGGCCCCAGTTTCGCCAAGCCGCCCTTCGCGACCTGGAATTGGCACTCAAATTGCTCCCGAATCAACTGGACGCCCTCCAGATGGTGGCCCGCCTGAATATGCTCCCTGAAGGCGATCCGAAGCGTGCCGGAGAGGCCCTCGACGAGGCTATCCGTTTGAGCGAATCGGACCCGCCGGCCCTGGCTGACTGCCTGATTCTCAAGGTATCCCTGGAGGAAGACAATCAGAAGAAAATCGAGTTGCTCGACCAGGCGGTCAAAGCCTATCCCAACTCGGCAGACGCCTATCGCCTGCGAGGTTCCATCTACGCCGACACGGAACAGAGTGAGAAGGCCATCGCCGATCTGCGGAAATCGGCGGAGTTGAAGCCCGACCATCCTCTGACCCTGCTGGCGCTGGGTATGGCCCTGTTCGACGAGGCAACCGGCGAAGGGGAAGGAGAGGGAGAGAAGAAGCCGAGCAAGGTCAAGCCGGAGGAGGACGAGAAGAAGCGAGAGAAGCTTCTCAACGAAGCCCTCAAGAATTTCGAAAAGCTCGCCGAGATTGCCCCCAACTCCGCCCAGCCCCTGCTCCACATAGGGCAGATCTTCGCCATCCGATCCCAGTTCGACGAAGCCATCAAGGTGCTGGACAAGGCCTTCGAGTTGGACCCGAACAACCTGTCGGTCTTGCTCATGCGCGGCAGCGTGCACCAGGAACTCGGCAACTTCGACCTGGCCCTCGCCGACGTCCAGCGCGCCCTCCAACATCCGAGCATCACCCCCGAGACACGTTCCCGCGTCAAGAAGTTCCAGGCCCTGCTGCTTGCCGGCTCGGATCACGTGGACGACGCCATCAACGTTCTCAAGGAACTCCAGAAGGATTCTCCCGAAGACGAGGCCGTCATCCTTCAGCTCGGCACCTTCTACAGCAGCGATGAAGACTACGAGAAGGCCGTTGAGATGTATAGCCAGGTTCTGGAAAAGGACCCGGGGAACAAGGTCGCTCTCCGGCTCCGCGGCGACGCCTACCTCTCTCTCGGCAAACACGCCGAAGCGATCGCCGATCTCGAAAAAGCGGCCCATTTGATGCCCGACGACTCGGGTACTCTCAACAATCTGGCCTGGGTTCTCTGTACCTCGCCGACCGACAAGCTGCGCGATCCCAAACGGGCGATCGAGTTGGCCAAGAAAGCTTGCGAATTGACCGAGTACAAGGCCGCCCATATTCTCAGCACCCTGGCCGCCGCCTATGCCGATTCGGGCGACATGAAATCGGCCATGGAGTGGTCGCAGAAAGCCGTCGAGCTGGCCGAGGCCGACAAGGAAGGAGATGCCGAAACGCTCGAACAGCTCAAGAAGGAACTGGAGAGCTACCAGGCCGGCAAACCCTGGCGCGAGCAAATGTTGCCTTCACCAAAAAAGGAGAAGAAGGAAGCGCCCTCGACGCCCAAGACGGAAGAGCCGCCCCAGGAACCCAAGCCGGAAGAGAAACCGGCCCCGGCGCCCAAGTCCGAAAAGAGCTCGCCGGAGTAAGCCATGACCGTGCGAGACCTCGTTGAGCGGAACCGCAGCTACCGGCGATTCGATGAAAGCCGGCCCATCGACCGGGAGACCCTGGTCGAGTTCGTCGACCTGGCTCGCCACACGCCCTCGGCGGCAAACCGCCAGCCGCTCAAGTACATGATCGCGTGGCGGCCCGCCGACAATCAGCGAGTCTTTCCCCATCTCCGCTGGGCTGCGGCCCTGACCGACTGGCCCGGACCGGCCGAAGGCCAGCGCCCTACCGGATACGTGCTGCTCCTCGGCGACACCACCATCTCGAAACAAGTGCGATGGGATGACGCGATTGCCGCCCAGACCATCCTGCTGGCCGCAACCGAACGCGGCCTGGGCGGCTGCATCATCGGTTCCATCGACCGCGACGCGCTTCGCGCAGCCTTGCAGATCCCCCAACACCTCGAGATCCTGCTCGTCGTCGCCCTGGGCACCCCGGCAGAAACCGTCATCCTCCACGACGGCACCTGTCCGGACGAACGCCCCTACTGGCGCGACGAAGCCGGCGTTCATCACGTGCCCAAACGGGAACTCGCGGAAGTGCTGCTGGAACTACCTGAGTAGTCCTGCTCACTTCCCGCAGTAGTCGATCGCCCGGGCAATCTCGCTCTTCAGGTCCGGACGCCGCACGATCCGATCGACGAAACCGTGTTCGAGAAGAAACTCGCTCGTCTGGAACCCTTTGGGCAGTTCGATGTGGATGGTGGCCTTGATCGTCCGCGGGCCGGCAAAGCCGATCAGCGCTTTCGGCTCGGCGAACACCAGGTCGCCGAGTGAAGCAAAGCTCGCAGCAACGCCTCCCATGGTCGGATTCGTCAGCACCGAAATGAACAATCCGCCCGCCTGGTCGTAGCGAGCCAGGGCGGCCGACACCTTCGCCATCTGCATCAGCGACAACACGCCTTCGTGCATGCGGGCGCCGCCGCCCGAACCCGAAATGATGATCAGCGGCAGGTGCTGCTCGGTCGCCCGCTCGATCAAACGAGTCAGTTTCTCGCCCACCACCGAGCCCATGCTCCCCATAATGAACGACGAATCGGTGACCCCAAAGGCGACGCGGCGCGCGCGAATCATTCCGGTTCCCACCACCGCCGCGTCCTTCAAACCGGTCCGGGCTTGTTCCGCCTTGAGACGCTGGCTGTAGGCCTTCTTGTCGAAGAACTCCAACGGGTCGGTCGGCTCGAGATCCGCGTCCCACTCTTCAAACGTGCCCTCGTCGAGAACCTGCCCGATCCGTTCTCTGGCAGAAACATACCAGTGATAATCGCACTCCGGACAGACGCCTTGCCGGCGTTCGGCTTCCTTGCGAAAGATCGTCGCCTGGCATCCCGGACAACGCTGCCAGAGCCCTTCCGGCACGCCCCGCTTGGGACGGCGAATCATGTTCTTCAAACTGCCTGTATCGGAAATGCCGGCTTCTCGTTGGGCGTCGGCTGCCATACTCCACTCCTGTTGAGCCCTGCATCGGTTGCGGAACGAGGGCGATGTTTGAAGCCAATGGGATACTGCAACAACGGGATCGGTTCCCGATCGTCGTACCGGACCTCTACGATGACGCTTCCGCCGGCGCAAGCGACAGGATCTCCCAACCTCCGTGTTCTTGCGTCGCCTGCCAAAGATCGCCCAATTCCTTCTGGGTGAAATAGCGGCGCACCAGGCTGGCCAACGGCTCGGGGACCACCAGCCCCACGACACCCTCCTTGTGACGCTTCAGAATCTTCGCCATGGCCGAACGCACCCGATCGTCGGCCGCCTCCAGCGTCTCCCCCTGGGGCGGACAGACGCATTCCGGCGCATCCTGCCACTGCCGGTAGACCTTCGGCTGCCTCAGCCGGATCTCGTCGATGGCCATTCCCTGCCACAAACCATGGTCGAGATTGTGCAGGCGGTCTAACTTGCGGAACTTCACGTCGAGCGCCGCACTCAGGGCCGCGCCCGTCTGAACAGCGGGCTCGCCCTCTGAAGCGTAGATGGCATCCAACTCCAGAGAGCCCAACTCCTCAATGAGGCGCCGGACTTCGGCGTTCCCGTCTGCATTCAACGGCACGTCAAGCGTGCCCTGAATCAGCTTCTGTTCGTGGTAATCGGTTGACCCCGGACGGATCAATACGATCTGTAACATGATTGATATTCTCTATCGAGGATCGCACAGGTCGGAGACGCGCACGTCGGCGCCCGACTGGGCCAGATCGCGCAATTGCTGCATCCGCTCGCCGTAGTCGGCGTGCCCCAGCAAGGCGGTGCCGGTAACGAAGTAATTGGCGCCCGCCTGCGCACAACTCTGAATTGTCTGCGGATTCACGCCGCCGTCGACCGAAATCAGCAACCGCTCGCCTGCCAACTCGCGGAGACGCCGCATCTTCTCCAACACCGCCACCTGAAACTCCTGGCCGCCGAACCCGGGCATCACGCTCATCGTCAGCACGAGATCGCACGCGTCCAGATGCGGTTCGACCGTTTCCAACGGAGTCGGAGGATTGAGCGAGAGCCCCGTCCCCGCCCCCAACGAGCGGATCTCCTCCAGCAAGGGACCAGCATCGTCGACTGCCTCAATGTGGATCGTCAGCAGATCGGCCCCGGCGTCGCGAAACGCCTTCAGATACCGTGCGGGTTCGGCAATCATCAGGTGAACGTCCAGCGGCAACTCGGTCGACCGCCGAATCGCCTCGACCACGGGCAATCCGAAACTCAGATTGGGGACGAAGTGTCCGTCCATGATGTCCAGGTGAAGAACCTGCGCCCCGGCACGTTCCAGACGCGCGATCTCACCCCCCAGGTCGGAAAAATCCGCAGCCAACAACGACGGCGCAATAACGGGAACGGAATCGAGCAGCCGAGATGCCACGCCGGATGCGTCCATACGCTAAGCCTGATGTCCAGATAGTGGATGTTCCGAAAGCAAGAAACCGGCTGGCAGCAAACGCAACCACGTAATAGGGCCCAGATACCTTCGCCTTCGGCTCCAGTCGATTACGTGCCGTTTATTCTATCAACGCTCTCCTGGCACGTCTGCGCAGATCAGCGAGTCATGCCCTAAGTTCAAACCCCGCAAATTCTTGCGATTGAAACTCACCCCCCCAGCCACCCCCCCAGAGATGGATTGGCTCGTGGCCTCGCACACTGCCTCAGACTCGGCGTACCATCTCTCTTCGGACTCCAGCCATGCCGGCTGCCATCAAAACATGGCGGTTGCTGAACCTCATTCACTGTCTGGAAGGTCCTCCAGACTCTCCAATCCGAAAAGTTCCAGGAACCTCTGCGACGTCCGGTAGACAAGCTGTCGCCCTTCGGCCCCGCGTTCGACTTCGAGCAACTGCCGGCGCACCAGTTGCGTGAGCAGGTGGCCGCTGGGGGTCCCTCTCAGTTGGGACACTTGCTCCGACGTGAGCGGCTGCCGGTAGGCAACGATCGCCAGAGCGTCGATGGCCGCTTGCGACAACCGAGCTTCTCGCACCTTGCTGTAGAACTTGTTCCGGACCGGGAAGAAGGCCGGACGCAAACTCATCCGGTAGCCCTCCCTCTCCTCCACAATCTCGTAAGGGCAACCGTTGGATCGATACCGGACGTTCAGTTGGGCCACCGCCTCGTCAACATCGCTGGGAGTGACGCCGCGCATCAACTCGGCGGCTTTCGCCACCCCCAGCGGCCGGTTGTCGACGCTCCCCACAAACAGCAAGGTCTCAACCACAGAAGCAGGTGTCACCGCCACGCCCCCCTCAACAGCCTCGTCTTCCGGATCCTGGCCTTCACGGATCGGGATCGTGCTGCGCGGCTCCGACGATTGCGGCCCCCCTCCCTCCTCCTCTGGCGGGGAAAACGAATCCTCTTCCGCCGTCAAACGGGCAGTACCACCCATCGCCTCGGCATAGGCTTGAGTCAACTCGTCGAGCGAGATGCCCTGGCGTTCACGAAATTCGGGGGAAGACGGTTCGGCCATGCCCAGCACTATAGATCCCACGGCACGCACGCCACAAGGGCGATTGGAACCGACTTGCCTCGCTACTTCACCTGGGCCTCAGAAATCGCCTTGAGAGCCGCGCCGGCAGCCTCACGCACGTGAAGCTCGTCGTCTTCGAGAAGCCGGCGGAGCGGCACCTCGGCCTTGGCGGCGGGAGCCCCAATATGACCGAGGGCACGAGCCGCCGCGACCCGGTCGTCCGGATCGCGCTCGGCCAGCGCCGCGATCAACCGCTCAACGGCAGGGCTCGCCTTGGGCCCCATTTCGGCAAGCACTTCGGCCGCATGCTGGAAGTAGGTCAGGTCGTCCAGCGACCTGACAAGCGTTGGAAGCGCCTCGCCAGGGTCACCCGTCAGCAGCCATAAGGCGCGTGCGGTATGGGTCGGCAAGTGAAATCCCGGATCGGCAAGGGCCTTCCGCAGAACCGGCACACTCTCTTTGGCGTAAGGCTTCAGTTTGCCCAAAGCGATCACCGCCTCCTCCCGCACCGGGGCAGTGAACTCCTCCTCGACGACCCGGATCAGCCGGGCAGCCGCCTCGGGTCCAATATCTGGACCGATATTGCCGAGAGCGGCCGCCGCATTTCGCCGGACCGAGACGGTTCCATGGCTGAGCCGATCGAGCAGGTCACCGCTGGCCACGGCCGAGGCCGGCCCGATCGCCCCGAGCGCCCGGCACGCCCAGTACTGGGAGTGGAAGTCCTCGTCGTGCAACAACTTGACCAGCAAAGGAACTGCATCCGCGGCCGCGGGACCAATCCCCCGAATCGCTCCGGCGGCCGCGCGGCGTTTGGCCCCGTCCCCGCTCTCAAGCATCGTGATTAGTTGCGGCATCGCCTTGGCCGCCGACTGGCCCATGGCTTCCAAGGCGATGGCCGCTCCTAGATAAACCTGCTGCGAATCACTCTTAAGCGCATCGATGAGCGGTGCAACTGCCGGCTCTCCGAAAGCGGCAACCGCGAAAGCGTAGACGGCAAACAGAGGAATTGCCTCGTATCGCGGCTCAAACCTCTCAACATAGCCTTCGTCGGGGAAGTGCGCAATCAGCGTACGTACCACCGTGTCCGCCTCGGCCCCAATCTTCCCCACCGCTTCGGCCGCTGAGGCACGGACTCCCGGATCGTCCGCGTCGAGCTGTTGGAGCAAGGCCGAAACCGCCTGGGTCGCGTCCTTTCCCCGATCGGCGAGAGCATCGATCGCCTCGATCCGTTGCTCTGGCTTCGAGGCACTCAACGCGCCGATGAGATCGTCGATGGTTCTCGCTGCCCCGGCCTCATCCGCCGGCTGCTCTGGGAGAACAGGCACCGCAAGACCAAGAAACAGCCCGAGTGCCAGAATCGTTGAACGCGTCATGAGAACCTCTCGGACTGGCCGATTCAATACGTTGCCTGATCGAGGATTTCTTTGCCGTTGCTTGTCATGAGGGCGGCAAACACGTCGATGGCGATTGTTTCATTCAAGAGACGCACGCCCCCGTCGCCAAACGCCACCGTGACGACGCCCGGGTGGAAGCCGAAGGCCTCGTCGTTATTCGTGCAGTTCATGCCACACGGCCCCGGAGCCGTCAGACCGTCATTAGTAAACCCGTGAAGCGTCATCGCGTTCCGGTCGTCGGCCCATCCGGCCCCGAGAACTCGTCCCCCCGTCACGTCCGGGCTGCCGCCGCCGGGGGTGTTCTCTGTCGGCGCTACGCCAAACCGAGTGTGAAACGTCGGCCGCCCCGCACACTCGACCAGCACGAGCGTGTTACTCAGGCCGTCCTCGACGTTAACGTCTCGAATCGGCCCACCGGTCGAAAGCATGCCCCGCCGATCAGCCGTAGCCGCCACGTAACCGAGTTCGGCAAGCACCGGAGCCACTCGCGAGGGTGGGCAGTAGTCGGCGACCGCGGCCGTGCGATCTCCGTCGATCCGGTCCACGCGACCTTGCTCGGGCGTCGACGGGCAGACCAGCAGACTCAGCTTGGTATTGACCGGTTCCTGGTTGACTGGGTCGTCCCAATCCTTGTTCCAGTCGTACTGCTTCGCAAGCGGCTCCTGCTCGATGAAAGGCAGGATGAAGGGAACCCAGCCATGGCGGTAGGGATGCTCGGCGGCCGACGGGGGAAACACAGACTGCACGGTGTGGTATTCCTGAACAGCCAGTCCCAACTGTTTCAGATTGTTCTGGCACTGCGTCCGCCGGCTCGTCTCCCGTACTGCCTGGACGGCCGGAAGCAACATGGCTGCCAGAATACCGATAATGGCGATAATGACCAACAACTCGATCAGGGTGAACCCCTTTCGCATGCCGCGGTCGGACGTGCCCATGGTTTGGTTCCTTCGCATTCTCGCGCCCAACTTCATCCCTCGTGAATCGGGCAACTTCCCTGATTCTAGCCGCTTACCCAAAAAAGTTAAACGATCTGGTCCGCATTGACACGCCCGATGCCGATTCCTACGATCCAATCCCGAGTCAAAGGCGTATTCCACGGAAGAGACCCTCGCGGGCGGGGTAAATGCTCAACGCCGGCAATCGAGAAGAGCTGCCAGGACAATTCCCAAGCAGGGCAAGCCCGCACCCCAACCTTCACAAAGACATGCGCAAACCATGCGCACAAGTCCCGAACCAAGACTCTAGGGTGCATGGTGGCCAATCCTGCCGCAACGAGGAGTTGGGCTTGAAACGGCTCTTGACCATCTTGGCCATTCTGGTCGCGTTGCTCCTGTTGCTGGCAACGATCCTTCTCCTCGTTCTGTGGCGGGCTTCGCAAGCCGTACCCGACTTCTACGCCAACGCCCTGAACCGGGATCCGGCCGAGCAACGGGCTGCCAGCGACGCGATGATCCAGAAAGCGACACTGCTCGTCAGCGACGTGCAGAAACCAGATAGATGGGAAACGCTGTTCACCGAGGAGGAACTCAACGCCTGGCTCGCCGTCGACTTGAAGGAGAACCATCCGGGCGTGCTGCCGCCGGAAATCACCGAACCACGAATTGTCGTCGACCCGGGCGGCCTGCGACTGGCCTGCCGAACCCGGCGAACGCCCGTCGAGACGGTCCTGTCCGTCGCCTGCGACGTCTATCTCGCCGAACCCGGCGTTCTTGCAATCCGCGTCCGCCAGGTTCGGGCCGGCGCCGTGCCCCTTCCCCTCACCGGCATCCTCGACCAGATTCGCGACCTCGGCCAACGCCAGGGATTCGTCATTCAATGGCAACAAGTGGAAGGGGATCCGGTGGCGCTCGTCCGCATCAATCCGGTCGTCAAAGGCAACAGGCCCGTCGTGATCGATACGCTCGAAATCGCCGAAGGGGAGATCTACGTAAGCGGGACAACCGAGGAACCGGACAACTGACCCGGACTACTGATGGGTGGCACGCTCAGAGCGTGCCACCCAACACACACAGTGCCTCCGCAGGCCTGTTTAAGCTCGTTTGCACTGCGGATCCACAACACGAGTCCCCCCTTATTGTCACTCGGCAGATAGTTGCCATCGGAAGCTGCCCAGCCCCTCGCCGCAGGCCGCGATCGAGACGCGGCCCATGATCTTCCGGCCCTCTACGTCGACGACGACTCGATCGACGCTCTTCTCGACCCACTCGAACGACCCTTCGTCCCACCTGGTAACGGTTCCCCGGCCGCCCGAAACGGGCCCTTCGTACTGGAGATACTCACGCCGGTGATCGGCCAGCAAGCGCGCCGGCAACACGTGTTCCCGGGCCGGGGGCATAGGCAACGACCACGCGGCAAGCGACTCGCCCTGATCGATCATGAAGTCCCAGTGCAGGTGCTCGGGATGATCGTGCTGGAGGACGACAAAACGCGGCATGATGTGCGGGGAGGCAGGCGGACGAAAAAAATCTACCAGTTAGGCGCACAAATGGGGCTGGGCGGTCGATGAGAGTGCGAAACTCCTGGCAGCAGGACACGTCGCCGGTGATGGTCCATTGTTTCGCACTCTCATCGACCGTTCAGCTCCATTTTGCCATGCCTGTGCGTGAAATGATATCCGCAACCGTAGGATAGGAAAAAGGCGTGGACATGCGGAGCGGCCCGCCTATTGCCATGCCAAGTGCGATTCTGCTCCACACGTCCACGCCTTCTTCCTATCCTAGAGCGTCTAACTGGTAGATTTTTTTCGTCCGCCTGCCTGAAACGTCGGCTCGGCTACCGATCAGTACTTGTAATTCACCTTGATGACGCCCGTCTGCGACACGGCAACCGGCTGATTGGCGCTCCTGGCGTCCGCTCGCACCGTGTGCTCTCCGACCTCGTCGGCCCTCACCTCGATCGTGTAAGTGAGCTGCCCGCGAGCACGAAGCACGGGAACCGCATCACAATACACCACGTTGTTGCGCACTCTTACACGGGAGTCTCCTCGCGAACCCCATTGCTGAGGCGTCAGGCCGGCCGGGAATGCAATCGCCAACTCCACGTTCTGATCGTCCACGGATGCTTGATTCGAGACAATGACTTGGTAGCTGAAGGTACTGCCCTGGCTGACCGGTTGTTGGGTCGTGTAGAGGCTCACTTGGAGCCCGGCCGCTGATTCGGCCGGTGGGGTCAGCGGGGCCTCAGCCGGCGGGGCAACGGCGCGGACGAGAATGCAGACCTGCCGTGTCTGCGTCTGCCCTTCCGCGTCCGACACGGTGGCGGTAAAACACGCGGAAGACGAGGCCCGCTCGCATCGGCACAACACCGCCACTCGCCCCGACATCCCTGGGTCGACTGCAAACGAACGCCACGTAAACGTGCTCCCGTCCCGCGTGTACCCTTTGGACGCCTGGAGAGGTGCAAAGAGGGGATCGAGCTGCATCGAAAGTGTCAGCCCTTCCAAGGGCAAGCCGTCGGGGCTCGACACGTCCAACATCAGAACGACAGAGTCCCCTTCCGTCGCTTCGTCGACCCGCAACTGCTGCACCTCGTCGCCGGCAAACGATGCATTGATCTCCAGTCGCGGAAGGCTGGGTGTCGACGGTGGCGCCGCGGGCGCCGGCACCGGCGACTCCGGTTCGTTCCACCCGGGACCGCTTGGAGTGGGTTGAACCGGGCTGGGTGCTGCCGCCTCGCGCACTTCAATGCACGCACGTCCGTCGGCCCTCAAACCGCCCGCACCGGTGACCTGCACCGTGTGGCATTGCTGCCCGGGCTCGATCGTACGAAACGTGATGGTGACTTCCTGAGACTGCATCGGCCCCAGATCGCCCAGTGACTTGAAGATCTTTCGCTCGGCGATGTTGTGTTCCAGACCGGCGTCGCGACTGTCGGTAAGGATCAGAGCCGTCGCCGCAGCACGGCTGGGATTGGTCACCACAATCCGGTGGGTCACAGAGTCTCCGACCGTCGCCTCCGTGGGTCCCTGGACCTCGACGGTCAGTTCGGCGGCGTCGACCGCCAGATTGGCGCATCCGCTCGCCGACAATCCGCTGGCGGCAACCGCCTCCGCACAAACTTCATAACGCCCCGCTCGTTCCGCCCGCAGGTCCAACGCAATCGAACGCACCTCGCCGGATGCAAGGCGACCGATGGTCCACCGTGGAGCACTGCCCACCCCTTCGAACGTCGGGCTCGCGCTCAGGCAACTGAGCCCCGGCGGCACGCGAAGGGTGAGCGAAATCCCCTCGGCAGCCATGTCGCCCGGATTGCTGACTTCCACCCGAAAACCCAGGTTCGCCCCGACGCTGCCGGCCGCCGAACCCGTCACGCGTACCGCCAGGGCGGGAGCCGACCAGGTCTGGGCCAGGCAAGTCCGGCCGATGACGATCCGCTGGTCGGGGCACCCGAGCCCCGCCGGACGAATCACCTGGATCGAGATCTTGCTCGTGCCCGCCTGGGCCTGACGCTGAAACAGTTCCACGGCGGCCTTCCCCTGCTCATCCGTCGAAATCTCCACCACCTGCGATCCGTCAGGGGCAAAACCGGCAGGCGGCCCGTCCACAATCTCGTAACGCACGATCCAACCGCGCCGGGGGGCACAGTCCGATTGGCGAGTCACCGTCGTTGTCAGCAGTTGCCTCCCCCCCGATTCCGCAATCGCCACTGACGGAAAGCTCCACTGGGCGTCGATCCAGTGCACTTGGCACGACTCGGTTCTGGCCTCCCATGGCGACACTCCCGGACAATAGACCGTCACATTGGAGGTGCCCTCAGAGGCCGAGGTCAGAGTCACCCAGGCCTGGCCCTTGAGCACGTCCATGTCGTCGCTCTTGTCCGGCGTACCGCGAGTCAGATGCAACAACCGCCTGGACGTTGTATTGACCGCATAGGTATTGTCGACTTTCTTCGCCCGGGTGAAATCGCCGACAAACGGGTCGGTCCACGAGCCCTTGTCCAGATCGACAAACTGCCCCACGCCGCCCGGGTCGATCATCCACTCGACACGTTCATTGGTTCGCAAATACTCGTCCGGACCGCGCACCCCGGCCAGCAGAATCACCTCGCTGCCGACCGGCGCCACCGTCGCACGAGGGCACACGATCAGTTCCGTCCGGTTGCTCGGTTTGTCCGTCGCCGGAAGGTCGCGAAAGCCGGCCTGAGGGTCGTTCTCCGGGCAGATGAACAGACGTTCGCCCGACGGGTCGATCTGCGGCAACCGGAAATTGGCGCAGCCCGGCAGCCCGGCCGCGCATAGCGCCAGCGTCGCAAGGAGCAGACCGGATTGGGCTGTCAGCCGACGCATGCTGTCCTCGAGTTCCACGACCAGCCTCAAACCGTTTGCGTAATCTGCCGAAGCAGATCCGCGCACGTCCGAAGGCTCAATCGTCATTCGCCGGAAGCCCTGCCGTGCCATGAAGACGCAACGCTTCCGCATTGGGCGCAGTGGCCCACCATGAGAAGGCTAGCATGCATTTTGGCAACATGGGGATCTTTTGCCACCTGGTCCGTCGCCAAAACGCCACATTCGCCGGCTGCCGCCAGGAACCCGTGGCAAAACCGGTGCAACCCTCCCCCCAATCCGAACCACTCGTGCCCCTGAGGGCCTTGGATGAGTCTCCTGCTCCTTGCAGTCTCGTGCCCTGCCAGGGTCAATATCCGCGTTTCCCGAAAATGCCCGTGGCGTACCAAATCCCGTTGGAGCCGCGTCGAATGTCGTATGCGAAAACCGGGTGGGCAGACCTGACCGACCTCCAATGGCCGCTCGATTGCCGCCAGCAGCTTACGCAGTCAAGGGCCGCTTCCAGCAGATTCTGCCCGGGCCAGCTCTCGGCGCAAACCTCCGTCGCCAGCAGCCCCCCCCCAAGACGTCCGGTAATCCGGTGAAAACGACTCTCCCAGGCGTGGTGCCCCTGAAGCCGGATCCTCGCCTGGTGAACCGAATGGCTCTCCGCTTCAGAGAGAAGATAGGGATCGAGCCGGCCCGAAGTGCTCTGGGGAGACTCCGGATGGGTCCGCACGGCGTAAATCAGCGTCCGTTGCGTCAGCTTGCCTGGCGGAAGAGTAAGGATCACATGCATTTGCATCGGATCGTATGCATTCCCCTTCAGAAAAGGGAAAGTACTGACCACTTGACCGAAGTAGGGGGCTTTCGGATCCGAATAGTCGACGATGGCAACCCCTGGAAGCCCCACCATTTCGGCAAAGGACGGGTGCTTCAGCAATACGGTCTTGGTCCCCTCCAGGTTCACCTCGGCATCCACCGACAGCTTCAAGCAAACGTAGGAATCAAGATGCTCCCGAACCTCGGCCTTCAACAAGGTCTCCGTCTCGAATTGGGCGCAACCGCCGGTCCCGTCAGCCCTTTCGAAGTAGACCAGAAGCATCCGCTCCTCGCCTTCGGCTCTGGCGGTCGCCTCGGCATAGTCCGTCATCCACTCAATCGGGCTCGCCACTCCCACCTCCGGATCCGGGCGAGCACCCAAGAAGGCGAGGGCCCTGTCTACCGCCTCTCCGCCGTCCCGAAACGGCAGCGTCCGAACGACCCGGCCTCTTTGCGAAACTGACTCGGTGGCGAAGTCGAACACAATCAGCCCGGCTCCCCCTTGCAGTTCCAAAAACGCCGGGTGCTCCAGCAACCGAATCTTCTTGCCGCCGGACGTAATCTCGGCATCGATCGGGAGGCGGACACAACGGCACTCGCTCAGATACTTTCGCGCCTCCTCCGCCCCGGCCAGTTCTTCATCGAAACGGTGGCACGAGGGATTGTCTCCGTCGCAGAAATAGACCACCATCTGGACATCGTCTCGCTCCGCCGCAGCCATCGTCGCGGCATAGTCGGTCTGCCAACTCAGCTCAAGAGCAGCATTGAACTCGCCGGCCCCCGATGGCACGGCAACACCGCACCAGGCAACACCTGTCACGAGAAGGACTCGCGCAGCCAACCCAAAGCGGGGCAAGCCCGCAATCCAACCTTCACAAACATGCGCGCACCATGCGCAGAAGTCCCGAACAGAGACTCTAAACATACGGATCTCCACAGAAGGAGGCGTATGCCCACCGATTGCGCGTGGGCAAGGGCCGTCCGTGGTAGGTGAGGCTGAAGGTTCCGACTTCAGACCAACGGCGTGAGGGAGAGGAACATGCCTGCGCCTAATGGCTCACCAAACAAGCCTGCTCTTCTCCCCTGACCACTCGCATCTCGCCATGGCACCACGACAGAACTTGCTTTGGGCAAGATGCGGCAGTTTTCCCGATTATGCCGGCTAGACTCCATGCGGTAAACCAGTAAGATGCGAAGATTCTGGCAAATATTGGAATTGCGGTTTTCCAGGCGATCGGTGAAAATGGCATGGACAGCCGTATAATGTAGGCACACCGGTCCCCCGGCAATCGCGGGAGCATGCCAGACGCAGGACTCGGCACCCCCCTCAAGAATGCCACCCCCCTAAGTAACGAAGGAACCAGTCATGTTGGCAAACGGAAGGCATGTGGCGGTGATCCTCTTCATCGGTCTCGTACCATTCACCATTGCCCACGCAGCCGACGATCTGGCAGCTCAGGCACAGGCCGCCAAGGGTACCTATCGGCCGCTTGACCAGGCCGACCTAGACGCTGCCCGAGCGGATCTTGACGCCGCGGTGGCCGCCCTCGAAACCCGGTTTGCCAAGGCCGGGGATACCGCTGACGGGTGGAAGGCCTATCTCGACTGGGCCGGCCTGAAAGCCTCGCTGGCTGACGCCAAGGGTCCCGATCTGGCCAAGCTGGAGCAAGCTTTCTCGCGATTGTCGGCCGGACATGAAGGGCTGGGACTGCTCTGTTTTGCCGATCTTCGCGACGCCATCCGCGGCTACGTCGGAGTGGCCCGAGCGGTGGGCGATTCGGGCGTCAAGGGCCAATACGAGAAGGTCGTCGACGCCTTAGCCGCCAGCCTCGCGTCGCACGCCAAGGCCCCGGGCGGCGAGGACGCCGCCATGATCTCGGCCTACCTGCGATGGCTGAGCGACGCCCGCCAGGCCCCCGACCTCATTCAGTCGATCCGCTCCGGCTTCCTGAATCAGAACTTCCACGCCCATATCTCCGAGGCCGTCTTCAACGCCGCCATGGGACGAGACGTCGACGAAACGGAGCCCGTCCGTGACGTGATTCTCGGAACGAACATCTACGGGACCGGCCGCACCACCGGGAACGTCACCGTCAAACTCGTTCCGTCGCAGGACTCGGCCACCATCATGACCATCTTGCAGGGCACGAACCTCTCCAACACGACTGGATACAACGGCCCCGTCGTCATCTACGCCGACGGAACCACGAACATCACCACCAGCAAACAGATTGTGATCGACGGCCGGCAGCTTCGCACGTGCCCCGCCCAGGCCGACGCCACGACATGTTCACACATTCGTTCGATCTGCGCCCGGCACGGCGGCCGAATCGTCGAGAACATCGCCTGGAAACGTGCCGGGAGACAGAAGTGCCAGGCCGACGCAATCGCTGCCCAGCACGCCGAATGCCGGGTCCGGGCTCGCATCGACGCAGAGGTGGACGACCTCATCGGGACGGCCAACGACGATCTTCAGGAAAAGGTCCGCGGCCCCCTCGCCGAACGGGGACTCTATCCCGCCAAGTTGAACTTCAGCACCGACGAAGACTTCCTCAACGTGTCGATTCTCCAGGCCGGTGCCTTCGACCTCGCGGCCGCCACCGCGCCACCGCAAGCTGTGGCCGACGCCGATTTGCGAGTGCAGATCCACGAATCGATGATCAACAACTTCACCTCCGGGGCCCTCGCAGGCATGCTGCTCAGGGAAGAACGGGTCCAGGAAGCCGTGAAGAACCTGCTCGGCAAACTGCCCAAGGAATTGGAGTCGGAAAAGGACTCGCTCCCCTGGGGAATCTCCTTCCAGCAGGCCCGACCTGTCTGGGTCGCCTTCGCCGACAATCAATTCACACTGTCGATCCGTGGACGCAGCTTCTATGAGGGCGACCAGCGTCATCCGGGCATGGACGTGACGGTGACCTACCGGATCGTGGGGGAAGGCGACGCCGTCAAGGCCGTCCGCCAGGGCGACGTCCAGATCTTTCCACCGGGTTTCGACCCCAAGGGAGACAAGCAGCTTACCACCCAGGAAACAGCAATCCGCCGAATTCTCCAACGCCGTCTCGGCAAACTGTTTGAGGAAGAAGTCGTGCCCGAGGGGCTCGTCCTGCCGAAGGACTGGCGCCGCGCGGGCGTGATGAAGCTCGTCCAATGGGAAGCTCGTGACGGCTGGCTCGTCCTCGCCTGGAAACGCACCGGCCAACCGGCCCCGCCCCTGGAAGACGAGACTACCAAAGTGGTCAGCGCCCAGTAGCCGTTATTCCTGCAATCCAGCCCGTCATTGCCGCGCAGGCGGGAATCCAGTCCGGTGTATCCAAGCAAGACGCAAGCCGCGAATTGCAGACGGCCCGAGGCTTGCCTTTATGCTTCGATTGCCCAAGAATGGCGTTGGCCGAGAATTCCACGCCATCCCTAGACGGTGAAGTATGACCCCCAGCGTGATGATTCAGTTCGACTGCCTTCCCCTGCGTTCACTTGGGCGCCTCGACATCCCGCTGGACGCTTCGCCGGCCTTCCAGGCCAAGGCCGAACGGATCAAGGCGGCCTTGGCAAAGCATGGCGAGCACAACAGCTTCTACCTGCATAGCGCTTCGTGCCGTTTCCATCTCACCAACGACGACAGCGTCGGCATGCTCGAATTCCAGTTCGAGGGCACCGTCCTGACCGACCCCGAAGACCAGTGTACCGAGAGTTGCGATCTTCAGGTTGAACTTCGCCGCGAGACCTGCGATTGGCTCACCGAACCTGTGGTCCAATGGTTCCGCGAAACGGTCGATCGCGCGGTGCTCATCGAATTCGACCGCTACATTGCCGCCGGCGATCTTCAGAAGACGATCCAGCGCGCCGCGCGACTCCAGGCCGAAAGCGATTCCCATTCCGGCTTCGTCGGCATGGGCCTCTAGCCGCGCCAACCCGACGCGTAAGCGAGGACGGAACACGTCCCATCCCGGACAGTGTCCCCCCTCCAGCTCTGTTGCGAAGTCTCCGCTCTAAAAAGAGAGCAAGCCGTACTTCTTCGCTTCCGCATCGTTCGAGATCATCTTCCTGCAGAACTCGACATAGTCGACGCGATCTGAGATGAACTCGGCATGGCCGTCCGCGAACACGGCGTTGACCCCTCCCGGATGATGGCTGGAAGGACGAGCCCTGTAGCGACCAGAACTCACGGCATTGATCTCAACTTCGGTAGGCACTCCAGTCCAACTCGGCGTACTAGACCACCAGACGATCCCAACATCCGTCTGGCGAACGGTCGAACTGCCCGTCCAACTCGTCGCGTTGAGATTCTCGGAAAGCATGATCGTCTGCTGAGCCCCGTCGCTGATCTGATCCAGACTGATCGTTACCGGTGGACTGCCACTGATATTAGAGTCGTTGCAGAAGAAGAGGCCCCAATGATTCTTCTTGTAAGGGTCGAAATTGGAAACGCCCATGGCGCTCGTGACGGTCTGGATATGATTGCGATACGTTTGGACGTCGGCGGACCCATCCTCCAGGTTGTAGTCGCTGATTCCGCAGTTCACCACATAACTCAACGCCCCGGCCACATTCCGTTTGTCCAGGTCGCTGGGACAAACGGTTTCGCTGAGAGCGACGACCGGGCGGTCCGGCTTGTTCACTCTCCACTCCTTCCACAAATCCGCACGACCGATGTTCTCAAAGAGCAGGACAACCCAACTCAGGTTGTTATTGCTGGCGACCGAGTTCCCTCCTAGCGAGCCGCCTCCAAATTGGTTGACATATCCGGGCAAATGTCCTTTGTTGCCTTCGTACTGCAGAATCGCCTTGCTGAGCTGATCCATCCGGTTCAAGCAGCTCGCACGGCGAGCGCTTTCTCGCGCGCTGATCACAGCGGGCACGACCAGGGCGACGAGCATGCCGATAATAACGATCACCACCAGCAGCTCGACGAGGGTGAAGGCTGTTCGATTGTTCCGGGCCATGGGCCACACACCTCCTAGGGTCACGATGCCAAGTCACAATTGCCCTCAACCCCCATTGTTCCACAAACTCGCAAAAAACGCCAGCCGAAGGCCGGGATAGTGCTTCCTGAGGGTTGCTTGTTTAACCCGCTGCCGCAGGCGAGGATTGTCAGGCAATCAGCGCCCGGCTATCATGTCCACCCACCAGCCTTGCCAAGGGCAGCCGACCATGCGCCCAAGCCTCGCCTGCGGCAGCGGGTTAAACGATTGATTTGCATAGACTTAGCGGTTGCCGCCAGGTTCTTAGCGGATCACCCCGGCAACCTCTGTCTGACCCAACCAGCCTACCGCACTACCACAAAGCGGGGGGGCACGCGGTCCACCGGGCCAATTTGTAACGGAATTTGGACCGATAACGCTGGAACTTCGCCGTGGTTTTTGCGACAATGTTATGTGAGAGGGCAAGGCGATTACATCGTTTCGATCCCGTTCTGGGATCCAAGGGAGTCTTTCTATGAAACGCCACAGACGAAGAGGGTTCACGCTCGTCGAACTTCTCGTGGTCATCACCATCATCAGCATGTTGATGGCCCTCCTGCTGCCTGCCGTGCAAGCAGCCCGCGAAAACGGCCGCCGTGCCACCTGTATGAACAACCAGAAGCAGCTCGCAACTGCCATGCTCGGCTACGAGTCGAGTAACGGAGAGTTCCCGGGCTTCGTGGAGTACCTCGGACCGACAGGGGCCCCCGTAACTCCTGGAACGCCTACCGAATTTGATCCGGCCAGGAATCCGCAGCATGACGTCACCTGGGAGGTCGTTCTGTTCCCCTATCTGGAACTCAACGATCTGTGGACGAAATGGCGAACGAAGGTGGCAACCAACGAGAATGACCTTACCAACAACGGTGAGCGTCCTGCCGTGTTCATCAGGTTTCTCGGTTGCCCGAGCGATGTGACAATCGATATGGGACAGGGCTCGACGTCCAACTCCTATGTCGTGAATTGCGGCCAAATCGACTCCAGTATTCCTAATCCAAACCCAGATTCCCGTTATAACGGAAAGCCAGACATCGCTGCCCACGGCGTGTTTTTTGACCATTCGTCGGAGATTTGGAGAGCGAAATTCTCGACTCCGTCGGTCGACTCGCGGGAAACAATGTCTCTCGACAGGCTGACCCAACTGGACGGCAGCACCAACACCCTCATGCTTTCCGAGAACGTTCAAGCGACCGACTGGATTCCTCGCGACTACCTGAACACAGATCCGGCCCTGCAGAAGAATCGCCGAACGCCCATCAAGGAATTCGATTGCGGTTTCATCTGGTCGCCAACGGAAGCGGTGCCCGAGGGCGGTGACCCCACGTCTACTACTCCGGTTACCCATTTCGCCATCAATGAGGACCTCGGCTTCAAGGGTTACGACGTGTATCACGCCCGTCTGTCCTCACGGCATCCGGGCGTCGTCATCGCGTCTTTCTGCGACGGGCACACTCAGGTCCTTCGTGAGAACATCGATTACAGCGTGTACCAACACCTGATGACGCCGGACGGCAAGAATGCGGTTCCGCCGCTGACGGGCGTCCTCGATACGGCCAGCTTCTGACCGTTTCCGCACGTTTGACGAGCTTGTGATCGCCTACGATCCAAGAGCCCATCCCAGGGAATGGGAAGGGCTCTTGGCTTTTCTTGCGCCGGTGAAAACGAGGTCCCACAACACAACCTGGCCCAAATCGTTCATGGGTGGCACGCTCAGAGCGTAGCGATGGGCGTGGCTAGTCGGCCCACCACGCCCATCGCTACGCTCTGAGCGTGCCACCCAATACACAGTGCCTCCGAGCGGTCCCTGTTTCTGACTTGTTTGCCTGCAACAAACTGCGAGCGATCGACAGAGGTTTGTGATTATTCCGGGCTAGGACGACTTTTCCGGCGGCCCCGTTCGCTCGTCGTCCCATCCCAAAACAACCCGACGACCGAGTGTCCACAGGCCCATTCCCACGCCCAGCCCCAGCAGGTTCTCTCCGTAGTCCACCAACTCGACGCTGCGACCCTCAATCAAACCTTGAAGCGACTCGGTCGCGAGCGCGTAGGCCGCCAGCAGAACGGCCAGCTTCGATGCCCGCCACGGCAACCGGCTTGCCATACACAGGACGGCCAGAATGAGAAATGCGCTGAAGTGAACGCCGCGATCGGGCGGAGTAATCTCCGCCCCCACTCCCCAGAACCAGGCCATTGGATCGGTAACGAGCAGCGAAATCGTCAGCACGGTCGCATAGAGAACAAGAATAATGCGGGTCGACCAGATGACCACCTGCATCGCCCGTCGCCAAGGTCTGTCAGGGGCCACTATTTCAGACTCTCGGCAAACTGGTCGAGGGAATCGCACTTCAAAGCAGCCGCGGTCAATCGCGCCAGACGCTCCAAATCAAAAATGCCGCGGACAAAATGCGAAACGGGCTCTGGAACTCGTTCGAATCTGGTTGTGAGAATCTCGAGGATCGTCTCCTGTCGACTGAGAACCCGTCCCTCTTCGCGTCCTTCCAGCCGTCCCTCTTCTTTCCACCTTTCAATCAGCGTACTCATTGCATCAACTCCTACCCTTCCGAGGGGTTGGATGGCTTCCGCAAGCCTCGCATCCGTCATTCGACCAGCGCTTTGTAGGACATAAGTCATTATAGCCGCCAGGGTGTCCTTCGTCTCGGGTCGATCCAGAATCGTCGCAAGGCGAATCGCGGCGTCGCGTAGAGCCGCATCAATCTCTTCACCGAAGACAGATCGCATGACTCCCAGCACGGCGCAAAGCCGGACCTCGCTCTCAGGCAGTTCGTCTGGGCCAATCGACATCAGGTCCACCAGCAAACACCGAAACTGCGGCACAAATGCGTCAACTCCCGGCATCGAGACCACAAGATCCCTGAAGTCAACCGGAGCCCGAAACCGCGTCCGACCGTGATGCAACACCAACGGGACGATCGGAGGCAACCGAAAGCCGGATCGATACTTCGCGGCCTCCAACTCCCTCTGCCAAATCCTCACCATGTACCGCAGCAGTTGAAAAACGGTGAACTCATCTGACGCGCTCTTGTGTTCAACCAAGATGTAGATGTACGCACGAGACTTCTCGTCGCCCTGCAGACCCTTCCGCAGTGGTACAGCATAGTTCAGATCACTGTAAGAGCGACGAAGGTCCTCATCGACAAACGACCCCTCTTCCAACGAGACTCGCTCCAAGTCAATCTGCTCCAGAATCTCCGCAGGAAGATAGTGATGGAAGAAGGCTCGTGCCAGCTCAAGATCCTGAAAACATCTGGCAACGAATTCGTCGTGATTGCCTTGGCTTCCGCCAGTATTTGCCATGTCTTTCGCCCCAGCGGGTGGTGCATTCCAGGGTCATTCTACGCCCCAGAATGCAGGACAGCAACCACCCAGGGCTCCCTCCCGCAAGAAGAGTCGTCTCGATCTGGCAGAGCCAATCCCCTTACGGCAACCCCGACAGCGACTCGAACGCGTAGGAAGTGCTGAACGGCATCACCCCGTAAATTCCGCGGGTGAACACGAGTTCGATGAAATCCGTCGCCTCCAGAATCGGCCCCTTGGGCACAATGACCACGTCGGAATCGGAAAGCCAGATCTCCCCTTCCGGGCAAGGCGTCTTGCCCCGAAGCGCGGCTCGCAGGTCGACCTTTGTCGCCACCAGCCTCCAGTTGTCGTCGCGGCGAAAGATGACCACCTGGTCCAAGTAGGCCCCGTTGTTCCAACTGCCCGCCATGGCAATGGCCTGGAGAATGGTCGTCGGCCCCGTCAATTCAAACCTGCCCGGCGCCGCCACCTCGCCGAGCACGTAGACGTAGCGAGGCGCCCAGGAGACGATCACCGGAATGACCTCGACGCCGGGAATCAACTCGGCGTAGCGTTCCCCCAGTTCCTGCTGGAGTTCCGCCAGGGTAAGCCCTTGCACGTAGATCCAGCCGATGCCGGGAAGCGAGATGGAGCCCTCGGGAGTGACTCGCGCGATCTGGCTCTGCCCACCCAAGCCCATACGCCGGTCAACTGCCGCACGAAGATCTTCCAGCTTGGTGTCGACCTTGACCGGCGTGACCGTGATCGTCGGTGCGTTGTAGTACTTCTTGTACGCATCCTCGACGTATTCGCCCAACTGGGCCACGGTCAGTCCGTTCGCCTTCACCTGCCCCAGCAGCCGCAGCGTGATCATCCCGTCCGGCTGGACGATCAGGCTGCGGTCCAGAGTCGGATCGGTCATCGACTCGATGAGGATTTCATCCCCCACGTTGATCCGATACGGCTCCGGACGTTCCTCGCGGGTCAAACGGTACACCAGATCCAGCTCGTCTCCCACCCGCAGGCGATACTCGGAAACGTGCGGGCTTCGATCCCGGGCAATGTACTCGCCCTGGGCGTAGGCCCGCCAGTTGGCGGTTCGAACCGACTCCCATCGGCAACAGTCGCAGTTGCCACAGACGGGGGCCTCGGCGGAATTGGCAGATTCCGACCAGGTGAAAGCGGCGGCAAGAAGCAGGGCCGCCAGACGCAACGCCGCAATCCCGTGACGGCTCAAACGCCCGCCGAACTTCGCATCTATCAGAAAAATGAGCGTTGCCCACACTGGTCTCGACACTCCGGATTCTGGTTGTCTCAGGTGCTCCGTCTCTTTCCCGTTTCACCCGCCTGCCTCAGGATCGACGAATCAACAACGGTTGTATCGTTGCCTTTCGCTCCGCGAAAGCGGCGCCACTTTCGCGGAGCGAAAGGCAACAGTCGTTTCCGCGTCGGTTCTCACCTCGCTCGTTCCGCCGTCCTTGCGGCCGACGCCGTTCGCACGTTCCCTCCCATGTTCGTCAGTTCGGCCGGCGAGACCCAGCGGACCGCTCCTTGGCTCCCGCCCATCGGCGTAACCTGCCCGGTCGAATGGCCGCGCAGAGCCAGCGTCTGTCGTGCGGCTCGATAAGCTTCGTCCATCGCACCCAACCGCTCGCAGGTCAGCGCCAGGTTCCGCCATGCTTCGGCCGTCGGATACGCGGCCACACTGTGCTCAAAGGCCGCTCGAGCGTCGCTGTGGCGGCCGCTCCTGGCAAGCAGCACGCCCAACTCGTTCGACGCCATGTGATTGCCGGGCGAGACAATCAGCGCCGCCTGTAAGAGCACCATCGCCTTGGGACGAGCCGCCACGATTCCGTCGCCCCGTTGCTGATCGCCGATCGCCATGTAGAGCTTGCCCAAACCGCACAGGGCCATCGATCCGGCAACCTCCTTCCCAACGGCCGTCGCCAACTGTTCCTGGGCGTACGTGTGATACCGCTGGATCGCCGCCAACGGGGTCACTTGCTCTCCGTCCTCCGCTTGAAGAACCGGCGTTCGATGGGCCCCGGCAATCATCGCCAGATCGAGTTCCGCTTCCAGGTGGCCGTCCTTCGGCAGGAAATCCTCGGCCTCGTCCAGAGCCCGCACTCCCGCCGCCAGTGCCTGACTGTAGCGGTTCGTATTCCGTTCCGTGTCCAGCCCCTGGGCTAGGATGCGAAGCGCTCGTGTAAATTCCAGCCGGGCGGAGAAATGGGCCTTCTTGCCCGCCAGTTCGAAACCGCGCCGAGTGTGCTTGTCCGCCTCCTCGGCAATCAACTCAAGACTCCGGCAGCGCTCGTACTCGCGCGGGTCGAACCGTTCTACGTCCTTCCCGTCAGCTTCCACTGCCGACAGCCTGTCCGGCCTCTCCCCGTCGCGATCGACCGGCGGCAAGGGCTGTGGAAGATCTTCCGCCGCATCTTCCTGTGCCCTTTCATCCAGCAGTCCGCTCCAGTCCTCAGCACAACCTTCCGGCTCCACCGTGACCTCCGACCCGTACTGGCTGCTCGGCTCAACCGCGAGCGGCCGGAACAGCCTCTCAAACATCTCGATCGCCGCCGGCTTGCCGGGATCAAGCAGCCTTGGCTCAACCGGCGGCATCGACGCAGACACCGGCTCTACCGATTCGGCGGCGGTTTCCTCGTGGCCGGGTTCGACGAGAGGCAGCGGCACGACGACGTCCACAACGTCTACAGCCACGGTTCCGGATCCCCCACTGGCGACTCCCCTTCCGCACAGCCCCGGCACGGGAGTGAGCCCGGGCTCGACAGGCGGCAATGACCGCACTATGTTCGGTGCCCGCAAGATCGGCACAAGCACATCGATCTGACGATCCTCCACCGGCGGTAGCGCAATCGGCGCTTGCCGTCTCGCCCGATCCGGGCCTCCAATTCGCGTGATTGCAGTCGCCTCCGTCAATGCTTGCGCACCCCGCACGCCGGACTGCGGCACAGCGTTTTCGATGACCGGGGCCCCAAACATCGAATCGACCAGAACCAAACCGGCCGATTCCGCCGTTGCCAGTCCCGGCAATTGCCCCTGTCGCATCCGATCGGAGCCGTATCGCGGCAGTGGAGCGACAAGCTGGGGCCGGGGAACAGCACCGGCCATGTTCAAGAGAGGAATGGGACGCAGGGGAACCGCCCCTCTCAGGTCCGTCGGTAGCCATCCGGTGTTGACCTGTGGACTGTAATGGTCTGCAGAAGTCAACACCGGAATGGCGTCCGACGACGCCAAACGCCGCGGCAAATCCGCCTCCTCGCCCATCGGAAGCAGGTGGTCCGACGCCATGGCCGACGCTGCCGGATCGCCTTCCATGCGAGGCAGCAGATGTGGCGACAGATCACCCGAAACGGCTGCCCGCCTGTGCTTGGCAACGGGAGGTGTTCCGAAACTGGCCAGCAGAGCCACAAGGAGGCACACTCCAAGACAGCTTGCCGGTATCACAAGCCACCAGGGCATGTAGTCGAGAACACGTTTCATGAATCTTCCGTGACTTCTCCGTCACCTGCGCCGAAGCGCACGATCTGTACGATTTCCTTTGTTGTGAGCGATCGTCTGTCTGTTCGTTCGGCGATGAGCAAAACCGTTTGCACCGCGTCGAGTCGCCCGTCTCCCGGCGATATAGCCCGCACAAGTCTTGTCCGTTGCCCCAGACAATCGGAAGTCGCCGGATACTCGCCACCAGCCCTCCCACGCTCCCACCTCCTGCCATCGCTACAGTCTCCACCCCCCGCAGAAAACTCGCTTGCCCCCTGCCGCAGACGAGGCTTCTCGTTCACCCCGCTGCCGCAGGCGAGGCTTCTCGTTTAACCCGCTGCCGCAGGCGAGACATGTTCGTCACGTCCCACCCCTACGTCATTCCCTCGCGGCCCCCCTTCGTCATTCCCGCGCAACCCCTTCGTCATTCCCGCGCAGGAGGGAATCCAGAAGATCGTGCTCCTGAACAATCGGACTCTGCCCCCCCGTAGCAGGCACGGCCCCCTGACAAGCCCAACACCTCACCCGCTTTCTGCCCTGTCCCTTCCCCCACTGCTCCTTTAGAATGAACGATTAGCGAGAATCGGGTTTCGCCCTTGTTTTCCCGAGGTTTCTTGCCACTATCAGAAATCGGTTTGACACCCGATGAGACACCCGGTAGAATCCTGGGTGAAAGATTGTCGCCCGCCGGATTGAGGCCGACGGGCGACTGAGACACCTAACCCTTTTGACCGATGAGGTGCCCCGATGAATTCTACCGCGAAGTCTCGCCCGCAGAAGCCCCGACCCGACTTTCCGCTCTTCCCCCACGCTACGGGCCGCTGGGCAAAGAAGGTCCGCCAGAAGCTTGTCTACTTCGGCAAGGTGGCCGACGATCCCAAGGGCGAAGCCGCCCTCAGGCTCTGGCTCGACCAGAAGGATGACCTGCTGGCCGGTCGCACACCACGGCGCGCCGATGGGCAGTTGACCATCAAACTGGGCTGCGACCAATTCCTCCATGCGAAGAAACAGGCACGCGACCGAGGGGAGCTATCACCGCGGACCTGGGCCTCTTATTTCGGCACGTGCCAGAAAATCGCCGATACCTTGGGCCGATCGACGCCAGTAAGTGCGATTGGGCCGGACGACTTCGGCCGACTTCGCCAACGGCTGGCTACCGGAGAGAACGGCAAATCCGTGGCCGGCGTCACGTTGGCAACGGACATCCGGCGGGTCAAGACGTTCTTTTCATGGCTCTACAAGAGCCTGCTGATTGACAAGCCCGTTCAGTACGGCCTCAGTTTTGAGGCACCCGGCCGACGAATCATCGAACGTGAAAAACACGCCCACGGCGAGCGTTGTTTCTCCGCGGACGAGATCCATTGGCTCTTGGATCATGCCAGCCACACCTACCGGGCTGCCATCATGTTGGGCATTAACGCAGCCTATGGCCCCGCCGACATCGCCCGCGTGGAATTCAAACACCTCGACCTGGAGAACGGCTGGGCTACGCTCTACCGCCAGAAGACCGGCGAGCGTCGGAGGTGCAAGCTGTGGCCGGAAACGATTGCAGCCATCGAGAAGGCAATCGCCGTCCGCCGCCCACCCGTCGACCAGAAACACCGATCCCGCGTGTTTCTGACATCGGCCGGGACAGCCTGGCTGCGAAGCGATGGCAGAAATATCTTTCCGCACGCATTCCGTGAAGCGGTTCTGGGCAAGGCCGACTTCTACCGGCCCGGGCACGCGTTCTATTCGCTCCGCAGGTCGTTCAGGACGATTTCCGACGAAACCGGGGATTGGCCGGCAATCGACCTGGTTATGGGCCACAGGGACAACTCGATGGGTGCCATTTACCGCCAGAAGATTAGCGATGAGCGGCTGGAGCGGGTTTCGGATTACGTGCGAAACTGGCTCTATGCTGGGCGGGAAGGGGGTGCCGAATGAACGACCCGAAACTCGTCAAGGCTGTTGAGGCCCTGACCGACCTGCACATGGCCCTTGCACAAGGCCCCCCGGTCCCCGTGAAGGATATTCGTCGAATTGCGACGGAAGCCCTCGACGTCCTGCCCACCGAAGAATCCTGTCCGCGATGGGCAATCCTCGACAGATGCGACAAAGCCCGGGCGGCGATCACCGCCCTAATCAACGAATGCCGACGAATCGAGACAATCGAGGGTACGGAAGCGTGGTTCGAGCCTGGAGGGTTTGTGCCCTGGACTGACTTGGACCAAGGCGACATCAAAGCGGCCCGAAATGCCATTCTCGACGAAGTGAGGCCGCGACAACCGGAGTGGATGACGCAGCTCCACGAATCCGGGGACAGCGGGGACACTTTTGGGGACAGTCAGAAAAAAACCAAAAAACCCGTTAGACGGACCAAAGTTGAACACTGCGATTGCGAACGAATCTACCAGGAAGCAAAGCAAAAGGGTTTCC
>Ga0209723_1000181_pt1 | contig 123797 bp, 109 predicted proteins | sample BiotimSIPDNA_2_FD_185750 | JGI IMG/M metagenome (GOLD analysis project Ga0209723, IMG submission 185750) | Anaerobic biogas reactor microbial communites from Washington, USA - Biogas_R2 time_0 SIP DNA (SPAdes) (version 2) | ecosystem: Engineered > Bioreactor > Anaerobic > Unclassified | place... | reverse complement strand
GGTTATGGGCTACATCCAAGGTGACGATCGTCGTCAGCAGTTTCTCCTTCCCCCCTCAATCGATGAATACGTAGGCGCGTCCAGTCCGGTCCGCGTGCTGGATGCATTTGTCGACGGTTTAGACTTAGAGGCTCTGTCATTTACGCGCAGTATGCCCGCCTCGACAGGACGTCCCGGCTATGACCCTAGGGATTTATTGAAACTTTACGTCTATGGTTATGCCAACCAGATACGCAGCAGTCGTCGCCTGATGCGCGAGTGTCGTCGCAATCTGGAAGTGATCTTTCTATTACGCGGTTTAGTCCCTGATTTTCGCACAATTGCCGACTTTCGCAAAGAGAATGCGGAAGCTTTAAAACGCGTATTTCAAGTGTTCACGAAAGTGTGCGTGGAACTTGATTTGTACAAGCAGGTCTTGCTTGCTGTAGACGGCACCAAGATCCGCGCCGTGAACAGCAAGGCGAACTGCTATACGACGGATGTCCTGCTCAAGAAGATCGCGACGATCGACGCCCATATCAGTAACTACATGGCGGCCATGGATGAGCTGGATCAAACGGAGGAGGATGAAACGACGTATACATGCGAGCGTCTTCAAGAGATTTTGGATGACTTTCATGCACGCAAGGAGCGGTATGAAGGGTATGTCGAAGACTTGAAAGAAAGCGGCGAGAAACAACTCTTAACGACCGACCCTGATGCGCGCCGCATGCACTCAAAAGACGGTTTCCACTGCAGTTACAACATACAGACGGCCGTTGACAGCGAAAACCACCTCATTTGCGCCTATGAAGTCACCAACCACAACACCGACCAAGGTCTTCTGAATGACCTCTGCCAAGAAGCCAAAACGGCGCTTGACACACCGGTCGTTGAGGTGGTGGCGGACAAGGGATACGAGAGTCGTAGGGATATTCTGGATTGCCTCATGAACGGTAACATCCCGCATGTCGCGTTGAAGTATGACAAGGAGGCCCGCGTGTTTAGCTTGCCGTATAGGGAAGCTGACATCACCGATACCTTGCGTGCTCGAACCGATCCCGAGGCGATCCGGACGTGCCTTCACGCCGGCGTTCTTCCTTTGGCGTATGAAGATAAAGGCATCTCGATCGAAGTGCAAAGCGGCTCGGAGTTGTCGTGTTTCCTTCGTCATGCGGACGGGACGGTGACGTGCCCGACCGGTCATACTCTTACGCAGGTTAAACAGCGCCGCGGAGGCGGTTACGTCTACCAAAACCGCGATGCATGCCGCCAATGCCGCGTTCGCTGTACGACAGCGAAGGTAAAAGAAGTCTATTTCGGCCCCACAACAGAGTGTGTCGCTGTACGTGTGAGAGGTCGCAGCGATCTGCCCTTGCAAGCGCTGCCCGAAGGCTTCGTCCCGAACAACAGTTTCTACCGCAAGGATCACGATGACGCTGTCGTCGTGATTACCATTCCTCAAGATAACGAGAAGTTACGGACGCGCAAGTGTACGGTTGAACATCCGTTTGGAACGATCAAGTGGTACCACGGCGCACACTTCGCTCTCTTGAAAGGAAAAACGAAGGTAGCCGGTGAATATGCCTTGAGCTTTTTGGCTTACAACATGAATCGCGTCATGAAAATCGTAGGGACGGACGCGCTTTTCGATCTGTTCAGCGACAAGAAACGCATGTATGAGCTCTGCAGACTGGTTCAATAGCGGAAAAGATTCCTCCGTTTTTCATTTTTAACCCGCTTTTTTCCCAGTTTTCGGAACTTTCCCTCAAGCTCGTTAGATCTTTATTACCCCTTCCAAAAAAGGAAAAAATTACACGCTTTTTCGGGCACAAAAAAGTCCCAAAACGCCTGGTATGACGGCGTTTGGGGACAAATTGTGGCGGAGAAGGAGGGATTTGAACCCTCGCTGGAGTTGCCCCCACTAACGGTTTAGCAAACCGTCCCCTTCGACCTCTTGGGTACTTCTCCGTCTGTTAATCTTTGTTTTCCGCAACGACAAGTCGCTGTCGGTGCACCGACCATTATAACACGTCTCGCCCTATTCGCAACCGCAGGATGCGCGCCTGTTTTTTCTGCCTAGATGGTCGTGCGCGATCGAGATATTGATGCCTTTCCGTGTTGTATCGTGTTGTACAATAAGAAACATCTTCGCATTTGCTTTGCGACGGGAGGTGTATTGATTTTGGATAATAATAAAGTGAAAACGGCTCTTGTGACGGGTGGTGCGCGCGGTATCGGGCGCGCGATCTCGAAAGTGTTGGCGCGTGACGGTTACCATGTTTTCGTCAACTATTTTCATTCCGAGGACGAGGCGCTAGATCTCGTCGCCATGCTCGAACGGGATGGGTGTCAAGCGGCACTTCTGCGTGCCGATATCGCAAGTCCTTCAGATGTCCGCCGCATGGTCGCGAGCGCACTGCTCGAATGCAATCGGATTGATGTCTTGGTCAACAACGCCGGCGTCAGTGCGTGGGGTCTGTTGACGGAGACGACTGAAGAAACGTGGGATCGCGTATTAAATACGAATTTGAAATCGAGTTATCTTTTGTGCAGAGCCGTTCTGCCGAATATGATTCGTGCGGGTTCCGGGAGCATCGTCAATGTTTCATCCATGTGGGGTGCTGTGGGCGCTTCATGCGAAGCCGCCTATTCCGCAAGTAAATCCGGGCTGATCGGATTGACGCGGGCGCTCGCCCGGGAAGTTGCACCTGCCGGTGTGCGTGTCAATGCCGTCTCTCCGGGCGTGATCGATACGAGAATGCTCGATGGGCTGACAGAAGAGGAACGTCAGGATTTAATCGCTCAGACGCCGCTTCAGCGAATTGGTCGACCGGAGGAAGTTGCGGAAGCAGTCGCGTTCCTCGTGTCAGATAAGGCGTCTTTTATTACGGGTCAGGTGCTCGGAGTCGACGGCGGGTTCATCTGCTGATCGCAGTGAAGTGAGATAGGGCGAGTTCTCTCTTTCTCGCGTTTCTTCTACTGATTATTGGATTAAAGGTATGCGGTTTGTCGGGATGGCTTCTCCGCTACATGAGCGTTGCGATCAATCACGGATCGCAGCTGAACGTCGAAGGCGTAACGGGTGTCCTTTTGGCGGCATTCGCTGATTTTATCGTCTAACAGCCGTAGCAGCTTAGCCTTGTCACGGGGCAAGCGCCCCCAGATACGGAAGCCGAGAGCATCGTGAAAACCGTCATACTGGAGTTCGGTGTCGATACGTTCGATCAAGCGATGGGCTTCCATGAGGTTTTCCAATTCATTCGCCGGCTTGAAGATGCCGTTCGCAATATCCTTATACAGAGGCGCATCTTTGTTCAGGAAGAGGGAAAAATTGATCACGCGCTCCGGCTTAGTCTTGTTGAAGAAAGTAGCCAGTCGTTCTGCGTTTTCTTCACCTCTGCTGTGTCATGCTATGCCGGTCATAAAGTGCGCGCAGTAGACGAGTCCCGCTTTTTTGAGTCGATCAATCTCGCGGTATGCCTCTTCCAGCCGGTGATCCTTCCGCATGAAGGTCAGGACGTCCGGCAGACCGCTTTCGATGCCGATGTAAAGCCGCCTCAATCCGGCTTCCGCCAATTGTCTGAGCTCCACATCTGTCTTGCGGCTTATGTCCGAGACGGTGGCATCCAGGTTGACCATAGCGCAGGCGGGAAAGTATTGCTGTACCATGCTCAGGATCATCAGCAGGCGATCTGTGTCCATAGCGAAGGCGTTGCCGTCGCCCAGAAAAACTTGCGTGGGATTGCCTCCCAAATCGTGTACTCGTTTCAACTCGTCTTCAACTTGGTCCAAAGGCAAAAGACGGTAAGACAAGTGTTTGAACAAGGTGCAGAATTTGCAGCGGTTGTACGAGCATCCCACGGCGACCGGCAGCATAAAAGATGAACGCTCGATGGGCGGTCTGCAAATCTGACCTTCATATTCCACGATTCTTGTCTCCTTTCAGCCAAGTTCTGACTTCATTATAACTGAGTGAAGCGATACCTTGCCTTGACGGCATCGCCCTCGGGACTCCGGTGTGCAGTTTTTCAGTTTATATTGAATTTCTGGATTTTCGCCAAAACCGGTGTCTGCATCTGTGTGAAATTTTGCAGTTAATATCGATTTTTTGGACTCGCGCCGATGCCGGTGCCGGTACGGTGTACACTTTTTCAGTTAATAATGAATTACTGGACTTTATGCCCGAGACCCATGTGCAGTTTTTCAATTAATTTTGAATTTCCAGACTTTCTGCCCGGCGCCGACGTGCAGTTTTTCAGTTTATATCGAATTTATGGATTTCGCTCGAAATCGGTGTGCGGTTTTTCAATTTATATCGGAAAATTGGACTTTCCGTTGAACCCCCTCCGCACCCCCTCGAGAAGGGGTGCAATTTTGCAATTTATATTGAATTTTTGTACACGTACGGTCGAAGGGTCGCTTTTTGGCAAACTTCGCATTTTTAGCGTTTTACTTAGCTTCGCACGATTTCCGACGGACTGTTCAGATAAAACTTTGCGCCACGTTTAAGGGGCTTTCCCTTTTGAGAAAACCCCTTCATTTTACGTAAGTCGATTGACGGATGATCGCTCTTAGCGGTCGAGGTTGAAAGCTCCCCAACCGGCGTAGACGGCACCTTCTCCGAGCTGCTCTTCAATGCGAAGCAGTTGGTTGTATTTCGCCACGCGGTCCGTGCGCGACGGTGCGCCTGTCTTGATCTGTCCCGTTCCCATGGCGACGACGATGTCGGCGATGGTGACGTCTTCCGTTTCACCGGAACGGTGCGAGACGACGGCGGTCCAACCGCTGCCTTGCGCCATATCGATGGCGTCGAACGTCTCGGTCAAGGTGCCGATCTGGTTCAGCTTGATCAGGATGGAGTTGGCGGCATTCTCATCGAGACCGCGCGCCAAACGCTCCGTGTTCGTGACGAACAGGTCGTCTCCAACGAGTTGGACACGGTCGCCGATACGTTCGTTTAGCTTGACCCAGCCCTCCCAATCGTCTTCAGCGAGTCCGTCTTCAAGCGAGATGATCGGATACTTGTCGCAGAGTTCCTCGTAGTAGTCGATCATTTCGTCGGTCGTCTTAAATTCGCCCGTCTTCCAGAACAAATAACCTTCTTTGTCTTGCGCTTTCGCTTCTTCGTAGAGCTCGGTGCAGGCAGGATCCATGGCGATGAAGAAGTCATCTCCAGGCGTGTAACCGGCTTCTTCGATCGCGCGAACGAGCCATTGCAGCGCTTCTTCGTCACTCTTAAGGTTCGGTGCGAAACCGCCTTCGTCGCCGACCGCTGTCGAGTAACCTTCTTTTTTCAGGAGACCTTTCAGTGTGTGGAAGACTTCCGTACACCAACGGAGCGCTTCTTTGAACGAAGGCGCGCCGACGGGCATGATCATAAATTCCTGAAGGTTGACGCTGTTGTCGGCGTGTTTGCCGCCGTTGATGACGTTCATCATCGGGACAGGCAGCACGTGAGCGCGGATACCGCCGAGATATTTCCACAGCGGCAAGTTGAGGGAGTCGGCTGCAGCCTTCGCGCAGGCGAGCGATACTGCCAGCGTGGCGTTCGCGCCGAGGTTCGCTTTGTTATCGGTGCCGTCGAGCTCGATCAGCGTGCGGTCGATCTCGACTTGGTCGTAAACGTTCATGCCGATCATGTTAGGCGCGATCGTGTAATTGATGTTGTCGACCGCCTTTTGGACGCCCTTGCCGAGATAGCGGCTCTTGTCGCCGTCGCGAAGCTCAACGGCTTCGTAGGCACCTGTCGATGCGCCCGAAGGGACGGCAGCACGCCCGAATGATCCGTCCATAGTGGTGACTTCTGCTTCAACTGTCGGATTCCCGCGGGAATCTAAAATTTCTCTAGCCCTTACAGACTCAATCCAAAGTTCTGTCATATGTATTTTTTCCTCCTATTTTGATAAACAAAAAGTGCTTTACTGTTCGATCTGTTTTGATCCGCTCGTAAGTATAACAAATTTGTACCATCTGCGCGATTTACAATAAGCGGATGAAATGCCCTTAACTTAGGGTCTAATTGTTAATCTTGTCGATAAAATATCCAGAAAAAATGGGGCGAGAGACTATTGTGAGGAGTGATCGCTGTTTTTGGTGTCGACCACATTATCTTCTGCCTCCTCTGTAACCTGTATGCTCGACTCGAAGCTCGTCGGAACTGTTTTGAACGTCGTCAAAAGCAGGAGTAGTTGGGTGACTGAGGTGGCGAGCAGAATGTGTGCGATTTCGAAGAGGTCGGCGATCGGACCGAACAGAACTGTGCCGAGCGGAATCGCCGCGGAGCCGATCATATAGAGTAAGGAAAAGACGCGCCCGTGATACGAACGTTCAACGTTCTGTTGGAAAAATGTTGTAACGGCCGTCGTGTAAAACGGTACGATGACGCCTAACGCAAAGGCAAGGATCGCAAAAAAGGAGAAGGGCGGCAATGGCATCATGCCCATGATCGCCAAGATGAGCGTGCATCCGGCGACAAGGAACCCCGAGCCTCGAACAACCTGCAGATGACTGCGGAATTTGCCGCGAATCGAGACGATCAGACCGCCTACCGCCATGCCGGCGAACAGCGCCGTCTGTACTGCGGCGATGAGCCACGCCTCCTCGCCGAAATTGCGCCGGATGAACAGCGGCGTGAGAATGACGATGGGCGCGAGCAACACCATGAAGAGCGCATACGTCAGCATGAGATTTCGGATCGGGCGGCGACTTTTGACGTAGGCGAAGCCCTGACGGAACTGTTTGCCGATCGTTTCCGCCGTTACAAGTTCAACAACCTCGTCATCGGAGACCTTTTCTTCCGCCGGTACTACTTCATCGTCGACACCCGGGAATCCCCACGATTCGCCCTCACGCAGCTTCGGCTCGACTCCAAGCGCCGTGACGACCTTACCCGTTTTATGGTTCGGAATGGGCAGGAAAAACATAATAATATTTGAAATGGCAGCAGTGACGACGTCAATCATGAAGACGACCCAGAGAGGGAATAATGACAGCAACGCACCGCCGAGAATCGGCGAGAGGAGCGAAGAGACGTTATTGATCGTACTGTTGACGCCGTTAATGCGGAGCAGGTCTTTTCTCGGAGTAATCTGAGGGATGAGCGCATTGATCGCCGGTCCTTGTATGCCTCCGCCGAATGAGCGGATCATGGCAGCCACGTAGATGAACCAGATATGGTCGTATCCGAGCAGGAACAGGACCGCGAGCGCAAGTGTGGCAAGCGCGATTCCGCCGTCAGCTAGGATGACGAGCCACCGCCTGTCGTAACGGTCTGCCCAAACACCGGAAAAAGGAGCGACCAGCAACTGTGGAATAAAGGAGGCGAGCGTGATGATCATCATCGATGTGCCTGAGTTCGCCCTCAGCGTGACGTACCAAATGATGGCGAACTGAACAAGCCCCGATCCTACCAGGGATATACCTTGTCCACCTAAAAATGCGACACTGACGCGCTTCCAGCGCTCAGTCCGTTGAAAGCGTTTATGAAGCATAACACACGAATTATAACACGATCGAACAAGACGTGTTTTGTCTTGTCATCGAATTGCGATAAAGAAATTGTGTTAAGCACGTCACATCTTTGTTAAACTGTGATTGTCGTCAAGACGAAAAGGAGAGGATCCACTTTTAAATAAAGGAGTAGAAAGCTATGTCCGTAGACTGGAAAAGTCAAGTTAAACGATTGATGGCGCGCGGCGCCGACTACGCCGACGTTCGCTATTATCCGAATCACGAGGAAGATTTCAAGCTCATGTGGAACGGAAATTTTCTCGCGTTTAACCGATCGGAAGAGAGCGGATTCGGTGTTCGCGTGCTTGTCGGCGGAGCTTGGGGTTTTGCCGCCTCATCTAATATGTCTTCGCCTGAGGAAACTTTTGATCGCGCGTTCGCGAACGCCTCTGCCGCATCGACAAAAGTGAAACGCCCGATAAGGCTCGCAGACAAGGAAGTGCTGTCGGGTCGATTCGTGAGTCCGTGTGCCGTTGACCCGTTTGAGGTGCCGATGGCGGAACAAATCGCGATGATGCGCGAACTCGACGGGTACATCAACCAAGAGGGCGTCATGCAGCGCCGGGTCATGCTCCGCACGATTCGCAATACGATCCAATATTACGATTCGGAAGGCGCAGAGATCGAAAAGCACTTCGTTGAAATATTCCCGAGCATTCATGTCACCTCCTTTGATGAAACGGGCATGATGCAGGGTCGAAAGTATCAGCCGCCTCGTCTAGGCGAGACGCGCGGTTGGGAGACGATGGATCGCGACCATTGGAAAGAACATGCCGATCGAATCGTCGCTGAAATGCGACAGTCGGTCGAAGCGCCGAAATGCCCCGAGGGTCGCATGTCCGTCATTCTGATGCCCGACATGATGTTCTTGCAGGTACACGAGACGATTGGGCACGCGCTTGAGCTCGACCGTATTCTGGGGTATGAGCTGTCGTTCGCAGGAGGCTCGTTCGTCCGCCTCGATGATTTCGGCTCACTTCAGTACGGTTCATCGAAATTGAATGCGCGCGCCGATGCGACATTGATCAATTCGCCCGGGAGTTTCGGTTTTGATGATGACGGTGTCGCCGCTCAGAACAGGATGCTTATCGAGAACGGCATTCTCGTCGGAGCGATCACGTCGCGGCAAATGGTAACGGAAGCGAATGAGCGCGCGGGGCGTCAAATCTTTGACAGTTCAGGCGGCACATGCCGCGCGTGCGCATTCTACCGGACACCGATTGAGCGCATGACGAACATCAACATCGATCCCGGTCAAGACGGGACGCTGGAGGATATCATTCGCAACACGGAGTACGGTGTCATACTATCCGGTGAAAAGAGCTGGTCGATCGGTTCCAACCGTGAGCAGTTCCATTTCTCGACCGATATCGGTTGGCTCGTCGAAGACGGCGAGCGTAAGGGCGTCGTCAAGAACTGCGCGTACAGCGGCATGACGCTCGATTTCTACCGATCATTGACGGCGGTAGGCGACGAGTCGACTTGGGAAGTTCAAATTGTAGATAATTGCGGCAAAGGTGCACCTGGTCAGGTCATGCATCTGGGACACGGCGTCCCCGTGTGCCGTTTTGATCACGTAAAGGTAGGTGAGTAAGATGGTGTCACATGAAATCATTTCGAAACTGAGGATATTGCGCGAGTATGCGCTCGCTCAGGGCGCGAGAGCGCATCTGGAATGGAAAGCGGAGGATAGCCATCTCGTACGGTACGCCAACTCTGCCATCTCGCTCAATACGAATGAGCATCTGACAATTCTGGAAGTCTCGGTCTATGGCGATCATAAGATCGCATCGACGACGCTGATCGTCGACGAGGACGATCTCGACACGATGAAAACGACGATCGACAAAGCGATCGAGATGCTGGCATTCGCCACGCCGCTTACGTACCAGCCGACGTTGCCTTCGATCGAAAAGACATCTGTATTCGAGGAGACGTACGATCCCGAGGTTGAAGCTTTGCCGAATGAAGACATCATTGCATTTGTCAACGAGGCGACGAAAGGTCTTGAGACGGACGACATTCTGTTGTCCGGCAATTTCTCGTCCGGTGTCGCCACATACGCATCGATCTCGACGGAAACGCCGGAGGTTGTCTTCTCGCGGAAAACGGATATCGGCATTACGCTCGTCCTTTCATCAGAAAAGCGCAAATGGGAAGTGAACGCGGAGCAGTTCGTCAGTCATAAACGCGATCTCGACGCACAAGCTCTCCATGATAGACTCTCGTGGCTCGTTGAGCTGTATACGACGTTGCCGGAGGAGAGACTTCCCGAGGGACCTTACCGCGTCGTGCTCGGTCCTGCCGCGACGGCGGAGTACCTCAGTTTCCTCGGATGGCTCGGCTATTCAGCCTCCACATTGAAACGCGGTTTATCCGCATTCAAGGAAGACGACGTCGGTAAGAAAGTGTTGTCGGAGCAATTCACGCTTATCGAAGATCCGGGTATGCTCGCGACGTTCCCGTCGCCCGTCGACGCGTTCGGGCGAAGAAGAGAAAAGCGCGCCATCTTCGACCGCGGCGTTCTGACCGGCTTTCTCTGGTCGCAACAGACAGCGGACGAGTTCGGCGGCACGGCGACGGGGCATGACGTGTCGAATCTGTCGATCGCGCTACAGGGCGGTGATGTCGAAACGGCTTTGATTCAGGATTTTGCCCGTCTCCCGCGCGACCGCGATATCCTCTACGTTCCGTATCTCCATTACGCCAACATCGTCAATCCGACAGAAGGGCTCGTCACCGGTGTTTCACGCTTCGGCGCGCTATATCTGAAGCGCGATGGAACAATCACGTTGCCTTACAACGTGCGTTTTACGGAACGCCTCGATCAGCTGTTCGGTGACAAGCTCGTATGGCTGTCAAAAGAGCTCGTTCCCTACGGATCCTCGTCGAGTTACTTCGGGCGTGATCCGTCCACGACACTCGTCCCGGCACTTGCCTGTTTTGACGGCGTCAACGTGGAGATCTCGAACGAAAGTTTCTAGGGAGGTGCGACAATTCGCTTGGGAGAGTGAAAGGGGGATCGCGTGGACCCAGTGAAAATTAAACGATTTCGTTATGTCATGATCGGTTACGGCGCGGTCTGCATAGTGTTTTTGTTTGCGTTCCGTTATCAGCCGTTTATGAGTAGTCCGCTGATTGGCTTGCTGTTGCTCGTGCCTATGATAATTGGGCTTCTGGTTTATTATTTTTTACAGGTGCGCATGGACGTCGAGAGAAAGGTCGGCATGAAGCTCGTCCTGCTCGGTTCAATAAGCAGGATGGGTTACCTTGTCGGGATCAGTCTGATCTTGGCGTCAAGGCTCGTCCCCATGAATGCTAAACTGGTCAACGCGTTGATCGATACCGGACTTATCGTTTGCCTTCTTGTCATTGTCGCGTCGTATATGTACCAGGCGGGTATGAAAAAATGGCGCGCGGCACAACAGGAACACGCAGATCTCCCTGTGGGGGAGTCGTCCGAGGACGATCCGCCGGAAGAAGTATAGTCCCGCAAATCAGTGAATTATCGCATGTTGGTTCGTGCGGTTTGCATAAAAGTCTATGGTATAATTAGTTTCCTGCACGTTTATTAATAGTGTGCGGGAAACCCATGGACTCTTTTTTTGGAGGACAATTTTACAGGAAAGGAAATGGTTCAATATGCTTTTTGATGAAATTATTGGAGTATTTACAGGAGCAAACAGGCGCAAGAAGAATTGCCAAGTTGCCACCGGAGTTACGCTGGGACTTCTGGGCGGGGCACTCCTCGGGATTTTATTTGCACCGAAATCGGGAGAGGAGACACGCGAATGTATCAAGGACGCCACCGTCAAGGGCGCCGAAAAGGTGAAAGAGTTTGCTGTTGAAGCAGGCGGAGTCATCAAGGAAAAAGCACAGGTCGTCAAAGAGAAGATTCAAGAGAAATATGTAAAACTCGAAGAAGACGCCGAAGAGCTGAAGGGAAAAGTTTCGGACAAAGTTGCCGATAAGGCGGAAGAAGTTGCGAAAAAAGCGAGAGCGACTGCAAGAGAAGCTCGCGTGAAAGAAAAAGAACCGGAAAAGGAAGGCGAGTAGTCAGTACAGTCGGAGTGATATGCCGAGTCGCGTGACGCTCACACAAACCGATCCCCCGCGCCTGTGTACCGGCGGTGTTTCGGTTCGCTCTAGTTCTCGGAGGAGACCTTTATGGCATTAGTATTAAGTTCAATCCAGGTCGATTTAATGACGTTGCTCTACGTCGTGCTCGCACTGATGGGCGTTGCCGTTTTGGTGACACTTTTGATTCTCTTGATCAAGGCGATCAAAGCGGTGGATTCCGTCAATGACCTGCTCAAGGATGTAAAGCCCGACATCAAAGAGACGACGGAAAAGCTGCCTGAGCTCATGGAGCACGCGACGATCATCTCGGGAAATGTCGTGGATGTTACGGACTCTGTTGCAATCACGGTGCCGGCGATTATGGAAAAAATAACGCCGAAGAAAAAGCCGAAACAGAAAACGAAAACCGCTGAAAATGTTGTATCTTCCGCAGTTGTCAACGCTCTCGTGCTCCTGCTGACGCGCAGCAGAGGAAAAAAGAAGGATGCACGCTCGACGCCGGTCAAGGTCGTCCATACAATCAGTCGGATCGTTTCGCTATTTACAAAGAAATAGCGTGTAAACGGAGCCAGAAACGATAAGGGCGCTTACGGGAGTCGGTCTTTAGTTGCCTTGACATAGGTGTTGTTTTCCGCCAAGCTGAATAACTTCATAGCATCAGAAAAGGGAACCTCGTGCGAAGTTCCCTTTTGACATGCACGGATTTTCTATTATTATTCTTCGTAAGATCTCTCCATCCACTCCGGTCGCGAGGAGCATGTGTAGACGGAGTATTTAGCAAGGAGGGCGACGGGCCCGTACGTCATCTTTGATTGACGCAGTCCCGGATCGCCCGCGTCGTCTTCGCGGTTGATGTAAGTAATGCCGGGACGACTTCCAAAGGCTTTTACAAATTCGCTGACCAGCATTTGGTAGACACCGCGAAAACTGATGTCGGCTTTCTCAATATGCATGTAGATGGTGTCGCCTTCCACTTCCGCAAGCGAATAGCCGATAACACGGTCTCCAACGAAGAGGGCGCCGCCAAAGGCGTCATAGAGCTCCATATGGTCGAGCACCTCGCGGATTTTGACCGCTTCTTCGACAAGTGTTCTGTTTGTTCGGTCTATATCCTGTTCCTGATCGATGGCAAAGGCTCGGACTGCTTCGATGTTGTCCTGATCGATGATCTCGTACCGCCAGTCAGGCGTTGAGCGCAGGAAACGCTTGATGTTGTTGCGCGTCGCTTTGTGTTGACCGCCTTCCAACTTCAGAAGATCTTGTGCTTCGTAGAGATAATCGAAATAATCGCGCTCGGCGACAGCGTGAAACCCCGGGTAGCGCGCGCTTAAAAGAGGTAAGTCCATTTCCCCGACAATGCAGAAGCAAAGCGGTTCACCGATGTCGCGGCAATGCTGTTCCAGGAGAGTGAGCGCTTCTTCGCGTCTGAAACCGAGCGGTACGGTGTAAGCGCGATGCTGTTCGAAAATGACCATGCTGAAAATCAAGCAATCGGCAGCGATGGTGTATTCATACTCGAAATAATCGCGCCAGATAAATGTCCCGCCGACAGTCAAATCTGTAATGCGTTGCGGGTTGGGATAGAAATATGGTCTGACGAGAGGGATGTCATCCAACTCTAGTTTTTGAAAAGTTAACATGGAATGCGATCAATCTAAATGGTAGCGATATTGGATTCGGTAAGAAATAAGACAGAGGGGAAGTCAGCGCAGCGAGATACTGGCGGTCTTCCCCTCCTGTGCTTTGTGATTTATTCGCTGACAAAGCCTCCGTCGCGGAGAATTTCTCTCGCTTTTTCGAGGTTTGCCGTTGAAATGCGGACGATAGGACCGGTGCAGCCCATGCCGCTCTCAGCGTAAATCGATTTGCTCCAGAGCAGTTTGACTGCGTCTTCCAAGTCGAGCACATCGATTCCTTCAATTTGTTCCGTTACGACCTCCGAAGGAGGCGCGACGACCTCAGGTTCGCCACTCTTCGCTGTTGCGGCTTCGCGGCGTTCGGCAAGAATCTTGTCGAGCCCCGCTTTACGAGCGAGTTCGAGTTCCTTTGCGTAAACCGCGGCAAGGTTGCCTTTGGCAAGTGATGCGGCGAACTTAATGGCTCCGGCAATCACGGGCGCGCCGGACGCGCGGGAGATGATCATGACGATGCCCGCCATTTTTTCACCCACGCCGGGACCGTAGCCCGCGCCGACCGTCTCATAAGAGCCGCCTGACGTATACGCCGAAATCATCTTGATCACAGCATTTCCCGTCAGCGAATCGAGGACGAGAACGTCCTGAGAGGAACGCAGGATGTCGTTGCCGCGCATGATGGCTCCGCCGTCAGCACGACCGGACATGGCGAATGTGATCGGATAACCGTTGTCCTGAAGTGTCTTCAGGATGATCTCCGCTTGGCGCATACCGTCCAGATTGAGAAGTCCGACCGTTGGATTTTCGATGCCGTCCGCTTTTGCCGTCGCGATACCAGCGATTGCATTGAGCACGAGCGCTTCGACGCGATCGGTCGAAGTCGTGCCAGTCGTCGTGGCAAGATAGAAGTCCTTACCGGTCGCCGGCGCCACCGTACGACCGACCGTAGAAACTCCGATCGGGAACGGGTAGTGCATGGCTACCGCGGCATCCGCGCCGCCGTTGGCGAGAAGTTCTTCCATCTTGTCGAACGCATCTTCCGCGCAGTCGCATTCGATCGTCGTCACGAGATCATGTTTATGGGTGCCGAGGAAGATGACGTCAACGCCGTGCTCCGCTGCTTGAACACAGCCTGTCATCACATTCTCTTCGCCAAGCTCGGAACCAACCCCGATGACGGCGACCTTGGCGCGTTTACCGAACTGACCGGTCTCAAGACCGTCAGCCAGTTCATTGAAAACGGCTGCAATGTCTCGTTTGATGCTATTCATCTTACTCACCTGCCTCTACAAGACCTGAGGCAAAGTCACGCAGTGACTGAGCGATGATGCGACGGATCTCGTCCGTTGAAACGCCTGCGGTCTCTTCCTTTGGACCGCTGTTCGGCTCCATCAGGAAGGAGACGCCGTCGAACAAGTTCGTCATACGTCCGAGGAATAAGGAGCCCTTGCCGACGATCATGACGCGGTTCATTTCACCGCTGAGTATACCGTCGCGCGCATGCCCCATGAAGGGGACGCCAGAGGGGATATGTCCCTGTGTCGGTGCATATCCGGGCAGACCGTGTTTTTCAACGAATGCGTTCAGCTCTTTGCGTTCGATATCGCCGCGTCGGACTGCCAACGCGCCGATCATTTTCAGGTTTGCCGTCGGCACGTCACCGGCGCCCGCCGGTTTCGTGATATCGGGGTTCTGCATTTCGGGTGAGTAGTAATCGACGTCAGTCACTTTCAAGCCGACTTTGTCGAGCGCGTCGGTCGTCAACGAGGCGATGACATTTTGTGGCGCACTTCCCGTTCCGACGGAGTGCCAGCCCACGACGTCGGTGTTGAGTTCAGGGTTAATGCCGTCGTTTTCGGAAATGATGACGGCAAATCCGCCGAGGACGTCTTCCAGAATGGGGAGACCTTTTTTGACATGATCCTTGCCGTTCATGCCGAGCTTGGCAGTCGAACCGCCTGCCACGACGGCAACGGTCTTAAAGATACCGGACTTTACGAGACCTGCGGCGACCAATACGGCGTGAGCCGGTGCCGCACAGAATCCGCGGACGTCTGATCCCGTCGAACGTGATAATTCGGCGATCTCAGCCACACCTTTGGCGAAGTTGCCTCCGCCGCGCTGGTTCATGTCACCGCACGCTTCCTCCGAACATTCGATCGTGTATTCGACTTCGTCGCGATCGATGCCGGCGTTTTTAACGGCATACATCATCGCGAGTGAGGCAGACGCTTTCGAGACGAGATTTTCGACCATGACGTGCGCGGAGAGGTTGGGGTCGAAGGCGTGAGCCTTTTTGACGGCTCCGACGAGCTTGTCGCCCATATAAAGACCTTCCGCGTCGCCCGAAACGACCATGTCATCAATGCGCTCGGACTCGACACCATCTTTAATCCTGTCTAGGATATAAGGTGTGATGATAGGATCCTCAGCAAGCTTCGGCTTTGTCTTCTCGACAAAACCCTTCTCAAGAAAGACAAGTTCAAATTCATCGACTGCCTGAATTAGCAGGTAAAACTCATCCTGAGGCATGATTTCGCCGTATTTGCCGTAGCGCTCGTCCACGGGACACTCGAGGTCCTGCCAAGGACCTTCGACCTCTTTCAGCTCCATGGGTGTGACGTTCCCGATGTAAGTTTGGTTTGGGTAGTAGGCGCGAACGCGTTCGTAAGGTCGAAGGTTCGCTTCAATGTTCTTCAGATACTCCGACTCGGGATTTACGATACGCTCCGATGTCTGCGTCGTCCCATAATGGGTAATCATGTCGGGTGTGTGGACGAGGATATATCCCGCGCCCTTCATTACGCTGTTTTTCAAATTTATTACCTGCCTTTCTTGTTAAAAAAGTATGCCCCCGGTTTCCGACCTTTAGAAATCCGGACGGTTGAACCTGGGGCAACTCCTGCTCAAGCGAGGCGTTTCATTCTTAGTACTTAGTGTACTCTTCTCGAATCGCCTGCATCTCTTCTGCGATCTCGTCAATATCAAGCACCATTTCCATCATGGAAACTTGCTCATCGTAGACATCCGGATCAAACTCTTCCTTGACTTCATCTTCACACACGTGATACACAACGAGTCCCAACGAGACTCCCGTCAATGGACCTGCATAGGTCGGGTCACCTGCTGTGACCGTCTCAGCTGCGATTCCCGATGCTTCACCTTCGGCGGCGCCCAAGAGAACAACGATGTTCTCGGCTCCATGCTCCTCAGTGAGATCTTTTACTCGCTTCTGATTCTCAAGATCCATTGCACCTGCGGCGGTTCAGACAAAGCACTCCGTAGAGGAGAAAATGACCTCGGCACCGGCTGATTCCGCACAAAGCGCAATGGCAGGGCCCGGTATTCCGTCACGATCACCGATGACGATGACCTTTTTACCGTCGAGTATGCTCATTCAATCATCTCCTTTCATTTGATCTCGGGTGATCAAGGGGAACCCACCCCATAGCGCAACAAGCATTGTTGTCACGAATATATAGTCTATCACGAATGGGCAATTATTTGGCACGTTATAATGCCCTTTTTGCCACTTGCGATACACGCTTTTTAGATGTACCTTTTCACCATGTCTTCAACGGCGTCGGGTGTCGCGTCGTCCTTAACGAGCTCTTCCACTTTTTCGCCGTTTTGGTAAATGGCGACGACCGGCAGCCCGAGGATTCTCTGGCTGATGGCAAGGCGGCGAGCTTTCGAGGTGTTGAGCGCCGTGAAAAGGATTTTGTCTCCGTATTGCTCTTCGAGCGCTTCGACGTGAGGTTTCAGCGCGGCACAAGGGACGCATCCGTCGCCGTAATAATCGACGAGGATCGTGCCTTCGCCTTTGAGGACGATTTCTTCAAAGTTGTTTCTGTCAAGTTCTAGCATGCGTATTTCCTTCCTAATCCGATTCTATATCTAATTTCATCTTCTAAAAGCGAGCGGTGACTTGCGCTACAGAACAAAAAGGCATGACGGGATGCGTCTTCGTTCATGCGGTTGGCATCACAAACTAGAACCACCTTCGATCGTTGCCGCCGATACATACGACAAGAGCGAGTATGGCACGAGTCGCTTTTTCGCCTTTTCTGTCAAGCGGAGACGAGACAGGCGTTTGCCTTCCTCATCTCCGCTGAACTTTGACCTATCCGATGACGCCCGATGCGAGATCGTGTTCCACCTGCATGGCGGCAATCGCGCCGTCCGCGCAAGCCGTGACGACCTGGCGGAGAGGTGTTTTGCGGACATCGCCCGCCGCGTAGACGCCTGGGAGACTTGTGCGCATCGATTCATCCGTCAGGATGTAGTCCCATTCCGTGTCGACTTTGTCGAGGAACAGCTCTGAATTCGGCAAGAATCCGATAAATACGAACACGCCGAACATCCCGTCATCGGGATCCGCCTCAACGAGACGTTCCTCGCCGGTCTTCGTGTCTTTGACCGTCATGCCTGAAAGGATGCCGTCGCCGTGCAGACCGACGACTACGGAATTCCACATAAATTCGATCTTGTCATTTGCGAAGGCGCGCTCGCGAATCGACTCGACGGCGCGAAGTTCATCGCGACGATGGATGATCGTGACTTTACGCGCGAATTTCGTGAGGTACATCGCCTCTTCAACGGCAGTATCGCCGCCGCCGACAACAAATACTTCGAAATCCTCGAAGAAAGATCCGTCACAGGTCGCGCAGTACGAGACGCCGCGTCCGGTGAATTCGGCTTCGCCGGGACATCCGATCAGACGCGGATGAGCGCCTGTCGCGATGATGACGGCTTTCGACTGATAGACACCGTGGCGCGTATGGACGCGCTTTACTTTGCCTTCGAGTTCGACTTCCGTAACGTTAGCGCTCAGGCGTTCGACGCCGAAATGCGCCACTTGTGCCGTCATGCGCGCAATCAGTTCCGCGCCGCTTTCAATGTTATCGGGACCTGACAGACCTCCGGGGTAATTCTCAATCTCGGAGGTGATGGCGATTTGACCGCCATCCTGTCCTTTTTCGATCAATAGTGTGTCGAGTCGCGAACGTCCGGCGTAAAGACCTGCCGTCAGCCCTGCGGGACCTGCTCCGATGATAATGAGATCGTACAATTTTTCCATAAATTATTTGCCTTCCTGAAACTTCCGGTCAGCCGCTGCTGAATTAGACTTCAAAGATCGTCTGGTCGTCAACCTCGGTGGACAATGCCTCGAGTGCCTTGTCGACCAACTTGCGCCTCAGCGCGTATTCTTCATCAGCGGGGAGTTCCGGATTGCCCAGCGGGTGCGGGATCGCGATCGCTGGGACGATACGGTTCGCTCCGACCGTCATCGAGATCGGTGTAACCGTACAGATATGCACCACGGGGATGCCTGCTCTTTCAATTTCCTTGACCATTGTTGCACCGCAACGTGTACAAGTTCCTCAGGTCGAGGTGAGAACGACGGCGTCCACATCGTACGAGATGAGTTTCTCCGCGATTTCAGCAGCAAATTTCTTAGCTGAGGCGACGGCGGTACCGTTTCCGGTGGTCGAGTAGAACCAGTCGTGAAGTTTGCCGATTTTGCCTTCTTTTTCGTACTGACGGAGAACGTCGACGGGAATGACGCGGTCGGCATCCTCATTGGCGTACACAGGGTCATGACCGCCGTGAGCCGTTTCGAATGTATCGCTTGTCAGATCGTCAACGCCTTCAATGCTGTAGCTTCCGTATTTCGACGCGGAAGAGCTCTCAATGCGATCGGGGTTGCCTTTGGGGACGATACCGCCTGACGTCACGATGGCGACGGTCGCCTTCGTCATGTCTTTAATGGCGGGCATCGGGGGCACGCGATCGAATGTGGGCATGGGATATTCCGTCTCGAAGGGAGCACCCGCGATCTTCTTGAGGAGCATCTCAAGGGCGCGTGTGCTTCCACGCTTCTTATCGAAGAAGTTTCTGCGGACACCGTCGGGGAGGTAACCCTCTTCGACGGATGCGCCGATGCGCTCGCCTTTGACGAGCTTGAGTGCGAGTTTTGCCATCGTGGGGACGGCTTTTCTCATACCGGCGGCGCTGTTTGCTGTGGACACGGTCAAGACCTTTGTGCGGAACATGTCGGCACCGGGATTCTCGACGTACATGCCTGTCAGGACCGGAATGCCGAGTTCTGTTTGTACGGCATCGCAGATGGTGCCGCAGGCGACGCCGTAACGTCCGGCGTTAAAGGCGGGACCGGCGATAAACAGGTCGGGAGATTCTTCCTTGACCATTTCGAGCACCGTTTCCGTGGCGAGTTCAAGATTCTCGTTAAACCAAGAGTCCCCGCAGACGATTGTCGCGACGATTTCCGCTTCATCCCCAAAATTTTTGGAGAAAGCCAAACCCGGTCCTGCAGGACCTTCGCGCTTTTCCGCGGGGATGTGAGCCATTTCTTCGCCGCCGACTTGCCCGAAGAACTGGTTGATGTAATGGACAACTTTAAATTTGCTCATTCTTACCCTCCTTATTATCGCGCGCTCATGCGGTTGAAGCCCATCTCATTCGTCGATCCCGTAATGATCTGGAGCTCGGCTTCGATTGAACCGTCAGGTCGCAGCGACCCGGCGTGACCGCCGGCTACTGTATCGACATAGTCGAGTGTGCCGATGACGCGATCGAGCGGTGGCAAAATGACGACTTCGTTCGCGTTTCCGCCCGTGACGACGGCGTTCGCGAGTTCGTCCGCGTCTGCCAGCGACTGGCTCTTGCCGTCCTGACCGGCGTACTCGTCCGTGATGATGACTGTCTTGATGCCTTGTTTTTCGAGCTTCGTGCAGTTCATGATCAAGTCTGTGTCGGGGTTTCCAAAGCCTTCCTGTGAGATGATCGCCGCATCGAGCGACAGGTAATTCGCCATTTTGGCAGTCCAATCCGATGAACGGATCTTGTCATCCAGGTAGACGTTTTCGTTTGTGATGATGGTTCCGACGAAGTTGATCTTCTTGCCATGAACGGCGAGCAGGTCGTGGATAACGGGGTTGTTCTGGTGATGGTAGGTCGTATTCTTGTCACACGCCGACACGCAGTTGCCGGAGACAATGGCGCCGTCCATCACTTCCGTGGCGCTAATCAAGGTGGACAGCGTGCGCTTTGCGTCTACACCGTACACGTAAGTATCGTGCAAGAGTCCTTGGCTTTGCAGCATCATGACGTAACCGACGCGCGGCAGATCTTTCCACTCTTCCTTAAATGTTTCCGCGATAGTCGGAGTCTCGTAGACGACCGTTTCGTCCGGGACGAGTTCTCTCGCCAATTCGCCTATCGCTGCGGCTGTTCTCAACCCTGCGAGCCTTGCGGCAGCCTCATACTCGTGTTGTTTGAAGTCCTCAACAGGTTCCATAACGAGCACGAGATTGTGCAGCTTTGAGAATGGCGTGTATTCTGCTCCGACACCGGTCATGTCGATGATGCCCTCTTGGAATCCGACGATCGGACCCGCCGTAACGACTGCCATGCCGCGGAGCACATGTGTTTTGCCCGAACCGACTGTATCGACTTTTGATACCATGCCCGGGAAGACGCCACCGCTGCCCTCGACCTTGACGCGAGGCTCAATCACATCTTTGACGGGTGTGATGCGAATGCTTTCACCCGGCGTTGCGATCTCAAAATGCGCAGACTTGATGAGGGGGTCTTCCAATACGGGCTCGAGCAACGGCTCGGGGTTGACAATGAGGATACCGTCTTCGACCGCGTTGTAATCGCCGAAACGGATGCCCTTGATGTCAATGTAGCCCACTTCTAGTTTCACGTTCTCACCTCTTTTTCTTTATTCTTGGACTTTTGCGGACGGGTTCGTGACCTAAATCCGCCCTATTGCCTCTACCGACGGCAGCGCACTCTCGATGAGACTCAGATCAACCGTCTGAAAGTCACAATTGATCGATGGCTTCGTCGTTTCAAGGCGTTCTCGCGATTGACCGATGACCATCAAGGCAAACTCGACGAGCTCAAGTGACATCGCATCGACTGCGGTCCCTTTGCCCACCGAGACCATGACGGAACGATAAGGTGTTTCCCAAGGTTTGACACTCCCCGCAAGAGGGGCAGTCAGCACACGGTGGTGCCGATGAACGAGATCTCGAACCGTTTCGATGACATCACGATCACTGCCATGTTCTAGAAAAACTATGTGGCAACGTTCGCCGAACGCTTCGGCGACCATCGGATTATTTGTTACGATCTGGTATTTGCTCGTATGCAATGTCTCTTGTTCTCCACCAGGCGTCAACCGCCAAAGTTCACCACTTATCATTATCTCAAACAACAAATTATTTGCAAGGGAAAAACACACAAAATAAGCTGAAGACAAGTGCTTGCCGCTGTGTAGAGGCACTGTGTACTCATATTATACGCTATACGATTTTTTGGAACATGCCGTATGATCTGAAAGTCCGCTCTTTTACGGAAGAAAAACCTTCGCTCCGACCGCTCCAAGCCATACGTTACGATATATGTTAAGAGGGAGCAAGCGTGGTAGAATGGTGAAGCCAATAGCTTGAAATATAATATGATTTTACTGTACAAGGAGGGTGCCGACGCCCTCAACTACACAGTTCTATTATCCCACGTGCGTTATGGGATGAACAGAAAAAGCTCGCTAAAGTACTACGACCATAGCGAACACTGATATACAAGGAGGGTATTATGTCATTAAAAGGAACAAGGACGGCGAATAATCTAATGATATCTTTTGCCGGAGAAGCACAGGCTACTTTCCGTTACAATGTGGCGGCTAAACAGGCCAAAAAAGAAGGCTATGTTCAGATCCAGAATATTTTTGAAGAAACGGCCCGCAATGAGGTCGAGCACGGCAAGCGATTTTACAAGTTCTTGCGAGAAGACTTTGAGCCTGACGAAGCTGTGAACGTCAACTGGGATTATCCCGTCACTTACTCCAATACGGTGGACAACCTGCAAAGCGCGATCAACGGCGAGCACGGAGAAGCGCACTCCATGTATCCCGAATTTGCCGATATCGCTGAAGAGGAAGGCTTCCCGGAGATTGCCTACGTATGGCGCGAGATCGCTGAGGTCGAAGAGGCGCATGAAATCCGCTTCCGTAAGCTGCTTGACAACATCAAGACAGGTCGCGTCTTCGAGCGCGACGAAGAAGTTGTCTGGAAGTGTAACAACTGCGGTTACCTGCACACAGGCAAGTCGGCACCTGATCGTTGTCCCGCGTGCGACCATGAGCAGGAGTACTTTGAGCTCTTTGTCGAGACGTACTAAGCAGTTATTTTTTGAGAAACAAGCTGATGAACCGGGTTTGCACCGCATGGCGCGAACCCGGTTCATTTCGTTAAAGCATGATGCGATGATTCACTTCGTCGATTAACCGTTCTTTATCATGTGGCAATGTGCCTTTTATCTTAATGATATTTGTTGGATGCGTTGTATCAAAGATCGTCGGTTGATTGGGTTCAAGATTTTCTACAAGTGTTTTTATTTCAATCAGCCGTTCGACACCGCTTGGAGGAATAAAACAACCTCTTTCGATCATCTTGTGTAATTCTGTTCCGGAAAATACTGTTAAATTCATTGTAATAACAGACCTTGGTGCAAACTGATTGATCATGTTCGCAGTTGCAACAGCATTATCCACAGATTGATCCTCACCGGCAATCCCGTACATAATAATTGAATTAAATAGCAGTTTTGCTTCGTTAAGTTTTTTTGCCTGTTGTATTGCTTCATTTACTGTATGACCTTTATTAACTAATTTAAGTGTGTCATCTCTACCTGTTTCAAAGCCGATATATAGAAGTCGAAGCCCCAAGTTATGAAGAACAGTAAGTTCTTCAAGGGAATATTGGGAAATGCTTCTTATGGACGCATAGGATGCCACACAAGCGCAATATGGCAAATAGTCGCAAATCATGTGTAGGAGCTTTTTCATTTTATCGAATCCTATCGACATAGGATCCGCGCCGGTTAAAAATATTTTTTCAGTATACTTATATCCGTGTTTCAGTTCCATTTCTATCTCCGGGAATGGAACTTCACTGTATGTTTCGTCTTTGTACATAGAACAGAATGCGCATTTGTTATAGGTACATCCTATTGTAATCGGCAATAAAGCCGTCGTCATTTCATCCTGCGGATAAAAAACGTTCGCACTTTTATACATCTGCAAACACTCCTTCGGCTCAAGACCGGTCTTAATCCGCTATGGACTCGCCATGATCCGCAGTGGAAGTTTTTAATGAAAAGACGGAAATGATGGTTGCACCAAGCAGGATCAGGCCGCAACCGATCCAGTTAATGAGCGAGTAGGATTCATTTAACACGAGGTGTCCGACCACGATGCCCGTCAGCGGTTCAAGCATGGAGATGACGGATGTCGTGCTTGATCCTACCAATACAATGGCGCGATTTAACAGGGCGAAAGCGGCAACACCGACCATCAAGGCGAGAATGACGGAGTAACCCCATGCCGAAGGCGTCATCCGCAAGTTAAGAAGACCGCTTGCTTGCCCGACTATAAACGAAACGATGCTGACGAAGACGCTTGTATAGAAGGTCAGCGTGACATGGTGCAGCGTGTTGAGCGTCGTATGTTCAACGGAGAGAAAAATGATGGCATAACTCACAGCAGAACCTAGGGCGAGAATTGTGCCCAAAAAAAGCGTGCCGCCAGATCTCGTAAAGAACGTGAGCATGCCGACAAATGCAAGGATCAAGGATAAGATTTTCCAGCTCTTTGCCTTTTCTTTGAAGAGTACGATATTGATCAGCATGATGATGACGGGCGAGAGATAGTGCAATACAGTCGCCAAGCCGATGCCGATGTATTGAAAAGATGAGTAAAGCATTACGGTCGTCGCGAAGTTCCCCGCAACGCTCACGATAAAGAGGGTGATCAATTCCCGTTTGCGGACTCTAAGGGAGATTTTCATCGCTTTTGCGATCAGAAAAAGGAAAGGAATCGAAAATAGAGACCTAGTGAAGGTCATGGTCATGCCGTTGCTCCCGCCGGCATAGGCGAGCGACGCGACGACAGGCGATGTGCCAAAAAGCAAGGCGGACAAAATAGCAGAGCCAATTCCGACAAAATTGTCTCTCTGCATTGAGCCTCTGCCGTCTTTTGAGTTCACTAAAAAATTCCTCCCAACATTACTCTCTCGACTGAATTGTCTGTAGCAAATATGCCACACCAAGATATGAAAATCAAAAGAGGATATTCATGACCAAGAGGGAGCTACCTCCTTATCATTTAGGTATCAGATAGCGATCTCTGACACGGTATCTTCTATCTGTTTTGCCTGAATAGATCGCGATTACTCTAATGGGTCTTGTATTTCGTACTTATACTTATTACAATTCGTTAAACTGATTCCGTGCAGCGTGTTATCCTTGTATTGAAACACGTCGCACAGAGTTGAAGTCTTCGGCTAGGATCATCACTAGGACTGGGAGCCGTTTGCAACTGAATTGTCTTTTGTCGCCAGTGATGTTTCTGAGATGAGGAGCACTCTTAGTGGCAATGTCCTTGATGAGAAGCTTGATTATCATCGGATTATGGGCTATGACATCGATAGCCTCTCTTATGAAGGATTGGAGTTTTGGATAAGAGTAAGGGGTGAATCATATGATGCTAGATGTGGACAATTATCGTATTGCAGACATAGAAAATGTCTTGACGCCCAACTTGGTGTATTATCGCGATTTAATTGTCAGCAATACCCAAAGAGCCATTGAGTTGGCAGGATATGCCGGACGTTTGTGGCCCCATGTAAAGTCTCACAAAATGAAGGAAATGGTTAAGCTGCAGCAAAGTTTGGGGATCAACAAGTTCAAGAGCGCTACCATTGCTGAAACGGAGATGTTGATTGATTGTGAAGTGGATCAGCTTGTCCTGAGCTATCCTTTGGTCGGTCCTAATATTTCGCGTTTTATTTCTCTGTGTAGAAAAAGTGAAAAAACAAAATTATGGGCATTAGTTGACGACTATTTTCAGGCGAGTCTGTTGGCGCAAGAAGCTAAAAACAATCATATTACAGTTAATGTGCTCCTTGATGTTAATCTAGGAATGAATCGTACCGGTATCCCTCTTGATTTGGTAGAAAAATACTATGAAAAAATATCAGTCCTGGAAGGCTTAAACCTTAATGGATTACATTGCTACGATGGTCATCATACCGATGTGAACAGAACAGTACGCTTCGAAAAGATTTCTAAGGTGGATTCTCGCATCAAGAGTATCAGAAAGGCTCTAACAGATGCAGGACACAGTTGTGAAATTGTTATTGCCGGCGGAACGCCTGCGTTCACAGGTCACGCTGCTAGTTCAGATTTTTACCTCTCGCCGGGAACGATTTTTCTGTCTGACTATACTTACTATAGAAATATTCCAGATTTGGATATTACTCCCGCTGCCTTACTCGTCACCCGAGTTATAAGTCATCCTGCCGAAGACATCTTTACCATAGATCTAGGGCACAAGGGCATAGCGGCAGATCCTAAAGATGGCAGAGGGTTCCTTTTGGGCTTAAGCGACAAGGTATGTGAAGTGTTGCAGAGCGAAGAGCATTGGGTTTTTAAAATGAAACCTGAATTCAGAGATGATCGTCCACGTATTGGTTGCGTTATATACGTCATTCCAGGTCATATCTGCCCTACAACGGCACTATACCCGGAAGTGTTAGTAGTAGAAAAGGGAAAGATCTGTGATGTATGGACGGTGACTGCTCGCAATAGAAAGTTGAGCATCTAACAACACATAACACCGTGTCAAATAACGTCTGATTTTCCAGAACATCGTATGGCAAAATACAGATTCGTTGTGAGTCATATCATCACTCTAGGCTTGACACGAAAAGTGCATAGTGTATAATTCACTTTGGTAAAAAGATACTTGTATTATAGCGAAAGGACGATACTTTGGAAGATATTAGCTATATAAATACGCGCAGGATTCGGAAAGAGAAAAATATTACCTTAAAGGAACTATCCGATACTACAGGATTGTCTATTTCCTTTTTGAGCAAGTATGAAAATGGAAAGACTAATATCACAGTATCCGCTTTATTCAGCATTGCACATGCGCTCGATGTTCCCATAAAGGTTTTAATTGCGCCCGAAGATGAAGAAGATTTTTTGATCGTGCGCAAAGATGACAGGATTTCTGTCACGCAAAATATTAAAGACGGGACGAAACAAGATTTTCTAACAAGAGGAAGTCTTTTTGGCATGCAGGTAACAGTCATGCACATGCCGCCGTACAGCTCTTCTGGCGATTTGGAATCTCATGACGGTGAAGAATTTCTGTATGTTTTGGAAGGTGAGATTGTGCTAACAATAGAAAATCGCACTTTCACTCGGCTTCTACAGGACGATATGGCATACTATTTTGCGAGAAACAAGCACGGCTGGAAGAATCCTACTGACAAAACGGCTACATTTCTAGCTGTCACGACCTACAACGCTTTTTGACATTTCAGAAACTACATCTTTCAAAAACTCAGCTTTATATATGCGCGCGTCTCATCAACTTGATAAGACGCGCGAACAATTTTTAGCTGCAGACTTATTCTTTTGATCTTGTATGATCTTGTCATGTCACGAGAGCATCTACCGGTCCTCGCGGAAGTACGGTCTGCCGAGCCAAGCAGGAGCTTGTTGCTCTCTCTTCTTTGACAATGTGGTCAGGATGAGGATAATGATTGTAAGCAGGTAGGGTAGCATATCAATAATTTGCGAGGTAATCACAATGTTGGTATCGCCAATTTTAAAAGAGATTACTTGAAACTTGATGCTTAGTGCTCTCAACGTACCGAACAAATAGGCGCCAAAAATAGCCTTTAGTGGATTCCAAGTTGAAAAGATAACGAGCGCAACGGCGATCCAACCCATGCCTGCCGTGATGTTGTCCTGCCAACGCGGCACAAAAACAAGTGAAAGGAAAGAACCTCCTAAGCCGCAGAGAAAACCGCCTAAAGCAATGTGAATGTACTTATAGAGTGTTGTATTGACACCGCTGGCATCTGCTGCAGCAGGATTCTCACCTACCATTCTCATGATCAGTCCAATACTTGTCCTTTTCATATAGAGATAGATTAAAACAGCGGCAATAAGACTGACATAGACCAGATTGCTCTGTGAAAAGAGCATTGTCCCGATTAGTGGGATTGAGCTTAATATTCTAATAGGACGAATCCCTACTTTTTCGATAAATTCAGCCGACAAGGTGAGTCCCGACAACTTGTCACCGGCAAAATTCGCAATTCCTGTTCCGAGGATAGTAAGAGCGAAGCCGGTAACCATCTGATTGCCTTTAAAGGTCACAGTTGCCAATGCGTAAATCAATGAGAGAGCCAGACCTGCGAAGCCGGCTGCCACAATCGCCCATAATGGCGAATTGCTGTTGTAGGCAACACTAAAGCCTGCACAGGCTCCTACCATCATCATGCCTTCGATACCAAGGTTGAGATTTCCCACTTTCTCGTTCAAAATACCGCCCAAAGTGGCTAGCAGGAGCGGTGTTCCCAACTGTACCGATAACTGGAGAAACAAAGTAAGATCATTCATGTGCCAACTCCCCATCGCCTGTTTTATGTCTCAGGGACAGCTTGTACTCGGTGAAAAATTCACTGCTCAGTACACAGATTAAGATCATTCCCTGTAATATTTGGGCAATATCAGACGAAATCTGTAATGAACTCTGAATGTATTCACCGCCTTGAAGCAGGACGGCAAAAAGAAATGAGCCCACGACTAAGGCTAAAGGGTTCAGTCGAGACATATAAGCTACTATAATAGCTGTAAACCCCATGCCAGACGACATCTGATCATTCATCGTTCTTTCAATGCCAGATGCTTGAATCATTCCGGAAAGACCACATAAGCCTCCCCCGATCAAGGCTGAAGCTAGCAGAATTTTGCTTGTATTCATTCCGGCATAACGGGCTGTTAGCAGATTGTCTCCCATGACTGCCATTTCATAACCGAGCTTTGATTTGAAAAGTAGAAAATAAATAACTGCCACCAAAATAAGAGCAATAATCCATCCGATATGAACTCCAAATACTTTAGGCAATAAAGCGGCAGTCGGATAATTCGCAATTTTCGGGAATCCGTATGCCTCGGGATCTTTCCAAGCTGAATACTGCAAATACGAAACAATTCTAATAGCGATATAGTTCAACAGCAAGGTAACGAGAGTCTCACTAACGCCATAATAACGTTTGAGCAGGGCAGGCAGAAGACACCAAAGACCTCCTAAAATAAATGAAAACAACATCATCGTTGGCAGAGTCAACGCTCCAAGGCGATCACCAATTAACCGAATCGCGAACGTTGCACCGATCGCTCCCATGTAAAACTGTCCCTCAGAACCGATATTCATGAACTGGCTTCGGAAGCAGACCGATAAACCCAACCCCATGATTAGGAGCGGTATCATCTTATTGATCGTCTGTTGTACCCTGTATAGAGACCCTAAGGCTCCATAGAACATTTCGCGATAGACTGCTATTGAATTATATTTTAACAACAAGAGAAGAAGACCTGTTAAAACTAAGGCCAAGACGATGGAAAGCAGTTGCAATAAAGCCCTCTTCCCCGCGGACATCTGTGTTCGTTTAACTACCTTTATCATTAATGCTCTCCATTTTTTGACCAAGCATCATCCAACCAAGCTCTTCTTTGGTCGTTTTTTTTGCATCAACTATTCCCATGAGAGAACCATCATGAAGGACGCCAATACGATCACAGAGACCAATCAGGACATCTAGATCCTCGCCGATCAATAAGACGGCAACACCTTGCTCCTTTTGTCTGTTCAGCTCTTCATAAACAAAGCGAGAGGCGGCAATATCGAGTCCTCGTACAGGATAAGCCACGATGAGACACGACGGTGATGGCTTCTGCATGATCTCTCTGCCGAGTAAAACCTTTTGAATGTTGCCTCCGGATAAGGTTCTGATCACTTGTTTCGTACCGGAAGTACTCACATGGTAACTGTCGATGATTTCATTTGCCTCGTGCTCACTAAATTTCTTGTTTACGATACCGCCCTTTTGTCTCCAATAAGATTTGAGCACCGCATTATCTTCAATGTTGAGTCCTCCTGCAAGTCCCATGCCAAGCCTGTCTTCCGGAACGAAGCCCAGCGTAATGCCTTTTCTCATTTGCTGGCTGGGTTTTTGGTTTAACAGCTCCTGTCCATTCAACAAAATGCTACCTTCAGCGAGTTGCAAGCCTGCAATTGCTTCGCAAAGCTCTTTCTGACCGGAACCTGCAATGCCAGCAATACCAAAAATCTCGTGAGAATTAATATCCAGATTAATCTGATTCAACTTTGGTTTGTCGCCTGTTCCTTTAACTGTCAAATCTTTAATTTCCAGTGTAATTTCTTTCTGTTCGTCCGGGATCATCACATACGGAATATCTAAATCAACCTTTGCGCCAACCATCATTTCAGTTAACTGCTGCGGGGACGTTTCGGCAGTATTAACAGTACAAATACTATGCCCTTTTCTAAGTATAGTGACACGATCACTGATTGCCATGACCTCGTCCAGCTTGTGTGTGATGATAATGATTGAGCAACCCTTATCACGCATACCCCTGAGGATTGAGAATAAATTATCTGTTTCCTGAGGTGTTAAAACTGCCGTTGGTTCATCTAGAATCAGTAGCTTCGCCCCGCGATAAAGAACTTTTACAATTTCCACTGTCTGTTTTTCGCTGACGGACATCGTATAACAACGCTTTTTGGGATCTAATTGCAGACCATAGTGTTCACACAAGTCCTGAATCTTTCCGTAGATTTTTTGTTGATTGAGAAGAATAGGACGCGCAAGACCACCAATGATGTTTTCTGCGGCCGTAAACACATCAACTTGTTTGAAATGTTGATGCACCATGCCTATACCAAGGCGAATCGCATCAGCGGGAGAATTAATTTTTACTTCATGCCCGTCAATTTCGATTGTCCCCTCATCTTGTGCATAGATGCCATCCAAGATATTCATCAAAGTGCTCTTGCCTGATCCGTTTTCTCCCAGGAGAGCATGTATCTCGCCTTTTCTAACAGAAAAATTCACGGCAGAATTTGCCTGCACATTTCCGAAGCGCTTGCTTATATTCAGCATTCTCACATAGTCAGTATCAGATGTATGCATTTTTACTTTCCAAGCCAGTCGTTAATTCTGAAATCGAAAAAAATGTTCAAATTAATATCTGCTGATGCACGTCAGCACATCAGCAGATATCACTTGCCATTAGTTAACGGTGCCGATAACACCTTCTACAAACCAGTCAATTGCCAGCAAATCTTGATCAGTAAGAGTTTCACCTTCTTTTATTCTTACTACGCCTTTGTTGTCCTTGAGGACGCCTTTCCACATATCAAGAGTGCCGTCGATGATACCTTGTTTAGCTTCCTCAATCTTCTCTACTGTTCCGGGAGCGCAGTTCTTGGTTATCGTGTCAAGCTTGACAACTCCTTTATCAAGCCCTCTCCACTTAAAACCTTCAGCACTCGACCAGGTGCCATCAAGGATTTCCTGAATATCTTGTACATAGAACGCTGCGTAGTCAAAGTTTGCCGCCGTAAGGAATGCGTCCGGTACGACGGCTTCGCCGCCGGGTGAAGTTCCGCCGGTGGCCCACACGCCGCGCTCTGCAGCCGCCATCTGCGCATTCATGGAGTTGCAGTATGCCGCTATTACATCACAGCCACCATTGAGAAGTTCGCTCGCAGCTGTTTTCTCTGTTGCCGGATCATACCATGAGCTAGTCCACTTAACTTCAACGGTAGCCTCCGGATTGACCGAGCGTGCACCAAGAGTGTAGGCATTAACTTGTCTTACGACTTCCGGAATTGGGAATGTTGTCACAAAACCTATTTTGTTTGTTTCTGTACGCATGCCTGCGGCAATCCCTGCCAGATACTGCGCCTGATAAATTTTCCCCATGTAGGTGGACATGTTGTTTTTGGTGATGTAACCGGTGCAGTGATTGAAGTAAATGTCAGGGTAATCTTCAGCAACTTTTGCGATGTATTCCATGTGTCCAAAGCTAATCGCATAAATTACATTGCATCCCTGTTCAATCAAGTCCCTCGCAGCTTTCTCGCAATCGCTCGTTTCAGGTACATTCTCCAAGTAGAGAGTTTCAATACCCATTTCTTCTAAGGCTATTCTCCCTAGATTGTGCACATAGACATATCCTTCACTACCGATTGTGGTGTTGTAGAGGAAGCCTACTTTAAGATCATCCAACGAAAGAGCAGGTAGTCCAGACGCTGTTCCGGCTTTCTTGCCGCTCGGATCGACTCCGTCCGTTTTTGATGGATCTTTACTCTCTTGTGGTTTATCATCACCAGCGGGAGTGCAACCGAAGAGACACACGACAGCTAGCGCGATAACCAGTACAAACGCGATTAATTTTCTCATGTTGATCAACCTCCAGGTCATCGTGTTTTTTCGTATATTATTGCCCGCCTTCAGGAAGAATCACCCCGAAGGCAGGTAACCGCTTTAGTCAACTTTGATTACGGGAAAACGATCGGGCAATTTGATTCCCGCTCTTTTATAAATTGTTTTGGCCCTGTCAGACGCCTCGCGCAGGATTGCATCTTCGTCTAGCGATAGTATCTTGCGGTCGCGCATGAGCCATTTTCCATCGCACATAGTGGAAATAATATTGTTGGAATGCATGGCCGTGACTAGGGCGGCGATCTTGTCATTAACGGGCATCATGGAAGGACCGTAGGGGTCGATGACAATCAAGTCGGCCTTTTTGCCAACTTCTAGCGATCCGTAAAGATCCTCATCCAACAGTGCCTCTGCACCCCACTTGGTTGCCATGCGTAAAATATCGTGAGCTGGAACAACTGTTGGGTCCAAACGCCATCCTTTGTGTATCAGAGACGTAAGCCACATCTCATCGACCATATCCATGCGATTGGAGGAGGAAGCACCGTCCGTACCGATTGAAATGTTGATGCCCATGTCTAACATTTTCGGCACCCGTGCAAAACCCAGTACGCGCATCGCTGAAGCCGGATTGTGTGAAATCTTCACTTTGCGTTTTTTGACGAGTTCCAACTCCTCATCATTCAGCCAGACAGCATGGACTGCTAAAAGATTTGGACCTAATACGCCGAGATTTTCTAGATGCTGAACAGTACCAACACCAAATTTGGCGTAAGTGTAATCTTTTTCCTCTTTTGCCTCGGCTACGTGCATATGGATGCCGACACCGTACTTGTCCGCTAATTCCTTTGTGCGTATGCAAAGCTCATCTGTATTATTGAAAATGGTGCGCAGTCCGAACCAAACTTGTATTCTGCCATCAGCTGTATTGTGGTATTTTTCTAAATCAGCAACCTGTCGTTCAAGCTCTTCATCTGTGCTCAGTTGCCACGGTTTAGGCAATCCTTCACCACAATCCATGACTGATTTTGCCAATTTGGCTCGCAAGCCCGATTCCTCAGTCGCTCTGACCATACCGCTGACGAATTGTCCGCCTGGTTCCGCAAAAGTTGTAACGCCTGATCGAATCAATTCCAAGCTACAGACCAAAGTGGAAAGATAAGAATCCTCTTCTGTCATATTGCTTTCGTACGGCCACATTCTCTTGTGTAACCAGGTAATGAAATCCACGTCATCCCCTACACCACGACTGAGTTGCTGAGAAGTGTGTACGTGGGTGTTCACGAAGCCGGGCAAAAGATATTTCCCTGTCAGGTCAATTATTTCTGCGTCCGGCGAAACCATTTCCGGGTCAATTTTGCCAACGGCGATGATCTTGTCGTTCTCTACTAGGACACCGCCACCGTCGTAGACAGTGTCCTCAGCATTCATTGATAAAACATACGCATTTTTTAGATAAGTCTGTCCCATGCTCAACCCCCTAATCAAATTCCTTAATTTACGCTAATAACAGGCTCAATGATGGAGAAACTTGCTACATCAAAGAGTCCCTGGTCCGTTATGGCAAGCTCAGGAATAAAGATCAGACTGATAAAGGACAACGTGACGTTAGGAGACGGAACAGTACAACCGCGCTCAGACATAGCCTTGGTAATGGCGCGCAGTTTTTCAGCAACAATATCACCATCCTCATCTGCTAACAAGCCACAGATAGGAAGAGCAAGTTCTTCAATGACTTTGCCCTTATCAACATAGACCAAGCCACCTTCCAAGTCCTGAATACGATTAACAGCTAATGCCATATCATCTTTATCTACACCCACGACCATGACATTGTGGTGGTCGTGAGCAACGGAAATGGCTACGGCGCCAGATTTCAAGCCGAAATTCTTGACGAACGATTTGCCGATAGAGCCGTTTTTGCCATACCTCTCCACACAGGCAATATGAATAATATCCTCATCAAGATCAGCTTGAACGACACCGTTCACTACAGGCAGATCTACGACTAAACTTTCCGTCAGAAGCGAGATTGGCGAAGCGCCAATGACGTGTGCTTTCGCTGTGCAAGCTGATTTATCCACTTTGATAAGGAGATCGTCGCCCGTAACTTCGGGAAGGTGCACTGTGTCACGCAGTTTATCGCTGTATTCAAATTTGCTAAACTCATGGACCACTTTCTTGTCTGCTACAACAAGTTGCCCCTTTGCCACAACGGAATCAACTTGGCACTTTTCCAAAGATGACAGCAGTACAATGTCTGCGTACTTACCAGGACTAATTGATCCACATTCACCGTCGATACGGAAAGATTCGGCGGGATTCAGTGTCACCATCTGGATTGCGGTGACAGGGTCAACGCCTTCCTCGATGGCAATGCGGACTTTATTATCCAGATGACCTCGATCTTTGATGTGTAGGGCATCAATGTCATCCGACACCATGCAACAGTGACGAGCATCCACATTATTGTCTGTGATAATTTTGAGACAAGGACGTAAATCAGTTGAGGCTGAACCTTCGCGCATCAAAACGCGAAGTCCCGCACGCAGTTTTTGCAAAGCTTCTTCTTTATTTGTGCTTTCATGGTCAGAATTAACACCCGCTGAAGCGATCGCATTCAAAGGTCCGTCATATAAAGCAGGTGCGTGACCTTCAGCGGTCTTTTTATACTTCTTTGCCAGCTCTAAAATCTTCGCGGACGCGTCACTACCCGCAAGAATAGGAGGAGCCAGCACTTCTGCCAAGCCAATCGCCTGAGGCAACTGGATCAATTCTTCCATCATATCTGTCTTCAAGGTGGACCCAGTCGTCTGTAAGCCGCTTTCCTCCATGAATGCGGGAACAACGTAATAAAGCTTCACAGGAGTTCCCTCTGCTTCTGCCAGCACTTCCATCATTCCTTCAACACCGGAAACGATGGTTACTTCCATCAAGTCCGTTGCGACAGCGGTAGTTCCGCGCTTAACGACCATCTTGGCAAACTCGCTATAACTGAGCATGCTGCTCTCAATGTGAATGTGTGCATCAATAAAACCGGGTGCCAGATATTTGCCTTTAGCGTCGATGATTTGTGTATCAACACCACAGGCGGCTTCAGGCAGCTGACCAACAGCAGCAATCCTGTTGCCAACAACTGCCACATCTGCCTCGTATACTTCAGCACTGTGAACATTGATTAAAAGACCGTTTTTGATAACGAGGTCAGCAGCTTCCTTTCCGCATGCAACCGCTATCAATCTCTTATCCATCATAAAATTCTCCTTTCCTTGCCAAGCATTCCTTCGCTCCGTTCATGTGTCCTCATAGAACAAACAAGAGATCAGATGCCTTTTGACGTTTACATGGATTAATTAAAATCCCCCACTTAACTTTCCTTTTAGCTAATTTTATTAAGTAAATTTAGCTCTTTGTAAAAATCGTATCACGATCTGCACTATGAGTCAATCAAACTATGGGTTATTTTTGTGCCTAAAAACACTTGATTTGAATGAAGAATTTAAGGGTCACTGAAAATTTCGGGTCAGCAGGTTTGCTCTTAGAAGGTAGGTTTACAGTATCTTGATATGCGGATATTAATTCCTTCATTCTTGAAAATTTTCTACCGACCGAAATCAGTCTCGTCATCACCCTAAGTAAGAGTTTCTGTGTTCGACAAGATGCTTTGATCACCGTCGAATAGCATTATTGTAGTTCACAAAAAATTAAAATGTCAGATGCAATATCTTGTTGACTTGCACATTTCCATATGCTAATCTTTTGCTAAATAGAAAATATAGCATGAATATTTAGCCGCAATGAAAATACTGTATAGCGTGACTGAATTACAATACATTGGCATACTGTGTTTTCATCGGCGAAGGCTTTAACGGCTTAGTGTAAAGGAGGTTTAGCATGACTTAGCGAATAAGAGGATGTAGTAGTTTTCTGTGTTGGTTGTTTGTTATGTCAAATAACTGTGGAGTATTGGAACGTTTACGAAAGAGGTACCGATTATGGATTTGAAATTGTTGCGTGTCGCTAAAGGGGTGGAGCACGCGGATTTGGTCGTCATTAACGGGAAAATCGTTAATGTCTACTCAGGGGAGATTTATGAGGGTGGTGTCGCTGTTTCAGGAGACAAGATCGCTGCTATTGGTGATGTTGCGTACTGCATAGGACCTGAAACTGAAATTGTTGATGCCAAAGGCAATTATTTAACGCCGGGATTTATTGAAGGTCATATGCATCCCGAAAGCACTTCAATGGCCATCCGAAATTTTGCGGCGTGCATATTAAAACGTGGAACGACGTCAGTCATGACCGATTTACATGAGGTTGGTGTCGTTTCCGGTTTGGAAGGAATTGAGGCCATATTGGAGGAAGCGCGAACGACGCACGTGAAGTTTTACTTTGTCGTGCCGTCCCATGTTCCCTTTTCACCAAATCTTGAGACGAGCGGTGGGCGGTTTTATCCTTCCATTATCGCCGAAGCTTTGAAGCGAGAAGACGCCGTGGGTCTCAGCGAGTGTGTCGGTCCTTACATCTTGATGGAACATCCGGAACTACTGGAATCTATGGCAGATGCGCGCTCCATGGGAAAATCACTGCAGGGGCATCTTCCCGTTCTTTACGGTCCGGAGATGAATGCTTGTTTAGCTGCCGGTGTAACTACGTGTCATGAAGCGACGAGCGAAGAAGATGTTTTTGAAAGATTAAGAAATGGTTGTCACTTAATGATGCGCCAAGGTTCTTCTGCTATGAACCTTCCTGATTTAATTAATACAATCCTTTCTCATGACTTGAACACTTCTATGATCAGCATCATAACGGATGACTTGGATACGCTCGGCTTGTATAAGGATGGACATCTTGATTCCGCTGTTCGCGTTGCCCTGTCCTCAGGTGTGGATTTTGTCACAGCCATTCAAATGGTAACGCTCCACGCTGCACGTGCATTCAACCTTGATTCTTATATTGGCGGCTTAGCGCCAGGGAAAGTTGCGGACATTAATATCACTAGTGGACCTGACGACTTCAAAGTTTTATCAGTTGTGGCGAAAGGTGAACTTGTTTGTCGTGATGAAGAAATGATCGTTGACTATCCGCCTGCTGAGCATGCTCCAGTATTGTTGAATACGATCAAACTCTTAGAGGAAATAACGCCTGAGAGTCTCCAAATTCGAGTCTCGCCCGAAGCCAGCAAGGTTAAAGTCCTTGTCATGGATACACTTCAAGAGATGCCTTATACGCTAGGGCGGGAGGTTGAGCTTGAGGTCAAGGATGGTGTGGTTCAGTGTGATCCGAATCAAGACGTGCTCTATATTGCTCAAGTTGAACGCCATGGGAAAAATGGGAATATCGGCAAGGCCTTCATGGGTGGTTTCCATTTGGTCGGAGGTGCGTTGGCATCTTCCGTCGGTCACGACAATCACAACATCATCGTGCTTGGCGATAATTTCGAAGACATGGCGATAGCGGTTAACCATGTGGCAGCACTAAACGGCGGACAAGCGATTGTGCGTAACGGAAAGGTGGAAGCCGACGTCGCATACCCCATCTGTGGATTAATGAGTGATCTCCCTCTCGAGGAACTGGTTGAGAAGAAGATGAAGCTTGAAGCGGTCGCTAGAGAGATGGGAACCGGCATCCCAGTTCCTTTTATGTTCCTCAGTTTCATCTGTTTGGCAGCCATCCCGGAATATGCGGTAACGGATCACGGCTTTATTGATGTAAATCTTCAAAAGGTCATCGATCCGATTTTAGAAATCATTGAATGAGAGGTAATCATATGAAAAACAAATTAGACAAGTTTTTCAAAATAGAAGAACGCGGTTCCTCTATTACCACCGAAATAATATCGGGCTTGACGATATTTTTCACCATGGCTTATGTTCTTGCTGTGCAGCCATCAGCGATCATCGGTTTCGGACCGCATGCGACTTTCACAGATGCTAGTGGTCTCTTGCTGAGCAGAGGCGCATTGCTTGTTTCGTGCGCTGTTGTCACAGGTATCGTTACTATCGCGATGGGAGCATATACGAACCTTCCCTTAGCGATTTCGACGGCGATGGGAACGAACTTCCTTCTCGGTGGTCTTGTCCAAAGTGGTCAGTTCACCTTTGGCGGCATTATGGCGGCCTTGTTGATTTCAGGTACGCTCTTTATCATCGTGTCGATAACGGGTCTTCGCAGCTTCATCGTAAAAATGATTCCCAAAAACCTTAAGTTTGGGTTGACGATAGCCGTCGGCTTTTTCATTGCCCAGTTAGGTTTTAAGAACTCGGGTTTGGCCAATTTCGATGGTGGTCTGAAGATTGGAGATATTACTAGTCCTCCTATTTTGCTAACTCTGATTACGATCGTTATCATTGCGATCCTGCAAGCATACAAGGTGAAGGGCGCGATACTCATCGGGATCATCGCTGGAACGCTTATTGGTATTCCCATGAAGGTTACTATGTTGCCCGCATCGTTGGTGGGGCTGCCGTCAGCGACTGAAATGGGCAATCTTTTGTTCTCTTATGATTTCCGTTCATTGTTCGCGCATGTGCCGACGGCCCTGGTATGGATCTTTATCCTTTTCTTTGGAGACTTCTTTGGCACCCTCAGTTGCGTGACGGCTGTTGGTATAAAAACTGGCTTGGCGGACAAAGACGGCAATTTCCCAGATATGGACAAACCGTTCCTCGTAGACTCCATTGGTACCGTGTTAGGTTCTGCGACTGGAAACACGACCATCTCAACTTTCATCGAATCGACGGCAGGGATCGCCTCCGGTGGTCGCACAGGGTTGTCGGCTGTTGTCGTTGGTCTGTTGTTCTTTGTCGCGGTTATCTTCGCTCCGGCTTTCTTGATGATTCCGACGGCAGCCACGGCTGCGGCTCTCATTATTGTGGGTTTTTCGATGGTCAGCACGTTTACTCAATTTGATTTTGACGATTTCGTCGAGGTCTTCGGACCACTGTTACTCATTTTCATCACGGTATTTACGGGTTCGTTGCCAGCAGGTATTTCCTTTGGGATTCTCGGCGACGTACTCATGAAGGTTGTGACGGGTAACTATAAACGCGTGCATCCGGGAATGTACGTTGTATGCGTACCCCTTGTCTTGTACCTGCTTGTCTAAAAAATAGAAGGTCTTTTGTTGCGTAAGTTTTTCCGACATGCGTTGTCGGAGAAACTTACGCAACCGTTTGAAAGGGGAATACAATGATCCACTGTAAATGTTATTTTTACTCAAATTCTTTGAAATACAACACGGATATCAACGTACTCATTCCGGACAAGTTGCGTGGCGTTGACGGCGATAATTGTCGAGATCATACATTCCCTCTGCTCGTGCTATTGCACGGAGGTGCCGGCGACTGCAACAGTTGGATGAGAAATACGAACATTGAACGGTTCGCCGAGCAATACAACTTAGCGGTCGTGATGCCAAGCGGGCACAACAGTTTTTTCTGTGATGCTGAGTACGGCGAAAGCTTTTTTTCCTACGTTAGCGATGAATTAATTCCCTTTGTGCAATCGCTTTTCCCTGTATCGAATAAACGTGAGCATACTTTTATTGCAGGAGCATCCATGGGTGGATATGGCAGCGCTCTACTTGCTCTCTCTCGCCCGGATCTCGTATCAGCTTTTGGTGTGTTCTCAGGAGCCATCGATCCTTTGCGGATCGACATACGCTTGCGTGAAATCGGCATTACCAACATGCGATATGATCTGCTTTTTGGCGGGTCGGACAAGGTGGCTGGTAGCAGGTTTGATTTGTTTAAGAAAGTAAAGGAGTTTCCCTCAGAAGCCGAGAAGTCAATTGCCAGCATATACATAGGCGAGGACGATGTGATCAACTATGACATGAGTTTGGAACTACATGATGCCCTTAGAGAGCACGGTTTCGATAGTCGTTTCTTAACGGCTGAAGGAGGGCATGATTGGAAATATTGGGAATACTGCGTGGCAGATTTTCTGCAAGAGCTACATGCCAGAAAACTGATTGGAGGCTGATATGAAACTAGACAAAGACATTTGTGACTATATTCAAGGTCTGGAAGATGATGTCATCACGTGGCGCAGACACTTTCATAAGTATCCGGAGTTGTCATTTAAAGAATTCGAAACGACGAAGTATATTACGGACTTGTTAGAGTCACTTGCTGTATTCGATATCTCACATCCTCAAGAGACGGCAACCATCGCGACATTTGATAGTGGAAAACCCGGTCGTGTAATCGCGATCAGGATGGACATCGATGCGTTGCCCATCCAAGAAAACAATGACCTCGAATTCAAGTCGGTACATGACGGCGTTATGCACGCTTGTGGTCACGATGGGCACACGGCCATTCTGCTAGGCGTGGCACATGCTTTGGCTAAATTCCCCGACAAATTTGTTGGAAAAATCATTTTGATTTTCCAGCATGCCGAGGAACAGCCACCCGGGGGCGCCATAGAAATATACAATGCTGGCGTCATGGAGGGCGTCGATGAGCTCTACGGTTTACATCTCAGCTCAGCCTTTGACAAGGGCGTCTTCGGAATTCGGGCAGGCGTCCTGACGGCCGCGACTGATGAGTTCAGAATCACGGTCAAAGGCTCCGGAGGTCACTCCGCTTTTCCGCAGTTGTGTATCGATCCCATCGTTATTGGCGGAGAAATTATCACAGCGATTCAGACGATTATTGCGAGAAAAATTGCTCCCTCCGAAGAGGCTGTTGTTTCCGTATGTAAGGTTAACGCAGGGACAGCATACAACGTTATCCCTAATACGATGCAGATTATCGGGTCGATCCGCACTTTCTCGGAAGATACGAGACAAACAATCAAGGCGGAGCTTGAAAAACTTTCTGCGGGGATTGCTCAAGCTCATGGCGGCGAAGCGGACTTCGAATATATTTACGGCTATGACAGTGTCATTAACGAACCTGAATTAGCCCTCGTGTCCGAAAAAGCAGTATCGGAGCTCTTTGGAGAAGAGACCGTATTGCACATTGACAAAGTATATCCCGGTGAAGATTTCTCAGCCCTCCACAAAGACTGTCCCGCCATTTTTGTCGAGGTCGGCACCGCAGATAAGACCAAAGGTACGCATTACCCCCACCACAATCCTCAGTACATGATGGATGAGGATATGCTTGTTCCCTGTGTCGCTTATTTTCTACAGATGATTTGGCTTCGGATGCGTCCAGACGGGAAATGATTCGAAAGCAAAAAGGAGCACTAATAACCATCTATGCGGAGACGATTGGCACAAGCTGAACGACATGACGCAATAAACGGGTAACGTGTGGTATCCGAAGATCAGACCTTTACACCGTACAAAGGGAATGACGGTTAGGTTAGTAGCTGATTTGAGTGGTGATATGAACTGGCTTTAACAAGTTGTCAATGACCGGACACCTATCCAGCGTTTGATCCAACCATTTTTTGATTAGATCATCGCTTGCTTCAGTGTCAAGCGAAATTGAAAGTTCAATATTGCTAAAACCTGCCCGCTTACTGGTAACTTTGCCGAAAAATTTATCTGAGTCAATGGTACCTTCGACCGCTATCCGAATGTTGTGGATGACAATACCCATTTCTCCGGCGATCCAATGACCTGCTGCAACAATACAGGATGCGATTGCAGCAAGCAACGTTTCTACCGGTGAAGGTCCCTGTGATTGCCCTCCAAACGATTCGGGTTCATCGATGATCCATTCAAACTTTCCGGACCTGATAAATGTTTTAGGTAAAGTAGCACTGTTTGCTTCAACACGTATTCTAGCGTCAGCCATAAGTTCCCCTTTCGTCGTCGTTTCTTTGACCGTTAACTCTTACACTCACTCTCTGCTAGAGATGTCATATACATTATTTTGACATAAAACGAACAGAAGTACACATTATTGCATAAGGAGATTAATAATGGACCTTTTAATAAAAAACGTGAACATCGTTGACGGTTCCGGCAGGGCAGCTTACGAGGGCTCTGTTGGAGTAAAAAATTCTAAGATCTGCCTAGTAAAGATGGGCGACTGCGATTTGCCAGCGGAAAAAGTGATTGATGGAGAGGGCTTGCATTTGTCACCCGGATTTATTGATTGTCACTCACACGGCGATCAGGCAATTGGTCAAGAGCCCGCCATGTTAAGTAAGGTATCGCAGGGAATAACAACTGAAATTACCGGTCAATGCGGAGGGTCAATCTTTCCTATTCATCCGGACCACTTGGACGATCTGCAACGTCTCGTTGCAATCGGAACTTACACATTTCCCGATGACATGGCTAATTGGACATCATTCGAGAAATTCGCTTGTTTCGCAGAAAACGCTCCCAAGGCAATCAATATGAAAACATTTACCGGTCACAGCACTCTGCGAATCGCTGCCATGGGGTATAAGAAAGGCAAGCCTTCCTCAAGTGAAATGAATAACATGAAGGCGATGTTGCGTGACTGTATGCAGAGCGGCTCGATCGGTTTAAGCTCAGGATTGATCTACCCGCCGGGCTGTTACTCCGATACCGATGAAATGGTCGAACTGGCTGAGATTGTAGCTGAGTATGGGGGGCTGTATGCTTCTCACATGAGGAATGAATCCGATAACATACTTGCCGCAGTCCGTGAAGCTTTAGAAATTGGATACCGTGCCGGTATACCGGTTTGCATTTCACATCATAAAATTATGGGTAGGCAGAATTGGGGCAAGGCAAAGGACACTTTAGCGCTAATCCACGAAGCCATCGACAAAGGCGTTAAGGTGACCATCGATCATTATCCCTATACGGCCAACTATAGCCATATGAATGCCAGTATTCCTCCAAAGTATTTTGAAAACGGCGGCATTGCCGGCATGCTAAAAGCCTTGGAAGATCGCGACACGCGTCAACGTATAAGTGAAGAGATGCAGGAAATGGGTACTTACGACAATTTCTACATCAATGCGGGCGGATTTGAAGGTATGTATTTTTCCGGTTGTCCGAAAACCCCGGATGCTGACGGCAAGTCAGTTGCTGAATATGCTCAGATCGTGGGGAAAAATGGTTTCGACACGCTCTTTGATGTGTTGTTGGAGAATGAAGGAAAGGTTAACGGAGTTTTTCACAGTATTTCTGAGGAGGATAATTGTCTGATCATCAAGGACGAAAACGCCACGATCGGTACCGATGGCAGTTGTCGCAGTCTTAACGAACAAACTCATCCTCGCACTTTTGGAGCTTTCCCTCGTGCCATCTGCCATTATGTACGTGACAAAAAACTGATGTCACTTGAAGCAATGGTCAGAAAACTTACCGGCTTCGCGGCGGAAAGAATGGGGCTTGAACGCAAAGGACTCATAAAGGAACAGTATGATGCGGATCTCGTTGTCTTTTCCTACGACAACTTGAAAGACTCTGCGAGCTTTACCCAATCCACATTGCTTAGCGATGGAATAGAGTATGTCATTGTGAACGGCAAGATTGCCTATACAGATAAGCAGATGACCACAGTCCGCAATGGACGACTCTTGTACCACATTCGATAACAAAGAATAAAACGAAAACAAATAAAGCTCCTCGTCTAGGGGCTTTATTTGTTTTCGCATATCGTTCACTTACGATTGATCGCAGATGAGCCCCTCGGGGAGGGGCTTTACACTTATCGCATCTCGATGCCTAGGAAGCATTTGAGTCCCATGATAGTCTCGCAACCCATTATGCCGCTTATCGCATCTCAGCGCCGAGCGTGTGTTTCAGTTTTTTGATGAGTCGATTCCTCAGCCGTTCGATTTCGTCAGCGGTCAAGGTTCCCGTGTCGGATGCCAGTCGGAAGCGGAACATGAGAGATTTTTTCCCTTTCGGCACTTGTTCGCCGCGGTACTCTTCAACGAATTCGGCATCGTGAACGAGGTTCACGACGGCATCATAAATCTGTGCCCACGAGACGTCCTCGTCAATCACGATAGAAAGATCCTGTTCGACGAGCGGGAATTGCGGCAAGCGTTCATAGCGGTTATCGCGACTTTGGAGCGGGACGAGCTTTTCGACGTTGAGCTCGGCAATGGCGACGCATGGGACGCGCAACCCCGATTCTTCCGTCGCTTTCGGCGACAGCAACCCCAACGAACCGAGTTCGTTGCCCGTGTCGTCGACGATCTTGAGCCAAGCGTTATGATCTGCCCAAGGCATTTTGTCTCCCGATTGTTTGAAGTTCCATTCCTCGACGCGTCCGTAGAGCGGGAGCTGAGCGAGAATGCCCTTCAGCCTACGGAAGAGCGGAAAAGGTTTCGCTCCGGCGAGGGCGATCGCGAGGCGGCGCTCTTGAATGGGGAGCTTTTCCTTTTCAATGGAGGGGCTCAAGGCGCCTTTCGCGAAGACTTGCGCGAGCTCGAAGAGTCCAAACGTCTCGTAATAGCGCGAGTTCAGGACGGTCGCTTCCAACACGTTCGGAATAAGCGAGCCGCGCAGGTAGCGGCGGTCGGGTGATGGCGGCGCCGCCAAAGCGACAAGCGCGTCCGTATTGTCGCCGGCGATTTTGATAAAAGCGTCGGATACCCATGGGTATGTGTAGATTTCTTGGAGCCCGGCGCGGAATGCCAAGTATTCGCGGATGGCACGCTCACTTTCTTTGGCGAGCTGTCTGATCGGTTTGTCAAGTGTGATAACGGGCGGTTTGTACTCGAAGTTTTCGTAGCCGATCATGCGACAGACTTCTTCGAGAATGTCATCTTTGATGCTTACGTCGCCAGTGGCTCGCCAACTAGGAACAAGCACATTGAGCGTATCGTCGCCGTCATACGCGACATCGAAGCCGAGCGGCTCCAAAGCCTTGATGGCGTCGTCCGCTGTGATGGCGTGTCCGGATCGCACGTTGAGAAAGTGAAGCGAGACGGGAATCTCGATCACTTTCGTCTCGCACACGCGGTGCGCCCCGACGTTGACGATGCGAGCGTTCGGTTGCAATTCAGCCATCAGCTGGCGTGTCAGCCCCAACGCGAGATCGCAGCGCTGCGTATCGATCGCTTTTTCAAAGCGAATGGAAGCCTCCGTGCGAAGGTGATGGCGAGATGCAGTCCGGCGCAGACCGATCGCCTCGAAGTTCGCGACCTCAAGAACGATATCTTTTGTTTCTGGGAGAATGGAGTCACGCGCTCCGCCCATGATGCCCGCTAAGCCGATCGCTTTGTCTTCTCCGTCACAAATCAGAAGATCAGTTGTCGAGAGGGTCAGCTTATGACCGTCGAGCAGTTCAAGCTGTTCTCCTTCGCGCGCGGTGCGCACACGGATGCCGTTGCTGACGTGCGATTCGTCGAATGCGTGCGTCGGTTGTCCCGTGGCGAGCATCACATAGTTCGTGATGTCGACGATGACGTTAATGGGGCGCATGCCGACCGACCAGATCAGTTTGCGCATGGAAAAGGGCGCCTCCCGGAGCTCGATGCCTTCGAAGACGACGGCGTCGTAGCGGAAGCAGCGGTCCTCATCGACGATTTTGACCGGGTAATCGTCCTTCAGACCAGCAGGGTTTTCCAAAGAAGGAAGCGGGCGAAGCGTGCCGCCGTAGATGGCGCACAGTTCGCGCGCGAGCCCGTAATGACCCCAGAGGTCGGGTCGATTCGTCAAGGATTTATTGTTGATGTCGATAATAAGATCGTCCAACCCCAGAACGTCGGCGACGGGTTGACCCGGTTTCGCATCGGGGAACAATTCCGTCAGATCGACGATTTCCGCTTCTTCGTCTTCCGACGGCGGGAAGAGTCCTTCCAAATCGAGTTCCTCCGCCGCGCAGATCATGCCATGACTGACAACACCGCGGACTTTCGCGGCAGAGAGCGCCACGCGTTCTCCCTCGCCATGCCAGCGAACTTTCGCGCCCGGCGGCGCTACAACAACAAGTTGATTCTCGTAGAGGTTCGACCCTCCGCAGACGATTTGGCTCGTCCGCTCCTCACCGATGTCGACGTGGCAGACGACGAGGCGGTCGGCTTGCGGGTGCGCGCTGATCGTGACGACGCGCCCGATGACGATGCCTTCGACGAGGTCGGCGGGGTTTGTAATCTCTTCCACTTCGACCGTCTGCATCGTCAAATCGTGTGCGAGTTGTTCCGCCGTGATGCCTTGCGGCAAGTCGGCGTATGTGCGAATCCAGTTAAGTGATGCTTTCATGGTGATTTCCTAATGTTTATTTCAATTCGTTTTTATGGTTTTCGGTCTATCGGTTTCGGGATATGTTCAAATGATCGGTCCCGTCGCCGTTGAGCGTGAGCGTCATGTTGTGACCGCCCTGTTGCGTTCTACTTGAACTGTTCGAGAAAACGCAGGTCGGCACTGCGGAACAGGCGTACGTCATCGATCTCGTAGCGCATCATGACGAGGCGATCGAGTCCGATGTTGATGTAGAAGCCGCTCCAGATATCGGGGTCTAGGTCCGCGGCACGCAGTACATTGGGGTGTGGTGAACCGCCGGGCATAACTTCGATCCATCCGACATGTTGGCAGACGTGACAGCCTTCACCGCCGCACACGCTGCACTGCATGTCGATTTCAAATCCCGGTTCAACGAACGGGAAGAAACCGGCGCGCATACGGACGGGGACGTCGTAACCGAATACTTTTTCCAAGATGGTGCGGACGAGCAAAAGTCCCGAAGAAAACGAGAAATCACGATCGACGATCAGTGCCTCGTATTGGTAGAAAGCCCGCTCGTGGCGCGCGTCGGTGCTCTCGTTCCGAAAGACGGTTCCCGGATAGACGAACCGTGCCGGCGCTCCGTGTTTTTGAAGATAGCGGACGCTTGCTCCCGTCAGGTGCGGACGAAGGCAGAGGCGCTCGGCGCCGCGCTTATTCTCCGTGCCTTCCAGCCAGTACGTATCCATTGTGTCGCGGGCAGGGTGATCCGGCGGGAAATTGAGGTAGTCAAATGCGTAGAGTTCGCTTGAAATCTCATCTTCACTAAAAATCTCGAAGTTCAAAGAACGGAATGCGTCGTTCAAGTCGTAACACATCTGCGTGATCGGGTGCAGACCGCCGCTCGGAACGGCGAGTCCGGGGATGGTCAGGTCAGGACGAAGTTCTAGAAACGACGCTTTATCGAGAAGCTCTTCTTTCTGTTCTTCGATTGCCTGAAGAAAAAGCTGTTTGATCTCGTTGGCAAGTTGTCCGAGCTCTCTGCGCTCTTCGTGCGACAATTTTCCGAGACCTTTCAGGATCTCCGTCAAGACCCCTTTCTTTCCGAGATAATGTTGGCGGAGCGATTCTAATCTTTCCGATGTCTCCGCAGTCGCAAAAGCATCCAATCCTTTTACGCGGATTTCGCTTAATTGATCCCTCATTGGCATCTCTCCTCTGTTTAATGACTACCCATAAGTATAGATCATTCAAGCGATCATTGTCGATTTTAGAGTTGAGTATTGTCGGGAGGGTTTCTCAACAGCTCAATTTGTGCGAAAACGCAATGACGCGATCTATGATCTATTCTTGGCTTCTTGACTGATTGGCTGTCATTGCGTCATGTCGTCGATCATATCAAATGCAATGGCATCGCATTGGCTTGATCGATACAATCGCTATTTAACGTTCGGGCGCGTAAAGAGCTTCAACGTTCCAGAAGTCACCGGGCTTCATACGTATGAGGTGTTCTCCCATCAATCGACGCTGTTCTCCCTCATGATTAATCATCAGAAAACTGGTGGAGAGGAGATAATCACCGACGCGCACGATGTTCATCGGATCGTAACCGCAGATGGTCGCCTGAATCGGCTCTTCAACAGGAAACTTCGCTTGGAGCGATGTGAGCTTCTCTTCTCGTCTTGCCTTCTCTTGCTCGACGATCACGTTCGCTTCTCGAAGCTCTTCATCCGTCAATGTCAGCTCACGTTTCTTTGATACATCCGGCTTGGCAATGATCTGCTCTTCAATAAGCTCCCAAAGAGTTCTCTCTGATGCGAAGCTCCGGTCAAAATCAATCTCTGCCGTCTCCGCAAGCGAGCAGAGCAACGGACCTGCATAGTAACTGTGGCGCCGATGATCCAAAGCGTCCGTCGCCTTTCGAAGGTTCATAATGGAAACGGTGATTTCTTTTGCGGCAAGGCTGCTGTTTAATTGCCGTAGCGATTTAAAACCGACAAATTCCGCAATTCCTTCTACTGTTTCAGCACGCCATTCATTGATTATTGCGCCGTCGCTCAATGTTCTCATAAAAGACCGAATTTCGGCTATCCTGACAAGAATTGTTGTGGCGTCAAGGTTACGCTGTTCTTGCTCGTCTTCGAACGCTTCGTTGCCGGGCGTCATCATATTGGCGTATTGTTCCAAGAGATCATCTTCGCGTTTGGCGAGCGCGACGAGCTCGGGGTCGAGAGGAAAGGCGATCAATTCGAGGTCATGCGGGAAGCGAGATTCGCCGTTTTCCATCTGCATAACGTGAAACATTTCGTGCACGAGCTTAGCAGCGAGTTTATCGAGATCTTCGTCCGTTTCTATCTGCTCCTGCTTCAACATCCAGATGGCGATCATCTTGCCGTCGTACTCAATCGCTGTATTTCCATAGAAATAATCAGGCTTCGGCAACAGCTCCCCGCAAAAGCACATCAATTCATCCGTATAGAGCGCGTAAGGGCGCTTTGTAAAACCCTGCCATAGCGACATAAAATTGAGTTTTGCCAAGCGTTCTTCAAGCTTTTGATATGTGTCGAGCAGCGTATGACGATCCATAAGTCCCCCTGTATCGCCTTCGTAAAATAATGGTCACGTGTATTATAATTGAATAACCGAAATACCTTGTTAATTTAATGTATTTTATGTGAAAGGGTGACTCGAATGGATAAATTTGTGTGTGATGAAAAGCGGGCGGTTGAAGTTGTTTGGCATGGTCACGCTTGTTTTGAAGTGAAGAGCGGTGACAAATCCGTTGTTTTCGACCCGTATCTCGAAGTGCCGGGTTATGCTGCATTAGATCTTGAGGCTGATCTCGTGCTCGTTTCGCATGAACACGACGACCACAATGCCAGAGAACGCGTAAAACTTTCAGGTCGCCCGATCGATGTTTCCGTAAAAGTACTTGATACGTGTCATGACGATCAAGGCGGGAAACTCCGCGGTCCCAATATAATCCACATTGTCGATTTCGAGGGCGTCCGCGTGGCGCATTTCGGCGATCTCGGAAGAGATCTCTCGCCGGAAGAACTCGAGCAGTTGAAAGACCTCGATGTCGCGTTCATTCCCGTCGGAGGATTTTTCACGATTGATGCCAATCAGGCGGCGACGATCATCCGTGCGATCAAGCCGGATGTCACCGTCCCGATGCACTATTTCGACGGCGTCTCAGGCTGGAACAAGACTTCCGGCGTTGAGCCGTTCCTCGAGCAATTCACGTGTGTCACAATGCTCGAAACGAACAGCTTCACCGTAGGGTCTTATCATGATTGCATATTGGTTCTCAGCAAACCATGTTGATGACTTCGTGTTCACGAAACGTATGTGGAGGTAAAAGTGAATATGCTCGTAACGCCGGCAATCAGTTTGAACTTTGGTATGAAAGTGATCTATATTCTCTTTTCTGTCATGTTCGGCTTGTTCCTGCTGTTGGTGATCACTTATCTCGCCAAGGTCATCAAATCCCGCCGTGATGACCGTATGGCGCCCCTTTTGACCATGGATGCCAAGGTGATTGCGAAGCGCATGCAAGTAGGACATAAAGGTGCATTTCTTCAAGACATGGATGCAGCTTCCACCCTGCGACTTGGGCGCGACGGTTACACACGCTACTTCATGACGTTTGAGGCGATGAACGGGGATCGCTTGGAGCTTGCCGTAGATCGCAAGGATTACGGTTTGCTTATCGAGGGAGATCACGGCGCTCTGACATATAAAGGATCGCGTTTAATCTCTTTTGAACGAAATTGATGGAGTTATGTTCGGAGCGGTTTTAGGTGACATTGTCGGGAGTCCCTATGAGCGACCGTCAGAAAATATTTTATCGAAAAACTTTCCGCTCTTTTCAGAGCGATTGAAATTTACCGACGATACGGTCATGGCATTGGCAGTGACCGACGTCGATATTTTGGGGGAAAGGTAGGTCTGCATACTGTCATGACGTTGGCAGGGATCGACGCTTTCTTAGACATCGGATACAGTACCGACGAGCTAAGTATTCGGGAGACGCTGATTTATTCCATGCAAGGTTCGGACAAAGATACCCCGATACGGGGTATGGTCAGCGTTTTTCGAAATAGCTCATGAGGAGTCTGTGGCTGCAACCTTATAACAGTTACGGGAATGGCTCGGCGATGCGCGTGTCTTCTGCAGGATGGCTCTTTAACGACCTTGCGAAAGTGCGTCAGATGGTGCGCTTATCGGCTGATGTCACGCACAACCATCCGGAAGTCAAGCAAGAACGGACGGATGACCTCGCGACCATCCTGTGATCATTTGAAGAGACCATCGGTTAAAAGTCGATTCTGTTCTAACGACTCTGCACCCTCAATTTCCAGAAAAGTAAGAGTCAGTTTCTTTTTGAGCCAGATTGCGTGCAATTTTTCAATTAATATCGAATTTCTGGACTTTCCGCCCGGCGCCGACGTGCAGTTTTTCAGTTTATATCGAATTTATGGATTTTCGCTTGAGAGGGGGGGTGCAATTTTGCAGTTTATATTGAATTTTGCACACGTACGGTCGAAGGGTCGCTTTTTGGCAAACTTCGCATTTTAAGCGTTGTACTTAGCTTCGCACGTTTTCCGACGGACTGTTCAGATAAAAAACTTTGCACCACGTTTAAGGAGCTTTCCTTTTTTGAGAAAGCCCCCTCAGAAAGAAACATCGATCCTACGTGTTATTTTGCTTTTGCGTAACGGGCTGCGACGACATCCCAGTTGACGAGACCCCACCATTCTTTCAGATAGTCGGCGCGCCTGTTCTGGTATTTTAGGTAATAGGCGTGCTCCCAGACGTCGTTCACGAGAAGAGGCGTCATGCCCTTGCTGACCGGTGAATCCTGGTTCGAGGACTGGACGATTTTCAGTTCGCCCTTGTCGAGGACGAGCCATGCCCAGCCGCTGCCGAACTGACCGGCGCCCGCCTTCTCGAACGCTTCTTTAAACTTCTCGAAACTGCCGAATACGTCGTCAATGGTCTTCGCTAGTTCGCCCTGCGGCTCTTTTGCGCCGCCCGGTGTCATTGTTTCCCAGTAGACCAAGTGGTTGTAATGTCCGCCGCCGTGGTTGATGACGGCTTGCCGTCTTTCCTCCGGGACTTGGCTTAAGTCTTTAAGCAGTTCCTCAATGGTCTGTTCTTTCAGATTGAGCCCCTCAATCGCCTTGTTGAGATTGTTGACGTAAGTCTGGTGGTGTTTGCCGTGGTGCACTTCGACTGTTTTTTGGTCGATGACCGGCTCTAACGCGTCGTACGGATATTGCAAAGCATCTAATTTATACATGTTACCCTCCTTAGAATATGGCGCTCTCCTGTGCGCCGATTGTTCAAAATGATGTGGACTGTGCACGTTATTGCATGTCAGTTGCAATTATAAATGAAAATTACTGACATGATTGTATCCTATGTGCCGTCTCCGGCATGATCCCTTTTATGTTCTGGAATGACTATCGCGAAGTAAGTTATTCCGCATACGATCTGTATCGCCCCGGCGACAGTTATGGCGTAACGGAACAGCGTATGGCGCGTTAGCGCGCCGACGACTGCGCCGACGACATAGATCAGAATATGCAACGTGAGATACGGTAATTTCCATCGCTCCGTTTGGACGCCTCGGAGTCTCTTGCCCAACTCGATGCCGGCATCGGTGAGATAGCCTGTCATGTGTGTCGTGCGCGTCGTTACACCGTGGTAGTTCAGCAAGATGCCGTTCTGTATGCCGAGCGACAACGCGGCAAAAAAGCACGGGATGAGGAGCAACTCGCTTGGAAGGGTGAACGACATAAGAGCATACAGCGTTCCGCTCATAAGCAGGAAATAACCGTAGCGTTTAGAGTGTCCGATTTCGCATTGATAGAAAAGCATCCCGGCGATGGTAGAACCCACGAAGAAGGCGACAATCATGCCGAGATAAGTGAGAGCGAGCGTCCATCGCCCGTTTTTGAGCGCAGCGGCTAACTGCGTGAGATTTCCTGTGTGATGCGATGAGGTGAAAGCCGGTCCGAGCAGTGTTTCCGCGTTGATAAAGCCTGCGGAAAAAGTCATCAGCGATACCCAGAGACTTGCGTTTTTTCTCGACAGCTTTCTCATGCTCACCGCACCTTTCAGTTTTGTCTAAATCATAGCATGATTTTCGGCGCTCTCTGTTATTCACAATGCGAAAAGAAAAGCGGACAATCCGACGATCCCATCGGGGAAGTCGAGCGGATTATCCGCGCATGGTCGGCTTCGCTCGACGATTTTCTGAACGAAAGGCAAGGTGTTTCGGATTATCCGCACACGGTCGGCATCGTCTTGCGAAGGTCTATGAATCGGCTTAATAGTTCGTGGCGACGAGTTGGAAATACTTTTGTTCGTATTTGCAAACGGGGCAAATGACGGGCGCTTTCTTGCCGACGTGGATGTGACCGCATTTGGCGCAGATCCATGCAGTCTCCGCGTCCTCGCGCTCAAAGACTGCGCCTTCCTCAATGTTCGCCTTCAGGCGGTTGTAGCGCTCCTCGTGATGTTTTTCGATGGCGGCGACCATGCGGAAGAGTGTGGCAATGCGCTTAAAGCCTTCTTCTTCGGCTTCTTTCGCGAAAGTATCGTACATCTCGGTCCATTCGTAGCGCTCGCCCGCCGCGGCATCAGCCAAGTTCTCGAGCGTGCCCGGAATCTCATCGTTGTTAAGCAGCTTGAACCAGAGCTTGGCGTGTTCCATTTCGTTTCTCGCTGTCTCCTCAAAAAAGTCAGCAATCTGCTCATAGCCATCTTCACGCGCTTTCGCGGCGTAGTATGAGTATTTGTTGCGTGCCATAGACTCGCCGGCAAATGCTTCCTGCAGATTTGCCTCGGTTTTTGTTCCTTTAAGATCCATATTCTCTCTCCTTTTGTGTGTTGTTACTGTTTTTATCTATCTTCGGTGATTGCTCACCTTTTGATCGTCCTTGTAGAATGCTGTCCCGCGGTTCACGCCGCGGATCGAACCAGTTTGCCGCGTGTGCGTCCCGCTCAAGTTGTGCCCTGTCTCGGTTTGATCCCGATTCAGTTACATTGCCGCCTCAGTTCGGATCCGCTTCATTTTTGTCCCGTTTCAGCTCAGTTCCGTCCCGCTTTTTTCGCGCGGCATTTTGAACAGATCCCTCTGAAAATAACATCGTGTCCCGTCAGCCGGAAATCGCTGTCTGGGGGGAAATACTGATCAATCTGAGGAAGAACGGGCATATCCACATCGGAAAGCGCGCCGCATTCTTCGCAAAGCATGTGGTAATGCGCGTCAAGCGTGGCGTCGTAGTGGAACGCCCCGTCGTCGCCGACGATGCGAACGATCTCGCCGTCCTCGACCATGCGGTTCATAGTTCGATAGATGGTCGCCTTGTTAATCGTGGGCGCTGTCCGGATGACGCATGTCTGAATTTCATCGACGGTGGGGTGATTCAGCGTCTTGAGGCAATCGGAAATGACTTGGCGTTGATGTGTCATACGCCTATGAGCATGATTTTTTGCCTGTTTCGTCATGATCGATTCCTCTCTGCATTCATTTACAGGTCAATTATAGTCTTAATGCGAATTAATTGCAATAGCAATGTGCCTATAAAAATCTGATCGTTGAAGTTGCCCTCGATAACCTTCGATGTCCTTCAATGTCGTCTATCCTTTAACCATGGCGACCCACACCCAAGGCAAACGACCGTGATCCGTCCATGACGTTTATCCCTTACCTATGGCGACCCGTCGGACTTACCTCGGATATTCAACGTGTGAAGGCGTTAGAAATTGCTCAATTGCAGCGTGTCTTCCTCTATTCCGACTTCAATGACGGCGCTCCCCCAACGCATTAAAGAGCGATTGAGCGCTGATTCTGCCGCTCTCAAGTCAAGATTCCAACACGCATGACCTTCCAAATCTCTCGTGGTCTCAATCTCGAGCTCAATCCCCGTTGACAGCTCCTTTGCGAAGGTCGGCTGGTTCTCCACGTGATAGAGGCGGAGTTTGCGATTGGCGGGCAAGCGTCGGAGATGAATGTAGACGTGGCGGGGCTTTCCCGTCAAATAAAAGTCATTCTGTTCGTAAGGGTAATCGGGACAAGCAGATGTCCCGTAAAAAGCGTCGCCGTAAATTTGGAGAAATTCTCCCGTTTCATTGAGGACGTCGATCGATGACTTCGGGATGGCTCCGGTTCCATCCGGTCCGATATTGAGAAGCAGATTGCCCCCTCGGCTGACGACCTTCGTCAACTGGTGTATGACATCCTTCGCCGTGCGCCAGTCGTGGTCACTTCTTTTGTAACCCCATGAGCTGTTCAGTGTGGCGGGGAGCTCCCACAATTTTGTTTGGGCAGAACGTGGGAGCATATTGTCGCCCGTCGTGATGTAGTCCCCCAGACCGCATCCGATGCGTCCGGAAATCAGGCAGGACGGCTGCAGCGAACGTATGAGGTCTTTGATTTGTCGGCACTGAGCGGGAGTCATGGACATCGGCGTATCAAGCCAGATCATGGCAAGCGATCCGTATTGCGTCAGGAGCTCTCGCAGTTGCGGGAGACATTTTTCCTCGAGGTATTGTGTGAACAAGGAAGCGGGCGGTGCCTCCTGATAGGCACGCAGTCCTCCCGGATGATCCCAGTCTTGGGCTTGTGAATAGTAGACACAAAAGAGCAGATTGTGCCTTGCGCACGCTTCCGACATTTCGCGGACGAAGTCGCGTCCGGAGGGGCTCAAGGCGACGCTGTTGAAAGTGTCGACCGATGAATCGAACAGCGCGAAGCCATCATGGTGTTTCGCTGTCAGGCAGATGTACTTCATGCCCCAAACGCGCGCGAGCTCGCAGATACGGTCGGCGTCGAAGGCTGTCGGATTGAAAGATGCGGTCAACTGACGATATTCGTCGTCGGGAATGTCGAGAGAGAGTCTGATCCACTCCGCCAAGAAAGGTGTCTCCTTTCCCCTATACTCACCGCCGAGCAGCGAATAAAGACCGAAATGAATAAACAGTCCGAAACCGGCATCCTTGAAAACACGGAGCGCCCGGTCGATCACATTTTCTTGGGTGTAAAAGTCTTTCTGAGCGGAGTGATCGTCTTGTGAAGGAACTTCTCCGTGTAGGTCAAAGCGCTTGACGATTTTTACGAATTCTCGCAGACTGACCGCGTCGACGGGCTTGAACGCTTTGCCGAATCGCAAAGCCGTCCCGATATGGAGATCGATCTCTTTCGACGGCAACGATTGTAGAATGCGTTTGATATTGCCGTGCGTGATACCGCTTCCGAGAATAAGCCTCGGTCGTGCATGTTCCAAGTACCACGGCAGGCGGTCGAGGTTCTCATCGACGCACCCTTGACCGAGCGATGTCAGGATATGTGTAATGCGCGGATAGTTGTTGATACGCTCGAGTGAAGCCGCGACATCGGAGCTTTCATCGATGGCGCGGTGAAACGTCACGTCAAAATCTGTTCCCTCAAGCACTTGCGAAAGTATCGAGACATCGGCGACCCCGTCTTCATCGAGTATGCCCGTGACAATGCGCCGGACGCCCAATTCTTGAAACCGCAAAGCATCACGCCTCATGACGGACAATTGGTTATCCGAGTAATGAAAGGAGTCTTGTTCGGGACGCAGCATGACGGCGACTGGGATACTGACGGCATCAAGGACAGCCCTCACGAGACCGTCGCTCGGCGTAAAACCGCCACGTTCAAGACAGGAAACTAGCTCAATACGATCACCGCCGCTTGACTCAATGGCGATGGCATCGGCTAAACTCGTGGCAATGCATTCGAGGATCACCGGTCATCTCCTTCATTCAGCTCGCGGTCTGTTCCTGTCGCTTGCGGCGGTTTCTCCCGCCAATGCAGATGACGAGCCCGCCGAGGAAGCCGGCGACATGCGCCCACCAAGCGATGCCGCTCGATCCGCGCGTAAAACCTGATACGAGCTGAATGATGAACCAGATGACGAGATAAATCGGCGCAGGGATCGTGATAAAATACGGCATGATCGGTACGAGGGTAGTTACTCTCGCATGTGGATACAAGATGAGATACGCTCCCATCACGCCGGCGATGGCTCCTGACGCCCCGAGCGTGGGGATATCGGAATTGAAGTCCGCAAGCGTGTGTGCGAGAATCGCGATAATCCCGGTCGCGAGGTAGAACAAAATGTATTTGATCGGTCGCAGATAATCTTCCACGTTGTCACCGAAAATCCATAGCATCCACATATTGCCGATGAGATGGGCAGCGCCTCCATGCAGAAACATACTGGTGATCAGCGGAAAATAGAATTTTCCCGCTCGTATTGCCGCGAGAAATTCCGCCGGTATGAACGCGTACCGATCTAAAAACTCATAATATGAAAGAAGGTCTAACTTCTGCTGGTAAATAAAAACCGCAACGTTGAAAATAATGAGAATAACGGTAACGAAGGGTATTCTGCGACTCGGTTGACTATCTCTCAGCGGTAGCATTTATTTCACTCCTCGCTCTGGAAAAGGATGTGCGCAAAGGTACATTCCCTCGCCGTCTCGTTTCGGTTATAAGTAAAAGCGAACGTCAAAAAACCCGCCAGCCATCGTCGGAAAGGTCAGATTTTTTGATTCTAACTGTTCTGAAGCTCGCGGCTCAGCATAGAAAACGGTGTCGTATCTCCCAGCAAAATGTAGCCCACAAGCTTGTCTCCGATAAAGTTGCGTCGGTCGTAGGTGAGCTGTGTTTCATCGAATGAAATCTGCGAAGTTACTTCCGGACCTTTCGGCGCAATGTCGCCGGCGGATGCGACTCGCGTCTCCATCGTGTTGATGAGATAAGGCTGCGGGGGGATGACGCAAATTTCATCGCCTCCGGCGGCATTCGCGCCCGCCACTCTTCCTTCTCGAGTCGAAACGGACCAAAGACCATACCAGATCCCGTCCATCAGGGCACAATCGCCTGCAGCATAAACATTCGGAATATTCGTTTCCATGCGATTGTTTGTTACGAAACGGCGGTCAATCTCAATGTCGATGCCATCCATCACTTCTACTCGTGCGCGCACTCCCGTTGAGACAAGCACGATATCGGTCGCGAGAACGGTTCCGTCCGTCAGTTTTACGCCGGACACGTTTCCTGTCTCGGGGTCTGCCAAAATCTCCGCGACCGACGATTCTTTCCTGACCTTGATATCGAGACGCTCGACCTGCTCTTGGAACATGGCGCTTGCGCGGGGGTCAAGTTGCCTCTTGAGGAGCGCTTGTCCGCGCTCAAGGATCGTTGTATCGAGTCCCCGTTTTTTCAATGCGTACGCAATCTCAAGCCCGAGCAAACCGCTTCCAATGACGACGGCTGTTTGAACGTCTTCGATATAATCGGATATCGCGATTGCGTCGTCGAGCGTCCAGAGCGTAAAGACGCCGGGCAGGTCGTTACCGGGCGTCGGCGGCATAAAGCTGCTGCTTCCGGTCGCCAAGATCAGTTTGTCGTAATCAATGGTTGAAAGATCGGACAGTACAATTCGCTGATTGTCTACATCAACACGTTCGACTTTCGTACCTAAGCGAAGATCGAATTGTCGGTCGTCGTACCACGCCTGATCGTGCAGAAACACTCTATCGATTGTGTCCGGCGCCATGACGACACCGGGGAGACGAGGTCTGTGATAAGGAAGGTTCGCATCCTCCGATAAAAGGATAATCCGTGCATCGGGATCTTGCTTCCGCGCAGCCTCAGCTGCTGAAAGCCCGGCGATTCCGCTTCCGATAATCACAATGGTTTGCTCTGACATGAAAGACCTCCTTCACGAGGGGAATTATATGCAATTGTTAGCCGTTTCCAAAGAACAATTGAAACGTGAATTTATGATAGTCAGTCGACAAACAAGTGTCAACTTATTAACTAAAAGGAGGCAAGCCAAAATCAGGTGCCAAAATCAGGTGTGCAATTTTTCAATTAAGGTTGAAAAAGCTACACATAAAGTTGAAAAACTGCACACAGGGGTGCGCGGATATGGGGGGAAAAACAAACGGGTGACAAAAATTCATATAAAGTTGAAAAATTGCACACCTTAAGATCAATGACTTTTCATTACATTGCTAATTTTTTATATCGGCAACGCATTGTATAATTAGTAACTAACAACATCTTTTATCGTTCCGGTCACTCGTTTGCGATTATCGCAGGAAACAACGTGAGATAACCCCTTCCGACCTAGAGGTCGCTTTAATCATTAATGAAAGGAACCGTCATGGCACCTCATTCCTCAAAAGCAAGAAAATACATCCCGGAGATTACTTCTCCCCTTCGCGGAGATATCATCGAAATGCCAAGGGTTATCGCCGAATGTTCCGGTATTCGGATTTTCGGGAAGCGCATTAAATCGATCATCTATACGACAGATGCGGCGCAAGCGATCAATCACAATGCCGATGCGCTCATCGCTGTCTATCCGTTCACGCCGCACCCCGCCATTACGAGTGCGATCATAGGGATTTCACCCGTTCCCGTCTTTGCCGGAGTAGGCGGTGGTACCACGGGCGGCAAACGATGCGCTCAGATCGCCATGTTCGCTGAGGCGCAGGGTGCTATCGGTCTTGTTGTCAACTCGCCGACAACACTCGAGACCATACGCGACATTCGAGCGGTCGTCGACACGCCCATTGTCTGTACGATCGTGTCGGAGTATATGGATATAGATTTGCGAGTGGAGGCGGGCGTTCAAATCTTCAATGTAAGCGGAGCTGAGCGCACGGTCGACATTGTCAAAAGCATTCGTAAACGTTATCCGACGATCCCCATCATCGCAACAGGCGGCTCAACGGATGAAACAATACTCAGAACGATTGAGGCGGGCGCGAATGCTATCACGTACACGCCTCCGACAAGCGCCCAGCTTTTCAAAATCAAAATGGATAAATACCGAAAAATGGCGCAAGACGAATACAAAAACAGCCATCAACTGAGTTGAAAATATTTACATAAGGCTAACGTGTTTCGGTGAGCGCGGGCGTTATGCTGACGGCGCCAATACCGAGTTTCGTAGTATCATAACCCCATAGAATATAGAAAGAAAGGTTGTCTATGCTTAGCGATACACTATTTGAATACAAACGGTATTTTATCGATGGGGCGGAAAGCGAGTTGCGCGCACAGCATAACGCAAGTCGGCGCGTCTCTTTTCTGGATGGTCAAATGATCGGCAACGTTCGCCAAGATTATAAAGGCGTGAGTGCGCGTGTAAGACGCGGAGGTCTTTATGGTTTCTCCTCAAAGGGTGACTATACACAAGAATCAGTAGAAAGCGTGTTGAAGGAAGCTTCGAACAATGCGCTTTTTCTCGAGCAGCATGCCAAGCCGACGAAGAGTTTTCTTCCGCCCGTACCAAGCGGAAGGATGGAGCTGAAAGATTCCGTCAACGATCCAGAGCAGTCTTTTTATATCGAACTCTGTCGTGCGTTGGATGCGTACATCGTTGCCCGTTGCCCGGATATTATCAGTCGACGCGTCGCCGCATATAGCGACACGGTCGAGAAAGTGATCACCGTTTCGAATGGATACGACGCACATGTCGTCACGCCCAGAAGTTATGTGTATGTCTTCTTGACGGGAAAGTCAGCCGCGGGCATGCCAGTTGATGTGATGGCGGTTATTGGAGGATTTGACACCATTGACAAGAATTTTATCGATCTCGACGAAGCGAAAGCGAAGGTCGACACTCTGTATGAGCAACTGATGCAAAAATGTGAAGGCGTCTATGCGAAGGCGGGCGAGGCGATGTGCATTTTGTCCGGTCGCATGGCGGGTATGCTCGCCCATGAAGCAGTAGGGCATACAGTGGAAGCCGATCTTGTTCAGAGCGGGTCGGTGTCGGCGCACTTGCTCGGCAAACAAGTCGCTTCGGAGAAGGTGTCGATGGTCGATTTTGCGCATACAGCCTACGGCAAGCCTACACCTCTTCCTGTCTATGTTGACGACGAAGGCGTCAAGGCTGAAGACGCCGTATTGATTCGAGATGGCATCTTGACGGAGTACTTGAACAGTCGCCAGTCTGCCGAACTTTTCGGCATGACGCCTCGCGGCAATGCGCGCGCGTGGCTTTTCTCCGACGAACCTCTGATCCGTATGCGCAACACAGCGATTGTACCGGGAGACGACAAGCTCGAAGACATGATCGCCTCGGTGGACGACGGATATTATTTGGTTGCGTCGGGCAACGGACAGGCGGACATGACGGGTGAGTTCATGTTCGGCGTGACGATCGGCTATGAGATTAAGAATGGCAAGCTCGGACGCGCCATGCTTGACACGACGATCTCCGGTGTCGCCTTTGAGATGTTGAAGACGGTCGATATGGTTTCCGATGAAGTGGAGTGGGAGAGTTCCGGTTTTTGCGGTAAGAAACAGGCGATGACGGTAGGGATGGGTGGTCCGCACATTCGTTGCCGTTTGACGATGGGAGGAAAAGCATGAGATCGATGGAAATAATGGCGAAGCTCGGACTATCCGCCCTACAAGAGGGTGGTGCTGACCAGACCGTCTGCACTGTGTCGCGCACGGTGACGCGCGAATTGACGGCGGAGTGGGGAGAGTTTAGCTTATATCGAACGATTTTTGATGATTCAGTCGGCTATATGGCGATAGTTGGCGGACGGCGCGGAGTTCTGTCCCAAAATACGGTCAATGAAGAGGCAATACGGGAAGGAGCCGCTAATTGTTTAAAATCAGCGCAAGCCGCCGACCCAGATGAGGCGTGGCAACTCGCTCCTCCTTTGCCTGAGCAGCTCTTCGAGACGGGTCCGCTCACATGTGACGAAGAAAAATTGTTTGAGCGTTGCGAGGAATTTCTGGATGATATCCGCACACGTTTCCCGCTCATCAGCGCCAGCATGCTCACAGCGACGCATGTGTTGAAGGAAGGCGTCGGTCTTTATTCGACCGGGAGCAGATTTTTTTCGCGGCGCGGAGTATATTCCGTTGATCTTATGTTCAATGCAACAGAAGGAGAAGCGACATCATCGTTCTTCGCGACCTCCGTGGAGACGCTCGACCTCGACACGCCTTTCATCAAGCTCGGTAGTTTTGAATCGGATCTCGCCGCTATTTCTCGGCAAGTTTTTACAAAGGCGATGGACGACAAGTTCACAGGGACTGTCTTGTTAACACCGGACTGTTTCGGCTATCTGCTTGCCACGTGTATCGGAACCTACGCGTCCGACGGTGTGATTCTGGACGGCACGAGTCTGTGGCTTGACAAGGTCGGACAACAAGTGGCGAATGAGAAGTTTAGTCTGCAACTCGCGCCGCTTCACCCCGACATTGTGGCAGGTCAGCGCTATACATCGGAAGGCTATCTCGCCGAGGATTTCCACTTGATCGAGCGCGGTGTCTTGAAACAGTTTCATCTCAGTGATTATGCCGCTCGCAAGACGGGTCGTGAACGATCCCCCAACTCATCGTTCGGCTGTTTTATCGTGGAGCCCGGAGATGAGCCGCTCGAGACCATGATTCGCGACATCGAACGCGGGCTTGTCATTGCACGTGTATCGGCGGGATCACCGAGCGCATCGGGGGATTTTTCCGGCGTTGCGAAGAACTGTTTTTTGATTGAAAATGGAGAGATCAAAGAGGCGTTGAGTGAGACGATGATCAACGGCAATTTGGCTGAGTTTCTTATGAACATTAAGGCGCTTTCGAGGGAAGTCGTGAAAGACGGTAGTTCCGTGCTCCCGTGGGTTGCCATTGAAGGTGTCGGCATCGCCGGGAAGTAAGGGGTTTCAAGATGGATGAAAACGTAAAAGACAAGGCGATAAAATCGCCGAAACGAGTATTCTGGGAGTTGATGCTGATTGGCATCGCCCTGTTCGCCGCGGGCATCTTCACGCTCGCGAATCCGCAAGGAACGCTGAAGTTTGTTCTGATCGTGTTGGGGGTCGTCTCGATCATCAGCAGTGTCGGCTTTTTTATGCGCTATTTGCGTATTCGCGAGGAGAAGGGGTGGTTGAGCTCATTTGTACTAGTGTTGGCAGGTCTGCTGTTTATTTTCGGCATTATTCTTATCGCCAAACCCGATGAGACATGGCTCTTCCTGATCTATTCGATCGGTTTGTGGTTCATCGCGTATGCCGTGTATTCGCTAGTCGCTTCCGTGAAGCTTAGGTCCTTCAGCTCGAAACTGTTTATCGTAACGTTCGTTCTGGCAATCTTGCTTCTCATTGCGGGCGTCACACTGATTTTGTCGCCGACGGTCGGCATAACGTTTATCGGTTTGGTGATCGGGATGGCGCTTATCGTCAACGGACTGGAGTTTATTCTGCTCGCAGTTTCGGAGAAGTTGATCGATCGACGACAGAAAGAATAACGTTCGACGCAAACCGTGTGGTGGTTGCGTATTTTACCCTTTTAACGAGCGTTTCGGCATCGATCAGAAGGGTGGAAATTGCGAAGGAGCGATTGACTGTTGCGCATACATATTAACAGCGTGATATAGTGAAACAAGACAAGAAGAACAGAAGGAAGGTTTTTGCCATGTCAGATAAAAAGAGAATCATAACTTTACCGACACGTAAACTGATCGACGCGGACGTGCGTGACGGATGCGGCGAGTGCCAGACATCTTGCCAATCGGCTTGCAAAACGTCATGCGGCGTTGCGAACCAGCAGTGTGAGCAGGAGCGCGACTAGACGCTTTCTCGCGACAACGGTGAGCTGAAAGTTAGTGCACCCGCAGCGAGGAGTCGATTCTCGCGGAAAGACGACCAGCCAAGCAGAGATTAAAGGTCGGCGTACCGCATTGAAAAATCGGAGTGCCGATTTTTGGTGGATGAGCGGATGATTCATCAGTACAAACTGAACGGCTACAATATCGTGTTGGATGTCGACAGCGGCAGCATTCATCTCGTAGACGATCTCGTCTACGAGATTGTTTCGTTGTACGAAAAAACAGACCGTGATGATATCGTTCGCGTGCTGTCAGATCGCTTTGAGGTCGAGGACATTTGTTCTGCGCTCGACGATGTGCAAGAACTTGTCGATCAGCAGAAGCTTTTCTCTTATTCGGATCATGCGGATCGGCTTTTTGGGGGAGCGGGTCCGACGGTGAGTGAGCGGTCGCAAGCGCTGATCGAACGGGAGCAGACGATGACTGCGCCATGCGAACTTACCGACTTCACCCGCTGTCCTGAAGGCGATATCACGACGAGTTTCCGGAAAGAGAAGAATGTCATCAAGGCGCTCTGTCTCAACGTCGCCCACACGTGTAATCTTGATTGCTCATACTGTTTTGCCGGGCAGGGCAAGTACAAGGGAGAGCAGGCGCTCATGTCTCTCGAGACGGGGAAGAAAGCGATCGATTTTCTCATCGAGCGTTCGGGATCGAGGAGAAACTTGGAAGTCGATTTTTTCGGCGGCGAGCCGCTTCTCAACTGGCAGATGGTCAAGGACGTCGTCGCTTATGCGCGTTCCATCGAAAAGGAAGCAGGCAAGCATTTCCGCTTTACCTTAACGACGAACGGAGTGCTCATCGATGATGATGTGATCGAGTTTACGAACAAAGAGATGCACAATGTCGTTCTCAGTCTCGACGGACGCCCTCACGTGCACGACCGTTTTCGCGTCGATATTGGAGGAAAGGGCAGTTATGCCCGTATTGTGCCGAAGTTTCTTGAGCTCGTTAAGAGGCGAACCCGTGGCACATACTACGTCAGAGGCACGTACACGCATCTCAATACCGATTTTTTGAACGATATTCTGCACATGCTCGATCTCGGGTTTCGCGAGATCAGCATGGAGCCGGTCGTCTGCCGTCCTGACGAGCCGTATGCTCTGACGGACGAGGATTTGCCGATTATTTTTGAGCAATACGAGAAGCTTGCCGAGGAGATGTTGCGCCGCGAGCGCGAGGGCGATCCTTTCGAGTTCTACCACTTCATGATTGATCTCGAGCATGGACCTTGTATCTACAAGCGGATTACAGGTTGCGGGGCGGGGACGGAGTATCTCGCCGTGACGCCTTCGGGCGACCTCTACCCGTGCCACCAGCTCGTCGACGATCCGTCCTTCAAAATTGGAACTCTTGACGATGGCGTGACGGAATTAGATCTTCAGAACGAGTTTCGAAAATGCAACGTCTTCGCCCGCGACGCATGCCGCGATTGCTGGGCGAAACTGTATTGCGCAGGAGGTTGCGCAGCGAACGCTTTTCATATGTCGGGCAGTCTTCTCGGAACCGATAAATTCGGTTGCGAACTTTTCAAAAAGCGCATCGAATGTGCCATCATGATAAAAGTCGCCAAAGTACACTAATATTCATAGCGTGGTATCACTGCCGTCCATCCGTGTGTGTCTTCGACAGTCTGGCGATGGAGGGCGGTGAGTGCATCGTAGAACATCTGCGCCATAGGACCGATTTCCCTGTTGTTGATGATGATCGATTCTCCCATGTACTGGAGTTCTCCGACGGGCGAGATGACTGCGGCAGTGCCGGTTCCGAAGGCCTCGCTGAGCTGACCTTTTGCGTGTGCCTCGTACAGTTCTTGAACGCTGATGCGACGTTCCTCTACGACCATGCCGCACTCTCTTGCGAGCGTGATGACGGAATCGCGCGTCACGCCCGGCAGGATCGTGTCGCCGAGTTCGGCTGTCACGATTTTTCCGTCGATGACGAACATCATGTTCATGGCGCCGACCTCTTCCACGTATTTCTGCTCACGTCCGTCGAGCCAAAGGACTTGGTTAAATCCGGCGTCCATCGCTTCTTTTGTCGCCTTGAAGCTGGCGGCGTAATTGCCGCCCGTCTTTGCGCGCCCCATGCCGCCCCTGACGGCGCGTACGTAGCGCTGTTCGATGCGGATACGGACCGGCTTCATGCCTTCCGGATAGTATGATCCCGACGGGGCGCAGATGACGAAATAGATGAACCGATCAGCGGAGTGCGCGCCTAGGCTATTGCCGTCCGAGATCATCGTCGGTCGGATGTAGAGAGATGTTCCCTTGCTGCTCGGCACCCAGTCGCGGTCGAGATCGACTAAACGCGTAATGGCTTCGATCTGGAAGTCTTCGTCCAGTTCCGGCATACAGGTGCGATCAGCGCTGCGATTCATGCGGCGCGCATTGTCGCGAAGTCGGAATGAACCGACGTTACCATCGGACAATCTGTAAACTTTGGTGCCTTCGAATACTTCCTGAGCGTAATGAAAAATCGGCGAAGCCGGATCGAGACAGAGCGGTCCGTACGGGACGATGCGTGCATCGTGCCATCCTATGCCCTTGTCGTATTCGACGATAAACATATGATCGGTAAAAGTTCGCGCAAAGCCCAAGTTGCTCTCATCGATCGGTTTGGCTTTCGGATTTTGCGTTCTGGTAATCTTGATCTCCATGGTTGGTCCTTTCTCAAATCAATCTTGTGCGGGTCAGATACGTTTTGTGTCTTTTCCCTTGGAAATTGATCGGGGAAGTATGTGGCGGAATGGGCACGCGGCGCCCCTCTCGCCGCGCGCCCGCAAGAAGTCTACGTTGCACTCACCGTCGTACGCAATCGGCGCCTCGCTGGAGAGCGACCTCGTTCAGCTCGACGAGGTGAGCTTTTTTGCCTGTGAAAATGTTTCGCAACATATCCACGACTGTTTCAAATGTCAAGTATTTTGTCGCTTCGATGTAGGCGCCGAGCATCGCCATGTTGGCGACGCGCATGTTGCCGAGTTCCGAAGCGATTTCGAGTGACGGGACGTAGATTGCCCGCACATCGTCACGTTGAACCTTGCGTTCGACGATCGATTCGTTGACGAGGATCAATCCTCCCGGCTTGACGGCAGGTTCGAACTTGTCGAGTGACGGTTGATTCATGGCAATGAGCTCGCTCGGCTCAAGGACGATCGGGGAGATGATTTCCGTATCGGCAATGACGACGTTGCAGTTCGCCGTACCGCCACGCATCTCCGGTCCGTACGACGGCAGCCAGCTGACATTCAACCCCTGCGCCATGGCGGTTTCAGCCATCGTCGTGCCGATCGACATGACGCCTTGTCCGCCGAAGCCCGCTACGATGATTTCGTGATAAGCCATCTTACGCCTCCTCTTTCGTGATGTCTTTGTAAACGCCGAGCGGGAAAACGGGAATCATGTTCTCGTTCAGCCATTCAAGTGCCTTGACGGGAGTCAGCCCCCAGTTCGTCGGACACGTTGACAAGACTTCGATCATCGTGAATCCGCGTCCTTCAAGTTGCAGTTCGAAAGCTTTCCTGATGGCGCGTTTTGCCCTCATAACATTTGCAGGCGATGTGACGGTAACGCGCTCGATGTAGGCTGCGCCGTCGAGCGTGGCGAGCAGCTCCGCAATGCGAATTGGCGAGCCGGCGTGGCTTTTCTCACGACCGAGAGGCGCCGTGGTAGCGCGCTGTCCGACGAGTGTTGTCGGCGCCATCTGACCGCCTGTCATGCCGTAGATGGCGTTGTTGACAAAGATGGTCGTGATATTCTCGCCTCGCATTGCTGCGTGCGTGATTTCTCCCGTACCGATGGCGGCAAGGTCGCCGTCTCCCTGATACGTGAAGACGACTTTGTCCGGCAGTACGCGCTTGATGCCTGTCGCGACGGCAGGGGCGCGACCGTGGGCAGCCTCCTGCATGTCGCAATTAAAGTAATCGTAAGCGAAGACGGAACATCCGACCGGCGCGACACCGATCGTCTTTCCCAGGATGTCCAGCTCTTCGAGCGTTTCGGCGACGAGTCTGTGAATGATGCCGTGCGTGCAGCCCGGGCAATAGTGTGTTTCAACATCGGTGAGACCTTTCGATCTCTGATAGACGATAGCCATATCTTTACCTCCCCAGAGCTTTCAGTGCTGCATTCGCCACTTCGCGAGGTGTCGGGATGACCCCGCCTGCCTGTCCGATGAAGGAGACGGGTTTGATGCCGTTGACGCCGATACGTACGTCGTCGACCATCTGCCCCGTACTCATCTCGACGGTAACGACGACTTTGACACTATCCTGTATGGCTACCTCATGAAGCGCTTCATACGGGTACGGCCAGACGGTGACCGGTCGGAAGACTCCCGCCTTGATGCCCTCTTTCTCGAGAAGCCCGGCGGCGGCGCGCGCAAGTCGCGCCGGTGTGCCGTAAGCGACAAAGATGACTTCGGCACCGTCCGTGTCGTTCGTTTCGTATCGTTGCTCGTTTTCGATGACGCGACGGTATTTTTCCTCAAGGCGTTGATTGTGAACGTTACACGCCTCCGGGTCAATAAAAAGTGAGTTGATGATATTCGGCGCACGTCCCTCTTTTGTACCGGTTGTCGCCCAAGGTTTAGCAGGCAGGTCGTCCGGGGATACGGGCGGCTTTTTCCATTCGATTGGCTCCATCATCTGACCGATCATGCCGTCGAGAAGCATCATGACGGGCATGCGGTATTGGTCGGCAAGCTCGAAAGCCTCCTGCATGAGATCGACGACTTCCTGAATGTTGGCGGGTGCGAAGACGATCAACCGATAGTCTCCGTTGCCGCCGCCGCGCGTCGCTTGAAAATAGTCGCCTTGCGCCGGCTGGATCGTTCCGAGTCCGGGACCGCCGCGCATGACGTTGACGATGACTCCCGGCAGTTCCGCCCCGCACATATAGGAGATGCCTTCCTGTTTCAAGCTGACACCGGGCGAGGACGAGGACGTCATCACTCGCGCGCCCGCGCCCGACGCTCCGTAGACCATATTGATGGCGGCGATTTCTGATTCAGATTGTAAAAAAACTCCGCCCGCCTTAGGCATGTGCAGAGACATGTATTCGGGAATTTCACTCTGTGGTGTGATCGGGTAACCGAAATAGCATCGACATCCGGCGCGAATGGCAGCCTCCGCGATGGCTTCGTTGCCCTTCCAAAGTTCTTTTGCCATACTAACCCCCTCTAAACGCGTTCCACGGTAATGATGGAATCGGGGCACATCCGCGCGCAGTTGGCGCACCCGATACACTGATCCATGTCTTTGACCGTGGCGGGGTGATACCCCTTGCGGTTCGTAATACTTTCATCGAGAAAGATGATTTTTTTCGGACAGACCTCGACGCAAAGACCGCAGCCTTTACACCAGTCCTGCCGAAACGTTACGCTTCCTGTTGCCATGCGAATTGTCCTCCTTCGTGGTCACTGAGCTCCCATGGTTTTGTCATATATCGATCGATCGCAAAAAAAGAGCCGTTCAGTCGGCTCTTCAATTCTTCTTCAAAACAGCGCTCACCTACGGTGCAAATAATGGGCAGGTTAATAATTTCCGCGACCTTCGCCGCGAATTCATCGCCCCGCAAAATGACTTCTGCCGTTGTCTCGTCGCCTAGATGCGTGTTGTTGACGATCCCAGTGATGCGTTGTTTGCTCGCGGCTTCCGTAAGTCGCAAGTAGCGAACGACTCCTTCAATCGTTCTGTTTTCCACGCGATTTTGGTTGATCACGAACCAATAATCGAAATCGATTCGATCGAGTTGCGGCTGATAATAACCGAGAACCCGTGCGCCGACCGGGTCGCCGCCGAGGTCGATGATGCTTTGTTGTTGGCGGTTTACGAAAATCGACATGATGTCGGGCGGCAGTGCTGGAATATCCGCCTTGCCGAAGTTCGACGTCACAAAAACGGCGATGCCCTCGCGTTCGAGCTCGCGTGTTCGCTCGTAAGACCGGAAATACGGGTTGACGATGTCGAGGTCGGCGAGTGCTGTTTTTCGACCGTCGCGCGCCATGGCGAAAGCGAGATTGACGGCGAACTCCGTCTTTCCCGTCCCGTAATGTCCGGAGATGATCGTGATTTGTTTTTCGGGCAACTTCAAGCCGTCACTCCTTTTCGTAGACGCGAATCGGTTCGCGTCCAGCCAACGCCTCGCCGACGGCTTCCGCCAGCGCCGTCAGTTCATCTTCACCCGGATACACGTGGACCGGCGCGATAAAACCGATGCGATCGATGATCCAGTCCACAAAAATCTTACCGTAAGCCAGACCGCCCGTAAGCAAGATGGCGTCGACATCACCCTTGAGAACGGTCGCGGCGGCGCCGATCTCTTTGGCGACTTGGTACGCCATCGCTTCGTAGACGAGACGCGCTTTCTCGTCTCCCTCTTCCATTCTGTGCTCAACTTCACGAGCGTCGCTCGTTCCAAGATAAGAAGTGAGACCGCCTCCTCCGACGAGCGCTTTCTTAAGTTCGTCTTCTGTATATTGCCCTGAATAGCAAAGCTCAATGAGCGCGAAAATAGGAAGATCTCCCGAGCGCTCCGGAGAGAAAGGGCCGTCACCCGACAGCGCGTTGTTGACATCGATGACTTTGCCTTTTCGGTGCGCGCCGACGGAAATGCCGCCGCCCATGTGGGCGATGATCAGGTTGAAATCTTGCGGTGATCCGCCCCGTTCGCGGCAAAACCGCCGCGCTACGGCTTTCTGATTCAGCGGATGAAAGATGGAGATGCGTTCTATCGTATGCCAACCGGAGATGCGCGCCAATGGTTCCAGTTCGTCAACGATAACTGGATCGGCGATGTACGCTTTAAGCCCATGGCGGGCGGCGATGTTGTGCGCTAGGATGCCTCCGAGATTGCTTGAATGCCATCCGTATCGACATGACGCCATATCGTCGATCATGGCGTCATTGACTTCGTAGACTCCTCCGTCGAGCGGGTGCAGAAGACCGCCTCGTCCGACGATCGCGTCCATCGAATCGATATCAATGTTCTCCTTCTCCAAAATAGTTAGAATGAGCTTCTGCCTGACAGGGAGCTGACTTTCGAGATCTTTCAAGTGTTCCATTTCCGCTCCATGGCGGATTGTCTTCTCGAAAGAGAGCGCATTTCCCTCATAAATGCCGACTTTTGTCGAGGTCGATCCGGGATTGATGATAAGCAATCGTGTCATCTCTGCCTCTCCTGCCTGCCGTTAAATTACCGCCTTGCGACGATCCTGCTCAATGGCGAGATACAGCGCCAAGGTAATGGAATTGAGTTTCGCCTCTTTCGAGTCGCTTCTCGATGTCAAAATTACGGGCGCCTTCACTCCGAGAACGAGTCCGGCTCCGGGGGCGTCGCACAAGAAAGCGAGCGCCTTATAGAGAATATTGCCCGCTTCGATGTTGGGCATGAGCAAGATATCGGCGTGCCCGGCGATCGGATCGGTGATGCCCTTGCGACGCGCCGCATCTAAGAAAAGCGCATTGTCGAGCGCGAAAGGGCCGCCAACGAGGCATCCAGTCAGATCGCCCTCTCGATTCATCCGCACGAGCTCTGCAGCATCGACGGTCGCCTGCATAGCGGGATTGACCTTCTCAAGGGCGCAGACGCACGCGACTTGAGGTTCGGCGATCCCGAGCAAGTGTGCGACCTTGACGGCGTTCTCGACGATATGTCTTTTTTGCGTGACATCGGGAGCGATGCACATCCCGGCATCAGTAACGATCACGGGCCGACTGATCTTTGGAATAAAAAAGAGACCGATATGCGAAAGCAATTCTCCGTCTCTTATTCCCGTTTCGCGATTCAGGATCGCTTTGAGCACGTAGGCGGTGCCGACGAGCCCTTTCATAATGGCGTCGGCCTGTCCCTGACGTATCAAACGAACGGCCAAGTTGCATGCCTCGATATCGTCCGCCTCCTCGATGATTTCGTATTTTTCGGCGTTGACTCCACAACGGTTGCCAGTGTTAATGATTTTGTCGCGGTTGCCGATAAGTATCGGATCGACGATACCCAATGTAGCTGCTTCATCAATGGAGAGCAGAACATCATCGTCCTGAGCGGCAGCGACGGCGACGCGTCGCGGTCCCGATGCGATTATTTTTTTATTCATGAAATCGAAAGACTGTATCATAGACTCCTTCCGGCTTTATCGCCTCTTTGTTTCGTCGTTCTCATGACACGCTTCCACCTCATACCGGTTGGCATTTCCACACAAGTGCTTGCCGCGGCCTCTATCAAAGATCTCAAAAACGTACTCTATGATCCTTGCACATCAATCGTTATGCAATCATTCATTTCAAAATGAATATCGGTCGATCTGTGAGTCCAGTGTACTCTATTACGCAATGAGCGGTCAAACTGAATTCGGTATAGGATCATATTGAACTTTGGCGAATAATAGGGATAAGGTCAAAGTATTTTATTGGAGGAGTTTAGATAATCATTTGACAAACGATTTAGGAGAATATGTATGTCGAGGTTTTCATTGTATATGTCGACCTAAATACAATTCTGTTCACATTGAGCTAGCAAAGCTGCGCATCCTTCGAAAAGCATCAACTTTCTCGACAGATTTGTGAAATTATTCAAAATATGTTTTTTCTGTAGCAGAGATGTATCTATTCTGTTCTTTATCATGATTGTTATGAATTTTGTTAAAAATCAACTTAAAACCGACTTGACAAGGAGTAAATTTTGTATTAAATTCAGATGTAGGATGTCCGAGGATCCGACAACTCGATTGGAAGGAGTTGATTATTGAATCATTTGTTTAGCATATTTGTAAGTATGACTTTGTTTTTGATTTGCTAAGGAGTTCGCATGATACAGAAAATCGCAGTTGGCAATGACCATGGTGGATTTATCGAAAAGAAGATAATCATTCAATATCTTCGAGAGCTCGGTTACGAGGTGTTAGATTTCGGCTCAGATGATGAACACATCGTTCGTTATCCGTACTATGCTGCACTTATAGCGGATGCAGTTATTCGAGATGAGGCTCAAAGGGGAATTCTGATATGCTCAACAGGTATAGGTATGAGTATAGCTGCTAATAAATATAAAGGAATCAAAGCCTCTCTTTGCACTAATGCCTACATGGCGAAGATGACTAGGCAACATAATAATTCTAATGTTTTGTGCTTGGGGGGGAAAATTTCAACGCCCGATGAACTCATTGATATTGTTACCGCTTGGCTTGAAAATGATTTTATTGGTGGCCGACATCAAATATCCCTAGATATGATTCAAGAAATTGAAGATGCCACGATGAAAGATTGTGTAGTTATTCCCTGTGAATAGTTATGCATTTCTCCGAGAAAGGGAGCTAAGATGAAACTTTCAGTTGCTGTTGCAGATGAAAAAGCTGGGGATTCAGCGTTTGTTGTTTGGAGGGGATTTTCTAGATCCATTCCAAAGGCAGCGAAGTTCGGATTTCAGGGAGTAGAGCTTGCCTTACGAGAGAAAGAAGATGTTGACGTTCATGAAATGCGCAAGCTCTTGCAAGCTAGTAGGTTAGAGGTGAGTTGCATTAGTACAGGCCAAGTTTTTGCGGATCTAAACTTATACTTAACCGATTCGGATTGTTCTCGTCGAAGGGATGCAGAGAATAAATTGAAGGGTCTCATTGAACTAGCTTCCGAGTTTGGTGGCATTGTAAACCTTGGCAGGGTCAGAGGTTTTGTTGATGATCATCAAACGCCTGAAGAGGCCGAAGTTCTCTTTATTGATTCTCTCACTAATCTTCATAGTTTTGCGTGTGGTCTAGGTGTTCAATTAGTCATAGAGCCTGTAAATCGCTATGAAAGTAATTTTATTAACACGGTTGAGCAATGTGCTTCGCTATTGTGCAAATATTCCTTGACGGACATAGGGATTATGCCAGACACCTTCCATATGAACATTGAAGATGCATTGATTGGTAAAACTTTGGAAAAGTATTCTTCCCTTATCAAATACATACATGTAGCCGATTCTAACAGAGAGTCTCCGGGAAATGGTCACTTAGATTTTGATGATATTTTTAGTTCGCTTGCGAAGATTCAGTATGAAGGATGGGTTTCTGTTGAGGTTCTACCTTTTCCCGACCCGGATACTGCGGCACAAAGATCTGCATTATTCCTTCTTCCGTTTCTTGATCGTGCAAAGAGGGAGAAATCACTTGCAATGATAAACGATAAGGTAAACGATCAATAATGGAGGTCTCAGAACAGCAAGCGGGTAGCACATTATATAAAGTCAACTAGGCTGTTTTCGGCAGTAATGCCGGATGACAATAAAATAATTGAGGAAGGAAAAGTGGGTTTATGAAAAAAGTTGTTGCATTTTTGCTAATTTTCGTGCTCATTCTTTCAGCTGCGGCTTGTGAGAGTGGAGGAACGAAACCAGGAGATTCGACCCAACCGAAAAGCTCTGCGCAAGAGAGTGGGGAAGGGAAAAGCATTACCGTCGCGCTCGTGACGAGTAAACGAGGAGATATGGGATTTAACGATCAGGCTTGGCTTGGTTGTCAGATGGCCGTAAAAGACTTCGGTATCAAACTTCTGGATGCTCAAGCTACAGATATGGCTGAAGCAGACGCGGCTATTCGAAATTTCTCTGACGCAGGCGATGTAGATCTAATTGTGGTAGTTGGAGCTAACTACACCGAAACTCTTGCGATGATAGCGGATGAATATCCCGAGCAGAAATATTCGATGGTAGACGCTATTTTGTTACCGGAGAAACCGAATGTAAGTTCAAATGCCACCATTGATGGGGAACAAGGGTTCCTGTCAGGTGTCATTTCCGGGCTTGTAACAAGAGGAGATTTCGCCGATTCATTCCCAAGAGCAAATTCAGATAAGAATGTAATTGTCTATGCGGGAGGGATGGATTCCCCAGTTTCTCGCGCTGGTGCTGCCGGCTATATGGCAGGTGTGCTGTACGTTAATCCCGAATGCAAAATCATCTATAACATCGTGGGCAGCTATCAAGATCCGGTAAAAGCTAAAGAAATTGCGATGAGCGGTGTGGCGCAAGGCGCTGATATCATCACGGGCAACTGCGGAAGTGGAAGCTTGGGGTTAAATGAAGCGGCGATCGAAGCAGGATGCTACTTTATTGCAACGAGTATGGCGGGTCTTGATCCGGTGTGCAGTTTGTGTACATCAGTTAAGCTTACCGAAAATGAGGTTTACGATGAGATTAAGGCTGTAGTCGAGGGTAAATTTACTTCTGGCGGGGAACGTCTAGGAATAGCTAGTGGTTACTGTGATGTCAGTCTCGAAGGAGTACAGATTGATTATCCTCAAGAGTTAATCGACATTGTTAATGAAATACGCGAAAGAGTCAAAAGAGGCGAGATTGTCATGCCAAATGATGTAACTGAGCTCGACGAGTGGAAAGCGAATAACCAATACAAATAATTATGTCGCTCTTAGTAATTTTCAGAAAATTTATCTGAATGACTATATTTGGTTCGGTTCGATAGAACCGAACCAAATAACAATTGTTATGGAATGGAAGCTTTGCTGATTGAGGCAAAAGCTTGTAATTCATCTTATAGATAAGGGCAGGAAGCGCATGGAACTTATCAAAATGACCGGTATCACAAAAGAATATCCCGGAACGGTTGCGTTAAAGGATGTTGATTTTTATTTGAAAAAAGGAGAAATCCTGTCGCTTCTCGGCGAAAATGGTGCAGGCAAAACAACGTTAATGAAGATCTTATATGGCATGGAAAAGCAAGATAAGGGTGAGATTTATATTAACGGCGAGCAAGTGAGTTTCAGTAATCCGAATGACGCTATCGCTCGCGGTATTTGTATGGTTCATCAACATTTCATGTTAGTCCCTGCTTTCACCGTGACCGAAAATGTTATTGCCGGTATTGAACCTACTAAGAACAAATATTTTGTTGATCATAAGCAGGCTGAAGATCGAGTAAGAGAACTAATCAATAGATACAATTTTAATATCGATGCCGATGCAAAGATTGAATCTCTTTCGGTAGGAGAGCAACAACGAGTCGAGATTCTTAAAGCGCTTTACCGTGATGCAAGTATTTTGATTCTAGATGAGCCTTCCGCCGTACTGACTCCTAATGAGGTTGATGAGTTGTTTGTGACTCTGAGGAAGTTGCAGTCACAGGGGACAAGCATCGTCATTATCACACATAAATTGCGCGAAACAATGAGTATTGCAGACCGTGCTATGGTTCTGAGAAGCGGGCTGTTAACACATGATAGTGTGGATCCCTCTCTTTCATCGGTTCAAGAGTTGAGCGAATTAATGGTGGGACGTCTCATACGTCTTGATAACAGGCAACCCTCCGAGAAGATTGGATCTGTTATGTTTAGCGTTAAGGATCTGGTTGTAAAGGATGATCGAGGCGTTGAAAGGTTGAAAGGTATTTCCTTTGATATTAGAGAGGGTGAAATACTCGGTTTCGCTGGAGTAGAAGGTAACGGACAGACGCAAATATTAGAGGCTGTTACCGGTCTCATTCAGCCCGAATCAATTGAGATGACGCTCAATGGAGAGATAATTACAGGTGATGCAAGAGCTCATATAGACTGTGGGATAGGTCATGTTCCCGAGGACAGATCAACGATGGGTTTAGTTGGTGGCATGAGCATCAAGAGTAATTTTATTCTTGGATACCATGGGTACCCCGATGTTTGTAAGAACAAACTGATGCGTTGGAAAGAAATCTATGCTTTTGGAGAGAATTGTCGAGAAAATTTTCAAGTAAAAACACCGAATATTGAGGCACCTGTCTCATCTTTGTCCGGAGGAAATCAACAGAAAGTAGTCATGGCAAGAGTTTTGAGTCGAGAGCAAAAAGTGTTGGTTGCAGCTCACCCGACTCGTGGTCTTGATGTGGGAGCCATGGAATATGTTCATCAACAGATTTTTGATTTTCGTGATCAGGGTAAAGCCGTTCTTCTGATTTCCGCGGAGCTTGACGAGGTGGTGCGGTTAAGCGATCGCCTCATGGTCTTGTTTGAAGGGAAAATTGTAGCTGAATGTGATCCTACTGAATTCACAAAAACAGAACTTGGTTTGCTTATGACGGGGCATTCCGTAGAAACAGTTAGAGGAATGGCTTCATGATAAACAAAATACAATTAAGTGACAAAACGACCAATTTTTTGATTGCCCTAGGAAAAAGCAGTCTCGCGCTGGTTACTGCCCTATTTATCGGTGGCGTCATTATCTCTCTCGGCGGGTATTCTTTTGTTGAAGTATATGTGTCTATATTTAAGGGATCGCTGGGAACATCTCGAGGCCTTATTCTTACGCTCGCCACGGCAACTCCGATCATGTTAACAGGTTTGGGATTCGCTCTGGGAATAAAGGTTGGTATTGTTAATACCGGGCTTGAGGGTCAGCTTTATGCCGGTGCTATGATTGCTGCGTTAGTTGGTGCCTATATTCCTTTGCCGAGCGGATTGCATACGGCCGTAGCTTTGCTTGCAGGAGGAGCGGCTGGAGGTTTGATCGGTGCTCTAATGAGCTTGTTTAAAATCCGATTTGGCGCTCCTGAAGTAATAACAGGAATCATGTTAAACAGTGTCGTCATGTTTTTTACAAGTTACTTGTCGAACGTTCCTCTAAAGCCTGAGGGTGCTGCTGCCGCACAAACAAAGGAAATCTTTGAGACAGCACGTCTCACGAGGATTGTCCCGAGAAGTCAGCTAACAACAGCTCTCTTCATTGCCATTCTGATGTGTATCCTCGTATATTTTATGCACAAAAAGACTGTGTGGGGTTACCAAATGATGGTGATAGGTTTGAACCCTAGGGCAGCAGATGTGGCAGGTATCAACAGTTCTTATATGTACACAGCTGCCCTATCACTATCGGGATTTATGGCAGGACTTGCCGGGAGCGGTTTGGTACTTGGCATTTTCAGACGTTTCATTGAGGAAGTTTCTAGCGGCCTTGGTTTTCAAGGTATTCCCGTTTCTGCGCTTGCTGGTCACAACCCGCTTGGTGTGATCGCATCAGCTCTCCTTTTCGGTGCTCTGGAAGCCGGTTCTCTGATCGTTAATCAGAGCACTGCTATACCGTTTGAGTTTGTTGATGTCGTCCAAGCATTAGTTGTTGTTTTTGTTGCAGCTCCTGCCATGATCACAGATCCTTTCAAATTTGTATGCATGAAGATACGGAAACGTCGTTTGACGGACGCGATATCAGAAGTTCCCCATGAGGAAGGAGAATAATCGATGGAATTGTTTGCGTCTATTATAGCCACAACTTTGAGGCTATCAGTACCCGTCATGTTGGCTGCAATTGGCTGTTCTTTTTCTACGAAAGCAGGTGTGACGGCATTTGGGTGTGAAGGTATGATGGCTGCCGGAGCGATTTTTGCAACTATAGGAGCATACTACAGCGGTAATCGATGGGTTGGTGTTTTCGTCGGTTTAGTAGCAGGGTTATTCATGTCCTTGATTCATGGTGTTTTACATATTCGTTTTCGAGTCAATGCGACACTTTCCGGAATGGGAGTCAACCTTCTAGGTGTCGCTACAGCAACCCTTCTTTTGAAATTGGTCTGGAATGAGGAAGGTTTTTCTCCTCCGACGGATGCCTTTTCAAAACTGAGCGCCACTCCGCCCTTTACTGGTATAGCAAAAATTCCGCTCATCGGTGGGGTCCTAGGTGAACAGAGTATATACCTGCTGTTTTGTATTGTTTTTATTATCTTGGGATGGGTGTATATGTACAGGACCACTTTTGGGCTTCGGATGCGAATGGTGGGTGAAAATCCTGTTGCAGCTCATAGCGTTGGAATCAATACAGTCCGATACAAATATTTCGGTGTAATTATGTGTGGTTTACTCGCGGGGCTTGGTGGAACATACCTATCGTTAGTCGGTATGAATCGATATACGATTAACATGGCGGCGGGGCGCGGCTATGTTGCCATGGTCATTAACAACCTTGGCGGCTCTAATCCGATCGGCACCGCATTATCGTCGTTGTTTTTCGGTTTTTTTGACTGCCTTCAATTTGTTTTTCAGGGTGTTCAGACTCCAGCTCAGCTCATGATGATGATGCCATATGTTTTCACATTAATCGTGTGTCTTCTCAATTCAAAAAGGGCTACTGGACCAGCTGGTGTTGGGAAACACTTTGATGCCAAGTAGGTTGATCTAAAAACATCAATATTCTCAATCGTGAGACATGTTGTTGCTTGATGGAGGATAATAACTCAACATCAGAAAAAGAGGAGATTCAAAAACATGAACATTATTCATTTTAAGGAAGTATTCGGATCAGAAAAACCAGTTTTTGGTATGGTGCATTTGCCGCCGCTGCCTGGCTCGCCAAACTACGGAAACAGTATGGAAGACGTGATTAATCACGCGCTTTTTGACTCACAGGTTCTTGTTGAAAATGGTGTTACAGCTCTCATTGTAGAGAATCTCGGTGACTATCCTTATTACCCGGTAACGCAGGAGCCTGAAACGGTAGCAGCGATGACTCGCGTAGCTCTTGAGATAAAAAAGAAGTATCCTGATACTCTTTTGGGGATAAATGTCCTACGGAACAGTTGGAAAAGTGCGATTGCAATTGCTTACTTGGTTGGAGCCCAGTTTATTCGACTTAATGTTCTTACAGACGTGATGGCTACAGATCAAGGCTTAATAGTCGGTGAAGCACATTTAGCTTTACGATATCGAAAATATCTTGGTGCCGATAATGTGTTGCTCTTCTGTGATTTGTATTCGAAGCATGCGGCACCATTAGCCGCTCGTGATCTTCGGACTGTCGCAAGTGAGATGGTCGGTCGCGGCATGGCAGATGCAATCATTATTTCCGGTCCTGAAACACCCGTACCTCCTCTAAAGGAAGACATATTGCAGGTGAGGCAAGCTGTTCCGGACGTTCCCATTATTTTGGGTAGCGGCATTACCACGGAGGTATGTGACATTGTATCGTTGGCCGACGGTGTGGTTTTTGGCTACGGCTCCAAGCCGAGTGGAAATATGAATGATCCTGTGGATGAAAAGACAGTAAGAATATTTATGGAAAGAATAAGTAATATATAAAGAGAGAAAAAATCGACAAGTGTTGAATCTTTGGATCAATCAATTTGGAGGTTTATTTTATGAATAGGACAGGACAGGATAAGATCTGTGACACAGAAGAACCAAAAAGGATACCACTGATTATTGACACGGATCCTGGCGACGATGATGCCGCATCTATCATGTGGGCGATCGCTTCAAACAAATTTGACGTGAAGGCTTTGACGATCACGCATGGCAATGTGGGATTGGATAAATGTGCGGTGAACGCTTTGCGGGTGCTTGAGGTCTGCAATCGAATCGACATTCCCGTCTATAAGGGTGCGTGGAAGCCTCTAATATTCCCGCTTTTCGATGCTTCATGGATTCATGGTGAGGACGGACTTGGAGACGTAGGATTTCCCCTGCCTGAAAATTCTGTGTCGGATGGCTATGCACCACTTGAAATGATTAGGATCGCGAAAGAATCTACAGAACCCATTACTATTTTGGCATTGGGGCCCATAACCAATGTTGCGCTTGCCATTTTGATTGAGAAGGAATTTATCAAGAAAGTCAAAAAGATTGTTTTCATGGGTGGAGCGGTCTGCGTTCCAGGCAACACTTCTCCTGGAGCAAGTTTTAATGTTGCAGTTGATCCGCATGCCGCAAAAATTGTATACAACTCCGGTATCCCAGTTGTTCAAATCGGTCTCGACGTTTGTGATAGGGTTACACAACGCTGGGACGATCTGGAGGAAATTGCGAAAGCGAAAACACCAGTTACTGACTTTTTAGTGCGAATGATGGAGTTTCGTAAAACGGCAAGAAGAATCATAAGAAATGATGAGGGTGAAATTGTACGCATCGTTTCGGCGAGTGAGCAGGCATCTCGATCAGACAGCGGAATTGGTCTAAACGATCTGACGGCTACGGCATTTCTGATTAATTCGAATTGGTTCAAAGGCATTGATTTAACGATGGATATAGAAATAGAGGGGCTAACACCAGGACGGACAGTCCCTGATGTAATGCGCCTATGGGGGAAAGAGAGTAATTGCTTTTTTGTCAATGATGTAGATGATAGAGCTCTTGTCTCACAATGGGTCAAGGATATGAAATCATTTTGTCCCAATATAAATATTATTTTAAACGGAGGTGTTTAACATGAAAGAAAGCATCAAGAAGTACTTTAAAGTGGGTACAATTCAGTGGATGAGTCATCCGCCAGCGCAATACGATTTGCTCGATAGTTTAAAGGTATTGGCATGTGATAATTTTTTCGATGCAATCGAAGTTGGTCAGATTAAAGATGATTCCACTCGAGCAAAAGCGAAAGCAATTCTTGAGCAGAGTCATATGACAATTTGCTACGGTGCTCAGCCGCGCCTTCTTGGACCTAAACTAAACCCTAATGATATTAATGAGGAAGGACGAAAATCTGCCGAGAAAACATTACTCGAAGCGATTGATGAGGCTGAATATTTAGGCGCGAAAGGGATTGCCTTTCTCGCTGGAAAATGGACGGAAGAGACAAAGAACGAGTGTTACAATCAACTTCTTAAAACGACCCGGAATCTGTGTGATTATGCCGCGACGAAAAAGATGATGGTCGAATTGGAGGTGTTCGACTATGACATGGATAAAGCCGCTCTGATCGGGCCTGCGCCCTATGCAGCTCAGTTTGCCGCGGACATGAGGATCACCCATTCTAACTTTGGATTACTTGTGGATCTCAGCCACTTTCCTACTACTTACGAATCAACACGCTTCGTGATTCAAGTACTGCGCCCCTATATCACTCACCTGCATTTTGGAAATGCTGTTGTTAAAGAGGGTGCAAAAGGATACGGGGATCTTCATCCACCTTTTGGATATCCTAACAGCGCAAACGATACCGAAGAATTGTTGGAGTTTTTCCGAGTTTTGAAGGAAGAAGGGTTCTTCAGGAAGGATGAAAGACTTGTGCTATCAATGGAAGTTACTCCTCAAGAAGGACAGGATGCCGATATTATCCTTGCTAATACTAAGCGTGTTGTTGAACGAGCTTGGGCACTTCTGGAAGATTGATATAAAACATTCAGTAGTGTGAAGATGGTATTCCGTTATGGTGAACTTAGCTGAAAACGCAATTAAAGCCAGAGAGTTGTCATATTCTCCTTATAGTCATTTTCAGGTGGGCGCTGTCCTGCTTTGTGATGATGGACATCTGTTTGCGGGCGCCAACATCGAAATTGCAGGAAGCAGCGCAAGCTGTTGTGCAATGCGTGTTGCGCTTACTTCGGCTATTTCGTCCGGCTATCATTACTTTGTCGGGGCAGCGATGACAAGTGAAAGTGATGAAACAGATTTCACTATTTGCGGTGCTTGTCGTCAGATGTTAGGCGAATTTTGTGGTGCCGATATGCCTATAGTGTTTGTCGGGCGAACAGGTGCGTTAAGAACTTTGAAGGTTAGGGAATTGATGCCATACTGGGATATGATGCAATTTGATACTCATCTTACTCTCAGTAATACGAGTTATGAGATTGACAATGGCGAAGTTCCTAGAAAATTGATTGAACTGGCGGAGCTTGGAAGAGTCAATAGTGTTGCGCCATTCAGTCATTACCATGTAGGTGCAGCTCTTCTCGGTTCATCAGGTAAAGTGTTTATTGGCGGTAATATCGAGCAGACATCTAGAAGCTCAACGATTTGTGCGGAGCGAGTGGCGCTCTTTAAGGCAATTATGGCCGGTGAACGCGATTTCTCAGCGATTGCGGTCGTTGGAGGCCCTAAATGCAGATCTGTAGAAGGCGATAATTATGGCAATCCATGTGCTGTATGTCGGCAGGTTCTTCATGAATTTGATGATGGAACGATGGCTGTTTACATGGCAAAAGGAGACGGTGATTTTATTGAAAAGCAACTGCTAGAATTGCTCCCATACCCGTTTAATAATTCTTTTTACCAATGATGAGAGGGAGTGTTTTGTTGTGTTTGGAGATTGTACACGTTTACTTGTAGCGGTTGTCATGGTGTGATTGACAATTTATTTCGATAAGTTAGCGTTGATGATCAATTGTGATACTGGACGATCGAAGCAATGTATATAAAGGAAAACTAACAATGATGATTGATGTCGCGAATATCCCTGCATCTCCTCCTTCAGGGCGAGAATCAATATGTGTGGTAATCGACGTTTTACGAGCGAGTAGTACGATTACGTATTTGTTTGATAAAGGCACACAGGAGGTGTGGCTTACGGATACGGTTAGCTCGTACTTGAATAAGGGAGATGATGATCGAGAGGGTCTTAAAATTTGTGCCGAAGATGTTAGCGGTCGTTGTTTGCACGGTGCCGATTTTAGTCCCTCGCTTGACGACATCTCATTGAATGATCTGGTTTTTTCAGGACCAGTTTTGATGCAGACAACAAACGGTACGAAGGCGGTACACAAATTACTTGAATATGGGATGGATATTGTTCTTATCGGATGTATGCGAAATGCTACTAGTGTCATGGAATTCGCATTGGAACTTGCCGAGGAGCTGAACCGAGATATTTATATCGTGTGTGCTGGTCGAGAATACGCAACAAGCTACTCTATTGATGATGTGTACTGTGCTGGATATCTGGTGAGATCTGCTCAGACAGTTGCGAAAAAAAGGGGAGTTCTAGTATCGCTAAACGATAGTGCAAAATTGGCTTGCATAGTCCTAGATTCATTTTCAAATGCTATTGAGGCTTTCAATGCCTCTGCCAGCGGATACGTAATGCGAAATATTAACAAATCAAACGATATATTATTGTGCGCACAAACGGATGTTTCACGTACTGTGCCAATTTTGAAGGGAGAGACGAGTGACGGTTTTTTGAGGATCGTGTCTCTTAATTGTTCGTGAGTCATGCGTGTGAACGGATTAAACGTGTATTTGCCAGAATCATCAGAATAAGAAAAATACAACACTAAAATTGAGCAGGAGGCTTTAAATGAGCAGTATTTTGACGAAAAATGATTTAGAGAAACTGGGAATTATTATTCCCAAAGTAGACTACACGGCGGCTTTATCGAGTTATGAGGGTTCTGCAAGCGTTGTGGAAGCGTGTAGAGTGGTTAAAAAGTATGGATTTGCTACAGTATGTGTTTATCCGACGTGGGTCGCTCTGGCAAAGGAAAATATGAAGGACTCACAGAGCGGGATTCTGGCTACAGTTGCGTTTCCGCATGGGTCGACAACGACGGAAGCTAAGGTGGCAGAGACTAAGCAGTGTTGTCGTGACGGGGCTACAGAGATTGACATGGTGATCAATATCGCACGGTTTTTGGATGGCGATTACGATTATGTCAGGAGTGAGATCGCTGCGGTCGTCGAGTGTGCCCGGCAGTATGAGGTAGGTGTAAAAGTCATCATTGAGACCGGATACCTTTCCGATCAGCAAAAAATCGAGGCCGCTAAGCTTTGTGTAGATGCTGGCGCTGAATACGTAAAAACATGTACGGGTTTCGGGCCAGGGAAAGCAAGTTTGCATGACATCTTATTGCTGAAGAAGGTGGTCGGTGAGCGTTGTAAAATTAAGGCTAGCGGTGGTATTGCAAGCCTTGAAGACCAACTCATGTTCATCGAACATGGCGCCTCAAGAGTGGCAGGACGTGGTAATATTGTTGATCAATTGAATGAAATTGGCTATCTACCGCATTTATAATTTCTGTTTGTGATTTTTCATGACATGCCCGTGATTGCGGAGAGGAAGTCTTTTATGGTATTTAGAGTCCCTGATCATCACATGTCAGCTCAGTCAGGAGTTTTTGCAAGCTCTGTACTTCTTCCAGGAGATCCGTTGCGTGCAAGGATGATCAGCGATACGTATCTTGCTGATGCTGTTCTGGTCAATGAAACAAGGGGATTATACGCCTATACAGGGTACTACAAAGGTAAACACATCTCTGTTATGGGGAGCGGCATGGGTGGTTCTGCCACTGCCAATATCGCGTGGGTTCTGTATAATCTGTACGATGTGAAAACGATCATTCGTGTTGGGACCGCAGGAGGATTGCATGATTCTATCAATGTTGGTGATATCGTCATTGGTCTAGGCTCCAGTCATAACACCAATCACCACGCGAAGTATCAACTCAATGGAACACTGGCAGCACTCGCTTCATATGATCTCTTGGAGAGAGCAGTTTCGACGGCTAGAACTATGCACTTACCTTTTTATGTCGGGAATATCTTTTGTTGCAATCATTTTTATCTTGAACATCCGGAGGATCGGAAGGGATTTGCAAAGCACGGCTGTCTTGCGTCTGATCAAGAAACAGCCGTGCTTTATATGACTGCATCAGCATCAAGGAGAAAAGCCTTAACCATTGATACCATTTCCAACCATGTGTACAAAGTTGGGCGAGTAATGAACGCTAAAGAGAGACAAGAGAGTTGCAGACCAATGATAGAGTTAGCTCTGGAAATTGCTTAGGCACAGCACATATAGAAGGGGAATGGATTAACTTATTACAGACAACGGACGGTCTTCGTGTTTCGATCTGTTAGGGATAATTGAGTGAGTTGGATTGGAGGAAAATCATGACATTAAAAGCCCCTACACATCATATTTCTTCGCAAGTTGGGGATTTTGCGAAAACAGTACTTTTGCCGGGTGACCCCTTGCGGGCAAAGATGATTGGAGAAACATATCTTCAAGATTCAGTGTGCATTAATCAGGTCCGAGGGCTATATGCATATACCGGATATTTCAACGGACAACGTGTCTCCGTTATGGGAAGCGGGATGGGCGGATCATCGACAGCAAACATCACTTGGACGCTGTTTAATCTCTATGATATTGATACAATCATTCGTATTGGCACAGCTGGTGCGTTTCAGCCGTGGCTTAATCTTTTCGACATTATTATTGGTCAGGGATCGAGTCATGACACGAACTATCACGCGCAGTATAAGCTAAACGGAACAATGACAACTCTCGGTTCCTTTGATTTGCTTGAAAAAACAGTTGGGATTGCAAGAGAAATGAATTTGAACTTCCACGTTGGTGATATTTTCTGTTCGAACCAGTTTTATTATGAGGACCCCGACCATTTGAAAGGTTTTGCAAAAATGGGGTGTCTTGGAGTCGATCAAGAGACGGCAGTTCTGTATATGACGGCTGCTGCAGCAGGTAAAAAGGCACTTACCATTGATACAGTTTCGGACCATGTATGGGGAAATAAAACGAAACTGTCTGCTGAGGAGCGGCAAGAAAGCTGTAAGCCGATGATTGAGCTAGCATTGGCGGTCGCTACTTGTGCGAACACTCCGAAAGAATAACCAAAATTTTTACCTTTAATACCAATTTATGATATGTAAGGAGATGCTTATGGGAACGAAGTGGCATTCTAAGGCGGATAAACCAACAATGGAGGGAGGGCTTCAGTATCATATCCGTTGCATGCAAGGTGATGTTGAAAAATATTGTTTACTTCCCGGAGATCCGGAACGCGTGACGTTGATTGCAGAATCATGGACAGAAAAAAGACATATTGCGAACTATCGTGAGCATCGAACTTGTAGCGGTGCGATTGATCAGGTGAAATTGACGTGTTGTTCAACAGGAGCAGGTGGAGGTTCAACATCGAGTGCTCTTGAAGAGCTCATTGCTCTTGGTGCTGATACATTCATTCGCGTTGGCACTACTGGCACAATACAGGAAAATATTGCTTGCGGTGACGTAATTATTTCAACTGGAGCTGTGAGACATGACGGTTCAAGTGATATGTACGTTGAACCGGCATATCCCGCCTTTGCCAACTATGAGGTTGTTGCGGCATTAGTAGAGGCCACAGAAAGGCTTAATATTAAATATCATTTAGGGGTTACTTGTTCAACAAGTAGCTGGTACTGTGGGCAGGGAAGGCCAGGCTATAACGGATATACACAGAGCTTTGTTTCGAAAAAACTTGAAGATCTTCAAAATGCAGGGGTACTGAACTTTGAAATGGAAGCGGCAACAATATTTGTTTTAACGGGCTTGTATGGACTAAGAGCCGGTGCAGTGTGTACAGTTGTTGCAAACAGGGTTACTGATGAGTTTATCTACGGCGGTATCGAGAAAAGTGCGGCTGTAGCCAATTTGGCTGTCCAAATATTACATGAATGGGATGCGAAGAAAGTTGCCAGAAATAAACCATACTGGTTTCCCAGTCTATAGTTTCAACTGTACTAATTTGCACGACGGGTAAGATATTGCGACAATTAATACTATTATTTGCAAATTGTGCTGTGATCTGGTATAAACAGCTGTTTTCTCAATATATTGCATACTTTGGGAAAACCAGAATTTTAAAAAGTTGGATCCGCATGAAAATTATTATTGCGTGTAATCCATTTAAAGGAAACGTTGCATCTTCTGAGGCATTTTCATATATAGCGAAAGGAGTATTGTTCGTAGTTTCGAATCCACTCATTGGTATACAAGATGCAATTTATGTCTACGGTCTTCAGAAGGGCTTAAACGCAGAAGATTTAGCGTAAGTGGATCAAACAATGGGCTTACTCGATCAGATGCTTAATGAACTTGCTGGTTGAATTGTTGCTCAATTGTTAGGAGCCGGAGCGGCAGGTAGACTTGGAGTGGCCTTTGCTGCTTTTCTGGGAGAGAAATAAGCTCCCGGAATTGATCTAGTGATACTGACAATGATACGACCAATGGCATTGGAGCAGGCAATGAAGGGCAGTTCAACATTTTTGAAGGATGTTGGAAAGACTGCTTTTGGAGCATTTATGCTTTATTGTTCGTGATCTATTTATTAGGGGGAAACATGAATCTACATTATTTTTGGTTACCGGTCTCGTTCTTTCATCTATTGAGATGATGTAGCTAGGTGGTGTTTTCTATTTGCGCATGTTATAGCAGAATGATTTGCTGGCTTGACGAATTCTTTATCCGCACGGATAGTATGGTGAATGCCATTTCAGTAAAGGTGCATTTCAAATCAGAAAGGAATCTATAGATGAAAAAGATAAAAAGGCGTAGTCTTAGCTCTCAAGCTCGAGACGAAATATTGGAGTTGATATTAAATGACGAATACAAATTCATGGATCAACTTCCCTCTGAACAGGATCTTGCGGATCAGCTAGGGGTTTCTCGCAATACTATCCGTGAGGCGATTAGATTATTAGAAAGTGATGGCTATGTTATTGCAAGGCATGGTGTAGGGACTTTTGTTATTCGCAACATGGATAGTATACGAACAAATATTGCAAATTTGGAAAGCTCAACTAAGATAATAGCAACTCATGGATATTGCCCAGGGACAAAGTCAATAATTACATCAGTTTTCTCAGCTTGTGGGTTCGTTGCGCGTGAATTAGGGTTATCTGAAGATGATAATATTTTCTACATTGAGCGCGTGAGAACAGCAGATGGAAAGGCCGTCGTTTACGTCGAAGACTACATTCCATACATAGAGGGGATGGAGAGGAAATATCTGGAAGATAGGCGCGAATCTCTTTTAGAATTTCTCCAATCTTTCGATCACACAATCTCATTTTCTGTTTGTAGAATTAGTGCCGTGATTAGCGATGATAAAATTGCTGAGAAGCTGGAGCTAAGCCAGCCGACGGCGTTGTTAAAACTAACCCAGACTCATTACAATTCGTTTGGGCATCCTGCGTTATTTTCTAATAGTTTTTACGACAGTAACATGTTTGAGTTTAGCGTAATTAGAAAAACGAGTTAAGAATTCACATGAGAGGCTATGCCGATAGTTTCAACGTCTTTCGTCTGCATTCCGATTAAATAAGTCAATATTTATAGTGACCCCTCAATTGTAAGGACGCGGATTTATCCGTAGTTTGAATTGTGAAAACAAATACAGCGGCATGGACAGAGGGATGTTTGAGGAGAGCGAGGCGGGCGTCTCCCAAGGGCTCTTTGAGACCTTTACTGGGGAATGTGATGCTGAACGAATGTGATCAAGAACTGGAACGCTGCGGCCATCGCTTCGTCCGCTATGCTGGAAATCGCGCTCACAAAAGGTTCTTCCTTATATTTGAGTATTTGAAGGTAAAAAAATATTGGGCAGAAGGAATTTCGCTTTGAGTAATTGGAGACTACACCGTCCATAGGATAGGCGTTTAATCATCTTAAGCTTATTGTTGTTTCCCTCAACAAAGCCATTGCTGTAAGTATAAGTTACGGCATTAGAGACAGGAATGAAATCTTTCATTAAGCTTTCGGCAAATGCACGAATCGGCTTGAATGGGCTTTTCTTATATTTTTCCAGAAAGATTTCCAGATCATGTCGGCTCCTGTTATGGAATAGATTACGGAAGTCTGAAATGAGCATTTTTACTGTTTCCAGTATTGGATAACGCGTACAAAGTATTTCCCACTCTCGATCTGAGACGTCTCCTTGTTTACTCCACAAAAAGCGGAATAAGAAAGAGCGCGTAAGGTAGCGGTATTTCTTGTTCCTGCCCAAATCGAAAAGCTGATCTTGCTTTAGCTGAACAGGAGATGGAATGAATCCCTTTTCCTCAAGTGAACGGCAGTATTCATAGAATTGCGTCAATTTGCCGTCATAACCAATGAGAGACATTTTCTGGCAAACATCTTTTCGTGTATATCCTTGCTTGATGAGTGAGATGATTTCATCTTGAAAAGGAATCAACCCTATAAAAGCATGAGTGCTTTTTTCTGCCATATATTCAGGATTTCCTGTAGCATATTTTCTTACACTGTCGCGTGAGATATGCATGGTTGCCGCTATTTTTCGCCCAGATATGCCTTCGGCCAACATGTTCTGAATGTCACGTATCATGTTGGCTTTCTCGTTTTTTTTAGAATCCTTTCCTGCGATGATTTCGAAACCGTCGTTTTATCCGCAGACGGTTCATCGTCAGCATCATCCTCTATGCGAATCCTTGCAGGAAGTTCCTGTGACATAACCTTTTGAATGGCCTCCATAAGGTTTTGGTACAAATGAAATCGGTCTGCTACCTGCATAGCATGGGGAAGCACTTCCTGAATAGCGGTTGCATAAGCATTGGCACGATCCCGTGTTATGACTTTCACCTGCTTATTCTCTGCCAACCATGCTTTCAAAGCTTTTCCATCTCGTCCGTCTAATAGATCAATCGGTTGATGAGTCCTTCCGTCAACAATAATCGTTCCGTATGTATATCTTTTTTTATATGCCCAATCATCAATCCCGACGATATCTGTTTGGGGAGATTTTATCGTTTCTGCCCGCTTTAGAAACATTCGAATAATTGTGTCTCCACTGACCTTGATGCCCAGTTTTGAACAAATACGCGCCGCGCCTTCACAACTTGTTTGGGTGGCTAAGGCGATGATAAAATCTTCTAATCGTCCTGTCATTCTTTTATAGGTACCGAAGAAATCATGAATGGTCTCACAAAAGACTTTCTGATCACAGCCTTCTGTATGACAATAATAGCGGTAAGCCTTCAAGTACACTTCTGTTCTCTTAGCCAAAATCGGTAAGTCTTGCAGTTTTCGCGAATAAGTACTGTGGTACACTTCACTGGGCTGACCGCATTTTGGGCAGCATTGCTTTCGAGTACGTGACTTCAGATGAAGCTGAATCACATCTTTTGTTTCAATAATTTTTCGAATCTCTACCTCTTTGGGATAGAACGTTTTTAAATCAAGAGAAGATGATGAAGACATTGAGTACACCAAGTCCTTTGCCGTTTCTTTCTCTATATTATACGATAATACTCAAATATAAGGAAGAACCTTTTTAGAGCGAGGAGGTGGCCTTCAGCGGCCGAGATTTTCCAGCTATGCCGACGATCTTCTGCAAAAGCAAACGTGCGGCCGGGCGCGTACTGCCGAGCATTACCAAGTTCCTTGAAGGGAAGCTATTCCTAAAAGTGAACCGCGAGAAGACAACAGTCACACACGTCGGTCAAGTCAAATTCCTTGGGTATGGATTCTATGTCAAGGATGGCGAGGGACAACTTCTGGTGAACCCCAAAAGTGTAAGCAAGCTGAAAACCAAACTGCGCGAACTGACGGGGCGCAACAAGGGCATGAGTACCCAAGCTCGGAAAACGAAGCTAAACCAACTCCATCCGCGGCTGGGTCTGAAAACACTCTTAAATTAGCTAGACCGTTTACTGGCAACCGCGAGACAGAATACAAGCGATAATCTGCTTTAGCAGAAGCTGAAAAATCTGGTGAGCATGGCAGATTTTCAGAAGACGATAGTCTTGCCGGGAACAACCCATTATAGGGGTTAAGCAAACCGCCGGCTAAGCCGGCGGTGCTGATTTGGAATATGAAATATCATTTCCTTTTGATAACACGCTTTGCAGCTTCTACAATTTTCTCGCCGGTGAGGCCAAAAGCTTTCATCAGAACATCAGGATCTCCTGATTCTCCGAAGCGATCCATAATGCCGATCATCTCTACGGGAACAGGGCACTCTTGGGCCAACACCTCAAGAACCGCACTTCCCATTCCGCCCATAATTTGATGTTCCTCAACGGTAACAACCGCGCCGGTAGCTTTTGCAGCCTCTACAATAGTTGCCCTATCGATTGGCTTGATGGTATGGTTATTTATAACCATTGCACTAATGCCCTCTTTTTTCAGTTCTTTTGCAGCAACAAGTCCTTCGTACACCATAGCTCCACATGCAATAATTGCAACATCGGTACCTTCATACATACAATATGCCTCTCCGATTGTGAACGGTGTACTCTCATCTGTGATAACAGGCACTTTTTCACGTCCGAAGCGAATATAAATCGGCCCGACCATTTCTGCGGCTGCAAGCGTCGCTTTCTTTGTTTCGATGGAGTCCGATGGAACTACAACCGTCATGTTAGGTAGACAACGCATGATGGAGATTTCCTCAAGGGCCTGATGAGTTGCACCATCGGGACCGACAGATATACCACCGTGAGCACCGCCTAATTTGACATTGAGGTTACTGTAGCAAACAGTTGTGCGAATTTCATCCCAGCCCCTTCCTGCCAAGAAGACACCATAGTTGGTAACAAATGGAACCTTACCCATCAAAGACAGGCCGGCAGCAACGCCGATTTGATTCTGTTCGGCAATTCCCAAGCTAATGAATCGATCCGGAAATGCATCCCTGAACAAGTCGACTTTTACCGAGCCGGTGATATCAGCACCAAGTGCTACAACTTCTTTATTCCTTTGTCCCGCTTCAAGTAGCCCTTCGCCGTAACCGAATCTGGTAGGTATTTTTTGGGGATTATCAATATCTATATTTAAACTCACACTTCTCATTATTCTACCTCCTTAAGTTCAGCCAAAGCAATTTCAAGCTGCTCGTTATCAGGCGCAACACCATGCCAACCCGGAGCATTTTCCATGTAAGATACACCTTTGCCCTTTACTGTGTGGGCAATGATCACGGTCGGTTTTCCGGTAAATTGACTTGCTTGTCTAAATGCGTTCTCTATTTCTAAAACCTCGTGTCCGTCTATTTCAATGACATTCCAGTTGAAGGCAAGGAATTTATCAGTGAGGGGATCTATAGTCATGACATCATCAACTTTCCCATCAATCTGCAGTCCGTTTTTATCAACGATTGCACAGAGATTATCCAGCTTGTAATGCCCTGCAGCCATTGAAGCCTCCCAAACCTGACCTTCCTGAAGTTCTCCGTCGCCCATAAGGCAATACGTTCTGAAATCAGTTTTGTTCATGCGTGCGCCCAAAGCAATTCCTACAGCAACAGAAAGGCCTTGACCAAGTGATCCTGAAGAAATCTCAAGGCCAGGGGTATGGTGCATACAAGGATGTCCTTGCAGCATACACCCATATTGACGAAGATGTTTCAACTCTTCACGCTCAAAGTAACCGAAGTCACTGAGAATAGAGTAAAGAGCCGGACAAATATGACCCTTGGACAGAACAAACCTATCGCGATCTGCCCAGTTAGGATCTTCAGGATTGTGACGCAAGACGTTGTGATAAAGCACAGTAAGGATATCAATAGAAGATAGGGAGCCACCAGGATGTCCGGAGCCGGCTTTGTGAAGCATCTTTATAATATCACGTCTGTGATGCCTCGCCTTTTTTTTGAGTTCATTTTCATTCAAATGATGAGTCATTATTACCTCCTTTTAATAAAAATTATTCGAATTCGCATTACATAATTATTCGTTGGGATGTCCTACATTACAAGCGGATACATATCACAAAATCTCCGCTATATATAAAATCATCATTTATATGCAACGAAATTCAACCACTTTTTGCCGATGATACTCGGCAATATTACATTTAAATTATATAACAATGCAGTTAAAAATCAATCATATAAGATAGTAAATTTTAAGTATGACAGCAAAACGACAATAAAAGATGCCTCAAGGGGCTGTCTCAAAACCGCTAAACAGTAGCGGGAACGAGCCAGCCCCTTTAAGATTTCAGAGAATGCCGTGTTATCAGGCATGACAAGGGATGTTGAGATAAGTTTTTTTGCTGCAAATTCCTAATAACGGTAGTTCTCTTCGCTTTCAGTACCTAGTTGCACGTTGTAGGCCGCCTTCAGTTGACTGTTTTGTATATGGTTTATGGTTCATCTTTCAGGCACATAAACGTCGCATAGGGATTGATCTTTGAAAAACTGTTGTGTGTGGAACCTAGGCTATCTGGGTACATTTCGTATTTCCGCTCTGGCTACATAGTCTTCTAACATTTCTATGGCCTTTGACACTCTCCATTACGCCTGCCGATACCATAAATATCTTGTCTTCCATCTCTACATGCTTGCGCCTGATGAGCGCCAGTCTCTCAAGAAACTCTGCACTATGATGTTGTAGTAGGTCTTCTTTAGCAAAGTGATTCAACAAGAACGTTCGGCATTTGCCTTGCAATTTTGCTCGGTATTTTCCTATCGACTTTCTCCAACCAAAAGTGTAGCGGTTGGCATTTGCCTCAAATTTAGTGCCGTCTACAAACAACGTGCGGAAGTGCACTTCATCGAAATCATGCAATAGCTCTAGAAATTGCGTCAAAAGCTCTTCGCAAAACAGGCCAGTTTGTCTTTTCTGAAGCGATTTATCGTATTATGATCCGGAGCCTTCTAGCTTTGGAGTAAGTATAGAAAAGCCAAATCCATATGACAGGCTCGTTCTGTTTTTGCAACTTAATTCTATGCCTAACAAATAGGCGTAAATCATAATCTTACAGAGTATTTTCGGTCTGATTGAGATTTCGTCCTACATCTGAATAACTGGGATAATGGTTCATATAAGCCATCGCCTCAAAAAACTTGTTCAGTAGCCGTATTGAATCTCTCACGGTGATAAATCGATCGGTCTCTATGTGCAAACATAGTTGAATATAGCCCAGTATTTGTTACAAGTTTGATTGTACAACTAGAGTCTTGACAAAATATGTTTAAAGCATGCGAGGTGCCGCAACACCTCATTTTTACGTTAAAAAGGGATCAGCCTTTGAGACAGCCCCCTTGTATTGATGGAGTTTATTGAATAATCTGCTCGTCTCTAGTCTTTCTCTTTGACAGCCATCTCTCTACGTGAGATGAGGAACAGGGCTCCTGCCGATAAGAGGATCAGCCCAGCCCAGTGAGCGACTCCGTGGCTTTCTCCTGTCGCCGGCGGTGAGACAACAATGGGTCTATAGACCGGTGTAATGACGGTATCCTCTTTGATATTTTTGCCGTCATGACTCCACTCAGCTGTAAAGCCTTTCTTTTCAGGGATGACTTCCGGTACGGCATCTTCACCGTAATTGACGGTCTGTGGAGTGCCGATGATGTTTCCTTCTTCGTCTTGATACGTGACGGTAAATGTCTTGATCGTATAAATGGGGCGGATGGTCGTGTGAGCCGTGATATTCTTGCCGTTATGATCCCACTCAGCTGTATAGCCTTCTTTTTCAGGGATGACTTCCGGAACGGCATCCTCACCATACTTGATGGACTGCGGTGTGCCGATCGTGTTACCCGCTTCATCCACGTATGTGACGGTAAAGAATAAGTCTTGCCAAAGCGCCTTCACTTCGATGTCTTTGGTGACCGTGATACTCTCGCCGGGCTGCTTTTCGGAGCCGTTCACATCCCACGCTTTGAATGTCATCCCTGTCGGAGCCGTGAACTCACATCAAGGCTGGCTCCGTCTCCGGCGAGCGGATTATCTTCGGCATTAATGTTTTTCACCTTAGTAAAGTGTTCAATACCCTTAAAGTTAGTGATCCCTTGTAACGTGCACAGTATGATTGTTACATTGTCTCGCTCAGCCTGTGACAATACTCCATCCCCATTTTCGTCCGCACCTTCTATGTATTCTCTGAAATTTGGATCAGGGAAATTTGTTGCGTTGATTGCCACATCATAGGGCGCCGCTGTGACGGGTACGGGTTGGAAGACCCGCACGACAAATGATGCTAACAGAGTCATCACAATCAGCATGGCTGTTCTTTGGGTTTTCCTCTTCATTTTTATCATCTCCTTGATTCTTTGAGCCGACTCTCTGCCGGCACGGCCGCTGTGTGTTGTGCCTTACGGCTTAGTCTCTGAGATACCAATCAGTGGGTTCAATATACCATAAAGAAATGCTTGGTAACCAGAAACAATTGTAAAATATTGATGAGCTGAAAAATATAGCTTGTATAGAGAGTTGAATGTTGTATATATTAAATGCAGATTTTAATCTGAATGCCGAAGTAAATCGGATCGCAAGACGTTCAGGGCGCCGCTTGTATCGGCATTCTGCAGTGCTGTAACGCCTGATATAATGGTCTAGCGAGAGAATCCCTAAGGAGCGGCACGATCATGAACAACCCGTGGAGATTATACGATGCCCTGATCGAAGGTGTCGATCCCTCATGGAAAGTAGACTACTATTCACAAGGCGCGACGTGGTGCGAGGTCTTTTCCGGTGACCATTCAGGCATCGCGATGTGCATGCATGAGCGCGGACCCGGCTCCCAGTTTCCCGACCCCGTCGAAGGGATGTCGTTGCGAGACATGGCGGCGATGGTCAAATCGTGGAATTACCTTGAGGCGTCGCTCGGGACGGCGGCCTTGAACTGCTATTACAATACTGTCGAGAAAGTGAACAGTCTCGGCGGTTTTCGCGGTTTGGAGATCGGCACGGGAGCTGTCGATTTGGAGAAACGCAAACAGCTGAACGCCTTTATCGCATTTCAAGACGAAATCGCCGGCAAGAAAGTCGCTGTCATCGGGCACTTCCCGCATATTGAGCGCAAGATCGGCGGCATGTCCGATTTGATCGTCATTGAGCGCCGTCCCCAGAAAGGCGATTACCCGGATCCCGCCTCCGAATACATTCTCCGAGATCAAGACTACGTCTTCATCACGGGCTCCACCTTGACGAATAAAACGCTCCCGCGATTGCTCGAAGTCGCGGGTGACCGATGCAAAGTGAGTATTGTCGGTCCTTCCGCCTGTATGGCGCCTGTCCTTTTTGAGATGGGCGTTGACAATATTTCAGGCTATTGTGCTACAGATCAAAAGCTCCTTGACCGGGCGATCCGTCGCGGAAAAGTGATGGAGATCTATGACGCGGGTTACATGGTGAGCATTGACCGCCCGCTGTAGACAGGATTATACCGGAATTGCTGTTGAAGGATATAATTTAGAAACCTCACGCATGGATGTTCCCGTACGTGAGGTTTTTAAGTGATTGAGTGGCGACAATCGCCTGCCGCATTTAATGAAGAAAGGCAGATGTTCCTCCCTCGGGAATTCGTCTAATAGAGATATTCCGTTTTTCGAACATTCTTGACGATGATCTTCCCCTCGCGTATGACGTACGGTCTGTTCGGGGCGAGCGCAATCGCTTCGCGGATGTTTTTCGCTTCGATCAGGACTAGGTTGGCGTCGCATCCTTCTTCGAGACCGTAGGCGGGAAGGTTCATGACTTTGTTGGCGTCCGTCGTGATCATGTCAAAAACTTTTTCAAGCTCCGGCGGCAGACTCATCTGTGCGGCGTGGACGGTGACGTTGGCCACCTGGAGCATGTCGGCGCTTCCAAGCGGGTAGAACGTATCATTGACGCAGTCTTGTCCGAAACTGACATTGACGCCGGCTTCAAGCAGTTCTTTCACCCGCGTGATGCCGCGTCGGATCGGCTGTTTGTCGAGGCGTCCCTGAAGCATCAAGTTCGTGACGGGGTTTGTGATCATGTGGATGCCGGCACGCGCGACTTTGTCGATGACGTAGGAGGCGTAGTGATCGTCGTATGCCGCGAGCGCGCAAGTATGCCCAGCCGTGACGCGTCCGTGCCATCCGCGCCTGATTGTCTCATCCGCTACCATTTCAAGCGTGCGATAGAACGGATCGTCCGTTTCATCGACGTGCATATCGATATCGGCGTCGTACTTCTCGGCGAGATCGAAGCAGAATTTGACGTGGGCGAGGCTGTCGTCAGGCGTGCCCTCGTTCGCCGGCATGCCGCCGACGATGTCGCACCCCATGCTCATCGCTTCATCCATCAAACGGTCGCAGCCGGGATTTTTCAGGATTCCTTCCTGCGGGAATGCGACGAGTTGCAGCGTCATTCTGTCGCGGTAGCGTTCGCGCAGCGCCAAGACACCTTTTAGAGGTTTAAGTCCGCCGATCGTATCGATGTCGACGTGTGTGCGCATAGCCAGTGTTCCGTTCATCAACGCCAGATCGAGCACGGCGCCGGCGCGTTCGATGACATCTTCGTCCGTGTAGGCTTTCTTCCGATCCCAGATGATCTCGATCGCTTCCGTCAACGTGCCGCTCACGTTCTTACGCACGGAGTCGAGGATGTTGACTTTGTCGAGATGGATATGGGGGTCAATGAAGGCGGGGACGAGCAGATTGCCCATCGCATCGATTGTCGTTTCAGCTTTCTTCTCGAGCCCTTGACCGATAGCGGCGATTGACCTGCCTTCGCAGTAAACATCCCATAACCCTTCGCGACCTCTAAGAGTACAGTTTTGAATGAGTAGTGACATGATGGCTCCTTTCTTTTCCTTGCCGGTGATGTGATCCTTTTTCTTTATTGTATTACAGGGGTGGTCATGTGTGGATGAGATTAGGATCTATGTTTTTGTTGAAAGTAAGTGCCGCATTTGGCAATTGTTTTCAATAGAATGTGTTATTACCGCTTGGTTTTCCGTCATCTGTGAAAAAACGATGCGCGAAATAGAAACCGTTTGAAAGGCAAACTGGAAGGGGAAATGCCAAGACCGATTGACGAATGGCAAATTGCTCCCAACCTTTGGAACGCGGTGAGATATGAGGTTGGCCGCAATCTGTGGGATTAAAAGAGAAGCCTGCACTGTTTCAGGCAATGGACTATTTTGATGCGATCGTATCTGCTGACATTAGCAGAGTTGACTCAGTCAAAAGAGATAAAGAGAAAGTAAAAAGACTCTTAAGATCTTATGCGAGGCATATAGCAACACAGACTTCTTTGGAGACCGTCAGACGGGACATGCTCGTAAATTATTCAGATACCTTTGATCAGGTGACTCTTTACTCTTATCTAGCAGCACTGGAAAAGATATTCGTTATCGAGGACTCTCCCGCATGGAATCCAAACATACGGTCTAAAACCGCTATCAGAACAACTGACACCAGATATTTTGTTGATCCGTCAATTGCCACGGCGGCTCCTGGAATGGGACCATAAGATTTGCTGAATAATTTGAACATAATGGGGCTCATTTTTGAAAATCTCTGCATTCGTGATTTGAGGGTATACGCAGGTCACTTAGATGGAACAATTTATCATTACAGAGACAAGAATGGTCTGGAATGCGATGCCGTGTTACAGCGGAGAAACGGTTCCTTTTGTCTAATTGAAATTAAGCTGGGCGGCGATCATCTAATTGAAGAGGGAGTCAAGAGCCTGAAGACATTGGCATCAAAAAATGACACAAGGAATATGCAAGAGCCGTCTTTTATGCTTGTTTTATGTGGTAAAGCTCCTTTCACCCATAGAAGAGAAGATGGTGTTTACGTCGTACCAGTTTCATGCTTAAAACCATAATTGGTTGCTAGTACTGGAAAAGAGCATAGGGCTGCTGGCTTGTACAACGCTCAACATTGAGCGCTAATGCAAGAAGGCCGCCTCTTCGAGACAGCCCTCTTTCTTCAGTTTAGAGATTGCCAGTGACCAGCAGTTTTTACTATATTCAGAGCGCTTTAAAGTTTCTTTTCCACGTTGTCGAGCTGCTCGAACAGTTCTTTCGGCATTTTCGGTCCATAACCTTCGAAATGTTTGCGGATTGCCTCGAGCTCAAGTTGCCACTCTTCGCGGTTGACAGTAGTGAGCGCTTCGAGATCTTCTTGCGGGATGTCCAAGCCGTCAAGATAGAGATCCTCGATATCGGGCATGTAACCGATCGCTGTTTCATTCGCACCGACTGTGCCGTCGCAGCGTTCGACGACCCACTTAAGGACGCGGCTGTTTTCGCCGAATCCCGGCCACAGGAAGTGTCCGTCCTCGCCTCTCCTGAACCAGTTGACGGCGAAGATTTTCGGCAGCTTATCCGGGTCGCCTTTTCGTCCGATTTCGAGCCAATGTCTAAGATAGTCACCTACGTGGTAACCGATGAAGGGCAGCATGGCAAACGGATCGCGGCGTACTTGCCCGATCTTATCGGAAATGACAGCAGCCGTGATCTCGGAACCCATGACAGCTCCAAGGAAGACACCGTGTTCCCAGCTGAGGCTCTGGTAGACGAGCGGGATGGTGGACGGGCGCCGTCCGCCGACGAGAATGGCGTCGATCGGTACGCCGGCAGGATCATCCCAGTTCGGTGCGATGGAAGGACAATTCGTTGCCGGTGCGGTGAAACGCGCATTGGGGTGTGCGGCTTTATCGCCTGAAGCGGGGCTCCAATCGTTTCCGTGCCAGTCAATGAGGTGTTCCGGAGCGGGGTCGTCGATCCCTTCCCACCACACGTCGCCGTCATCCGTCAGGGCGACGTTCGTAAAGATCGTATCGCGTTTAACGGACTCCATCGCGTTTGGATTGGATTGGTACGAGGTGCCGGGAGCGACGCCGAAGAAACCGGCTTCCGGATTGATCGCGTAGAGGCGACCGTCCTCTCCGAAGCGCATCCATGCGATGTCGTCGCCGACCGTCTCAACGGTCCAGCCGGGCACGGTTGGTCGCAGCATGGCCAAATTCGTCTTTCCGCACGCAGAAGGGAAGGCGCCGCAGACATAGTAGACTTTTCCCTCGGGAGATGTCAGCTTGAGGATCAGCATGTGCTCTGCGAGCCAGCCCTCATCGCGGGCGAGCACGGAAGCGATACGGAGCGCGAAACACTTCTTGCCGAGGAGCGCGTTCCCGCCATAACCTGAACCGTATGACCAGATCTCGCGTGTCTCAGGGAAATGACTGATGTATTTTTTATCCATGGGGGCGCACGGCCATGCGACGTCTTCCTCGCCCGGCTCAAGCGGCGCGCCGACGGAATGGAGGCACGGGACGAATTCGCCGTCCTCGCCGAGCAAGTCGAGCACCTCTTGACCCATGCGCGTCATGATACGCATGTTTGCCACGACGTAGGAACTGTCCGTGAGTTCAACACCTATTTTCGCGGCAGGTGACCCGAGAGGTCCCATGCTGAACGGAATGACATACATCGTTCGTCCTCGCATCGCGCCGCGATAAAGCTCGCGCATGATTTCTTTCAGTTCTGTCGGATCGATCCAGTTGTTCGTCGGACCGGCGTCATCTTCGTTTTCGGAAGCGATAAAGGTGCGACCCTCGACGCGAGCGACGTCCGACGGATCACTTCGGAATAAATAACACTCCGGGCGTTTCTCGTGATTCAAGCGAACGGCGGCGCCTTTCGCGACATTTTCTTCTAAAAGCCGTTTATTTTCCTCTTCAGAACCGTCACACCAATGGATTGAATCAGGCTCGAGCAATGCCGCCATTTCTTCGACCCATTCCAACAACTTTTTGTGCTGTACCATTAATAACCTCTCTCGTGATTTCTCGAAAATCATTTCAATACAATATTTTCTGCCGAGCATATGACCGCGGTACAATACTCGCCGGCGAACCGGGGCAGCGTATAGCTTGACCGGTCTTTGTCAGTGCTTCGACCACATCTCAGTGTAACACGAGGCGGGTGGTATGTGAGGGTGCGTATGTACGAATTACATATCGCGGCTTTCGATCGTCTCGTGCTATGATGACCTAGAGATTAAGGGAGCTGATCGGGCGATTTAATACGCTCGTTTTAAATGTTTCCTGTCAATCAATGATATTAAACGCAGATCGCGTAAAACGAAAGGAAACGACATGATTTCAGATCGTATTAGGAGGATGTCTCCGTCACAGACGTTAGAACTCAACGCAAAGGTAGCTGAATTGCGTGCAGAGGGGAAAAGCATTATTGCGCTCAATACTGGCGAGCCCGATTTCAATACGCCTCCGCCCGTGATTGAGGCGGCGCATCGCGCGATGCTGGAGGGGAAAACGAAGTATACGCAGACACCTGGTATCCTGCCTTTGCGCGAAGCGATTGCGCGCAAGCTCCTGAAAGACAACCACATTAAGTACGAACCGAGCGAGATTATCGTCTCGACGGGCGCGAAGTTTGTGCTTTCGAATGCGTTTCAAGTCTTGTGCAACCCCGGCGATGAGGTGATCATTCCGACACCGTGCTGGGTGAGTTACGTCGAGATGGTCAAGTTGGCGGACGGTATCCCCGTCCTTGTCCCTGTCGCGCCCGACAACAGGCTTGACGTCGACGCGATTGAACGTGCCATCACGCCGAAGACACGCATTATCCTAGTCAATTCTCCGAACAACCCGACTGGTGCCGTTTACACGGAGGAGAGCCTGCGACGCGTCGCGGAACTCGCCATTGAACACGACTTGTTCATCATTACGGATGAAGTATACGAGAAGCTTATTTATGGAACGACACCGCATGTCAGCATCGCATCCTTCTCGCCTGAAGTTTGGGCGCGCACGTTGACGGTGAACGCGTTTTCCAAGGCATACGCTATGACGGGCTGGCGTATCGGCTACGCCGCCGGCCCAAAGGAGATCATAAAGGGTATATCGGCGGTCCAAGGGCACACGACCTCGAACAGCACGTCTTTCGTCCAGTGGGCCGCCATCACCGCACTCGAAGAGTGTGACGAACACGTTGAATTCATGCGTAAAGTTTTTGAAGAGCGACGCAACTACATGTTCGAACGGGTGAGCAAACTTCCCGGATTTAACTGTCCGTTCCCTGAAGGGGCGTTTTATTTGTTCCCCGATGTCTCAGGGACTTTTGGAAAGCGCGTTGGCGATCGTGTCATCTCGGATGCGCCGGCACTTGCCGATTATCTGCTCGATGAAGCGGGCGTCGCGCTCGTGCCCGGCAACGCCTTTGAAGCTCCCACTGCTATTCGTCTTACGTATTCAAATTCGATGGAGAACCTGATTGCTGCGATGGATCGCATCGAGGTTGCAATCGCTAAATTGAGCTAATGCGACGCAATAAGAAAATCAGATATTTAGAAGGAGACGGATACTGGCTCCTCAAAGGTTCTCGACTCCGCCTGTCTGACGGACCTCACGGAATCCGAAAGGAGACGCCGGAGGGGACGTTACAAGCGACTTGTTTTCCGACTGCTTCCGCGCTCGCTTGCAGTTGGGACGAAAAGCTTGTCGAGCTCGTCGGCGAATCTCTCGCGACTGAATGCATTGCATCCGATGTCGACGTGTTACTCGGACCGGGAGTTAATCTGCAGAGGCATCCGGCGTGCGGACGCAATTTCGAATATTTCGGCGAAGATCCTCTCTTGAGCGGTAAAATGGCAGCCGCCTACATACGTGGCGTTCAATCGAAAAACGTGGCGGCAACGCTTAAGCATTTTGCCCTCAATTCTCAAGAAACCGACCGTTTTCTTTCTGAAAGCGTCGTCGATGAGAGAGCTTTGCGCGAACTGTATCTCGTGCCTTTCGAAATTGCAGTCCGGGAGTCGAGTCCGTGGGCCGTGATGACGGCGTATAACCGTTTTGAAGGTCGGAACGCGGGTGAGAATAAGCGACTGCTCGATATTTTACGATATGAATGGAAATACGACGGCTGTGTTGTAAGTGATTGGGGCAGTGTAGAGAACCGAGTCCTCGGGTTGGAAGCCGGTATGGATCTTGAGATGCCGGGAGGATCGAGCCCTTCGACCGGCGAACTCAGAAAAGCTTACAAGCAAGGACAGCTCGACGAGGAACTCATCGATCGCGCCTTGGCGAATATCAAGAAGCTCGAAGACCGAGCCGGCGGCGCGAAACGTTCGTCGCGTCTCGGCCATTACCGCGTCGCCGTCGATGTCGCCCGCGAGTGCATGGTGTTGCTGAAAAACGACGACGATCTCCTTCCGCTATCACCGACGGAAAGCGTTCTTTTGACAGGGGCGATCGACGAGGCGCAAATTCAAGGGCTTGGATCGTCTAAGGTAGAGCCCTTGGTGACGAACACGCCCTTGAGACAATGGCGTGACAGCCAATATCCCTGCCTTCTCGAAAAGCCCGATCATGCAAGTGTCTGTCTATACTTTGCCAGCTTGCCGCCGGACGCCGAGGGGTATGATCGTCTCTCTCTTGAACTTTCACTCGAAGACAAGGTGGCGATTGATTGCTTAAAAAATGCCGGCCACGCAATCGCTCTGATCGTGCAGACGGGCGCGCCGATCGCCTTGGGCGATGTACGGGCGGATGCCGTTCTTCTGATGAATTACGCCGGCGAGGGTGCCTATGAAGCGCTTCAGTCGATCATATATGGCACACACAGTCCTTCGGGAAGACTCTGCGCGACATGGACTGAAAGACGGACAGACGTCGCATCCGATCCCTATTTCCCGTCGCAAGACTTGCAGGCTCAATATCGAGAAAGTATCTATGTGGGCTACCGTTATCATGCGACATTCGGCAAGTATGTCGCGTTCCCATTTGGATACGGACTCACCTATGGGGAATTTCGGTATGAAAAGATTGACGCCGAGTTGGTGTCGGGGAACGTTTTTCTGACTGTCCGTGTGACAAATACCGGACAAAGAAAAGCGAAAGAAGTCGTACAAGCGTACGTCTCTTTTCCCGACAGCTCTCTTTTGCGTCCTTTCTACGAATTGAAGGCGTGGGCCAAAGTTGAACTGGAAGCGCAAGAAAGCTGCGATGTCGAGCTCAAGATACCACGCGATCGTCTCAAGACATATACGGCGCAAGGTGAGATAATAATCGAGAGCGGCGTGTATTACTTCCTCTCAGGACCGAATGCCCGCGACCTTCCATTGATCGCTTCGGTGGAGCTTTCCGACAGAAGGGACGGCGATCGCGTCATCGATGTGCCGGAGGATCTTACCGTCGAGCGTTTGAGAGAGCGTCATCTCTTGTTTGCGGGTCTGGAAAAATCTAAGAATATCCCCGACATTTACAAGACGATGGATCGTCCCGTTACTCAGGAAGAATTTGAACAACTGCTTGGGCGGAAAGTGTCGAAGCCGATTACTCCTCAGGGCGTACACGCGCCTCTTCACGCCATTCGCGGACCGCTCAGATCATTGTTTTTGAAGATCGCGCTGAAAAGAGCCGACGCGATGCCCGGCGATCGTGACATGAACCGTCATGCCGTCCTCAGCATGCCTCTCCGAGCGCTTGCCCGTTTGAGTGACGGGATCCTCTCTCCAGGACTGTTGAAGCTGATTGTTTTTCTCAGTCTCCGCGGTCCGTATCGCGTAAAGAAAAAGAGAAAATCGAAGGGGCGAAAGCGTGTTTGATGTGGCGATAATCGGGGCGGGCGTCGTCGGTTGCGCCGTCGCCTATGAGCTCTCTCAGTACGAGCTTCGCGTCGCGCTGATCGAGAAGGAAAACGACGTCGCGATGGGTGCGTCGCGTGCGAATACGGCGATCATTCATGGCGGGTATGATCCTGAACCTCACACAATGATGGGGAAATTGAACGTCGAGGGTATGCACCGCTGTTTCGAGCTTTGTGAAGAACTCGATGTCGAACATAAAAAGACCGGCTCGTGGGTCGTCGCTTTCGACGAGGAGCAGCGCGTCACACTTCAGATGCTTCTGGTACAGGGAATTGCCAACGGGTGCGAGGGTCTCGATATCCTTGAGGGGGATGTTGTCCGATTGCAGGAACCTAACTTGTCGGACGAGATTGTGGCGGCACTTTGGGTACCCGAATCAGGCGTTCTCAATCCGTGGGAGTTTGCCTTGGCGATGGCGGAAGTCGCCGTCAGAAACGGCGTCATCTTTATGCCGAACACAGATGTGAGAGATTTGTCTTGGCGGGAAGATCATTATGAGATGGGAGCACGCGTTGTCTGTTCCGGGGATGAGACGACGATCCGTGCTCGTCATGTGATCAATGCCGCCGGCGTGGAAAGCGATCGAATCCACAACATGGTCGCTCCGCCGGCCTTTGAGATTGTTCCGACACGCGGTGAGTACTACATTCTCGACGGAACGGCGGCAGGTCACGTCGTACGTTCTGTCGTTTTCCCTTGTCCTACGCGTGCAGGCAAGGGTGTCACCATTTCTCCGACGATTCATGGAGATTACCTTGTCGGTCCGAATGCGGAAGTGATCGACGATCGTACCGATACTTCGGTGACGCGAAGCGCTCTTCTGGACATTGCTGATAAAGCCCGACGCGTTGTGCCCGATCTCGATCTTCGAACGAGCATTAGGAATTTTGCGGGTGTCCGATCGAACAGCACGTATGGGGATTTCTTTATTGAGAAATCGGCGACGAACTTCATCGACCTCGCCGCCATCAAGTCGCCCGGGCTGACGTGCGCTCCGGCGATCGCGCGTGTCGCGCGGAAGATGCTGTGCGAAGAGGGGATTCCCATGGAGAGGCGAGTTCTGTGGCGCGGCGGACGTCGCGTCATCCGCTTCAAGGAGATTCCGGAGGAAGAGCGCGCCGCTTTCGTGCGTGCGCATCCTCTTTACGGGAGAGTAATCTGTCGCTGCGAGACGATCACGGAAGGTGAGATTGTCGCCGCGATGAAGCGCGAGATTCCCCCCGTGTCGATCGATGGTGTAAAGCGACGCGCCGGAACGGGGATGGGGCGATGTCAGGGCGGTTTTTGCGGACCGCGCGTTTTGGAGATTATCGCACGTGAATCAGGGCGTGACCCCTTGTGTATTGAAGAAGACGGATGCGGGAGCTTCATGTTGATCGGCGAGACGAAAGATCCGACGTGTCGGGAGATCTGATGAGCGTGGTCGAAACGAACGGCAAACAGACTGTACTTGATGGAATGGTGGCGATCGAAATGCTTGACAAGTACGAACTGATCGTCATAGGCGGCGGACCGGCAGGTCTCAGCGCTGCCCTGAGCGCTCGCGAACATGGACTTAAGCGTATACTCATCGTTGAGCGCGATGTGGATCTCGGCGGCATTCGGAATCAATGTATTCACAACGGGTTCGGACTCCATTATTTCGGCGAAGAACTGACTGGTCCCGAGTATGCCGCGAAATTTGTTGACCGACTCGAAGGGCAGTCGATCGATGTCCTCTGCGACGCGATGGTGCTCGAGATCATTCCCGGCGAAGACGGTCATGTTTTGCGACTCATGAGCATGGAAGCCGGTTATTGTACCGTCAGGAGCCGAGCGATCGTCCTCGCGATGGGATGTCGTGAGCGGACACGCGGGGCGATTCAGATACCGGGAACGCGCGCGGCGGGCATATTTACCGCCGGCACAGCGCAGCGTTACGTCAACATCGAAGGTTACATGGTCGGGAGACGCGTTATCATCCTCGGGTCGGGCGACATAGGACTTATCATGGCGCGCCGCATGGTGCTCGAGGGGGCGAAAGTGCTCGCCTGCGTGGAAATCATGCCCTATCCGGGTGGGTTGGCGAGAAATATCGTTCAGTGTCTTCAGGACTTCGATGTTCCGCTTTATCTCTCGCATACCATCACAAAAATCGAAGGTAAAGAGCGCGTGGAGAAAGTCACGGTGCAGGAAGTGAACGATCGATTCGAGCCGATCGAAGGAACAGAGAAGGTGTTCGATGTCGATACGGTTCTGCTGTCGGTTGGCCTCATTCCTGAGAACGAATTGAGCCATGTCGCGGGCGTTGAAATGGACGCGAAGACATCGGGTCCGATCGTCTTTGAAAACGGTGAGACGAGCATCCCCGGCATTTTTGCCTGCGGCAATGTGCTTCATGTACACGACCTTGTCGACTTTGTCACGACGGAGAGTGAAGGCGCCGGCAGAGCGGCGGCCGAATACGTGCTTCGACAAGAGGATACTACTCATGTGAGAATGTGCGAGAATGAGTCGTATATATCTCTTGTCATAGACGAGTCTGTCGCCTACACGGTACCGCAGAGAATCAGGGTTCTGCGTATCGATGACGGGGTCCGTGTGTTTTTCCGAGTGAAAGCTCCGCATAAAACGCCGAAGCGCATCGTGTTTCGTGACGGAGAGCGCATTGTGGCGTCTTTCCGTCGACCGTACATGACGCCGGGCGAGATGGAACACGTCACATTGCAACGGGCAGAGCTCGATAATGTGAGCGGGAACGAGCTGTTGATCTCGGTGGAAGAGATTCGTTAACTCGGATGATGTGAGTCTGAATAGTGAGAACCGTTTGTTCACCCGTGTGCAATTGTTCTGTGAGAGGATTGAGAATCTGAATGAAGGAATACATCTGCATTATTTGTCCGAGGGGCTGTCATCTCACCGTCGATGAGGAGAACGATTATGCCGTGACAGGTAACGGCTGTCTGCGAGGCGTGGCGTACGGGCGTGAAGAGGCCATGCACCCCACGCGCGTCGTGACATCATCTGTTCGCGTCCGAAGCGAGAAATACCCTCGTTGCCCCGTCAAGACAGACCTCGCCATCGCCAAATCGGATGTCGCAAAAGCAATGCTCTTGCTCGATGGCGTCGAGCTCGTCCCGCCTGTGCATCGCGGCGATATCGTCATCGCTTCTTTGTTCTGCGGCGAGGCGAATTTCGTCGCGACGCGCGATATCGACGAATAGACTCTCGTTGGGCAATTCGGATGATGTGTATAGTTTTTTTTGAGGAGGTGACGCAATGCCGCGCTACGTAATGGCGTTTGATGCCGGAACGACGAGCAACCGATGCATTCTGTTCGATGAACAGGGTGTGGTACGCTCCGTCGCACAGAAAGAATTTCGACAGATATTCCCGAAACCCGGGTGGGTTGAACACGATGCGAACGAGATCTGGTCGACACAAATGGGTGTCGCCGTCGAGGCGATGCAGAAGGCGAATGCGAAGGCGGAAGACATCGCGGCGATCGGGATTACGAATCAGCGCGAAACGACCATCTTGTGGGATCGAGAGACGGGCGAGCCGATCCATCACGCGATTGTCTGGCAATGCCGGCGGACGTCGGAGACCTGCGACCGACTGAAAGAAGAGGGGTTGACTTCGCTGATTCGGGAAAAGACGGGACTCGTCATTGATGCGTATTTCAGCGCGACGAAGATCAAGTGGCTTCTCGATCACGTTCCGGGAGCGCGTGAAAAGGCTCGTCGGGGCGACATTCTCTTCGGAACGGTAGAGACGTGGCTAATCTGGAAGCTCACGCGCGGCAAAGTTCATGTGACCGATTACTCCAATGCCTCGCGCACGATGCTGTTCAACATCCAGACGCTTTCATGGGATGAGGAAATCTTGCACATACTCGACATCCCGCGCGAGATTCTGCCAACGCCTCTTCCGTCAAGTCATTTCTTCGGGACAGCGGACGAGTCGTTTTTCGGCGCGCCAATCCCTATAGCCGGTGCCGCCGGAGATCAACAGGCGGCGCTGTTCGGCGAGGCGTGTTTTTCCGCCGGAGAGGCGAAGAATACGTATGGCACGGGTTGTTTTCTCTTAATGAACACGGGGGAATCGCCTGTTTTCAGCCAAAACGGTCTCGTGACGACGATTGCTTGGGGCATCGATGATCGTGTGTACTATGCTTTGGAGGGTTCCATTTTCGTGGCTGGAGCCGCCGTCCAATGGCTCCGCGACGAACTGGGGCTTATCGATACGGCGGAGGATTCGGAGACCGTCGCATCGCAGGTGGACGATACGAACGGATGCTACATCGTTCCCGCTTTTACGGGGCTCGGCGCGCCCTACTGGAATCAAGACGCTCGAGGCTGTATTGTCGGACTCACGCGCGGCGTCAACGACAAACACATCGTCCGTGCGGTACTCGAGTCGATTGCCTACCAGACGACGGATGTACTGGCAGTCATGCAGGAAGATTCAGGGCTCGCTCTAACGGCGTTGAAGGCCGATGGTGGAGCGGCGAAAAACAATTTTCTCATGCAGTTTCAGGCGGACATCATCAATGTCGCCGTGCATCGCCCCGCATGTGTAGAGACGACGGCGCTCGGCGCCGCCTACCTTGCCGGCTTGGCCGTCGGCTTCTGGGACAGTGTAGAGGAGTTGAGAGAGCACTGGAAGATCGACCGTGTTTTTGAACCGGCGATGATGGAAGACATGCGCAAGGAGAAGATGAACGCTTGGAAAAAGGCTGTCACGCGCGCTCTTGACTGGTCTTCTTAAGAAAAATGGAGACGCGCCTCGGTCCGGCGTGGCATAGAGGAGGTTCCGCTACTTTACCCAAAAGCCATGTCACCGCACCTCCGCTCTCGTTACATGGAGAAGACACGACGCCCACTGATAAATATGTGCTTCCCGTGGATCGGTTCTCGTTTATATAAAGGAGACACAGAGAATCTCGAGAGCCGCGGAGAGCTTTCCGTCTCCATCCGGATTGACGGCTCAAAGGAAAAAATCAGTGGTTACATCTGTTTTGGCGAAATTTGTGGTTGAATAGTAATAGGAAGAAATCGTTACTTTTTGCAATAGAATCATACGATTCAATCAGAAAGGGAAGTGTGTTATGGATCATCAAGAACTGAAACATCTGATCAATGTCGCGGCGGGTCGCGAACGAGCCGACCTCGTTATTAAAAATGCGAAGATTGTGGACGTAGGTGCCGGTATTATCCGCGAAGGGGACATCGCGATCGTAGATGGACTGATTGCCGGTACGGGTACTTATGAAGGGAAAGAAGAGATCGATGCGACGGGACTCTACGCGCTTCCCGGCCTCATCGACAGCCATATTCACATCGAGTCCGCCTACGTGACGCCCGAAGAAATCAGCCGCCTGCTCGTGCCATACGGAACGTCAACGATTATCGCCGATCCGCACGAGATTGTGAACGTAGCGGGACTGAAAGGGCTCGAATACATGCTCGATGCGGCGGCGGAGGTAGCGCTTCGTGTCGAATACATGTTACCGTCATGTGTGCCGTCGACGCCTTTTGAACATGCGGGAGCCGTCATCGAGGCGAAGGACATGGAAGAACCGTTAGCGGACGATCGCATCTTGGGGCTCGCTGAATTCATGAACTTTCCGGGCGTTGTCTATTGTGACGACGGCGCCATTGACAAGCTTATCGCCGGCAAGAAATCGGGGAAGCCGATCGACGGTCACAGCCCGGGACTGACGGGACGGGATCTCTGTGCGTATGCGTCCGCGGGTATTCTTGCCGACCATGAGTGTTCTACGGCGGAGGAAATGAAAGAAAGGCTGTCGAACGGGATGTACATCTTGATGCGTCAGGGATCGGCGTGCCACAATCTGGAAGATTTGCTTTCCGTCGTGACACCGCTGAACAGCAGACGCTGCCTCCTCTGTTCCGATGATCGTCAACCTAAGACGATTCTGACGGAAGGGCATTTGGACGATCATCTGCGCCGTTGCGTACGTTTCGGCCTCGACCCGATTACGGCCGTTCAGATGGCGACGCTCAATGCGGCGGAGGCGTTCGGTCTCCACGATCGCGGGGCGATTTTCCCCGGTCGACGCGCTGACATCAATCTTGTAAACAATTTGGAGGACTTCCGCGCGAAACACGTCTTCATCGACGGCGTGGAGGTTGCGCGTGACGGTGAATATCTGCTCGAGGTAAAGCGCGCCGATTATTCTGCCGTCAAGAGCAGTATGCACGTGAAGGATTTTTCGATCGACAAATTGAAACTCAACTTGAATAGCGACCGTGTCCATGTGATCGACATTCTCCCGGGCGGTGTCGTCACGGGAAAGGGCGTCGCCACCGTGACGATCGACGAGGACGGCGATTTCGTCTACGATCCGGAGCAGGATATCGTCAAAATCGCTGTGGTGGAGCGCCATCAGGAGACGGGCAACGTCGCCGTCGCGCTTCTCCGCGGTTACGGAATCAAGCAGGGTGCCGTCGCGCTTTCCATCGCGCACGACTCGCACAACATCATCGTCGCCGGAACGAATGATGCCGACATGGCATTCGCCGTGGAGGAATTGATCGCCTTGGGCGGCGGCGTCGTGCTCGTCAAAGACGCCAAAGTGTTGACGTCGCTTCCGTTGCCTGTCGGCGGCATTATGAGCGACCAGTCGGGCGAATGGGTGATGCAGAAATTGATCGACATTCATGACATCGCATGGAAAGAGCTTGGCGTCGAGGGTGACGTGGAGCCGGTGATGACGCTCTGCTTTATGTCGCTACCTGTCATTCCCGAATTAAAACTGACGGACATGGGACTTTTCGACGTTACCGTGTTCGACTTTATCTCGGTAGAGGCGGACGCATAAGGATATAACTGAAAAATGAAAAACAAAATAGCATGGTATGCCCGTATCGGGCTGATTGTTTTAGTTATCGTGAGCTTGTTTGTGCTCGCCGCCTGTGAAGAGAAAGAGGTGGATGCACCGTCGGTAAGTCTGATCGAGACTGTCGATAGCGAGCCAAAAACGGAAGGGAGTATGACGCAGATGACATTTTTGCCTGCACAAGGGTTTGCAAAAGCTGATGAAAAAACGAATTTCGTCCAAATCGTCATGGACAGCGGGAATGCGATTGTGATCGAATTGAAACCTGATCAGGCGCCTATAACGGTCGCGAATTTCCAGAAGCTCGTCGGCGAGGAGTTTTATGACGGCTTAATTTTTCACCGTGTCATTCAGGGATTCATGATCCAAGGAGGAGACCCGGAGGGAACGGGGATGGGCGGCTCAAAAGAGTCGATCAAGGGCGAGTTTAGCGCCAATGGCGTCGACAACACGCTACCGCACAAAAGAGGTGTCATTTCAATGGCGCGAACAAGGGATCCGAACTCCGCAAGTTCGCAGTTTTTTATCTGCGATGCCGACAGTCCGCACCTTGACGGTTCTTATGCCGCTTTTGGTTCGGTTGTGTTCGGGTTGGACGAGGTCGACCGCATCGCCGCCTTGAAAGTGGATATGAATGATCGCCCGCTGAATCCTCCCGCGATGGTGAGCGTCTTTTTCGTGACGCCGCTTTCCGACTGAGAGGGATAGTATTATGCGATTGCGAAATGCGTGGCCGTATATTCGAGGTGCATGGCGCGCTGCCAGAAAACAGGCAACACGATCCGACAGGTCGCATCTTGACTTGTTCTTCGATATGATGCGCTGCAAGTTCAAGTATGGGAGTACCGTCAGCAACTACCTCATGTTTAATTTTACGGAGTATACGGATCCCGCTTTTCGCGATCAATATGTTTATATCAAAGACTGGATCAAGCTCGTTAACGCGCTGAACCCGCCGAAAACGACGCCGGGATACATCCAAGACAAAGTCATCGCCTATAAGCGATACAAAAAGTACTTTTTCAGAGATGTGCTGATCGTAGCGGAATCGAGCGATGACGAGATACGCTCATTCCTCGAGGATAAGGTAACTGTCTTCGCAAAAGACGCGATGGGCTACGCGGGCGTCGGCATTGAGAAAATCACGTATGATGCGCAAACGATCGATGAGACGGTCGCACGTATCCGTGAACATTACGACATGCTTGAAGAAGAGATTATCCAGCACCCGTTGCTTGACACCGTTTCGCCGAATGCTGTCGCCAGTTTTCGTTTTACCTTTCTCAAAGACAAAGGGAAAATCCTGATGTTCCCCTTATCCGTGCGCATTGCGCTCTTTGACGATGTCGACATCATCAAGGTTGGTCAGAGTTCATCGTGCGTCGCCGTGGATGAGGAGGGGTATTTTATCTCGCAGGCGGTCGTGAATGATTCCGTCTTCGACCTCAATTTTGAAACGCGTTACGACTTCCATCCGATTACGGGCGCGGCGATTTCCGACGGGAGTTTCCAAGTCCCGTACTTCAAGGAAATGGTCGATATGATGATGGAGATCATGGAAGGCGAAGACGAGTACGGGCACATGGGGTGGGATGTCGCTGTCTCCGAGACGGGACCTTGCGTCATCGAGGGAAATCCGTGGGGGAGTTACGACTTCTACCAATATTACGACCACGTCAAGCGCGTCAATCAAGGTATCAGACCGACAATCGAAGCATTCATGGGATGTAAAATCGACGACTTGCCGAAGAAGGCCGATCGTTAGCGCAAGAGCATGGACCAGCACCAGTACGGCCATTTATTCAACTGATAGCAGCCGACGCCGGCCTCCGTGTAGTAGGGATCTGTTAAGTGCTTACTATGTCTGTCTGAATTGGACCAGCCGTTGACGACTTGTTCCGGCGTTGCGCGATATCCTCCCCAAGCGATAAGTTCTATGCACCACATAGGCGGGTTGACGGCTGTATAGTACGGTTCCCCGTTAGGTCGTGTATGAGATTGCTTGATGGCAACTTCGGTAGCGCGAAGTTCTGCCCCGCTTTTTAGCGATTGATTCATGGTCAGAGCGTTCAGACCGGCTGCCGCCCGTTTTTCGTTCACTAGTCTGAGGACTTCGAGCGCTAGGTCGGGGCGGTTCGTTCCTTCGGTCGCCTTCGTCGTATTACTTGTTGTGGGTGCTTCTGTCGTCGATATATTTGTTGTCGTCTCTGTCGTCGTTGTTGTCTCTTTTGCAGTGGTGGTTGTCTTTTTTGTTGTTGTCGTCTTTTTCACTGTGGTAATAGTTGTTGTCTTTTTCGCAGTTGTTGTCGTCGTTGTTGTGGTCGTCGTTGTTGTGGTCGTCGAGATCGTCGTCGTGGTTGTCGGTTTAGTTTTTGTCGTCAGGATTATCTCTTCCGTTGTCGTGGAGGAATCGCTCTGCTCCCCCGTGGCGGGCGGGATGGTCGTACCCGGTGACGGCGAAGTTCTCCCGGTAAGCAAAGGCAAATCGCGATCGAGCAAAGGCAAGCTGTTTTGAGTTTCCGTGGTGAGACTCACATCGGAGTACGGAGCAGTGAGCGGCTCGAAATCCACCACGAGAGATCTTTGGCACCCCGAGAACGCGATGAATGCCATGGTGGCGGCGAAACACAAAAAGATAATGGTTTTTATCCGTTTCATCGGGTCGTTCCCCTATATCAATTCAACAACAATATCATCAGATAGCCCCGCACTTGGCGGAAGATGCATATCACTCACACTTATAAACCGCATCTTACCGTTGAAATATTATACACTACGTGTAGTGCAAGCCTGTCCCATCTTCATTGACGTCGTATTTGCTGAACAACATCTTGCGTTCGGGGGCGTGCCCGTTCAATCGTGCGATACGTGATGGTGTTGTTGCGCGTCTGCAGTTGCGTTCACTCTCTTTTGCTTTGGCATTTGTTTGACGCTCTCTTGCCTCGGATTTATAATGACTCTAGTTTTCGTGGAGACGGTCATTGCGACTTTGTCTACGAGCGGGCAGGAGGAAATCTCACAATGGGTTTTCGTCGTCTTTTTACAATTCAATGGAAAAATGTTTTCGGTTTTACGAGAACGATGGCGAAGCGCAGCGGCAGATCCTCGCTATCCATCTTGTTTGATTTCATCGACTGCTACCGTAAGCGTGGAACGACATGGCTCAACTATATGAATTTCGGTTTCGATCGTCAGCGCGATCCCGCGATACGCGATACGTTCGCGACGGAGTACAAAGATAACGCCGTGATGTTTCGGTGCAATGTGCCGGAGAGAGCACGTGTCATTAAGGATAAAGGTCTTTTCAACGAAGCTTACCGCGAGTTTCTCGGGCGCGATTTTATCGACCTGCGCCATGCGGATTGCGCGGCGTATGAGGCGTTCGTTGGGAGATTTGACACAGTCTTCGCCAAGCCTGCGAGCGGCTGCGGTGGCGACGGCGTTGAGAAGTTGGCGCGGGAACAGGCGCGAGGGCAGTTTGACCGACTTGTCCGCGAGGGCAAGGTTGTGATTGAAGAAGCCGCGCGACAACACAGCGAATTAAACGCCATCAATGCAGATTCCGTCAACACGTTGCGTACATGTACCTGCATCAATGAGCTAGGCGACGTGACGGTGCTCTACATGGTTCTCCGTATCGGCAGAAAAGGTTCCGTCGTCGACAACATGAGCGCCGGCGGGTTGTACACGAAATTGTCGGATGATGGGCGTATCACGCATCCTTGTTATAGCGCGGTCGGATTCGGGACGGTGTATACGCATCATCCCGATACGAATCTTCCCTTTACGGGCATCCAATTGCCCATGATCGATCAAGTCAAGGAGCTCGTCGTACGGGCAGCATTAAAATATCCGGGTACACGATACGTCGGATGGGATGTCGCCATCACGCCGGAGGGGCCCGTTCTGATTGAGGGGAACGATCGTCCCGGAACCGATCTCCCGCAGACATTCGCGCATTCCGACACGGGACGCGGTCTTGTCGCCGCGTACGAGAAAGCGCTTTCTATCCAACTGAGATGATACGTATGGGTTCTCGCTCATACGCCCTATATGCGCTGCGGTCTAATCGACACTTGCAAAAAGATGTTTTCAATTTGACGAAAGTGGTGGTGAGCGACTCTCTTATTTCCACCAATAGGACGGGTGTACATTGCCCGGTTTTAAATCGAAGAGTTCGCTGACGGTGACAAGCTTGAGACCGCGCTCGATCAAAACGGGTAGCGCTTTGATAAAGCCGTCCACCGTCGTTTTGTGTATGTCGTGAAGCAGAAGCGTGCTACCGGCTTTTACGTTGTTGATGATGTACCTGTAGACGTAGTCGACATTTCTATTATTCTGCCTCCAGTCATTTGAGTCGAGCGACCAAAGTACGAGAGCGAGCCCCTCTTGTTCCGCCAGATTAGTGATACGACGAGTGAATGAGCCGCCCGGGGGTCGAAATAATGTCGGCTTTTCACCGGTAATGGCGGAAATGGCGTCGCTCGTTCTTCTGAGCTGGCTCAGCACCTGATCGTTTGACAGCTTTTTAAATTCGGGATGGTTGTAAGAATGGTTCCCAACTTCGTGGCCCTCGTCGACCATGCGTTGAATGAGCGCCCTATTGGCAGAATTGTCCTTCTTGGCACTGTCAACCAAATACCCGCCGAGCACGAAGAACGTCGCTTTTGCATCGTATTCTTTGAGCGCATCGAGAAGGCGAGCCGTGTGCGGTCCGGGACCGTCGTCGAAGGTAATAGCCACGGCGCCCTGTAGCTTAGGCGTTGTCTTGGGCGGCTTGGTGTATGGCTTTGTCGTCGTTTTAGGCTTTGCAACAGTTGTTTCTTTGGACAAAGGCGTCGTCTCGGTAGTTGTCGGCGCCGTTGAAGGGGAGGTTTCTTGGCTGTCCTTCGTTGTCGTTTGTGTATCCGTTGTTGTCGTCAAAGTGGTCAAACTCGTCGTAGCACTCGATGTCTCTTGCGATGGCATCGTTGTCAATGTAGGAATGCTATTGATCGTTTCGTGCGGATATTGATTCAAAGAAGATATCTGCGTTCCCGTAATGATGAAGGCGACACCGACGACGGCCATAAGGAAGAGTGAAAGGATATGCCTCATACGAGACTTTTTCATGGCAGTTTTCCAGTCTTAATCGAAAAATAAGCTTTACGACGCTCACGCCATTATAGCATGGAACGAAGTTGTTCGGCTCACTTATCTCCACCACCAAGACGGGTGTACGTCGCCCGGTTTCAGATCGACGAGTTCACTGACGGTGACGAGCTTGAGGCCGCGCTCTATCAACACGGGCAACGCCTTGATAAAGGCATCCACCGTCGTCTTGTGTATGTCGTGGAGCAGGAGCGTACTGCCGGCTGTTACGTGGTCGATAATGTAGTTGTAGACGTAGTCGACGTCTTTATATTTCCAGTCTTCCGGACTCGGCGACCAAAGCACGAGAGCAAGCCCCTCTTGTTCCGCCAGATTCGTGATGCGGCGGTTGAATGAGCCGTACGGAGGCCGCAAAAGTGTCGGTTTTTCTCCGGTGATGGAGGAAATGGCATCGCTCGTTCTCCTGATCTGGCTTAACACATCCTTGTCTGACAGCTTTGTAAAATCCTTATGGTCGTAAGAATGGTTCGCGACTTCGTGGCCCTCGTCGACCATGCGCTTAATGAGTGATCTATTGTACTTTTGATTTTCAGGGTTGGCTATTCCGCTACCGATCACGAAGAACGTCGCTTTTGCATTGTATTGTTTGAGCGCGTTGAGAAGACGAGACGTATGCCCCCCAGGACCGTCGTCGAAGGTAATGGCGGCTGCACCCTTAAGCTTAGGCGTCGTCTTTGGTGGCTTTGTACGTGGTTTAGTTGTCGTTTTAGGCTTTGTGACTGTAGATTCTTTAGATGAAGGCGTCGTCTCGGAGGTCGTTGGTACTGTTGAAGGCGAGCTTTCTTGACTGTCCTCTGTCGTCGTTTGGGTCTCTGTTGTCGTCACAGTTGTCAAACTCGTCGTAGCACTTGGAGTCTCTTGCGATGGCATCGTTGTCCATGTGGGATTGCTGTTGATCGTTTCGTGAGGATATTGATTCGAAGAAGATATCTTCGTTCCCGTAATGATGAGGGCGACACCGACGACGGCCATTAGGAGGAGCGAAAAGATGTGCTTCATGCGAGATTTTTTCATATAGTTTACCAATCCTCATTGTAAGATTAAGCTTTACGACACTCCGGCCATTTTAACATGGAGTAAAGTTGCGCGGGATTGTCGTTGCGCCCGAAAAAGCGCTTTCGATTCAATTGATATGACGTACGGGTGCATGTGTTCGCGTCACGTCTCTGAAAATGCGCTTTCGATTCGATTAAAAAGAAGTGTGAGCGACTCTTTTATTCTCCCCCTCCTCCCCAAGAGGCAGGATGTATATCGCCCGGTTTCAGATCGAAGAGTTCGCTGACGGTGACGAGCTTGAGGCCGCGTTCCGCTAGCATGGGCAGTGCCTTGATCACGCCGTCCACCGTCGTTTTGTGTACGTCGTGGAGCAAGAATGTGTTGCCGGCTTCTATATAATCAAGCATGAAATTGCAGACGTAGTCGACGTCTTTATATCTCCAGTCTTCCGGGCTTGGTGTCCAGAGTACGATAGCGAGCCCTTCTTGTTTGGCCAATTGGGTGACGCGATTATCAAAATTGCCATACGGAGGGCGCAATAGTGTCGGGATCTTCCCCGTGATTGAGACAATCGTTTCGTTCGTTTTGCTGATTTGCTTTAACACGGCACTATCCGAAATTTTGAGAAAATCGAAATGGCTGTAAGAATGATTCGCAACTTCGTGACCCTCATCGACCATGCGTTTAATGAGCGCCATATTTTCTTCATTTTCGCACGCTACTCTGCCGACCACGAAGAATGTCGCCTTTGCGTCGTATTCTTTGAGCGCATCGAGCAGGCGGCCCGTATGTGCTCCGGGACCGTCATCGAAAGTAAGGGCCACGGCCCCATCCAGCTTGGGAAGTTTTTCAGATGGCTTTGGGGATGGAATAGTCGTCTCGCTAGATGGAGTCGTAGTCGAACTCGTTGGGGCGGTCATAGTGTGGCTCGTCATGGTGGAACCGTTATCGACCGTCTCGGACGGATCTTCAATTGAGCAGGACGCCTGGATTCCCGTGATGATGAGGGCGACACTCAAAAGAAGGAGTAGAGTGGTATGCTTTTTGCGAGATATTTTCACGGCAGTTTACCCGTCCTAGTTTAATGATAAAGCTCTACAATGCTTTAGAACATTGTAGCATGGAGGGTCACAGATGAACTAAGCGGTGCCCGATCGTTATCTAGGTTACGCAGCTCATGTTCCGCTGTGTCGGATCAATTTTTGCTGTATCCTGAAAATAATGGAAAAGCGGGATTTCCACGTGCCGATGTAAAGGCGGGGAAAAAGGAGGGAGACATGCTTACAAAAAAACGGACGAGATTGATCGTGTTTGCGCTCGTCATCTCGCTACTCGCCGCTTCATGTTCGCCGGTGAACAATGGTGCGACTAACGGAACGACAACGCCGGATACGGAGCCGAGCTCGACAACGGAGCCGCTTGCTTCTGTGAAACCGAGTGATCCTGGGCCATCCAATCCTCCGCGCGTTCACTTCAAACTCGCGGGACTGAAAGGTCCGACAAGCATGGGACTTGCGCCGCTTGTTATTGAGGCAGAGAAAGGGCGCGAATCGTTTGATCTGTCGTTTGAGCTTGTCGCTTCGCCGGAAGAGATTGTTCCCATGATTGTTCGAGGGGATGTCGATCTTGCCGCAGTGCCATCAAATTTGGCTTCGGTTCTCTATAACAAGACAGAAGGAAAAATTGCCGTCATCGCGATCAATACGCTCGGTGTTCTCCACGTCGTGGAACGGGGCGATTCCATCCATACGTTAAAGGACCTTGTCGGCAAGACGGTCTACGCGTCGGGCAAAGGAGCTGTTCCTGAGTACGTTTTACGCCTTCTCTTGGAAAAGAATGAGATCAACCCCAATACAGGTGTCGAGCTCAAGTGGGAGAATGACCACTCCGCCGTCGTCGCGCAAATCGCGAAAGAGGAAGGATCTGTCGCTCTCCTGCCACAGCCGTTCGTGACGGTTGCGCAGCAACAGTTAACGGATCTTCGCTCGGCGATTGACCTGAACACGGAGTGGGGAAAGGTGATCGCGGATGCGGGACTCGTGATGGGCGTGCTGATCGCGCGCAAGGAGGTTGTTGACAAGAACCCGGAAGCCGTCAAAGCTTTCATCGACCGCTATGAGGCGAGCATCCGTTTCGTGAATGAAAACACGGATGAGGCGTCCGCCATGATCGAGGAACTTGATATCTTCAACGGCGCCATCGCGAAAAAAGCGATTCCTTCCTGCTACATTCGTTTCTTTGCGGGTGCCGATATGCAGAGACAATTAGCAGGCTTTTTGGAGCTTTTGATGGAAGCGAATCCACAGTCTGTAGGCGGTAAATTGCCGGGTGATGATTTCTATTTCGATGGATAGTCATAAGCGGAAAATGCTTTATACGGCGGGAGGGGCGCTGTTCCTGCTCTTGTTGTGGCAACTCCTCTCCACTTTGGGCGGTACGGGGTTTTTATTGCCGTCTCCTTATCGCGTTCTTAGCGCTGTCTTTCAGTTATTCGCGGAGAGTGAAAGCTGGTTGACCGTCGCGGTGTCCATGTCGGGCATCGTCCTCAGCATCTTGGTTGCCACGTGCGCCGCTGTTTTGCTCGCGTGGTCAGCATCGCGTTTTGAAAGATTGCGCTTTCTCATGATTCCCATCGTTCAGGTGATGAAAGTTGTTCCGATCGTTTCGTTCATCCTGATCGCGATGTTTTTCATGAGTGCTCGAATTCTCACGTCCTTTATCTCGGGGCTTGTCGTCTTCCCAATGATCTACAATCACCTGCTCAGCGCCTTTTTGAATGTCGATCGGCGACTTCTGGAGATGGCGCGCACGTTTTCGATGAAAAAGCGAGATGTTGTGCGCTACATCGTTATCCCTCAGGCGCGCGAAGAATTTCTTGCCGCTTCAAGCGTCGCCATCGGCATGGCGTGGAAGGCGGGCGTTGCGGCCGAAGTACTCGCTTTCTCCAAAAACACGATCGGGCGCAGGATCTACGACGCCAAACTGTATCTCGATATGGAGCGTTTGTTGGCGTGGACCGTCGTGCTTGTCATGGCGGCATTTGTCGTTGAAAAGGTGTTGGTTGCGCTGTATCGCTTGGCACTTGTACGGATCGGCGAGAGATTGCCCAAGTCGCACGTCGGCGGGCAAAGTGAAAAGGCGGCCGAGGTTCGCCCCTCGACAGTTCTTGCCGATGCCGCATCGGTCGCTCAAGTTGCAGACCGAAGGGAAGAACTCATTGTGATCGGGGGCTTATGTAAAAAAATCGACCGGACGATTGTCTTTGACGATTTCAGCGCGACATTGAATTTGGATCGCCCCGTTCTCTTCGTCGGCGCTTCCGGTTCCGGCAAGACGACTTTGCTCCGCCTCATTGCGGGACTCGACGAGCAGGACTGCGGCACGATCAGCGGTGTGCCGGAGCGCGGTTTGTTCGTTTTCCAAGATAACCGCCTATTGCCTCAGTTGTCGGCAAGAGACAACGTTCGAGTCGTTCTTCCTGGGTACGACGGCGACGTTGCCGATCGGTTGCTCAGAGAACTCGATCTCTCGTCAGTGAAAGATCAGCAGGCATCGACGCTTTCAGGAGGAGAGCAACGCCGCTTAGCTCTGGCGCGCGCACTGGCGCCCGAGTCCGATATTCTGTATCTCGATGAGGCGTTCCGAGAGCTCGATGAAAAAAATGAAACGACAGCGATCGAGCTCGTCCGTCAGGTCGCCCAAGAGAAACCGATACTTCTCGCATCGCACGATCACGGTCTTGTCGAGCGACTTAACGCTAGTGTCGTGATGATTTCAAAGCAACCGCACCGCGCATGACGTTGAAAATTTGTCTGTGTCAAAAACCCGCAACTATAACGGTGCGGGTTTTTTGCGGTGTGGTAATTATTTTTCCTTGATCTCTCCGCGGTTGAATGCCTCGATCAAATCTCTCAGCTCTTGGATTCTCGCCGAAATCTCTTTGCCGAGATCAGTGTGTTTTTCCTGCAAGCGGTGTTTCATCGGCTGGACGATAAAGACGCGCGGCGTGTAACTTCCCATGTCGCTTTCAATCTTTTCGAAGTCGTGGTGTTCCGCAAGGGCGAGATGGTGTGAATTGAAGATCAGCGTGTATCCGTTGATGCCGGTCCTTCTTTGATACGCTTTCGCGAGTCCGCCATCAATGACAAACAGCTTACCGTTCGCCTTAACCGGACTCTCTCCTTCTTTCGCTTTGACGGGGACGTGACCGTTGATAATGCGCGAGGTCTCCGGATCCAATCCGAAGTTCTCGAGAATCATTTTACACGTGTCCTCATTGGCTGAATGCTCGAAGTAAGGATTGTAGACCTCTCGGCGCAACTCTTTGTCTTCGACGAAGAAATTCTCGAATGTCGACATCTGGCTTTTCCCGAACAACGGAGAGAGTGAGCCGCACCACAGGTACAACATATAGTCGCGCGCCCGTTCGCGTTTCGGCGAATCCTCCGGCTGGAAGTAAGCATCGTGAATGACGGCATTGAGCTCGTCAAAGAGTTCACGTCCGTAATATTGTTTTCCAGTGACCGGTACTTCTTGGAATGAGCCATCCTCTTTCAAGGGAACACAACCGTGGAACAGGAGATTCTTGTTGACGCTGAGATACGTCGATCCGTTGGAGTAGAGGAAGCGAATATGGCGGTGTAGCGGTTCACTGTTTCTGAAAGATGCTTCGAGACTGCGGACGAGTTCTTCTTCCTCCTGCGACAGGCGCAAGGGATCGTCGGGATCGACGGTCGGGAAGTTCGTATCGAGCATGGGATACTCCACGCCGTTGTGTACGTAGACGCCGCGCTCGAAATCGACCTTTTTGAGGACGTTGCGGTGGTCCATATTCCACCGCGTGTATTGCTCGATCAATTGTCCTTCAAGCTTGAACTGAATCACGGAAATCGCCTTGTGCATCTTAGCGGAATGCTGGTCATCGATAAACCCGAACTCCGGCGTGTCAAAGAGTCGTGTCTTGAAACGTTCGCAGGGATCGTCGGCGTATACTTTCGCCGCGAAAGAAGAGAGCGGCCTCAAATTAATCCCGTAGCCTTCTTCCATGAAATCGAACGTGTTATAACCGATGCCGATGCGGATAACGTGCGCCATGCAGGCCGTGTTGCCGGCGGCGGCTCCCATCCAGACGATGTCGTGATTGCCCCACTGAATATCGACGTCCGGGAAATCGATGAGCTCCTCCATGATGCGGTGCGGTCCCGGTCCTCGATCGTAGATGTCGCCGATCACGTGCAGTGTGTTAACGGAGATGTTCTGAATCATTTCGCACAGCGCGCCGATGAAGGCGAACGCCGTCTCCTCTTCAATGATGAATCGAATAATGCTGTTGAGGTAGTTCTTTTTGCTCTCCTCGTACGACGAGAAAAGCAGCTCCGTGATGATGACTTCAAATTCCTTCGGGATTTTTGAAAAAGTGGAATGCCATGAATATTTGACGCTGATATATTTGCTCAAATTGATGAGACGATAAATGGTGATTGCAAGCCAATCGTCCGTGATGCGCCCCGATTCTTGGAGAATCGACAAAACACGCTTCGGATCATAAACGAGGTTGGCTAATTGATTTTGCGCATCTTGAGTTAACTCGTATTCATAGAGTTCCGAAATCTTCTTACGGATGTTGCCTGATGCGCTGCGCAATAGGTGGATAAAGCCCACGTCTTCACCGTGAATGTCACTGAAGAAGTATTCCGTTCCTTTAGGCAATTCATTGATGGCACGCAGACGGATAATCTCCGCCCTTGCAGATGACGCATTCGGAAATTGTTTTGCCAGCAAGTTGAGGTATTTCAAATCGCTCATATTCCCCTCCTGTCCATCGAGTGGTTACGGTGTCTCTATTATATATAGTAAAATGATTGGCGTTGCAGTCTGAAAAAATTGTTACAGTATCTTCACCAAGAATTTACCGAATTGTTCGTGGTGCAATAATACCCCATGTGCGGGACACCGGGCTTGCGATATCCTGTAACCGAAAGTAACAAGGAGGAGAATCAAATCATGAAGCTGATACTGGCAAGTCGATCGCCGCGACGACAAGAATTGTTGGCGATGACGGGTTTCCCCTTTGAGGTTGCGCCCTCGTCGTGTGATGAAGACGACATGCTGAGTCAGTGGCGGCGTACGAATCCTGACCTCGATGAACGTACTTTAGTCGAGAGACTGGCGCTCGCCAAAGCGGAGGCGTCCCTGCGCGAACACCCCAATTGCCTAATACTTTCTGCAGATACGATTGTTTCGCTCGACGGTGTGCTTTTCGGAAAACCGGAAGATAAAAACGAAGCTCGAAAGATGCTTCGCACCCTCGCGGGCAAAACGCATACGGTCGACACTGGTGTTGCCCTTCTGACGGCATCGTCCGTCGATGTGTTTTTAAGTGTCTCGCACGTCACTTTCCACACGCTTTCCCCCGCGATCGAATCTCTGATAGATCGCTATGTCGCTTCCGGATTGCCGCTCGACAAGGCCGGGGCGTACGGTATTCAGGAGCTCGGCGGATTGCTGATTTCCCGGATTGAAGGTGACTTTTTTTCGGTGATGGGTCTTCCCGTCTCGGAAGTGTATCAACGACTTGTGGCATACGACATTGATTAACAAAGACCCCGTGTGACAATTTGCTGTGGCGGAACCGACATGTACTTGATATTTTGTTAAAAGATGATGCCGTCTGACATCAGGCTCGACGACGAGGCGGTACGACTGTTGGAAAAGGATAAGCAGGATAAACAAAAAATCACGATGCGCGATGTGCTACAAAAGCGCAGGCGCGGCTTTATCGTGTACCTGATCGGCGCGTTGTTGCCTATTCTTCAGCAGCTGATACAACAGGTAATGTTCAGCTATGCTTTCGGCATCATCGATGCGACGACGCGGGAGGAATCGCTCAAAAGGATTGCCGTCCTGTTCGCGGGACTTGTGTTGCCTTCGTTTTTTCATTACGTCTCACGTCGTATGCGCATCGGGTTCATGCGCGATATCCTGCTTGACATTCGTAAGCTCGGATTTCGCCGCATCATCGGCCTTCCCGTGCGCGTTTTCTCGCGCCAGTCGCGGGAAGTCTATCTTTCCAATCTAGTCAATGACATCAATATCATCGAGAATGACTTTTTTCTCTCTTTCCTTAACGTCTTGTTCAATGGTGGCGTGGCGTTGTTCGGCTTTCTGATTCTTCTGTTCATCGATTACATTTTCGCCCTTATCGTTTTAGCCTTGACGATTGGTATCGGACTCTTAGGGCGGTTGTTCGCGGGTCGGCTCGTCAAGCTCAAATCGAGAGAGTCGGATGCGAACAGAGATTTTTCGCAGAAAATGTCGAATGTCTTTAGCGGCTTGGAAATCCTGAAGCTCAATCAGGTGGAAGGCCGCTTTCAGGATCAGACGAATGCGTTTATTGCCGTTCTCGAAAGGGTGAAGATCCGCTTCAATATCTTCGACAGCTTTCAAAGAGGTACCATGCAAACACTTGGATATGCGTGTACGGTTCTCTCTTTTTTCTATGTCGGCATTCGCATTGCACAGGGGCAACTCGATTTAGTCCGCGGCATACTGATCGCGCAAATCACGTCAAGCTGTCTTTTCAGCATTGTTCGGATTTTCCCGCACCGCAATAAATTGCTGGCGGCGCTGGGCATCTTCGATAAAGTCGTCAACGGTGATACTGATGAAAAACAAGAGCTTGAGGCGGGAGATCAGCCTTTCTCTTTCAATCATTCG